>Ga0306920_100012268_pt1 | contig 11617 bp, 11 predicted proteins | sample flu12Cox44000170_FD_204666 | JGI IMG/M metagenome (GOLD analysis project Ga0306920, IMG submission 204666) | Lab enrichment of tropical soil microbial communities from Luquillo Experimental Forest, Puerto Rico - flux4day.12C.oxic.44.000.170 (v2)... | ecosystem: Environmental > Terrestrial >...
GATGTATTTAAAGAAGACAAGCCTTCCTTTCGATCAAGTGTGAAATACTCGAGCGCAGGATTGCGGCTGACAAATCACGGCACATCCTAACAAACCGGGGGTAGAAGAGAGCATGTCCGTCAAGTGCCCAAGAGAAGTACCGTACCACAAGCAATCTACGCCCACGACCTGTTGGCATGCTGCATTGGCGATGCTTGCTGACTATCACGGTTATGATCTCATTACGAATATCGGAGTCTATATCCGATTTACTACCATGACCCGGCGATCGGGCCAGATCAGAAAGTAGCACTAGAGCGTCTTAGGTCAGCTATTGTGGGGGTCTTGCACAGGCAATCCGTGTTTGCGTCAAATCGGAAAACATAGGAGAATCAAGTTGTACGGCCGACAGCGCTCAACAACTCTCTCCAAGCTGCTAAGCGTCGTCGCTACATCCGGAAGGCAACCTTCGGGGTTTCTCTGTGCGAAAAGCGTCATCGTTATAACAAGTTGCAGCAGCGGTCTCGGCCGACTCAATTGCCGACACCCTGGCGCGCAAGGGCTTCCAAGTCTCTGCCACGGTGCACGCCATCCGGGACCGCAATGCTCTACCCGGAACAACCGGGCCTACGAAAGCCAACGCGTGCTGCGGCGATTATATTTTCAGGCAAACCGATTTCACCTGGCATGCGTGTATATTGACATGTGGGACGACTACCTTGAGTGCGCCTGATTCTATATTGGAAACCGAGCGTCTCCAAGCGCTGCCACGGCTGTCGCGAGACGAGGGAGAGCCGGTGTTTGCCGAGCCTTGGCAGGCCCAGGAGTTGCGCTCGCGGTGAAGCTCTCCGAGCAGGGGCATTTCACATGCCAGGAATGGGCGGCTGCACTCACCAGCGAGCTCAAAGCTCCGTTTCGGTGTACGGCGCTGATGTCTCAGCCGCTCCGCTGCGACCCAACCGCTCCCGAGCCGAAAAGAGGCTGCCTTTTGCCGGTAGCGCAGGTGCAAATCGCAGAAAACCAGTCGGTTTCTGGGTGTCGATGTACACCGCTTCGAAACCGTTACGAATAGAATAGAGTTCGTGCCAGAAGCCGGTACCTCCAGTGTCTCGCAAAAACTGCTTCCACCATAGCCGATGCGGCTCGGCCCGCGTCCAACGTTCGAGTGATTCAAAGTCGCGCCAATATTGGCGCATCCCGAAGTGCGGCGGGAACAACGAGTAAATGAGATTTTCGTGGAGCAATAAGCCATCTGGTTGAGCGGCAACAGAGCCCTCAATCCTGGGTCCGAAGCCGAGCAGTGTTTTAATTCCCGTGAGCACATTCACGCGCATACCGAGATAGATGACTACCAAGTCAGGATAGGCAGAAAGGTCGACTGTCTGACGTAGCGCTGCTGTCATAGATTTCCACAGCTTACTTTATACATCATTGCTGGACATCGCATTTTTGGACTTTCAAGCCAATGAAATTGTGTGGAAATTCGGGCTTTGTTGAAGGCAATTCGTAAGCGAGGATTATTTGGAGATCATCTTCGCACCTTTAAAGGAGGAAGAGAAGAGATGCCTCAGATGACTCCGTTCGTGTGGCTGGCGATTGGTGGAGTGTTTGCGACACTGTGCTTAGGCAGAGGGACCATACCGCTTGCCGCTTGGCTTGCGCCCATATTCCTGCTGCGTTTTGCCCGCACCACGCCTCCATTTCCGGGCTTACTGTCAATTTGGCTCGTATTGTTGGTCGCAGGATTCGTGTCCAATCGCGGTGTCATACCACTTTCAGGCTTCGCATACTTCGGTGTCGTCTTGATGATCGCCATCGCGCTTACACTTTCTTATGTGACGGACCGTTTGTTGGCATCTAAATTTGCCGGACTTGCTTCTACGTTGATCTTTCCACTGGTATGTGTGACGGTGGAGTTCATCAACACACAGACCGGCCCATTCGGCAGCTGGGGATCCGTGGCGTACACGCAATACGGCAACCTTCCATTGATGCAGCTGGCCTCCGTGACCGGGATTTTTGGAATCACCTTCCTGATTGCGTGGTTAGCGTCAGTGGTCAATTGGGCGTGGGATTACAACTTCGCGTGGTCTGCGATCCGGGTAGGGGTGCTCCTGTACGCAGGGGTTTTTTGCCTGGTGACGCTGGCAGGTGCCACCCGCCCCGGGTTTGACGTTTCAGACGTAAAATCGATCCGCCTCGCAGTCATCAGTGGTCCCGAAGGGATCATCAATCCGGGCGAAGAGGTGCGCTTCCTTCATGGAGATGTTCGAGACGAAGAACGCACGCAGCTTCGCCAAGCGTTCGAACGCCTTGAGGACTGGTTTCTCGAAAACACCCGACGCGAAGCCCGTGCGGGCGCCAGAATCGTGCTTTGGCCAGAAGTTAACCTGCTCTTGTTCAAGGAGGACGAGACTGCGTTTCTGAAACGCGCGCAGCGATTGGCGGGTGAGGAGCAGATCTACCTTTTAATGGGGATCGGAGTCGTGCGTCTCGGTGTATCGCGGCCTCTAGAGAACAAGGCCTTGTTTCTCAACCCCGCCGGTGAGATCGAGTTCTCTTACCTCAAGAGCCGCCTGGTACCCGGCGGGGAAGGCACCGTCGGTAGCCGGGGCAATGGTAACCTGCCGATCCGTGATACGCAGCACGGGCGGATGGCTGCTGCCATCTGCTACGACATGGATTTTCCACAGCTCATTCACCAAGTCGGTTGCGCAGAAGCGAACCTTTTGCTTGTTCCTGCAAACGACTGGGAGACCATCAAACATTTGCACTATCGAATGGCCACATTCCGAGCAATCGAGAACGGGGTCTCTATGGTCCGTGCCACCAAATCCGGACTCTCTGGCGCTGTAGATGCCTTTGGCCGCACGTTGGCTGTCACCGATCATTTCTCATCTGGGTCCCAGGTCATGGTTGCGCAAGTTCCTCTCACTAGCGTGCGAACTATCTATACGTGTGTCGGGGATCTGTTTGCCTGGTTGTGCGTGGCGAGCCTCTTGATTCTGATGGCGGTAGTACTGCGAGTCATCCGGTGAGTAGTCTTAGCCCAATCGTTCATTTTAGGGTGGAACGGCCTCCGTGCCGTCCCATTTTTCTCCTTGTTATGAGGAGGCCAAATAATTAGTCGGACGGCACAACGGAGGCCGTCCTTCCCATGGAAAAACGAACATCTCCAAACGTCATAGTTTGATGATGCCAAGACCAAGCCCTTGCGCTGCCGCGAGCTGGTGACGATCGAATGTGCAGAACTCCTCGAATCCGTGATGCAAAGCCGTCACCAGGTGCAGACAGTCGCTTGCGCGCAAAAACACGGTCTCAGGCAAGGACAGATACAACTGGCTTGCTGCGCCGATAGTGAAGCTGCTGACCGGTACCCAGGTCCAATACTGGGCGGTGTCATCTCGGCTGAGCTGATTTGCGGCCGTTTGAAATTGTTCTCGAGTCCACGCCCGCTCCCGCATCCTGCGGTGGAAGACACTCATCAGTTCAACGCGCGCAAGCTCGCTAGCTATCACTGCATCTTCGGATTCCAGTCGGGATCTTAAGGCTGCGGACCCGGTTTCGCCGACGTAGTATTTCGCCAGCGCCGATGTATCGCAAAAGATCAACGGTCACCTCGCACCGCATCCAGATCTTCGAGCACATCACCCTTTGGTAAAGTGTCGAGGATCAGCTTGCGGTACTCAGGTAAGATGACGCGTTTAGGCCGCTTCCTTAGAGGTACCGCGGTCGGCGCAACCAGCACAGCCACAACTTTGCCGTGGTCAGTCACCGGCAAAGGTCTATGCGACGCGCCAGCCCGACGCACCAGCTCGCCGGTCTTTTCGTGAAGCTCCCTGATTGAGATTGAATCCCCGGCTCTCTTGACCATGTGTCACATGTGACATATCGGCGCCTGTTTTTCAAGCTCCACTTTGAACCAACCGCGCGCCTTTACTCGCTCGCTTCAAAGATGGTTTAGGAGATTTAACCGCTTGGATGAGCTTGACTGCTGCTCTTGACTCCCGGTCCGCCAGATCGAGACTTCCTGCATGGCATCGGTTCAAGATCAAACTGCTCGTCCGCGGGTTCCTGCCATCCTCGGTCTGATCGGGAACACTCCGATGGTGGAGATTACTCGGATGGACTCGGGTCCTTGTCGATTATTTGTGAAGCTGGAGAACCAGAATCCTACCGGTTCCATCAAGGACAGGATGGCTCTGGCCATGGTCGAAGCTGCAGAACGGGATGGCAACTTACCAGCGGGAGGAACAATTGTGGAAGCAACTGCCGGCAATACCGGTCTGGGATTAGCTCTGGTCGCGGCTGCAAAAGGTTACCGATTGATTCTGGTTATCCCTGACAAGATGTCACAGGAAAAAATTTTGCATCTCCATGCCTTGGGCGCCAGAACCGTTATTACCCGCTCAGATGTCACAAAAGGCCATCCAGAGTATTACCAGGACCTGGCGGAAAGAATCGCTGCTGAAACGCCAGGCGCATTTTACGTGAACCAATTCAAAAACCCGGCAAATCCTCTCGCCCACGAAACGTCCACAGGTCCCGAGATCTGGGAGCAGATGGACCACAACGTCGATGCGGTAGTGGTGGGAGTGGGGTCCGGCGGTACGCTGACCGGGTTGAGCCGTTTCTTTGCCAGGGTTCAGCCCGATTGTGAAATCGTGCTTGCCGATCCGGAAGGCTCGGTGCTGACCGGCTATATACAGGAAAAGCATATCGGTACCCCAGGATCCTGGTTAGTCGAAGGTATAGGAGAAGATTTCGTCCCCGAAATCGCCGATTTGTCCCGCGTAAAGAAGGCCTATTCTATTCCTGATAAAGAAAGCTTCGCAGCCGGCCGGGAGTTCCTGCGTAGGGAAGGCATCTTCGGCGGTTCTTCCTCAGGCACTCTTTTTGCCGCAGCTCTTCACTACTGTCGAGAGCAGAGCAATCCTAAACGCGTCGTGACCTTCGTGTGTGACGGCGGAAGCAAGTATCTCTCCAAGATGTACAACGACATCTGGATGGCCGAGCAGGGGTTTCTAACCCGAAAACAATATGGTGATCTGCGCGACCTCATCTCCCGTCGTTACCAGGATGGCAGCGTCGTCACGGTAGGCCCATCAGATACGTTGCTGACAGCCTTCAACCGGATGAGGATCGCGGATGTCTCGCAGGTTCCGGTGCTGGAGAATGGCAAACTTGTCGGTATTCTCGATGAGTCAGATTTGTTGGTCCGTGTCCAGGATGGCGGCGGATCTTTTGGTGAACCAGTACGCACCGCGATGACAGATCGCCTCGAGACATTGCAACCCTCCGACTCGCTTGACGCCGTTCGTAAAATTCTCGATAGCGGGAAGGTGACTATGGTGATGAATGGAACAGAGTTTGTCGGACTCATTACTCGCATTGATCTCCTGAACTATCTGAGGCGAAAGATTTAATTGCATGTCGAAGGAGAAACGTCAGGGATTTGCAACCAGAGCCATCCACTCCGGACAACCGCCGGATCCGACCACCGGCGCGATCATCACGCCCATCTATCAAACATCGACTTATGTCCAGCAAAGTCCCGGCGTGCACAAAGGATTTGACTATGCCCGGTCTATCAATCCTACTAGGCTCGCCTACGAATCCTGTGTAGCCGACCTTGAGAACGGCGCCCGCGGGTTTGCCTTTGCCTCGGGACTTGCGGGGATGGCAACTGTCCTGGAATTGCTTGACTCGGGCACACACGCGATTGCCAGCGATGACCTCTATGGCGGCACCTTTCGGCTGTTCGAACGGGTGCGGAGGAGATCCGCTAATCTGCACTTTACGTTTGTCGACCTGACCAATCTCTCCCACCTCAAAGGTGCGATCAGAAAGAACACACGAATGATCTGGGTTGAAACGCCATCCAATCCACTACTGAAGCTCGTCGACCTGGAGGGCGTTGCTCGATTCGCGGCTGAAAATAAACTTTTATCGGTTTGCGACAATACATTCGCCAGCCCATGGATCCAGCGACCGTTGGAAGTCGGATTCGACATCGTGCTGCATTCGGCGACAAAGTATCTCAACGGACATTCTGATATCGTGGGCGGCGTAGTGGTTGTTGGCAATCGGCCCGGATTAACTCCCGTTATCGATCGACTGCAGTTCCTCCAGAATGCGGTAGGCGCTGTGGCCGGGCCGTTTGATAGTTTCCTGGCCATGCGCGGCCTGAAGACTTTAGCTCTCCGCATGGAGCGACATTGTGCCAATGCACGCTCGCTTGCGGCTTGGCTTGAACAACACCCAAAAGTCCGGCTGGTTCGCTATCCGGGACTTCCGTCTCACCCGCAACATGAACTCGCCAGGCGCCAGATGCACGGATTCGGGGGCATGATCACAATTCACCTTGATTCGGATCTTTCCGGTACTCGACGGTTCCTTGAGCATACGAAGCTTTTTGCGCTCGCGGAAAGTCTTGGCGGAGTTGAGAGCCTCATCGAACATCCGGCACTCATGACCCATGGATCGATCCCGGCCGAGCAACGCGCGTCCCTGGGTATCGACGATACACTTGTACGGCTCTCGGTCGGAGTGGAAGATTTGGACGATTTGCGCGAAGACCTGGCTCTGGCGCTCGATCAGATTCAAGCTGCAAAAAATAAATGACCAACGACAATTCATACGCCTTGGCCGAACTTCAGACGATTGCTGCCGAAGCGTTCGCCGCCCTCGAAACCGGACATCAGATCTCGCCGTTTTCTGCGCGCATTTCTGCGTTCGATCTGGACGATGCTTACCGAGTGACTGCTGCAATCAGGCAGATGCGCGAGACGCGCGGTGAGATGCCGGTGGGACGCAAGATTGGCTTCACGAATCGCACGATCTGGGCCGAATACAACGTATATGCACCGATCTGGGGATATGTTTACAACCGTACGGTGCACAATCTCGCCGAGATCGGCGACACGTTCTCGCTCATGGGACTCGCCGAGCCACGCATAGAGCCGGAGATCGCCTTCAAGCTAGCGTCGGCGCCGGCTCCGGGCATGAACGAGACAGCATTACTGGCTTGCATCGACTGGGTCGGGCACGCCTTCGAGATCGTGCAGTCGATCTTTCCAGGATGGAAGTTTTCTGCCGCCGACACGGTCGCGGCGTTCGGACTTCACGGTGCCCTGCTGATTGGGCCTCGTCATCCAATCGCAGCGCACGCCGAGGATTGGAGCCGGACGCTTTCGACATTCGAAATCGATCTGAAGCGCAATGGCACGGTCGCTGATCACGGTCGTGCTGCGAACGTGTTGGGTGGACCTTTGTCGGCGCTGCGTTATCTTGTCGATATTCTCGCGCGCGATCAGGTCAATCCGCCGCTCGCAGCCGGGGAGATCGTCACGACGGGAACGCTGACGCGTGCGCTTCCGGTATCAGCCGGCCAGACATGGACGACCGAACTCACCGGTGTCGCGCTTGACGGCATCAGTGTCCGCTTCGCTTGAGCTTAGCCTGGTCCAAAATAAGCGCATAGGAGTCCGGCGACTGTCCATAGGCGTTAAGATGAGCGCAAAGTAGGCGAAGCGTCCTCGCTTTGCGCGCTTTTAAAGGTGCAAACCGAGACGGTTCGCCTACATCACATTGGAGCCAATCAACATGACGCGAGAATTGGACCCATGCTTTCTTCAGAGCTTCTTTGGTGTGATTCTCTTGCGCTGAGCGCTGGCCCGGTACAGGGAGTCCTCGTATAAACTCGTCTTGTGGCTAACCCGATTTTTGTTTTTCTCGGATAGGTTTTCGTTTGCTCCCGGGAAGGAATCTAGCGCTCCAAAATATCCGAAGAATTCGCAGCTCTTATACCCTTTGGAGTACAGATAGTCGGCAAAGGCTTGAGCAAACGGCTCGTCGGCTCCCTGCTCTGCGCTATGACAGTTATAGCACTTGATCTTTCCAGCAAAACTGTCCTGCAGACCGCTTTCGATCAGCCGCTTGGCTACTTCCTCGGCACCCAGACGCCAACTAAACCGCCCACTATAAATGCCGCTGTCTCCCGGTTGGCCGTGACCGCGTATATAGATCTGTTCGTCAGAGGTTCTCAGGCTGAAAATAATTGGCTGATTCGACCATTGTACCAAACTTGAAACCAGTCTTGCTCGTTCTTCCCCTCTTTCGCTTTTTGCCACTGCCGGTTCTTTGATTTGTATTCTTGCCCGGGATAATCGCAATCCACGGCGGCCATTTGGATTCTATTTTGCCCCTCAGCCTCTTTTGTCCCAGCCTTGTTCTTTGTCATCGTCGGATTGACGACCTCATACTCGGCCAGGGGTTCCAGCATTATTCTCCACGGTGTCGGGTTCCGCAGATTGTTTCGGTCGAAAATTATTCGACCGAAATTGTCTTCGGTAGTGGGTATGTTTCTCCGACTAGCGTAGTGCTCGACAGATTCGATTTGCCGCCAGGGAACAAAAAGCACGCGGGTATTCGCCATAGAATTCTCCGGCATAGTGAATCTAAGGGAACTTGTTCGTTTGTAAAACGTTTGGGTAAACTCGACTCACGGTAAGCGTTCGCCGTCCACCGTTCGCCGTTGGGGTCCGGAGTTCGGAGTTTGGGGTTTAGAGTTTCGGAGTTAGGGGCGCTCACCAGCACCTGACGCCAAACTCTAATCCATTCCGAACTTTGTGTTCTCTGCGCCTCTGTGGTGAATCCCCTCCGCGAGCTCTCTATCTCTCCGCAGGTACGACCATCGGAATAGCTCTCCCGGGTTTGGTGAGCAGGACGAACCGCAGAGTGAGCACGGTAGCCGCGGTGAAGAGTCCGAGAGCGAACCCGATCCAAATGCCGATCGCTCCGGCCTTAAGAACGAATGCCAGGAGATATGCCGCCGGGATGGCGACTCCCCAGTAAAATAGATAAGCGAGCCACATCGGTACCCGAACGTCGGCCAGACCGCGCAAAGCACCGCCAACCGTTACCTGAACGCCGTCTGCCAACTGGAACATTCCAGCGACGAGAAGAAGTTCTGCGCTGATCGAAGTGACTTCCGCGTCGCTACTGAATAGCTGGGCTATGGTTCGGCCGCCCAACGCGAAGAGCGTAGCAAACCCACCCATAACGGCCGCAGACATTGCGAGACCGGCAAAGCCAATCCGCCGGATAGTCGGTTGAGTGCCCCTGCCAACGGCGTGACCGATTCGTACGCTTACCGCCTGTGATACCCCAAGTGGGAACATAAACGTGGTCGCTGCGCACGTGATCGCGATTTGATGAGCAGCCAGCGCGCCGGCACCGATCCAACCCATCATGATCGCTCCGTAACTAAAAGCGGCGACTTCGGAAAAATATTGAAGCGCAACAGGGGTCCCCAATCTTAGAAGCGATTTTACCATGCGCCAATCAATGTGAATGAGGGAGAGCACCCGGACATCAGCGTTGGTGATACGCAATGCATAGCCGACTGTGCCGAGCATCGCGACCAAACGTGAGAGAACCGTCGCCCAGGCCGAGCCTTCCAAACCGAGCCGCGGGGCACCCCAATTTCCGAAGACCAGAAGCCAGTTCAACAAGGCGTTAGTCAAGACGGCGAGATACAGAATCAGCATTGGGATGGTCGGGCGCCCAAGCGAATCGCAGAAAATCTTGGCTCCGATGTAACCAAGGGCTGGAACCAGAGACCACGCCAAGAGGTTGAGAAACGGTTTAGCCGTGACTAACACCAACTCGGGTTGCCCGAGGATCGGGAGCCAGGGGTTAACCAGGAACACGAGGAGCGCGAGGCTGAGTCCCAGTCCGGTCGATAGCCAAACCGAAATTCGCAAAACGGCCTGTTTAGTCTGCCAGTGCCCCGCACCGTGCGCCTGGGCACCAACCACGCCGATTGAGGTAAGCATCCCAATACCGCAGACGAAGAGAGTAGTTACGATGGTGTTCGAAAACGCCACTGCCGCCAGTGGGGCAACCCCAAGCCGGCCTACGATCAAGGTATCGGTCAAACCCATGAGCATCTGACCGACTTGCGCGACCATGATGGGTAGCGCAAGCGACATGGTCCGCTTCAACTCAATCGTAAATGTTCCACCGCTGCGCACAGGCTGATCACCAAACCGAGAATTCGCCCCCGAGCAAGTCCAGCTGTGGGATTAAATCCGTAAACCGGATCCACATTCGAAGGGAAAAATATCTGAACAGAAGGAAACGAAGGCAGCAAAGATACCGGAGTTGCGAGGGTTCGGTCTAGTGTCCTGTCCCCGAAATAAGCATGTCTTTCGCCGCAGGTCAGTTGGCTGTTTTTCAAGGCGCGAGCGACGAGCATATCTGAATCGATACGTGAGGAGCGAGCAACGCGGAAAAACAGCCAACCGGCCGCGGCCCAGAGGGTTGCGATGAAAATGGGCCGGCGGCTGCGTTGCTCGTCGGTTACGTATCGATTTAGATATGCGCCGCCCTCCTCGCGCCTTGCCGGCGGCCATTTTGATCGCAACGAAAGATATGCTTATTTCGGGGACAGGACACTAATGAGTCATCGGGGATCGGCAACGGATACGCAATCTCGCAACGGCCCGGACTTGACCGCAATCGCTGCGTATCGAAGAGTCGACGTTTATGCGTGCGGTCGTAATTGGCGGAACTGGGCACATCGGGACATATCTCATCCCAAGGCTGGTGGCTTCCGGTTATGAAGTGATCAACGTCAGCCGAAGCAAACGCTCGCCCTATCGAAATCATGGTGCATGGAAACAAGTTGTAAGCGCTCAACTTGACCGCGGGCTCGAAGAACGAGCCGGAAGATTTGGAAAACAGATTCACGATTTGCATCCCGACGTCGTCATCGATCTGATCTGTTTCACTTTAGAAAGCGCGCAAATCCTTGCGACAGCGCTCCGGGGCGAGATTCAACATTTTATTCATTGCGGGACGATTTGGGTCCACGGGCCGAGTGTGCAGGTACCGACGACTGAAGATGTCCCGCGCCGGCCGTTTGGCGACTACGGGATTCAAAAAGCCGCGATTGAAAGTTTCCTTTTGCGAGAAGCTCGCCTGAACGGATTCCCGGCGACAGTGCTGCATCCAGGACACATCGTCGGGCCGGGGTGGGCGCCCTTGAATCCTGCCGGCCACTTTAATCCGGAAGTATTCCAACGGCTTGCAAATCGAGAGGAGTTATGCTTGCCGAACCTCGGACTCGAGACAGTTCACCATGTTCATGCGGATGATGTCGCGCAGGCGTTTGCACAAGCGATGGCCCACAGAAGCGTCGCTATCGGCGAAAGCTTCCACGTCGTTTCAGCGGCGGCGTTGACACTTCGCGGATATGCAGAAGCTGTGGCCGGGTGGTTCGGACGAGAAGCGGAGCTTACGTTTCTATCGTGGGATGAATGGCAGCGCTCTGTTTCCAAAGAAGAAGCGATGGCCACGTGGGATCACATCGCTCATTCGCCGAATTGCAGCATCGAAAAGGCGCGCAGGATTCTGGACTACGAGCCTAGATATAGCTCCTTGGAAGCCGTGCGCGAGTCTTTGCTCTGGTTGATTGAGCAGGACACAATAAAGCTTCCGGCAAACGGCCGGTAAGATCGGTTGCTCCCTATCGCTGATTGTGCCGCCCGCGTTTGCGAATCGTACTGGAAATCGGTCGCACCAGATGCAAGAGATCTTCGGTACTCTAAGGGTCGACCCGATCACGGGATTG
>Ga0306920_100012269_pt1 | contig 11617 bp, 9 predicted proteins | sample flu12Cox44000170_FD_204666 | JGI IMG/M metagenome (GOLD analysis project Ga0306920, IMG submission 204666) | Lab enrichment of tropical soil microbial communities from Luquillo Experimental Forest, Puerto Rico - flux4day.12C.oxic.44.000.170 (v2)... | ecosystem: Environmental > Terrestrial >...
AGACCAGCCCGCGGTCTCATTGGACAGGACCCAACATCGAGGCAATGCCGATGCGATCGGCTCCGCGGCCCCGGAGTGTCATTTCTACTTTGCGCGCCCGGTGCCATTTCTATCTTGCGCCGACACTCTTGAGTATGTTGGTGATAGCCACATCACAAATGTTGATTACCCCTTCGTGTCTCCTATCGGCTTTGCATCGGTGGCAGGAGCAAGCGGCAAGCGGGTGGGTTCAGTGAGGAAAAACACGCGCCTCCAAAATGGCCTTGGCCTTTCGTCTAGAGCAAACGGTCGGGGTTCCCATGCAAGTTCGACGATCGGAATGAATTGCGCATGTTCCCTGCTGAAAGCGATAAGCGAGCTTCGCGCAGCAATAGTTGCCTCGTTAACTCCCGTTGCGAATTGCTTGGTCTCGACGGTCAAATCATCACGTCTCAATAGTACATTGCTTTGGTTAGCTATCCGCCACAGGATGTTGTACTTGGCTTGATTGTTTGCACGCACCGCGTGTTGCAAAGCTTCCATATCGCTCGACTGAAACATCGACCGTACGCCGAAGTAAGCGCCGACCAAAATTCCAACTATGGCGAGTAGAATCCCGACATCCATCTCGGCTTCCCTTCTGATTTTGCTGCGTCTACCCCGCAGAGCAGAACGTCGCAAAGGTCAAAGTGAACGGCAGCGCCGACACGGCGATGGGATGGCAACCAAGTGCATTAATTAAGTTCGGAAGTCGCAGTCATCGGGCGGTTCTCTCTTCCGGACCTTTCGCGATCTACGCTGCGAGTGAACGGCGCCGTGATCCCAATGGGAACAAAGATTTGACTATGCCGCTTTGATCGACAACGGAAGATCGCTTTCCGATAATGGCTCGGTTCAGGAGGCCGGCGGGCCCCGCGGCGTCGGCTGGTTTGGGAAGGCCGGCATCGCCCAAAGGCTCGGCTCATTTTTTCCACTGTGAACCATTTCACACACGTCCTCACCGCGGATGGGCTAATTTACCGTGTGTGAGCGGATAGGGTCTTAAAGAGCCCGGCGTATTCGGCTACGGGCACCTCGGAGTGCGCCAGCGAGGGGGACATGGCGACGCCCGAACCTTGCAAGTACCGTGCATTCCTCTCCTACAGCCATCGCGACACCGCTGCGGCGAAACGACTGCATGGTCGGCTAGAGGGTTTTCGCATCGACAAGGATCCAGTCGGCCGCGAGACGCCAATGGGGCCCATCCCCAAGCATCTGCGTCCAATCTTTCGCGACAGGCACGATTTTGATGCGGGCGGCACATTGGCGGCGCAGACAATCGCCGCGCTTGATAGCTCGGCCGCGTTGATCTTGGTGGCCTCGCCGGCCGCCGCGACCAGCAAACTCGTCAACGAAGAAATTCGTCTCTACGCGTCTCGCCACCGCGATCGCCCGGTTATCCCGGTGATTGTCGACGGCGTTTCTGGCGATGCCGAGAAGGAGTGCTTCCCGCCGGCATTGTGTCCGGAGAACGGGAGCGCCGACGGTGTCTTGGCCGCGGATGAGCGCGATAGCGGTGACGGGCGGGAGCTTGCGCTTGCCAAGGTGATTGCCCGGGTGATCGGTCTGACGCCCGACGAGGTCTTTCGTCGCGCAGAACGCGAACGTCGACGAAAGTTGCGACTGCGGAACGCGATCATCGGTGTTTTGGCCGTGCTCGCAGTCGCGGCCACGGCCAGCGCCTTTTATGCGTGGCAGCAGCGCGCAGTAGCCGAAGCCCAAAAGAAGGAGGCTCAGCTCCAGCGCGATAAAGCGCGCTCGCAGCTCCTGGCGATTCAGGCGCGCCAAGCGGCAGAGAGCGTCGATCCGGATGACATCGAGCGTGCCAGCGCCCTCGCCTTGGAAAGCATCGCAATCGCACGCAAAAACAAGCGACCTGCCGAGGCAGACGCCGTCGAGGCCGCCAGGAGCGCGTTGATCCACCTGCCACTTGCGGTCCTGCTGCAGGGCAGCGGCGTCGGGTCCCTGGCCGCGCTTGGGGACGGGCGGCTGGCCAGCGGCGGCGAGGACGGCAAGATCAGGATCTGGCGCAAGGACCTTGCTGGCCCGCCAGAGGTGCTGCCGCAGGGCAGCGGGGTCGACTCCCTGGCGGTGCTGAAGGACGGGCGACTGGCCAGGGGCGGCGGTGACGGCAAGATCAGGATCTGGCCCAAGGACTTTGCCGGCGCGCCGAAGGTGCTGTCGCAGGGCGGCGTGGTCGAGTCCCTGGCCGTGGTCGGGGACGGGCGGCTGGCCAGCGGCGGCGAGGACGGCAAGATCAGGATCTGGCCCAAGGACTTTGCCGGCCCGCCAGAGGTGCTGCTGCAGGGCAGCCCGGTCGAGTCCCTAGCGGTGCTGAAGGACGGGCGGCTGGCCAGCGGCGGCGGTGACGGCAAGATCAAGATCTGGCCCAAGCACTTTGCCGGCGCGCCGAAGGTGCTGTCACAGGACAGCGAGGTCGACTCCTTGGCGGTGCTGGGGGACGGGCGGCTGGCCAGCGGCAGCGGCATGGAGGGCGACGGCGGTAAGATCAGGATCTGGCCCAAGGACTTTGCCGGCCTGCCAGAGGTGCTGTCGCGGGGCGGCTCCCTCGCGGTGCTGAAGGACGGGCGGCTGGCCAGCTGCGGCGGTGACGGCAAGATCAGGATCTGGCCCAAGGACTTTGTCGGCGCGCCCAAGGTGCTGTCACAGGACAGCGAGCGCTCGTCGCTGCCGCAGGGCGGCCGCGTCTCGTCCTTGGCGGTGCTGGGGGACGGGCGGCTGGCCAGCAACGGCGATGACGGCAAAATCAGGATCTGGCCCAAGGACTTTGCCGGCGCGCCGGAGGTGCTGTCGCAGGGCGACGGGGTCGAGTCCCTGGCGGTGCTGGAGGACGGGCGGCTGGCCAGCGGCGGCGATGACGGCAAGATCAGGATCTGGCCCAAGGACTTTGCCGGCGCGCCGGAGGAGCTGCCGCAGGGCGGCTCCATGGCGGTGCTGAAGGACGGGCGACTGGCCAGCGGCGGCGATGACGGCAAGATCAGGATCTGGCCCAAGGACTTTGCCGGCGCGCCGGAGGTGCTGTCGCAGGGCGGCGCGGTCTCGTCCCTGGCGGTGTTGGGGGACGGGCGGCTGGCCAGCAGCGGCGGTGACGGCAAGATCGAGATCTGGCCCAAGGACTTTGCCGGCCCGCCAGAGGTGCTGCGGCAGGGCAGCGGGTCGTCCCTGGCGGTACTGGGGGACGGGCGATTGGCCAGCGGCAGCGAGGACGGCAAGATCAGGATCTGGCCCAAGGACTTTGCCGGCCCGCCAGAGGTGCTGCGGCAGGGCAGCCCGGTCGAGTCCCTAGCGGTGCTGAAGGACGGGCGGTTGGCCAGCGGCGGCGAGGACGGCAGGATCAGGATCTGGCTTGTCGACGCACAGGAACTGGTCGCCACCCTCTGTCTTCGCGCCGGCCGCAATCTTACGAAGGACGAATGGGCCCAATACATTGGCTCAGATATTCTCTGGCAGCCCAGCTGTCGGGACCTCCCCTCGAACTGGCGGACACCCGACTGAATAACCGCCTGTTTCCACTGCCGAGATGCCGCAGAAGCTAACGCCCGCTTTCGGCGCAACCTCTCCTTTCACCATGGCTTCGGCGAAGGTCGGTGCACCCACCCCCAACCAGGAAGGTTGCAGTAGTCAAGAGTTTCGTGCATTTTCCTTGAGCCAGCCGTATCAATCGGTTACGGTTTGCATAAGATATGTACGAATCTCACCCCGAAAAACGCCTTATCGGCTATGCCCGCGTCAGCACCTACGGGCAGACCCTCGACAGCCAGCTTGAGCAGCTTCGTAAGGCCGGATGCACCGCCAAGATTTACCGGGAGAAGGTGACGGGCGCGCACAACGACCGGCGGGAGCTTCTCAAAATGTTGAAGGCCCTCGCCCCCGGCGACGTGGTGACGGTGACGCGGATTGACCGATTGGCGCGCAGCACCTTCGACCTCTTCGCCATCGTCAAGCGGATTGTGAGACGCCAAGGCGCAATTTCGATCACTGGCCGAGCCGTGGGCGGACACTGCCACCAGCACCGGGCGCTTGATGATTGCCGTTCTCGGCGGCTTGGCGGACGTGGAGCGCGATTTAATCCGCACCCGCACCGCCGAGGGCCGCAGCCGCGCAGCGAAGCGCGGGCAGCGCATGGGCCGGAAGCCAAAACTGACCGAGGCGCAGCAGGCCGAGGCCCGGAAGCGGCGCGCAAAAGGTGCCCCGCTTGCCGAACTCGCGCGCAGCTACGGCGTGGGGAAAAGCACGATTTCGAGGCTCAACGTATGAATGCCCTCGACAATCGGCTAGAGCCGAGAAAGTCACAGACGACTGGAATCATCAGCCCATCCGGTCGGGATCACTGACGGCGTCCGCCAGTACACCCGCGAAAGCGCAATCGGAATGGCTCTGACAAATATTCCTCTAGGCGAGATCGTAGAAGACCATCTTCAAAGGCTTATTGCGGCTCAGGCTGCGGAATCGCTGCACGTAGAATACAAGCGTGAGACCTACGGCACGAACGACGATCAGCGCCGCGAGTTTCTTGCCGACGTATCATCGTTCGCAAATGCGGCGGGCGGCGATCTCATCATTGGCATGAGTGCGGCAAAAGGCGTACCGACTGCAATTCACCCTTTCACGGGCGATGGGGATGCGGAACGGCTGCGGCTAGAGCAAATGGCGCGCGACGGGCTTTTCCCTCGAATCACGAATCTCCAGACGCGAGCCGTCCCATTAGCCGAAGGTGGCTTCGTTGTCCTGGTTCGGGTACCCAAGAGCTACAACCCCCCTCATCGTATCATTTTCAAGAATAACGGCCGGTTTTGGGCGCGGTCGTCCGCAGGCAAATATGAGCCGAACGTCGAGGAGCTGCGACGGATTTTCACCGAAGCTCCTTTGCTTGCGGAGCGCGTACGCGCGTTTCGCACTGAACGCATCGCTAGAATTGCCGCCCATGAGACGCCAGTCAGCCTACTCGACGGGGGCAGTTTGGTTTTGCATGTAGTGCCGTTCGCGGCTTTTGATTTCGGGAATGCATTGTCGCTCGATAAGGTAGCGGCACAGCCACATCTATTTGTGCCGATTGGGAGCACATCGGTACAGGATTACCAAATCACTTTCGAGGGCTTAATCACAGCTTCGAACGCCGAGGGCTTATCTAAGCCCCAGCGTGCCTATGTCCACGTTTTGCGCAGCGGCGCAGTTGAGGCCGTGGCATCATCACTTTCGGGCGAGGAGAAAAGGCTGATTCTTCCACACATCGAAGCTATGGTAGTTAAGTATTCCCGGAACTACGCGGCTTCTCTCCAAAATTTCGGAGCTGAACCACCATTTGCAATTTTGACGAGTTTGGTAGACGTAAAAGGAAAGCAGCTTTTGCAAGGCGTGCCTAATGACCCGCGATTTCGGTCTGCCGTGCTCAATCATGATCAGTATCATTTTATAGAAACAATTTTTGAGAATATACCCACGGATGCTAATGACGCAGCAAAACAACTCAGAGCAACCCTCGATCATCTTGCAAATGCCGCGGGGCTTCCGTCTTCGCCGTACTTCGACGAAAGCGGACACTACCATTTGCAAGGACAGTGGCGATGATTGAAATAGTTACCCACACGGGTGACTTTCCATAAGGCTCAGTAAGCGACTCTTGCGGGCGGGGACAGGGTTAGTGTGCGGCACGGCTTAAAAGTTCTCCTATCAACGCCAAGACTCCTGTAGCTACAACGTGACCTGAAGCGTGTTCCATAATGTGCTTCAGTGACCCCAAACCGCGGCGCAATCGGCCAATGTCGGGCACCGCTGCACCAGCAGCTTCGCGAAGCTCCGCGATTACGCCTTGAGAGTCGTCGCGTACCGACGCCGGTAAAATTGGGAGGAGCGGCTCGACTTGCTCAACAAGCTTGCGCACCTGCTCGGCGAGTTGACCCCCAGTGATGGTTTGCGACGCAGTGATCGACGACTGATGACCGATTAAAATTGTTGTGTTGGCACCAAAGATGGCTTTGTTAAACATGCTTTGAGCGTCAAACGAATTGCTCTTTTCTCGGAATTCCCCCTCTGTCTCGGTTTCACCGGTAGTGTCCTTAACTTCGAGCAAGAAATCGAGCAGCCGAGATCGTACCTGAAATAGTATTCCGGCGATGTGAGCCGTGCCTATGTGACACCAAGCTCTCTCTATCATGATACCAGGAGCAAGACCTTTTCCTAGATCGAAGTTCAATTCCATCGGCAAAGGACGCTCTATTCCTCTCTCGCTAACTTTCTCGCTTGCATCATGCAGTTGTCGTAATACTACGAGGGGTTCACGCATATGCGTATGTGTCAGCAACTCTTGTTTGTCAGCAGATAAATGCCCTAACGGTATCGGGTGCTTAGTTGCACGAAATGTCATGTGTCTCAGGTTCGCAAGAACGAGAGAGGGTAGCACTCGGTAATCTGGTACATCGGCCTCATCTGGGTAGCCGTTTAGCTCGTTGTTACCCACCCGGCCAAATCCTTCTTACCAATTTGATGAAGTAAGACCTTCGTCTTCAGCAGCGCTTCGGTGAGGCTATGTTGCTCGCTACTGAGAAGCTCAATAATCTCATCTAAGAGCATGACAGCGCCCTCTGGCTAAGCCTACTACGCGACAGATTAGATAGTTGCGTTTGTAGAGAATGGTAGCGCAACCGCCATCGCCTTGTTGGTGCCGCGCACGGTCGAAGCCGGCAACACTAAACCTCGCAGCGTGATTTTCCACAAAACGCGGTTCAGTCGGGTCGTCTTCGTGTCGGTGATGCGTGCGTGTTGCTCGGGCTGCAGCGGCGTCGGTTCTTTCGTCTGCTACGCGGGCTCAAGCAGGAGGGGTGCCATAACGTCTGGTTTCCAAGCGTCGAGCCAAACCCAGCAACCATCAGCTTCCGGCTGTGGTTCGCACCCTCGCGCTGTCGATGGCGCGCGACCGATACGCCGACTTCAGCCCGACCCTGGCGGCGGAAAAGCTGGCCGAACATCACGGTTGTTCGATGTCATGCGATACCTTGCGCGGTTGGATGATCGCGGATGGGCTACGCGGCGGGGCGCACCTCACCGGATTTCCGCTTGTCAGATGGACGACAGGGGCAAAAGCGGCCCAAAGCGGACCGATCTACCGGTTGACTACGCTCCCGCCAGCCTACCAAGCTACACTAATGACCGATGAGTTCTACCCTCCGATAGATCCGTTCGATGCAGGGCTTCTCGGTGTCGCCGACGGAAACGAAATCTACTGGGAAATTTCGGGCAACCCCCACGGGAAGCCCGCTCTTTATCTGCATGGCGGCCCTGGCAGCTCTCTTCGCTCGGGGAGCTACCGGCGCTACTTCGACCCACAAAGGTATCGCATCGTTGGGATTGATCAGCGCGGATGCGGTCGAAGCCGCCCCCTTGCCATCGACGCTCTCAGTGAAGTGCATCACAATACGACACAGTCGCTCATTGAGGATGTCGAGGCGGTCAGGAGGCACCTCGGCATCAAATCGTGGCTGGTGTCGGGTGTGTCATGGGGAACGACCCTCGCCCTCGCTTATGCCCAAACGCACCCCGGCAAGGTCTCCGAGCTTGCGCTCGTAGCGGTAACGACGACCAGTCGTGAAGAGGTCGATTGGATCACGGAAGGCGTCGGGCGCATCTTTCCCGAAGCTTGGGAACGGTTTGCGAAGGCCTCTGGCAGGCGCGAGGGCGAGCGCATCGTAGAGGGTTATGCCCGGCGGCTTGCCCAGCGCGACATTCAGGACCGACTACAGGCGGCCCGCGCCTGGAACGATTGGGAATCGACACACATCTCGCTTGACCCGAATTGGATGCCGATCGACCAACGCTTTGACGAAGTACAAGGCTTGGTTTTCGCAACCCTCGTAACGCACTACTGGTCGAACGACGGCTTTCTCCAGAATGGAGCAGACCTCCTCTCCCACATCTCAGCGATCGCACACATTCCCGCTGTAATTATCCATGGTCGCCGTGACATCAGCGCGCCATTGATCACGGCTTGGCGCCTCCATCGGCTGTGGCCCGCAAGCCGCCTGTGCGTCGTGGAATCCGAAGGGCACGGCGGACCGCGGTCGATGGAACAGATGCGCATCGCACTAGATTCATTCGCGCCAGAACCATGATAGGTCGCGAAGTGCCAAGGTCGTAAAACCATTCCGCGACGGGTGCAAGGTGACGCTCACGATCGGGCCAACACCACCCCGTGCAGAATGGCTGCGTAATGACAGCTAGCCGCGACCAGTACGAAGCCGTGCCATATCGCGTTTTGGAAAGGCAGCTTCTGCCAGAGATGAAAGACGGTCCCGATACAGTAGAGCAGGCCGCCAACTCCGATCAAAACCGCCGTCTGAACGTCAACCGAGCTGAGCAGCGGCTTGATCCCCACGAGTATTATCCACCCTAGAGCCAGATAAGCGACGGTAGAAACTTGCTCGACACGATGTGGACAGATCAGCTTCAAGACGGCTCCACTGGCCGCGCCAGTCCAAACCGCGGTTGTCATTCCGATCGCCCAAGCGCCAGGTAGTCGGCACGTCGTGAATGGCGTGTAGGTACCGGCGATCATCAGGAAGATCGCGGCGTGATCAAGTCGACGCAGAAACTCCCTTCGAGATGTATTGAAGGCGAGATTGTAGGCTGCCGAGCAGCCGAGCATCGCGACAAGGCAAATCGAATAGACGAGGCTCGCAGAGAAAGTCGGTAGGACGGCGACCGCTGCGGCGATGCCCACCAGGATGGCCGCGCCAACTGCACCCGCTAGGGTGCCGATCATGTGTATGATGCGGTCTGCCGCGAGCTCGTTGGCTCGATATTCCATAGCAGAATCTAGCGGCGTGATCGTCTTAGAGCCCGACTACGAATGAATGTCAGAATATCAGGAGGTTAATCGTCGTTCCCGCAAAGCGGGAATCCAGGGTGCCGAGGCCACTGCGGTTGCCCTGCACTCCCGCTTTCGCGAGGGTGATGATACCCTGCAGCAGATAATGCTTGTGTCATTTCGGGCCGGACTCTTAGAGCCGCTTGTCTCGCCGAGGCTAGGGCTAGGCCTGATCGCGGGCAACATCGTCAGCACCACCGGGCGAGGTTTTGGGCGCGCGGCGCGGTGCGCTATTCAGTGGCAGCGACGAGGTACATCGGATTCGCCCTCACAGGCGCCGGTCGGGATCGCGGAAGTCGACCCGTGCTAACGCAGCGCCCCGCGGGCGGATAAGACACCGGTCGCCCGCAGTCAACATGCTAATCGGCGACCCCAGGATGCGTTCGCGATGCCGCTCGCGTCCGGCTATCGCCCACAAGGGCCCCGCGGCAGACCCGATTGTGCAGAAAAGCTCGGCAGCCTGACTTAGAAACCCGACCCGAACCGGACGGCGGCGCGCCGCCACGTCCATTGAGGCGATGAGCGGAGGCAGTTAGAGGGGTTCCACCCGGTGCACTGAATGGATCGCACCAAGGCGACGTTGATTAAAGGATCGAGGTCACCGATGACCGCGCGGGACAACCAGTAAGGCAGTCGCCTTCACACATCCATTCAATCTGGGCGGAGTGGATCAGGTGCAGCCCGCGTGATGGGCGATGCTTTCGTTAACCGAAGCCATCGCCTCTCCCGTTTTTAGGGAGAGGCGATGGCCCTTTCCTGGAGCTCAGTAATCCATGCCGCCCATACCGCCCATACCACCTGGCGGCATGCCCGGTGCAGCCTTTGGTTCCGGCCTGTCCGCCACCATCGCCTCGGTGGTGATCAACAGCCCCGCGACCGAAGCGGCGTCCTGCAGCGCTACCCGCACGACCTTGGTCGGATCGATGATCCCGGCCGCCACCATGTCCTTGTAGTCGCCCGACTGTGCGTCATAACCGAAATTTGGCTCGTCCTTGTCGGTCAGCTTGCCGACCACGATCGAGCCTTCGACGCCGGAATTCTCGGCGATCTGCCGTACCGGCCCCTGGATCGCTTTGCGGACGATGTCAATCCCGACCTTTTGGTCGTTGTTCGCGGGGTTGAGAGCGGCCAGAACCTTGCTGGCAAAGAGCAGCGCTACGCCACCGCCGGCGACCACACCCTCCTCCACCGCGGCCTTGGTTGCGTGCATGGCGTCGTCGACGCGGTCCTTGCGCTCCTTGACCTCGACCTCGCTGCTGCCGCCGACGCGGATGACCGCGACGCCACCCGCTAACTTGGCCAGACGCTCCTCCAGCTTCTCGCGGTCGTAATCGGAGGTCGTCTCCTCGATCTGCGCCCGGATCTGACCGGTGCGGGCGACAATGTCGTCCTTACTGCCGGCGCCGTCGATGACCGTCGTGTTCTCCTTCTCGATCCGCACCTTCTTGGCGCTACCGAGCATGTCGAGCGTGACGTTCTCTAGCTTGATGCCGAGGTCTTCCGAAATCACCTGACCTCCGGTTAGGGTCGCGATGTCCTCGAGCATGGCCTTGCGGCGATCGCCAAAGCCCGGCGCCTTGACCGCCGCCACCTTGAGGCCGCCGCGTAATTTGTTGACGACGAGCGTCGCCAGCGCTTCACCCTCGATGTCCTCGGCGACGATCACCAAGGGCCGCGCGCTCTGGACGACGGCTTCGAGGATGGGGAGCAAGGTCTGCAGGCTGGAGAGCTTCTTCTCGTGCAGCAGGATGTAGGCGTCCTCGAGCTCGGCGTGCATCTTTTCCGCATTGGTGACAAAATATGGGCTCAAATAGCCGCGGTCGAACTGCATCCCCTCGACGACATCGAGCTCGGTTTCGAGCGACTTTGCCTCCTCGACGGTGATGACACCTTCGTTGCCGACCTTCTTCATCGCCTCGGCGAGCATCCGGCCGATCTCGGCGTCGCCATTGGCCGAGATCGTGCCGACCTGCGCGATCTCGTCGTTGGTCGAGACTTTCTTCGAGCGCTTCTGGATGTCCTTGACGACGGCATCGACCGCCATGTCGACGCCGCGCTTGAGATCCATTGGGTTCATCCCCGCCGCCACTGCCTTGACCCCTTCGCGCAATATGGCGTGGGCGAGGATGGTCGCCGTCGTCGTGCCGTCGCCAGCGACACTGCTGGTCTTGCTGGCCACCTCTCGGACCATCTGCGCGCCCATATTCTCGAACTTGTCGCTGAGCTCGATCTCCTTGGCGACGGTAACGCCGTCCTTGGTGATACGCGGCGCGCCGTAGCTCTTGTCGAGGACGACGTTGCGGCCCTTGGGCCCCAAGGTCACCCTGACCGCGTTGGTAAGCGTGTCGATACCGTGCAGCATGCGCTCGCGTGCATCGGTGCCTTGCTTGATGTCTTTGGCAGCCATGATTGGTTCCTTCTCATTTTGTCTTCGCAGCGGCGGCGCCGCTGTCGACGATGCCCATGACGTCAGATTCCTTCATGATCATCAGCTCCTCGCCGTCGAGGCGAACCTCGGTGCCCGACCATTTCCCGAACAGCACCCGGTCGCCGGTCTTGACGTCGAGCGGGTGCACCTTTCCGTCTTCGCCGCGGGCACCCGGCCCGACTGCAATGACTTCGCCTTCCATCGGCTTTTCCTGGGCGGTGTCGGGAATGATGATCCCGCCCGTCGACTTCGCCTCCTGCTCCACCCGGCGGATCAGCAGGCGGTCGTGC
>Ga0306920_100012270_pt1 | contig 11616 bp, 10 predicted proteins | sample flu12Cox44000170_FD_204666 | JGI IMG/M metagenome (GOLD analysis project Ga0306920, IMG submission 204666) | Lab enrichment of tropical soil microbial communities from Luquillo Experimental Forest, Puerto Rico - flux4day.12C.oxic.44.000.170 (v2)... | ecosystem: Environmental > Terrestrial >...
ATAGTTCAGCCCACGGGATTTTCTCCAACGAGTGGTGGGACCCGGCCCAGAAACGAATGGTCAGCAGCGTGGAAGACGCTTCGACGAAGCTCCTGGGAGCAGACGCCGAAGGCATTGGCGCCTCGCCGCATAACCTGCTGGCTGGGACTCTGGGTGACGAGTTGCGCCTTGCCACCGACGGCCAGTCGCGGGTGTACGGAATTGCGCTGAAGGACCGCTCCGGCATTCTCTCCACCGGGTACAGCGCGAATGGCGCGTTCTGGATCGACAGAGACAGCGGCGCATGGCTGACTTCGACGTACTACATGAGCAGCGCGCCTCATTGGCTGCTGGCGTTCAACGGACAGGGCTCGGCGAAGAAGTATCTGAACCTGGAATGGAAGGACAGTGATGGCACCGTGCTCGGCTCGACGGCGCCCCGGGACTCCGACGGTGGAAAGCCGCTCAGCTATTACGAAATGGTCGGTTCCACCCCTTACGCCAACGACTACGAATTTGACTTCGCGCGCGAACTGATTCAGCAGGAAAAGCTCGGCCATGGAACGGTTACGGATTTGCTGGTCATCAGCCTCTCGGCCAACGATATTTTGGGGCACCAGGTCGGTCCCGACGCTCCCCAGATGCGCGCCATGGCGCTGGCGATGGATCGCCAAATTGGGGACTTCATCGCGTTCCTGAATCAGCAGTATGGCCAGGGACAGTTCTGGCTGGCGCTGACCGCTGATCATGGTGTTGCTCCGCTGCACGCCACCGACAAGCACCTCAGTATTCCCAGCGACTCTCGCACTGACCCAGAGGCGCGAGCTCAATTGAACAAAGCCATCGGTGCGCGCTTACACAAGTCTGGCGACTACGTTCGGGCCCTGTCGTCTCCCATTGTGTTCGTAAACAATGAGGCCTTTCCGCCCAATCTGAGCGAAGCCGAAGACGAGACTTACGTGGCCGAGGCGCTGAAGTCGATGGGCTACCTTGGTGCATATACGAAAGAGCAGATGGGAAGCGGAGAACTCGCACCCACGCCGCTAGGCCATCTGTACCTGAACAGCTACTCGCCGTATGGCGGCGCATGGGTGATGGGGGTGCCGACTCCGTTCTCTTATGCGCCGTCCGGTAAGGCGATCGCCGATCACGGCGCGCCTTACAGCTACGACCAGCATGTCCCAATGGCATTTTATGGGCCAGCATTCAAGCCGGGAGTCTATCGCGAGCAGGTGGAGCCGATCGATCTCGCTCCTACTTTGGCAGTCATGCTCGGCATCAACAAGCCGACCAGTGCCACCGGCCGGGTGTTGACGGAAGCCATCGCGCAGCGAAGCGAGGCGCCGGTGCCGGCTCCGCCCGTGCCCAGGCCACATCCGCCGAAAGAGGGCCATCCGTGAGTCCAGCAGGCAGGGCTGGTCTGGACATGTCGGTCTCCTTCGCCGGGATCCAACTGAAGAACCCAATCATTGCTGCCAGCGGTACCTTCGGCTATGGCATAGAATTCGAAGATATCGTCTCTCTCTCCCGTCTCGGCGGATTTGTCGTGAAGGGACTTTCGCGCGAGCCGTTGGTGGGCAATCCTCCGCCTCGGCTGTTTGAAACCGCCGCCGGCATGCTCAATGCGATCGGACTGCAGAATATCGGAGTGCGCGCGTTCCTCGAGGAGAAACTGCCGCTTCTGCGCAAGATTCGGAACATCGCCTTCTTCTGTAATGTCTTCGGCCACTCGCAAGAGGAATACGAAGACGTTGTTCGCGCGCTAAACGAAGGAGAAGGAATTACCGCTTATGAGCTGAACGTCTCCTGTCCCAACACCAGGTGCGGCGGCATCACCTTCGGAAGCGACCCGCGCATGCTCTTCGGTGTGGTGAACGCCGTGAAGAAGATCGCGACGCGTCCAGTGATGGTGAAGCTCTCCCCAAACGTCACCAGCGTCCCCGACGTGGCACGCGCGGCAGAGGCGGCCGGCGCCGATGCCATCTCCCTGGTGAATACGTTCGTCGCCATGGCTATCGACGCAGAGACTCGTAAGCCGCGAATCTCCAATATCACAGCCGGGCTCTCCGGTCCGGCCATTAAGCCGATAGCGCTGCGCATGGTGTGGGAGGCGGCCAGGAGTGTCCGCATACCTGTCATAGGCATCGGCGGAATCAGCACCGCGGAGGATGTTATCGAGTTCATGCTTGCCGGAGCCTCTGCGGTCGAGGTGGGCACGGTAAACTTCTGGGATCCCTGCGCATGTGAAACGCTCGTCGATTCATTGGAGAAGTGGTGCCTGGAGCATCGGATTGAGAAGATCAGCGAGCTGACGGGCGGGTTGCAGAATCTGTAATTTCGGGTTGCGCGGATGCAGTTTTCGCGAGATTGCTTTGGTTATCCTGAGGATGCCGCGTTGCCCGGATCTCCACCCAGCATAGCCACACTGCTTTCCAGATCAGCGTCATGGGTGAGCAGCGTGTCGGTATGAGTGACGCTCAGCAGATGCTTGATCCTTTCATTGGCGCCACAAATTCGAAATTGCCCGCCCGCCTGCTCCAGCAGAGCATACATGTGCATGATGACGCCCAGGCCTGCACTATCCACCGCGTCCGCATGTGTGAGGTCGAGGATCAACTTGCGTACGCCATCGGCGACCATCTTGTTGCTCAAGGCTTCGGTTTCGCTGAGGCGAGTGCCCATGGTGAATTTCCCGGCACACGCCAGCACCGTAATGCCAGGCTCTAGTCGAAATACCTCTGTTTCAAGCATCATGCCGGCCACCCCTGTGCGTACAGAGCCGATCATCCACGTCGGAAAGTAAACTAGCACCCGTAGGGCGGCTTGGGAAGCAGAGGGCCGTTGAGCCGGTTTGTGGGCCTCCTCGAATCCCATGAGACAGATAAGCGACTCACTCACCGCGATTTGCGAGAACATCACGCTCTGATCGGCTGCTCCGCGCCCGCTGAATTTTCGGAGTAGCGCCGCCGCGGCAGGCCTCCCCCTGCGAATGGTTCGTCCAATCCGGCGGCTCTGTTCCAACCTGCCGCTAAAAAACCGCATCGAACAAAGATGCTGGACAGAATTCCTATCGCAATCATCGCCAATTTCCTGCTGATTGCCGGGCTGATTTTTTACGGGTTCTCGTTTTTTGCCGAATACCACGCAACCGGCAAATGGGCCAAGAACATCACCAGTCTGCTGGCCGGGATGGGAATGCTGACATTGGGATTCGCGCTGGTTATCACCCCGCGGAATGCCGATGTGATCGCCCAGATTGCGAAAACGCACGCGTCCAACGTCTTTCTCGGCATCAGCAGCGGATTGCTCCTGGCAGCCATCGCTGCTTTCGGGATCATCACCTATTGGCGGCCATTTCGGTTGCGACACGAACGAAAGCTCGAAAGAGACTTGAGCCGTGAGCTACCAAAGATCCGATAAGCCCAAGACGCCGGATCGCCGTGCGGTACTGGACTGGCCCCAAAGCCCCGCTCCGCCCCAGCCGCAGCATGGGGGCGTTGGAAGCCTGCTGCGCACCATCGGCCCAGGCCTGGTTACCGGGACCGCCAACGTTGACCCATCACTGGTGATCACTGCCACCGTTGTGGGGGCTACGTTCCACTTTGCATTGCTGTGGGTGATCGTGCTGTGCATACCCTTCCTGTTCACGGTGTTCGCCGTGTCTGCCCGCATAGGCTATGAAACGCGGAAGGGTCTGGTTGACCTGCTTCGCGAGCATTACGGCAAGTCGCTGGGGATGATTTGTGCCCTGGCAGTCATTGCCATAAACATGGCCATGATCATCGCCGACCTCATGGCAGTCAGTGACGGCATGAGTATCATCCTGCTGCAGAAGCGCAGCTTCTTTGTCGCGGCGGTCGCGTTCACCGTGTGGTACGTCCTCATCTTCCGCGACTACCGCAAGCTGACGCGCGTCCTGCTGTGGCTTTCGCTGCCGCTATTTCTGTATGTTGCGGCAGCGGTGCTTTCCCACCCGGATCCGTGGCAACTGTTCGTAGGCACCTTCGTCCCGCGGGTGTATCGCGGTCGCGAGTATGTGAGCGCGATGATCGGTTTGTTTGGCTCGCTGCTGACCCCCTACGTGCTGGTCTGGCAGACCAGTTCTCGCCGGGAGCACGCCATGATTGGAGAGGAACGGCCCAGAGACGCCGAATCGCACGCCGGAACCTTCGCCAGTACAGTGCTGTCTTACAGCATTGTGGTGGCTGCTGCCATGGTGTTGAAACTGCCCCACCCCATTGACATGACTACGCGACAGGCGGCGGCCGCGCTCACGCCGGCGGTAGGCAGCCTGGGAACAGTGCTATTTGCGCTGGGGATTATTGGCGCAGGTATGGTAGCGTTGCCGGTCCTTGTGGCGTCCATGTGCTTCAGCATCTCGGAAGCGATGGGCTGGCGCGCGGGATTGAGCGAGCATCCCTGGGAGGCGAAGCTCTTCTACGTTCTGATTTCCGCGGCCCTATTCATCGCCAGCGTCGTGAATTTCTTCCGTATCAATCCGGTGAAGGCGCTTTACTTTTCGCAGGTATTGGCTGGAATTCTGACGATCCCCATTCTGTGCTTCATCCTGCTGCTGTCGAACAACCGGCGCGTCATGCAAACTACCAACACGCGCGCACAGAATTTCTGGATGGGGGCAGTGATCGGCGCGCTGTTGGCCGCCGGCGGCTGGTTCCTGCTTTGGCAGCTTGTCTAAACTGGCAGGATATTAAACGATCCCGTAATGATTGCGGCAACGTACTGCTCCATCCGGGAAGTCGAACTGTCAGGCGGTATCCGGAATCAATAGCGCAGTTCGGCGACTTCCATCTGGTCCACGTAGCACCACACCCAGCGCTCACCGGGTTCGATGGAGCGCGCCAGCGGATGTGATTCCTGGTTCGCATGTTTGGTGGCGTGGCGGTTCTTCGACGAGTCGCAACAGCCCACGTGCCCACAGTCGGTACACATGCGTAAGTGGACCCAGGTGTCGCCCGTCTTCACACAATCCTCACAGACATGTTTCGTCGGTTGGGTGATCCGCAAGTGGTTCAGGTGAGTGCATCCGGATGCGTGCATGCTGTGCCCTCGTTTCTGGTGTCGAACAACAGATGCCAGTGCCGGCAGGCGGGATTCTTAAACGATCTCGTCACCTGGCCGGGTCTTTTCTGGGGAGGGGGGATTGCTACGCTGTACAGACGAACAGGCGGCTTGCCACCTTCGCGAAGCGAAGGATCCCAGCCGGGCGCCGGCGCACCGGTTCATCAAGGCGACTGAGCCGCATTCTGCTGGGCCTGGAGCTGGCCGTTACTGGAGAGCAGGAACACTCTTGAGTCTTGCGTGGTGAACGCAGGTTGCATCTTCCAAACCCACGATGACGAGTCTTTCCAGGCTGGATCTTTGGCGAACACGACCACTGCGTTTACATGATAAAGGTCTCTGAATCTCCGGACATCATCAACGGTCTTGCCGGTGGCGAAAAGATCTGTAGCATCGCTGAGAACGCTGGTTTCTTGCTTGGTAACGCCACCGTACAGAAACGGAAAGATCAGGCCTCCGACGGTAGCCTGCCGACGGCCATAGAAGATGCTGAAGTAGTCGGAGTCCTGCTCAGGATTGAAGAGAACCACCGAATTGCGAGGCGTATTCTTATCAACCCATTCATAGGTGTCGCGCATAACGATGGTAGAAGGGCCATAAGGTCCCCAGAAATGCACTCTCAGGTTGTATAGTTCCACGATCGTCCCGCTGAAACCAACGATCAGACAAAAGGCGACTAGCGGCTTATAGCGCCACAGGATGGAAGTCGCAGTATCGGGGTCAAGCTTGTGAAATATAGCCTCGGCGACTGGAACCCCCCAGAGCAACAGAACAAACTGTGCAACCAGGAACCCGCGCCATCCCAGATCATTCCATCGAATCGTAGAATGCAGAAATGTGCAGACTAGAATAGTTCCCGTAGCCAGACACGCAAGTGTGGACTCTTCTTTCGACAATGGTATCTCGAGCGATCGACGCCACCTCCAGAATAGTAGAGCGGCAACGAAGAAAAATCCCAGCTCCAGAAAATAGTTAAGAGGAAGGAATATCAGCCTAAGTCCGTAAATGAGAGACGATCCCTTCAGGAATTTGAAAATAGATGGCAGCCAATAGTCAACGACGGAGAACTCCCGGATAGTGAAGCCAATGGGTGAACGTGTAGTCCTAGAAGCTGCGTGTAACTCCGCTGCCACGGGGAAGTACAAGAGAAGGGCAACTGCGCCGATAGAACACAGTCGCAACACGTCCTTCCACCACCCGTGGACTGCGGCCCATACCAGCCAAAGAAAGAGGCCGGCGGCAAAGGCGAGAGTTACATATACCGAGGTTGTGGCAGCCGACGCGAACGCGAGGACAGCCACCGCCATCATTACCCACTCCCGGCCGGGCCCCATCCACAGTCCAAAGAACATTAATAGGCCAGTCATGCACATGACCAGAGCGGCGGGATGGTGAGGAGACATAAGAATTGCGCCGAGCCAGGCGGTGACCTGCTCGTTCCACCACTCGATGCTGGGCTCCGCGCCCGGTCCCCTTCCGGTCGTGTGATACACAATGTATTGGAAGACCCAGGGAAGTAGGTCAAGTCCGGTAACCGCCAGAAGGACTATACCTACGGTGGCTTTGAGTCTCTTGATGCCAGGCAGTAATCGGGGGCCAACCAGGTTGACAAAGCAAACAACCAGAGAAACAACACCGAGCCCCACGAAGACCTTGCTCGCCTGAACGGCTGAGCGCGCGGTCACCGCGGCGCCGCCGGCCTTTGCCACCACGCTACAGATGGCGTACCAACCGTAGTAGTACAGCAACTGGACTGGGCGCCCAGGATAGACAAACGGATTGGCTGGTGGTATGCCATCCCGCAAGATTGCATCCGTGATGGCAACGTGCGCTGTGGAATCCATACTGCAGAAATTCGGCCTGACGCCATTCGACGAAACCCAGTCAACCTCAAAAAAAACACCCGCTATAAAGCAAACTAGAATGAACAGGACAGTAGAGCTGTAGCTAACGAACAGAGACCGCACCGCTGTGGTGAATGCCTTCCAGTTGCGGAGCGTAACGAACGCGGCCGCTGCCCACCACAGGCCGTATAGCACCCAAGCGCCTGGAAATCCCAGACCCAGGATCAAAAGATAGTTCAGGATAGGCACGCAAGCGAAAGAAAGTAGCAAGCCTAATGCGAGCTGCGTGGGAATACCGCGGTCGCGGAAGTCAAGAAGATTGGTGCAGTAGGCAAGCGTTATGCCTGGAACCCACAAAAAGAGCGGGAACAGCAGCAGAGCGATCGCGATGGATGCAGCCTGGGTAGCCATAGTCTGATTTGGCGTCGCATAGCGATAGTACACCGGCACTTGTGAGCAACGAAAGGATGCGGGTCGACGCACCTTACGCAGGCTGTGGCAGCGTTATATAGGCGTGGCTTCCGGATATTCGTCTAAGTGCACGAGATTCAAACCAGGCGCGGACAAGTGAAAGAACCACACTCGAATTAGGGCATCTGCTTTCTCCAATCATATCCTGACGCCGGTCTGTCCAATTGGTGCTAACATTCGCTGGCAAAGGGGGAAAGCCTTGTCTCTAACGCGAAGAATCTATGTCAGCCTGCCGGCAGATCCCTGGCTGCCACCAAATGTGAACGAGCTCAAGTGGGGCATTGTCGAAGAGATTGAAAAACTGGGTTACACGCCCGAGATATTCACCAACCCAAGAGGGAAGCCCGGACTCGCGTCTGCGAAGGCCTGGAATCCCAGGCTGGCTGACGAAATTGCTCGCCGTTGTGTGGGCGCGGCCATTCTAGGAATGCCACGCTGGAGGTTTCAAGACGTCGAGGGAAAGACCGCGCTGCTTCCGACTGAATTCAACCACTACGAAGGCGCTCTTGCTCATACTCTGGGGCTGCCGACTCTGGTCTTGGTACAGAAGGACGTGCGTCGGCGAGTGGTGTTCGACATGAGCTTCAGCGGGTTCGTCGGCGAGTTCGGTCCCGACGCAAACCTGGGCTGGCTTCACTCGGAAGAGTTCCGTGTTCCGTTTGGGTACTGGAAGGCACTTTTGGACGAGCGCCGCGATATTTTCCTTGGATACTGCAGCAGTTCTGCGGCAACCGCAGAGGCAGTGAAGAGATACCTGTTGAGCCTCGGCGCGCGGGTTTTGGATTGGCAGACTGACTTCATTCCAGGGAGGACCATACTGGACCAAATCGAACAAGCGGCAGCGCGCACGCTCGGCGGCATTTTCCTGTTTACCAAAGATGACGACCTCGCCAGTCAAGCGCAATCGGGATCCGCCGTCCCGCGAGACAACGTCGTCTTCGAAGCCGGGTACTTCATCGGCTTGAAGGGCAAGCGAAACGTGTTGGTTGTTCGTGAAACGGGTTCAAAGATGCCCGCCGACCTTGGCGGCGATATCTATTCGTCTCTGGCGGACAAGAGCAACATCGCTCCTATAGAACGCAGCCTGGCGGCATTCATCGCCGCGCTCTGACCGCCGCTTCACAGTGGTAGTCCTGAACACGAGCTAATAGCTCGCGGTTCAAGTCACCCGGCAAGCCGCTAAAATGCTGCCTTGAAACCAAGCGCACAAGGCCGCACTACAGTGAACTACTTGAAAGCCCTGGTCATCTGCTTATGGCTGCTGTTTGTAACTCGCGGCCTTTTCTACTGCCTTGCACTGCCGCTCTGGGAGGGATTTGACGAACCCTACCAGTTCGCTGTCGTCCAGCACGTGGCATTCACTGGGACTTTGCCGAACCGCAGCACGCCCGTTAGCCGGCAGGTAGCAGCTTCGCTTTATCTCTCCCCGGCGCCGTGGATGCTTCGCGAACATCACCTTCCGAAGCAGGTCATGAGCCAGGAGCAGTATTGGGCTCTCCCGGATGATGAGCGCCGTGAACTGAGGCGCAAGCTGTTATCGCTACCGTCTCTGTGGGCCAATGAACCATCGCAGCCCGCGATTCAGAACTACGAGGCTCAGCAAGCGCCTTTGTACTACTTCATGGCCGCACCGATCTTACGCGGATTACAGAGGGCGACTCTGCCGACGCAAGTCATAGCCCTGCGAATCTTCGGAATGCTGCTGGCATCGCTCGCCATTCCTTTGGGTTATGCAGTTGCGCTACGTGCCTTGGGCAGCGTGAGAGCGGCTCTGATGACGACCGCGCTGGCCATCGTCATGCCGGAGCTCTTCATTAACGTGTGTCGCGTGTCCAACGAGCCTCTGGCGATGCTGTTGGGCACCGGTTTGCTGCTCCTAGTTGTGAGATTTGTTACCTCTGGCCGTCGGCTGATTTATGTGCCTGCTATTGCGATCGTGTTTGCGTTAGCCCTCTTGAGCAAAGCCTACTTTCTTGCACTCCTGCCGGCGATTGCGTTCGTGTTGTGGTGGAAGCTTCGCCAGGACCACAAAGCAGCGCATGTGCTTGCCTCTACAACTCTCGCGCTGGCCATCCTCGTTGCCGTCGCGGGTCCGTGGTATTGGCGCGCACACAAGGCTTCCGGCTCATGGTCGGGTGAAACCAATGATGCCGCTGCCGCACACATGTCCTTGTTTCACCTGCTGGCGCAAGTTCCCCACGTGAATTGGAGGAGCGGGCTCAGCTCCATCGTTGGGTCTCATATCTGGTTTGGCGGATGGAGCTTTCTGCGGCTGCCAACGTGGATGTATATCACGGTGGCATTGCTCGCCGCTGTGCCCGCGCTCGGCATTGTGAGCTACATTTCGAAGTGGCTCAGATCTGGACTCCGACCTGACCCGATCATCGCGGTTGTTTCACTTTATGCTTGCTTCTGGGCAGGGCTGTGCTACCACGTGCTGGTCACGTACATTCACTTAGGTATTTCGGCATCAACGGGTTGGTATCTTTATTCGCTCGTCTTTGCTGAGACGGTGCTGGTCGTAAAGGGCTTCGAAGAAGTCGCTGGCAGAGCAGCACTGCGTTGGGCGCTTCCGTCAGCAGTGGCCCTGCTCGCGGTCATCGATTTGTATGGCCTGCATGCCCTCATGCTGCCCTACTATGCCGGACAGATTGCACATGCAGGTGAGAGGGTTTATCAGGTTCCCTTCTGGACGTTCCGTGCCGGACATATATTTGCGCGGCTGTCGTCCACCGGGCCCGAGTGGCTGACCCCGGGAATACTGCAGAGCGCCTGGCTGATGTATCTCGCGGCAACGGCATCGGCAATGGCGATGGTCTGGGCCGTCGCGCGAGCCGATAAGCGTTTCCGTTGCTAACTCGGGTCGTGTATGGGCTCGACGCTCAGCATGAGCTGAAGAGACCGGTTGAACTGGCAAGACAACCGGCACACAATAACGTGCATCGCACTCGCAAGCGTGGGCCGCAGGAAAAGTACATGCCAGCAATTGACCTAGTATCGGAGCACCGTCGCCTGAAGGAACTTACCCAGCGAAACCTCTTGCAACTGATTGAATCCGAATTCACCCTGGCATTCACCATGACCGACCTGGCGGAAACGGAGGCAGAGGCGGGCAGTTGGGCGCATGCCCAGCTGCTGGTGCGCAAGGTCAGGCAGGCGATCGAAGCAGTCAGGCAAAATAGTCAGTTGGTAGAGCAGCAGAAGGGCGACCTCCTGCAACAGTTATCGGATCTTGAACCACGTCTGCGGAGCATTGAGGAGCGAGTACCGCGCAAGAGCAAATAGCACGGTTACACCGAATGCTGGTCATCGGCGCACACGCGCAGCATTTCGTTAGTGTCTAACTCTGCGCAGGTTTAAGACACTAGGCTCGTTTTCCCGGCTGCCACTGTTCCTCTGTTATCATCGATTTGTGGTAGATTTCGACCTTTCTCCGCCGGCCAGTCTCAATTTGCCGCTGTGGCGTTCTCTTGTCCTCAATTTGGCGGACCGAATTTCGCCTGAACGGCTTCCGCCTCTGGAGTTGACTTCTACCCCGGTCGAAACAGGCATGCTGTTTGGAGACCGACTGGCGCTCCCCTGGTATCGCACGGTTTTCACCAATATTGCCGACGTAGTTTCGCCCGATACCGGACCGCCTCTGGAGTTGACTTCAAGGCCTGTGGATGTCGGTGAGTTATTGGGTGATGACCTGAGCCATGGCTGGTGGACTTCTCTACTCGACAACCTGCGCGACCGCCTCACGCCCGAAAAGCCGGTTCCGCTGGTGTTGACCTCTCAGCCCCTCGCAGCCTATGGAGCCAAGAGCTGGCTACAACTCATGGACTGGTCTTCGCTGCTCAGCTCACCGAAGGTGTTTTTACCCGATGCTTCTTCCACCGAGGTTCGCTTTACGGCAGCAGAGCAAGCAGCGGAGCTTGGGGCCATTCCGGCCATTGCTGCTGCGGTTCCTGCAAGCCAGGAATTGTGGGCGGTGCAAATGCAGTTCAAGCGCGACCTGTCGCGCAGCCGCTTCCGGCAGAAGATCTGGATGACATTGGTCGCGGCAGAAGCGGTTTTCCTCCTGGCCTACCTGTTTAACATTCACTGGTAGCCTGGCGGCAGTGCGGAAGCTTACGCTATTCCCCTCCCGCCACATTCGCTGAGTACGGATTGTGCTCGAGTAGCTGCCAAACAGTGTCGATCAGCGTCCCGTCCACCCATTTCACCACTGCTACCGGCCGATCACCTAAGCGCGGCGTTG
>Ga0306920_100012271_pt1 | contig 11616 bp, 10 predicted proteins | sample flu12Cox44000170_FD_204666 | JGI IMG/M metagenome (GOLD analysis project Ga0306920, IMG submission 204666) | Lab enrichment of tropical soil microbial communities from Luquillo Experimental Forest, Puerto Rico - flux4day.12C.oxic.44.000.170 (v2)... | ecosystem: Environmental > Terrestrial >...
TATCGCGTTCGCGTCAACTACCCTCGACATCATCACGGCGACCGCCTCATGAGGAGGTACCGGCGATGGCAGAGTTCAGCGACGAGCGGGCGGCAGGCGCGGGGGATCGTAACCTCCTGCGGGCGTCAGACGCCGATCGCGAGCAGGTGATCGCCGTGCACTAGGCCGCGTTCGTGGCGGGACGGCTGACCAAGGACGAATTCGACCTCCGCCTCACCCTGGTGTTCGCGTCGTGGACATACGCAGACCTGGCGGTTCTCACCGCCGACATCCCCGCCGGCCTGGCGATGGCCCAGTCGCCGGAACCCGTTCGGGAGTCGGATACCAAGAAGCTGATTCAGCGCGGGACCGCTGTCGGCGCGGCCGCGGGCATGGTGATTCCCGCGGCGGCGGTTATAGTCGCCGGCGGGCCTCCTGCGCTCGCCATAATCTTCGGGCTCATGCTCAGTTCCTTCCTTGCCGTGCTGATACCCGGGTTCCTGACCCTCCTTGCCTGGGCCTTCGACAGGGGCGCCGCTTCCTGACCCTGCCTAGACCCGCCACGCTCCGCCGCGATTCGGGCAGGATTGGGGAATGACCCGATCCGCACCCCGACATGACCGTGACGCCGGCGGCCCGGCCGACGTGCTCGCGGCGAAGGCCGCCCTGCGGGAGGATGTGTGGTCGGCCATGCGCGCGGCGCGGGTGGCCCGCTTCCCCGGCGCGGCCGGGCGCATCCCGAACTTCACCGGCGCGGAGGCGGCCGCCGAACGCCTCCGCGGCCTGCCCGCGTGGCAAGACGCCGCCACCGTGAAGGCCAACCCGGACTCCGCGCAGCTGCCGGTGCGGCAGCGCGCGCTCGAGGACGGCAAGACCGTCTACATGGCGGTGCCCCGGCTGGCCGAACCTGAGCCGTTCTTCGCGCTGGACCCCGACCACCTCGACCAGCCGCCGCGCAAGGCGGCCTCGATCAGCGGCGCGTCGCGGTCCGCCCGGCGGGTCACGCTTGCCGAGCTGACGCCGGTTGACTTGGTGGTGATGGGCAGCGTGGCGGCCGGGGAGGACGGGACGCGCCTCGGCAAGGGCGGCGGGTTCGCCGACCTGGAGTTCGCCCTGGCCACCGCGGCGGGCCTGATCGGACCGGACACGATCACCGTCACCACCGTGCACGAGATCCAGGTACAGCCAGCCGGAACGATCCCGCTGACCGGCCATGACGTGCCGGTGGACTTCATCGTCACGCCAGAGCGCGTCATCGACTGCCGGTCCCGCCGGCCGCCGCACCCGGCGGATGGCATCGTCTGGGACGACCTGACCGACGAGAAGATCGCGGCGATCCCCCTGCTGTCCGCGCTGCGCGGCCGCTGCTCATAACCGGCGAGCCGGGCCGTGTTGGTTTCGCCACGGCCTGTGGGCGGTTATCATCTCTCACCTGCGGTGACGATGGAGGGGCTCAGCAGATGAAAGTACCGGCTGCGATCGACGAAGCCGTCCGAGACAGGGCAGTGACGGCGGGCTTCGATGGATAATGCGCCCTTCATGGACTGGGCGTTCACCCAGTCGCCGTTCGCTCTGGCGATCCATGACAGGGACCTGCTGTGCCTGCGCGTCAACGACCGCATGTGCCAGATGTTCGGGCTCGTCGAAGACGAGTTGCGCGGACGGCGCCTCACCGACGTCCTGCACGGTCCCCAGTACGACGCCATGGAGCACTACATGCGCCAGGTGCTCGACACAGGGGAGCCGATGCGCCGGGGGACCCGCCGCCGGGTACCGGGTGAGACCCGGGAACGCGCCTGGTCGGTTGCGGTCTCCCCGCTGAAGGATCAGGCCGGCCGGACGCAGGCAGTGTGGATCGGCGTGCTCGACATCACCGAGCAGTACGGGGCACGCCAGCGGCTGACCCTGCTGAATGAGGCCGGCACTCAAATCGGCACCACGCTGGATGTCACCAGGACAGCCGAGGAACTGGCCGACATGGTGGTACCGCGGCTCGCCGACCTGGCCATCGTTGACCTGCTCGACGCCGTGCTGAGCGGGCACGAGCCGAGCCCGGGACCGCTCACCGGCACCGTCGCCCTGCGCCGCGTTGCCCATCAGTCCATCTTCGAGGGTGTCCCCGAGGCCGTGGTCAAGCCCGGGGAAGTAGACATCCATCCGGAGTCCTTCCCGGCAGCCCAGTGCCTGGCCACCGGCAAAGCGGTACTGACCGGCGTGAACGATCTCGCGTTCATGTCGTCCATCGGCAACAACCCGGCTCGGGCGGCGACTATCCGCAAGTTCGGGATTCACTCCGTCTTGTCTGTTCCGATACGCGCCCGCGGGGTCACCCTCGGCGTCGCGACGTTCCTCCGCGGCCAGTGTCCAGACCCCTTCGAGCAGGACGACGTGCTGCTCGCCGAGGAACTCACCGCCAGAGCCGCCCTTTCTCTTGACAACGCCTGGCGCTACACCCGCGAGCGGACCACCGCCCTGGCCTTGCAGCGCAGCCTGCTGCCGCAGCGACTCCCCAGGCAATCGGCGGTGGAGGTCGCCAGCCGCTACCTGCCCGCCAGTGCTCATGCCGGCGTGGGCGGGGACTGGTTCGATGTGATCCCCCTTTCCGGAGCCCGTGTCGCCTTGGTGGTCGGCGATGTCGTCGGGCACGGTATCCACGCCTCCGCCACCATGGGCAGGCTGCGCACCGCCGTGCGAACGCTCGCCGACGTCGACCTGCCTCCGGACGAACTCCTCACCCGTCTCGATGAGCTGGTCAGCCGGATCTCCGCTGAAACGGATGCCGACGACGACGCGGGCAGCGATGTCGGGGTCACGTGCTTGTACGCCGTCTACGATCCGGTCTCCCGCCGGTGCAGCCTGGCCCGCGCCGGCCATCCGCCGCCCGCGCTCGTCACCCCGGACGGCGCGGTCAGCTTCCTCGACCTGCCCGCCGGGCCTCCGCTCGGCCTTGGCAGCCTGCCCTTCGAGAGCACCGAGATCGAACTGCCCGCGGGGAGCATCCTCGCCCTCTACACCGACGGCCTCATCGAGTCTCGTGGCCATGACATCGACCTCGGGTTCGAGCGCCTGCGCCATGCGCTGACCTATCGGGCGCCGTCACTGGAAACCACCTGCGACCACGTCCTCCATGCCGTGCTCTCAGGCCGTCCCGCGGATGACGTCGCCCTGCTCATCGCCCGCACGCATGCCCTGAACGATGACCGGGTCGCCACCTGGGATCTGCCCGCCGACCCGGCTATCGTTCCCGACACCCGCAGGCAGGTGGCCAGGCGGCTCACCGGCTGGGGCCTTGACGATGTGGCGTTCGTCACCGAACTTGTGGTCAGCGAACTCGTCACTAACGCGATCCGGCACGCCAAGACCCCGATCCAGCTCCGTCTCATCCGGGACCGGACGCTGATCTGCGAGGTCTCCGACGGCAGCAGCACCGCTCCGCACCTCCGCCGCGCCTGCCCCTTCGACGAGGGTGGCCGCGGCCTGCTCCTTGTCTCCCAGCTCGCCCAGCGCTGGGGATGCCGCCAGACCCCGCACGGCAAGGTCATCTGGGCCGAGCAAGTCCTCCCCGGTCTCGACGCTAGTGATGCGTCGCCGCAGACATAGGTCTCTATCGCGAGCAAACTGGCGCGAACACGGCCGGATGTAGCGTTTTCAGCCGCATCTGCATTACAGTCGCAGAATGCCGACGTTCCGCATCAAGGAGGCCGCCAGCCTGCTCGGGGTCAGCACGGATACCCTGCGCCGCTGGGCGGACGGGGGACGGATCGACACGGTCACCGACGCCTCCGGGCGGCTGGCGGTGGACGGGGCAGCGCTGGCCAGGTTCGCGCGGGAGCTGGCCGAGTCAGCCGATCACGCCGAAGACAGGATGGTGGTGGCTCATTCGGCGCGGAACAGGTTCAGCGGCCTGGTCAGCCGCGTGGTCCGCGACGGCGTGATGGCTCAGGTGGAGATCCAGGCCGGGCCGCACCGGTTCGTGTCGCTGCTCAGCCGCGAGGCCGCCGATGAGCTCGGCCTGGAGCCGGGAGTGCTCGCTGTCGCCGCCGTCAAGGCCACCAACGTCTCCGTCGAGATCCCCAAGATCAGCTGATCCCCGTCCCCGCTATTTCACTAAGGAGTTAACCATGCGCCGTTTCGCTCTCATCATGGCCGCGGTGGCGGGAGCCGCCCTGGCGGGCTGCTCCAGCAGCACAAGCTCGGCTCCGGCCGCGAGTAGTCCGTCGTCGTCCCCGGCCACGAGCAGTTCGGCGGCGGCGACGGGGACGATCACCGTCTTCGCGGCGTCATCGCTGAAGGAGACCTTCACCAAGCTCGGGGACCAGTTTGACGCCGCCCACCCGGGGGACACGGTGAAGTTCAGCTTCGGGGCGAGTTCCACGCTGGCCACTCAGATCACCAGCGGGGCGCCGGCGGACGTGTTCGCCTCGGCGTCGCCGAAGAACATGACCACGGTCGTCAGCGCGGGTGACGCGTCAAACCCGCAGGACTTCGCCAAGAACACCGCGGAAGTCGCGGTGCCGCCGAGCAACCCGGCGAACGTGACATCGGTGAACGACCTGGCGAAGTCGTCGGTCAAGGTGGCGTTGTGCGAGCCGCAGGTGCCGTGCGGGGTGGTGGCGGCCGGGGTGTTCAAGAACGCCGGGATCACGGTCAAGCCGGTCACGCTGCAGCCGGATGTGAAGTCGGTGCTGACCCAGGTCGAGCTGGGCAACGTCGACGCGGGCGTGGTGTACGTGACCGACGTGAAGGCGGCCGGTTCTAAGGTCACGGGCGTGACGATCCCGGCCAGCCAGAACGCCTCCACGATGTACCCGATCGCCGCCGTCAGCGGCAGCAAGGAAATGTCCGTCGCCCAGGCCTTCGTCGCCTACGTGCTCTCACCCGAAGGTCAGGCGGTGCTCTCGGCCGCGGGGTTCGAGAAGCCCTGACCGGGTCCGGATCCGCCATGAGTCCTGTCGCCGCGCCGTCGCGCCTGTCACCGGCTGAACGGGCCAGGCGGGCAGCGCGGGGCGGTGCGTCGCGGTCAGTGCCGGTGCCCTTGCTGGTCCCGGCGCTGATCGCGGCCGCTTTCCTGGTCCTGCCCCTGGTGGGGCTGCTGCTCCGCGCCCCCTGGGGTCATCTCGGAGCGGCCCTCAGCGGGGCCGATGCCACCCAGGCCCTGATCCTTTCCCTGTGGACCGCGTCCACGGCCACGGCGATCTCCCTGGTCATCGGGGTGCCGCTGGCCTGGGTGCTGGCCCGGAGCAGGTTCCCGGGGCAGCGGCTGCTGCGCGCCCTGGTGACCCTGCCGCTCGTGCTCCCGCCGGTGGTCGGCGGGGTGGCGCTGCTGCTGGCGTTCGGGCGGACCGGGTTCGTCGGCCGCCTGCTGGACTCCTGGTTCGGGCTGACGATCCCGTTCACCCCGATCGCGGTGGTGATGGCTGAGACCTTCGTGGCCATGCCCTTCCTGATCATCACCGTGGAAGGAGCGCTACGATCCGCAGATCAGGGCTTCGAGGAGGCGGCGGCTACATTGGGCGCGACGCGGATGACCGTGTTCCGGCGGGTCACGATGCCCATGATCGCCCCGTCGCTGGGCGCGGGCGCGGTTCTGTGCTGGGCGCGGGCCCTGGGCGAATTTGGCGCCACGATCACCTTCGCCGGCAGCTTCCCCGGCCAGACCGAGACGATGCCCATCGCGGTGTACTACGCGCTTGAGAATGACCCGGATGCGGCGATCGCGCTGAGCCTGGTGCTGCTGCTGGTCTCCATCGTGGTGCTGGTCTCCCTGCGCGATCACTGGCTGCGGCACGGCACGGTCGCATGACGCATACGGGCAGCGGCGGCCTGGTCGTCGACGCTGAGGTCAGGCGCGGCGGCTTCACCCTCGCGGTCAGCCTCACCGCGGCGCCCGGTCAGGTCCTCGGCGTGCTCGGGCCGAACGGGGCCGGGAAATCAACCCTGCTCAGCGCGGTAGCAGGGCTGACCCCGGTCTCCGCCGGGCGCATCACGCTCGGCGGGCAGGTGATGGACGACGCGGACGCGGGAACCTTCGTGGAGGCCTCAGGTCGCCCGGTCGGCTTCGTCTTCCAGAACTACCGGCTCTTCCCGCACCTGACCGTGGCCGAGAACGTCGCGTTCTCGCCGCGGGCCCGGGGCCAGGGCAGGCGGGCGGCCCGGGCAGCTGCCCGCCACTGGCTGGCCCGGCTCAAGCTGACCGACCTGGCCGACCGCAAGCCCGCTGAGCTGTCTGGCGGCCAGGCGCAACGGGTGGCCCTAGCCCGCGCGCTGGCCGGGCAGCCAGCACTGCTGCTACTGGACGAACCCCTGTCAGCGCTGGACGCCGGAACCCGCCTGGACGTCCAAGCCGAACTAAAGCTCCACCTGGCCGACTTTACCGGGCCGTGCCTGCTGGTCACCCACGACCCGATCGAAGCGCTCGTGCTCGCCGACCAGCTCATCGTCCTGGAAGGCGGGCGCATCGTCCAGGAAGGCACCCCGGCGCAGATCGCCCGCCAGCCTGCCACCGACTACGTCGCCGAGCTCGTCGGCCTGAACCTGTACCCCGGCCGGGCTGACGGCTCCCAGGTGATGCTCATCGGAGGCGGTAGCTTCATCGTCGCTGACCACGGCCAGCAGGGCGACGTGCTCGTCGCGCTCCGCCCCTCCGCCATCGTCGTCAGCACCGAACGCCCTCAGCACGGCAGCGCACGCAATACCTGGCCCGCGAAGATCACCGGGCTCACGCTGCTGGCCGACCGTGTCCGGCTCGATCTCGACGGCCAGCCATCCGCCCTGGTCGACGTCACTCCCGCGGCCGTCGCCGAACTGTCACTCGACCCTGGCAGCCAGGTGTGGCTCACGGTCAAGGCCACCGACCTCGAGATCTACACTCCCAAAGCCTCCCCGAGCTAGCCCACCGCGTCGGGCAGGCCGAGGAGCGCGGCGGTGTTGCCGCGGAGCACCTTGCGGGTGACGGCGGCGTCGTAGTCCGCCAGGCGGGGGACGTAATCCAGGGGTTCCCGCAGCCCCTCCGGGTGCGGGTAGTCCGAACCGAACAGGACGTGGCCGGCGCCGATCGCGCCGATAAGCGCGGTGACATCGTCCTCGGGGAACGGCGAGACCCACAGGTGCTGCGCCAGCGCCTCGCTGGGGCGGGCAGGCAGCTTGCCGCCGATCATCGGGCCGCGGCGGCCGAGCGCCGCCGCCTTGTCAATGGTCTTGAACAGCGGCTTGAGCCAGTCCGAGCCGTTCTCGATCGAGAGGATCTGCACCGCCGGGTGGCGGCCGAAGAGGTTGTGCAGCGTCAGCGCGATCAGGGTGTCGACCACCGGTCGCTCGGTGTTGCACAGCGCCCACTGCAGCGGGGACTGCTGGTGCGACGGGTTGGCGGGGTTCTCCGACCACAGCGGCCCGTAGAAATGGTTGTAGCCGCTGTTGGACACGTGGAAGACCACGGGGATCCCCGCCTCGGCCGCCATCGCCCAGAACGGGTCGAAGACCGGATCGGCGGGGGATCGGCCAGCTCCGGGACCGGTCGCCACCGGGCCCGGCGCCAGGTGCACGAGGCGGGCGCCGGCGTCGATGACGCGCCGCAGTTCGGTCATCGCCCGCGCGAGGTCGGCGAGCGACAGCATCGGCACGGCGAAGATCCGGCCGTCGGCGCCGTAACCCCAGTCCTCCTCGAGCCAGCGGTTGAACGCCCGCAGGCTCGCGTACAGCAGGTCCATGTCCGAGCGCAGGTCGTACTCGACCGAGACGCCGAGCGTGGGCAGCATGATCGCGGCTTCGACGCCCTGGGTGTCCATCAGCGCGAGGCGCGCCTTCTTCTCGATGAACTCAGGGTGGTCGCGAACGCTCACGACCTCCCGGTGCGTGAACCCGTCCGCGACGCCGCCGGCGAACAGGCCCTGCAGGGCGCCGGGCGCCGAGGCGTAGTCGCCGGGCATGACGCTCATGAACGTGCGCCGGGTCCCGAGGTAGATGCGGCCGAGCCCGTCGGTGCTCCGGTCGACCCGGATGGTGTCGCCGGCGAATCGCGATTCGATGTGCCGAGAGAAGCAGTCGTCCGGCTCGTAGTAGTGCTCGTCGGCATCGATCAGCCGGTACTCCATCGCTCGCACCTCCGGCGGCCCGCCCAAATTCCTAAGTAAGTGAGTACCCAATTACTAATGCTTCCATCGCCGCCACGCGGCTGTCAAGGCATCCCGGCCTATGGCGGCGGCGATCCTCCATCCGTAAGATGAGTGAGTCATCGCTTACTTATGTTGTCAGGGGTGCCAGCCATGAAAGTCGCCGTCGCCTACGAGGCCGGCCAGCCACTCGTCCTCGAAGACCTGCCGGTCCCGGCCGTCGGCCCGCGCGACGTTGTCGTCCGGGTGAGCGCCAGCGGCATCTGCCACACCGATCTCAACGTGATCGAGGGCAGGTCCGCGCTTCCGCTGCCCATCGTCCCGGGCCACGAGGGCTGCGGCATCGTCGAGGAAATCGGCGCGGACGTGCGCCGGGTCAAGCCGGGGGACCGGGTGCTCGCGTCCGTCACGCCGGCCTGCGGCGGCTGCTGGTGGTGCGTCAACGGCATGTCCAACCACTGCGAGCTCAACCCGGTGGTGAAGGGCGCGCAGCGGTTCACGCTGAGCGACGGCCGGACCGCGGGGGCGGTCTGCGGCTGCGGGACGTTCGCCGAGGCCATGGTCGTGGACGAGGCATCGGTCGTCCCCGTGCGGACCGCCCTCTCCGACGAGGAACTCGCGCTGCTCGGCTGCGGTGTCACCACCGGCGTCGGGGCCGCGCTCAACACCGCGGCCGTCGCCCCCGGCGCCAGCGTGGCCGTGATCGGCTGCGGCGGCGTCGGCCAGTCGGTGATCCAGGGCGCCCGGATCGCCGGCGCCGCCGTGATCATCGCCGTCGACCCGGTGGAAAGCCGGCGCGAGGGAAGCATCCGCGCGGGCGCCACCCACACTGTCGACCCGGCGGCCGCGGACCCGGTCGAGCAGGTCCGGGCGCTGACCCAGGGACGCGGGGCGGACTACTCCTTCGAGGTCGTCGGCCGCCCGGAGCTCATGGTGCAGGCCTTCGAGATGGCGCGCACCGCGGGCACCGTGACGCTCGTCGGCATGCCCGCCACCACCGACATGCTTACCCTGCCCGCCATCAAGGCGGTGTTCTCCGGCAAGCGGCTGGCCGGCGCCGTCGTCGGAGGCGCGCAGATCCTGCGGGACTTCCCGCGTTTCATCCGGCTGGCCGAGTCCGGCAGGCTCGACCTCGGCTCGATGGTCTCGCAGCGCATCACCCTCGACGAGATCAACAAGGGCATCGACCTCGTGCACCGCGCTGAGGGCGTGCGCACCGTCGTCGTCTGAGCTTTTTGTGCCGAACGGGCCGGTGGCGCCGGTCCCCCGCCCATCGCCGGGCCCCTGTGCGAGAACGTCCTGGCGGTCGCCGTGACGGACAGCCGGTTCCCGTTCCCGGCGTCACGCAGCTCCGCCTGGCCGAGCCCGGCGGTCAGCGTCGCGGTGGCCACGGCCGGCCCCACGCGCACCGGCTGCATATAGCGCAGCGCGAGCGAGCAGAGCGTCGTCCCCGGCGCCAGGGAGAGCAGGGCCTCCTCGATCGCGAGCGCGATAAGCCCGCCGTTCACGGTGTTCGACGAGTTGAGCCCGTCTTCCGACCTGGGAAGCACCGCGACTCCCGGCTCCTGGCGTTTGCAGCCCGCCCGGTCCGCGAGCGGCACAGCGAGCGCGGGCGCCGCCGATATGCCGTCGAGGCTGGTCAGCGATGGCATCCGCAGCGTGGCGTCGGGCGCGGCCATGAACGAGCTCGCGGAGAACCCGACCGGCTCGCCGCTGGCCGTGCTGAACTCCACGCTCCCGACGAAAACCGAGCGTCCCTTCTTCACCGCCCGCCCCGCCGCCCAGATCGTCCCGGCCGCGGGCGCCGGGCGGTACAGATGCACGTCGAGCTCGAGCGTGACCGGCACCCGGGGCCCCATGACCTGGGCCGCGAGCAACCCGCTGAGCATGTCGGCCCAGGACGCGAGGATGGACGTCCGCAGGTGCGCCGTGCCGGGCGCGTGCATGTACGGGGTGACCTCGGCGGTGCCGTGCAGCTCGTCGCCGGCCTCGCGCACGGTGAAGTTGAGTTCTTGCAGGATGTGGTGTCGCATGTCCGCTATATCCGGGAGTGGATGCCTGACATGGCCCCCTGACGGGCCCGGGCAGCGGACACGACGCCGTCGTCGAATCGCTTCAGCAGCAGCGCCTGGGTCGCGGCGAGGTGGGCGCGGGCGAGGCGGCGTGCCTGCTCGTCGTCTCCCGCCGCGATCTCCTCGGTGATCCGCTCGTGCGCGCGGACGGCGCTGTCCGCTTCCTCTCGCGTCGGGTACTCGCCGCGGCGGGTGAGCACCTCCGCCCACGTCTGCTCCTGCGCCGACCACAGGGCGACGAGGCTGCTGACGACGTGGCGGACGGTGGCGTTCGGGCTGAATGCGACAACGAGATCGTGGAACTCCCGCGCGACCCGGGTGAAGGCGACGCCGTCCCCGGTCAGCTGCGCGGAGGCGGCGACGTTGGCGCGCAGCGCCGGCACGACGGTCTGCGCCCGGTCGGCGCGCCGGGCGCACTCGGCGGCGCACAACGGCTCGAGCAACTGCAGACCGTCCGCGAGATCCCGCAGGGTGACCCGGCCGCCTTGCAGCGCGAGGCCGAGATGGTACGCGGCGGACGACTCGTCCGGCCGGTGCACCTCCGCGCCGCCCACGCTGCCGCGGCGGACGGTCACCAGGCCCTCGGTCTCCAGGATGCGCAGCGCCTCGCGGACGGAAGGGTAGCTGACGCCGAATTCCTTCACGAGCTGATCCTGGGTGGGGAGCCGGTAGTCGCGGTCGCTGGACAGGATCCGGGAGCGCAGCTCGGCGGCGACGGTCTCCGCGACCCGGTGCTGTGGGACACGGCTGCGCATGCAAAAAGGCTATAGCCAAGCGAGCGCCAAACCTAGCAATCCTTACAAGTATTGAAATATCGTGGGCCCGTGGACTTCACGATGGGACCGCGCGCCGCGGCGCTGCGGACCGAGTTGCGCCAGCTGGTGAAGGAGCACGTCCCGCCGGATTTCATGGGCGCGTTCACCGATGATCCGGCGGACCTGGCGATCGCCCAGCGGTTCTGCCGGGTCCTCGCGGACGAAGGGCTGCTGTGCCTGGCATGGCCGGAGGAATTCGGCGGCCGCGGCGCGTCCGCGTGGGAGCAGACGGTGGTCCGCGAGGAGATGTGGGCCCACCACGAGCCGCGGGGCGCGCAGTACATGGGCGTCAACTGGGTCGGGCCGACGATCATGCGCCACGGGACACCCCGGCAGCAGCGCGAGCACCTGCCGCGGATCGCCCGCGGCGAGGTCATCTGGTGCCAGGGTTTCAGCGAGCCCGACGCCGGATCCGACCTCGCCTCGCTGCGGACGGCCGCCCGCCCCGACGGCGACGGCTGGCGCGTCCACGGGCAGAAGATCTGGACCTCCTACGCCACCATGGCGCAGTGGTGTTTCCTGCTCGCCCGGACGGCCAAGGGCGAGAAGAAGCAGCAGGGCCTGACGATCTTCCTGGTCCCGATGTCCGCTCCCGGAATCGAGGTCCGGCCCATCCAGTGCATGATGGGGCCGCACCACCTC
>Ga0306920_100012272_pt1 | contig 11616 bp, 15 predicted proteins | sample flu12Cox44000170_FD_204666 | JGI IMG/M metagenome (GOLD analysis project Ga0306920, IMG submission 204666) | Lab enrichment of tropical soil microbial communities from Luquillo Experimental Forest, Puerto Rico - flux4day.12C.oxic.44.000.170 (v2)... | ecosystem: Environmental > Terrestrial >...
TGGTTCCCGGCATTGAGCGTCAGCCGCGCAAGAAGCTGGAACCGAGCCCAGAACGGCTGCTTGCCCTGCTGCATCACTGGCGGGATGAGGCGGTCAGGGCCGGTAAAGAGATCACGCGGATTGCACTTGCCAGCCGGCCGCGACGGCTTCTGGCTGGCGCGCTGGCTTGCGGTGCGTGGCGTCGAGGCGCACGCGATCCATCCCTCGAGTGTCGCGGTGTCGCGCGAACATCGCCGGGCGAAAACCGACCGGCTCGACACCGAATTGCTCAAGCGGGGGTTCTTGGGATGGCTGCGCGGGGAACGGGGCCATTGCAGCATGGCGCGCGTGCCGACGATCGCCGAAGAAGACGCCAGGCGGCCTACTCGCGAGCGCGAGTGCCTGGTGGGGGAACGCACGCGGTTGGTCAATCGCATGAAGGGCACCCTGGCCCGGCTGGGCATTCGCAACTTCAAACCGACCCGGCGCCAGGCGGCCGAACGTCTGGCAACCGTGCGCACCCCAGAGGGCATGCCGCTGCCGCCCAATGCCTTAGCCGAGCTGCAGCGCAACATGGCGCGCCTGTGCTTTGTTATCAGCCAGATCCGGGAGATCGAGAAAGCTCGTCAGAAACGATTAGAGCAATACCCTGAGGTCAAGCTGTCATCGCGGAGCGCCACAAAGTGTCGGTTTACTTGTGTTCGTGATTGTCGTGATCGTGTTCTTCGTCAAGGTCGCCTCGGTGGATCTGCCCCCGAATCTCGCCTCCTGGGAACGCGTTCTCCGGCGTCGTACCCGATGTCGTGTGGATATTGGCATAGGCGGTGTTGGACTCGAGTGCATCCACCAGCGCGTCGAAGTCGGCCGCCTGCACGTTCTGCCCCGAGATCGCCTGGACATTCTCGGCCTTCCACACGCCGCTCACTGTTCCACTTCCACCCACAGTGTTACAGGAGGGCGGCGTAGGCCCGGTGCCGGTAAACGCGATGTTCGTGCAGAAGAACACCAGGATGCCACCGGAGTCGTGGGACTTGCCGAAATGGATGTGAGCAAACAACACCGTGCCCGTCTTCGGCGGTGTGGTGCCGACGTTCGAGTAGGTGAGCGTGTAAGCGATCGTGCCGGCCTTTTTATCGAGATTGAGCTCTACCGTGCCCCTCCCATCGGACAGGACCGCCCCGGTGTAGCTGGTGGTCACGGTCAAGGCGGGATTCGGCACGGAGGGGATAGCCGGCACGGTCACGGAAGTCGGTATCGATCCGATTTCATTGAACCCGCTCAAGCGCGCCGAGAAATCGTCCGCATAGGTGTAGCCCGCCGAGAAGGCGACACCGGCCGCGACCAAACTCGCCTCTAAAAGCTTCAGCCGAAGCATGACGTCCTCCCTTACCTCTTGATTGATTGCGCAACCATCTTGCCGAGTTAATCATTTTTAGCAAGTAACGTTTGTTAACGGAGATGAACGAGCGCCGGCTGGTTCATCACATTTTGGTGAACCTCGCGGTGGGCGGTTGAGGGAGTAGTGGCGAAAAGCTGACTCAAAGGCCGCGGCGGCGACCGTATTAATACCGTGCTCGCCGCCGCGGGCTACAACTTCAGTCTCCTCCTTCGCTGGCTCGAGCGGCTTTTGCGTGCCCTCATCCGTGCGCTGCTCGCAGCCCCGAGGTCGCTCGAAACTGCCTAAAGAATGCTCCTCCGTGGGTTCTTCACGGACGACGAATTAGATTGAATGAATTAAGTCGTCCCCGTGTTCTAATGGGATCCTTCCGAGTTTCCCGCGATGGGACAACTCCATCTCACTCTGCCCGGGTGGCCACGGCGAAATGTATTCAAGCTCACGACACTTTCTTTTGGTGGATGCCGGGTCGATATCGACAACACCCGCTCCTCAGTGCTCCCCTCTCGCGTCCTGTCAACTAGACCACAAAAAAAGCAAGCGGAGGATTGGGCTGTTACTTGGCCTCGGCGAAAATGCCCTGTATTTTTCCTTGGTTTCTGCGACGGATGGCAGTGAACTCCTGCGCACAGGCATAGCTGGCCGAAAAACCCACAACCGCGGCGATGGCGATGGCAATGAAATCGCACCGATGCATGATCTCCTCCCTTGTACCGATTGTGGCTCGCAGATCATTTTTAACGAATAGTGTGGCGCCACGGGAGTCAACCAAAAGGAAAGTTGATCACATTGCGGTGAACCTTATCCGTGTTCCTCGAGTGCAGCTGCGACTGCGACAAGGGTCGCGTCAGTGCCACGACCGCCGACGACAGACAGGCCGACCGGCAAACCGTCGATGAGGGCGCCTGGGATGCTGACCTGCGGCACTCCGGTCAGTCCGCCATGGCAGCACAGGCACAACAGGCGGTCCCGCTGAGGGCCGGCGACGGACAGTGGCTCGCCGCGCTTCGGTGCCGCAAATGGGGTGCTCGGAAGACACAGTATCGCTCCGGGCCGCAGCAGATAACGCATGCGCCCGCGCGCCTCGCGACGAACGAGCTCTGCCCAGTCTCGCTCGCTCTGCGGTATCATCGAGCCGAGCAGGAGATTGCGCGCAACGCTGAACGCAAATCGCGGATTGTCGCGTTCGATCCAGTCTTTGAATGTCACCCACGCTTCCGAGGGCTGCAGTGTGCGTTGGGCCCGCGCCCATTCGGCGAGACCCGCCGGTGCCATGACCTCCTCGCGCGTCTCGCCGATCATTCCTCGAAGCCGTTCGACGATCGGCTGCAATGCCGCGGCGGCCTCGGAGTCAGCGAAACCGAAAGCGTCGACCGCAATGATCAGCTTACGCGGCAGTGCCGGCGGGATCGTTTCGTCGAGCATGACACTGGACACCTTGGCAAAGGTCGCGGCGTCGCGGGCGAACCACCCGGTCGTGTCCGAGCTCGGCGCCTGCGCCATCATTCCCGAGACGGGCAACCGGCCGTGGGTCGGGCGAATGCCGTAGAGACCGCAGAAGCTCGCCGGCACCCGCACCGAGCCGCCGGTGTCGGTGCCGAGCGCGGTGTCACACAACCCAGCGGCCACCGCGGCAGCCGAGCCGGACGAGGAGCCGCCCGGCACCCGGCCCGGAGCCCGCGGGTTGACCGGCGTGCCGTAAAACGCGTTCTCGCCGACAATGCCGAGGGAGACCTCGTCGGTGATCGTCTTGCCGATCAGGGTGGCTCCGGCATCGATCAGTTTCCGCACAGCCCAGGCATGCCGCGCCGGAACTGGATTCGACCGCGCCCAGTCGGGATTGCCGCCGCCGGTCGGATGACCTGCGACATCGAACAAGTCCTTCGCCGCAAAGGTCAGACCGGACAACGGCCCGCCTGGCCGGCCATCGATATGGACGCGCGAACCGGGGACAAAGGCGTTGACATCGTCATCTGGCATGAGAACCTCGGAGCCGAAATCTGCAGTAGTATGCTACCGTTCCTCGCATGCTGGTGCAGATTTACGAGGTACGGACGCCCGAGGAAGCGATTGCGCTGGCGCGATTGGGGATCGATCACATTGGGGTATTGGTTGGCGGGGGTGCATTCCCCCGCGAGTTGCCGCCAGCTCAGGCGACGGCGATTTTTGCAGCCATACCGGCAGGGACGCGGCGAGTGGCGTTGTCGCTCTCGACGAACTTGCGCGAGGTTGCTCAAGTGGTCGAGCGGACCGGGCCCGACATCGTCCATCTCGGGGCCGCGGTCGAGCTCCTCTCGGCCGACGACGTCAGGGTGCTCAAGGCGGAATTCCCCGATGTGCGGATCATGCGGTCGATCCCGATTGTCGACGCAGCCTGCATCGAATGGGCGAAAGCATATCAGGAGATAGCAGACTTTCTGCTGCTCGACAGCCACGACCCCGGCGACCGGCAGATTGGAGGGCTCGGCCGCACGCATGATTGGCGCCTCAGCCGGCGCATCGTCGAAGAGGTCGGCGTGCCGGCCATTCTCGCTGGCGGGCTCGATGCCGATAATGTCGCCGCCGCGATCGCCGCCGTGGGCCCGGCCGGTGTCGATTCGAAAACCAAGACCGACCGGGCCGATGGTGAGGGTAAGGATCTGGAAAAAGTGAGGCAGTTTATTGCCGCCGCCAAGTTCACCAGCTGAAGGCCGTCGTCCTCAGCTCGACGACGCCATTATTTTGGATGACGCCCAGCAGCTGGAACCGGCACTGCAACCCAGGCGGGCAGCCCTGGCGCTGGTCGTTCTCCGCTTTGGCGACGTATTGCGGATCCCAAATGATCGGCTTGCCGCTCTCTGTGGGGTGCGGCAGTGGCATCCACGGTTCTGAGAGCTGCTGCTGCGCCGCGGCCGGCAGAGTCGAACCGAGCGCCGCCGCGAGCGCAGTTGCCGCTAGGCAGTACCGCATTCCGTCAGAGCGCCTGCAGCATCGCCTCTCCGCTGGAGACGGCGAACTGGCCCGGCTCTTCGACATGCAATGCCTTAACCACCCCATTGTCGACCAGCATCGAGTAACGCTGCGAGCGCATTCCCATGCCTTCCTTGCGGCGGTCGAGCTCAAGCCCGACCGCGTGGGTGAAGTCGCCGCCGCCGTCGCCGAGCATAACGATATTGTCGCCACAATTATGCTCCTTGCCCCAGGCGGCCATGACAAAGGGGTCGTTGACTGCGATGCAGGCGATCGTATCGACGCCCTTGGCTTTGATCTGGGCGGCGTTGGTGACGTAGCTTGGCAGATGGCGCTGCGAGCAGGTCCGCGTATAGGCGCCCGGCACCGCGAACAGGGCCACCTTCTTGTTGGCAAAGAATTCGTCCGAGCTGACGGCCTTCACGCCTTCGGGGGTCAGGTAGCGCAGTGTCACCGACGGGATCTTGTCGCCCACCTTGATCGTCATTGGGATGTCTCCGTTCAATCGATGTGAAAAACGGCTTTGCCGCGGATTTGCCGGTTGTGCAGTTGCGGACCAATCCGGGGGAGCTCGCGCCAGCTGTGTTCGACGAGATGCGGCTTTAGGGAACCATCGGCGACGAGCGAGACCAATAATGCCAGATCCGGCGCGAAGCGCTCTTCCGCTTCGGACGTGAAGTAGGAGAAGCCTTGAATGCGCGCATTCGGGTGCTCGGCGAGGTCGCGGAAGCTGAACGGCGTCGGCTCGCCCGATGAATTGCCGAAGACGACGATGGTTCCCTTTGCTTCGATATGCGCGATCGCGGCGGCGAGAGAGGGCCCGCCGGCGGATTCGAGTATCAGCGAGAAGTTGCCCTGCACCTTGTCGATGCCTTCGACGATCTCGTCCGCGGTGTGCAAGTGGCGGCGGCGCTCGGCTCCGCCGACCACGGCAGTGACGCGCGCCCCGGAGCGAGAAGCGATCTGTGTTGCCAGGTGCCCGACGCCGCCGGCGGCGCCGGTAATAAGCACACGCTTGCCGAGCAGCGGCGCGCCGTGGCGCAGCGTGCGCAGCGCCGTCAACCCGGCGACCGGCAGGGCGGCGGCTTCCTCGAGGAGAACATTGTCGGGCAATACTGCCATTCGGTGTGCCGGCACGGCGGCACGCTCAGCCCACCCGGCGTTGTCGGTCAGCGCGACGACGCGCGCGCCAGCCTCGGGGCCACTGCCGTTGGCCGCTGGTCGAATGACTACGCCACCGATGTCCTGGCCCGGCCGCCAGCTTTCGGGACGGATCTGAAACAGCCGCAGCTCGCCGCGATTGAGAGAAAACGCCCGCACCTCGACGACCGCCTCGTTGGGTGCCGGCTGCGGCTCGGCCACCGCGCGGATCTCGACCGGGACATTTCCGTTGGGGGTATTGACGACGGCGAGCATGTCGGCTGCTCCTTCTTGCTCGTCATGGCCGGCCGATCAACGTCAATTGAGACGCAGATCGGTGATGTGTCTCGGGTCTGGCTTGAGTTCGCCGCGCTCTACGCGAGTGACAATGTCGGTCAGCACCGCATTGGTCGGCGCGGCGATACCCACTTCCTCGCCCTTGCGCACGACAAAGCCATTGAGGAACTGGATCTCGGTGCGCCGCCCTTTGACCATGTCCTGGCCCATCGACGGGCGGTGTTCGCCGCCGCCCGGCCGGCTCGCCTCGGCGAGACGATGCTCGTCGATCTCTTTTTCCGCCGCCGAGTCGCCTTCACCGGCGCGGGCCAAGGTTTCCGGGTCCATATGGCTGACCTCATCGAAATGGTAGCCGAGCGCCTGGCCAACGCGGATCGCTTCGCTGCCGAGCCGGTTGGAGAAGTGGCGGATCGCGTCGTTCTTGGCCATCTCGCGGCTGATCATGCCGGTACACGCCGAAAGCCCGTTGCCCATTACGTTGGTGACGAGCTTCGACCAGCGCTCGCCCCACAAATTCTCGGTAACCATTGCGCTGTCGGCGTAGCCGACCAGCTGACAAACCTCTTTGGCGCGGTCGGTGATGCGGCCATGGACTTCGCCGACGCGGAAGACAGTGTGGCGCGCGCCCGATTTGCCGGCAGCGCGGCGGACCTGACCCGGCGCGTGCAGCTCCACGGTAATCGAGCTGGCGATCGAACCCAACGTCTTGCCCCAGCTGACGATGCCGGCGATCGTCTCCTCGTTCATGCAGTTCTGCAATGAGACGATATAGCCGCCGGGAGCGAGATATTGCTTGATCAGCGCGGTGGCCCAGGCGGTGTCGTAAGATTTCATGCAAACGAAGGCGATGTCGATCGGCGCCTCCTTGGCGAGCTGCTGCGCCTCGGTCAGATGCAGCGCGCGGGGCTTGACCGTGAACGGCTCGATATCGCGGATGTGGGTGACCCGAAGTCCGTCGTTGCGGATGGCTTCGACATTTTCCGGCCACGGATCGATGTACGTCACATCTTCGCCGGCCTGCACCATATGTGCACCGGCATAGCAGCCGACCGCGCCTGCGCCGACGATCGCTATCTTCTTCTTCGCCATTAGATCTTCTCCCGTATCAGCTTCGGCCCCGATTCTAGTACGGCGGACCGGGCCGCGTCACCCTTTCCGATCCGTCGGCAGATCGGGTACACACCCTTGCGATGAATCAAGAAAGGGAAGCGGATGATCGAATTGGAGCGCCCGGCAGACCTCACGCAATATGTCGGCAAGGAAATTGGCGTCAGCGACTGGTTCACGGTCGATCAGGCGATCATCGACAAATTTGCCGAGGCGACCGGAGACCACCAATGGATCCACGTTGATGTCGAGCGCGCCAAGCAGGAAATGCCGGGTGGCAAGACGATCGCGCACGGTTATCTGACTTTGTCGCTGGTGCCGCGCCTGGCGCAGACGATCTACCGCGTCAGACGCCGTTCACGCGGGCTTAATTACGGCTCCAACCGAATCCGCTTCACCGGCCAGGTGCCGGCTGGCTCGCGTATCCGGTTGCGGCAGAAGATCAAATCGGTCGAGCCGGTCGAAGGCGGTGTACGCATCACTTCGGAGAGCACGGTCGAAGTCGAGGGCTCAGAGCGCCCGGCTCTGGTCGCCGAAATCATCAGCATGCAACTCGATTGAGAGAAGGACCGATAATGGCGGCAGTCATAGAGCGGCAGAAGATCGAGGTGCGGGCGACCGGTGCGGCGCTGGGCGCCGATATCGAGGATGTCGATCTGGCGCAGGAGCTGTCTCCCGAGACAGTCGATGCGATCAAACAGGCGTGGTCCGACCATCTGGTGTTGCGGTTTCGCCGCCAGCATCTCGACGACGACCAGCTGATGCGCTTCAGCGCCTATTTGGGCGAGCTCGATTGGGCGCCGGTCATTGCCGCCTCGCGCGCCAAGGTCCCCGGCGAAGACCGCTATGTCGACACGACCGAGGAGGGGCGCCGATATATCTCGGTAATTTCCAACATCATCGAGAACGGCAGAGCGATCGGCGCGCTCGGCGCCTACGAGTCGATCTGGCACACCGACATGTCGTACAATCCCGAGCCGCCCTCGGCCAGCGCACTCTATGCGCTCGAAGTCCCGCCTTCGGGCGGCAACACCGGGTTTGCCAACATGTATCTCGCTTATGATGTCTGCCCCGAAGAATTGCGGCTCCAGGTCGAGGGCCGGCTGTGCCGGCACGATTCGACCTACAACAGTGCCGGCGAGTTGCGGCGCGGCTTCAGCGAGGTGACGGATCCGCGGCAGGCACCCGGCGCCGACCATCCGATCGTCCGCACCCATCCGGTTACCGGCCGCAAGGCGTTGTTTCTGGGGCGGCGGCGCAACGCCTACATCCAGGGCCTCGAGCTCGCGGACAGTGAGCAGCTGCTCGACGAGCTATGGGCGTATGCAACTCGCCCTGAGCTGACCTGGTATCAGCAATGGCGGGCCGGCGACCTCGTGCTGTGGGACAACCGTTGCGTTATGCATCGCCGCGACGAATTCGATCCCAGCAGCCGGCGGCTGATGCACCGCTCGCAGATCAAGGGCGACCGGCCGTTCTAGGATCAGCAAAGATCGAGCTCTTCCTTTTCCACGACGATCAGGCGCTCGTCCGTCGGTTCGTATCGCAGCACATAAAGCGCGGTATTCCGTATCCCTGCGGGACTGCCGGCAGGCAGCGCGTGTTTCATCAGCTGACGCACCATCGCGCCGTGGGTCGACACGCCGATCCGCCGGTGGGGATGCGCGGCGGTGAAGCGGCGCAATGCGGCGAGCCCGCGGGTGCGGGTGGCAATGCCGGTCTCGCCGCCGGGGAAGGCGACATCCCCATCCGAATACCAGCGCTGGGTCAAGCCTTTGCCGAATCGGGTCTTGGCTTCCGCCCAGAGAAGGCCTTCGGCGGCGCCGACATTGGTCTCGCGCAAGCCCGTCTCGATGAAAAGCGGCACCCTGATTGCCATCGCGACGATCTGCGCGGTCGTGCGGGCGCGCGATAGATCGCTCGATAGCACCGCGTCGAGGCGATGCCGGCGCAGGCTCTCACCCAATGCATGCGCTTGAGCGAGTCCAGTGGCGTTCAGGGGCGTGTCGATATGCCCCTGCAACCGCCCCTCGCGGTTCCAGTCGGTCTCGCCGTGCCGGAAAAGGAACAAAATGCGTGCGTCGGAGTCTCGTTCCATACTACCTTCCTAGGTGGGTAACAGTGGTAATTTGAAGTGAGGGAGGGAAAAGATGGAGATCCTCAATCATCAGTGGTCCGAACGTATGCTCAGCGTGCTCCGCATCATTATCGGGCTCTTGTTCATCGAGCACGGTTTGTCGAAGCTCCTCGGCTTTCCGCATGTCGCGATGTTCGACAACCTGCAGCTAGTTTCGCTGCTCGGCCTCGCCGGAATAATCGAACTCGTCGGCGGTGCATTGCTGACGATCGGTCTGTTCACGCGCATCACGGCCTTCATCATGTCGGGCGAAATGGCGTTCGCCTATTTTATGGCGCACGCTCCGAAGAGTTTTTTCCCCGCTCTCAACGGTGGCGAGTTGGCAATCGTTTTCTGCTTCCTGCTCCTTTATTTCGCGGTCGCCGGCGGTGGGGCTTGGAGTCTCGATCATGCGCGGCAGGGGGCGGTGCGCGTCAGCGGCCGTGCGGCACAAGGGACGGCGTGACAGGAGAATTTGAATGAACGACATGACCGCCAACGTTCTCAGCCCCGAGACGATGCTCGCTCAGATCAAGAAGCACGGCGTTACCCATGTCGTGTACCTGCCGGACAGCGAGACCAATTGGCTCTACCTGCTGATGAAGGCCGACCCGGCGATCCACCTGGTCGGGGTCAACCGCGAGGGCCATGCCTCCTCGATCGCCGCGGGGCTGTGGCTCGGCGGCGCCAAGCCGCTGATCCTCATCCAGAACACCGGCATGCTCGAGTCAGGGGATTCGATCCGCGGCTGGCTGATGAGCCTCAACGTGCCGATCGTACTGATGGTCGGCTACCGCGGCTGGACCCGGCACGGGGTCACCACCGACACCGTGGCGACCTATACCGAGCGCTTTCTGATGGCCTTCGGTCTCAACTACTACCTGGTCGAGAATGACGCCGACGCTTCGCGCATCGCCGTCGCCTTCGAAGAGGCTGAGCGTACCAAGCGGCCGGTTGTCGTCCTGGTCGGCGACGAGTACCACGGGTTTAACCGGTAGATAGGGTCCCGGAGATGATGCACACCGCCGAGATGATGAAGGCCTTCGTCCCCTACCGGGGCGACGCGATCCTGGTCCCTGGCCGCAGCGGCCGCTACTGGATCAACCTCAGCGACAACCAGCCGCTCGACGTCGAGCTCGGCGACCCGTCGATGGGCGGCCATGCCGGGCTCGGCCTCGGCTTGGCACTGGCGCGGCCGGACAAGAAGGTCATGCTGTTTGATTCCGAGGGCGACATCCTGATGAGCCTCGGTATCCTGGCCACCGTGGCCGAGCAGGCGCCGCCCAACCTGTACCACTTCCTGATCGACAACGGTGTCTACGCGACGACCGGCGGGCAGCCGGTGCCGAATGCCGACAACATCCGATACGACATGATCGCACGCGGCTGCGGCTATCCCCGCACCTACGCCTTCACCGAGATCGACGATTTCGAACACGCCTTGCCCGAGATCATGGGCAAGCCGGGGCCGGTCTTTGTCACCTGCAAGGTCGTGCCCGAGGTCGAGAACGAGCCGATAGGCCGGCGTCGCCGCTGGCAGACCCGCACGCGCGACGAGGTCGTCGTCGATTTGCGCAGCGCGCTGGGTAGCAGCCGGTGACCTTCTGCTTCGCCCCCGCGACCCGCGGGCGGCTGAACGCGTCGGCTCTCGGCGGCAATTGTTCGGAGCCTCCGTCCGGCTGTTAGCCGGGGAATAGCGCGTAGAGCGCGATCCTCCGAGCGCTCACGACCGGTCGCCGGCGTAGCTCGTCAAATCGATAAATTCCAGCATCGTCCCGTCGGGATCGTGAAAATAGGCGCGCGGGCCATTGAGTACGCCGCCTTGCCGATCCTCCTCGAAGGTGATTTTGAGGCCGTGCGCGCGCAAATGGTCGAGCGCCGCACCGTAGTCCTCATGCGCGACGGCGAAGGAATGATGGACGCCGCCATGATCCTCGGGGACCGGGTTGATCGGCGGGTCGTGCCTGACGAGGATGAGACAGGTCCCGGCCGCATCGAGAAACGCCATGCGGCGGTCCGGTACGGTCGACAAATGCCGGCAGCCGACGACCTCCGTGTAAAAACGGGTGCTCCTCGCAATGTCGCTCACCGGAATGCTGAAGTGGGCAACGGATTTGATCGCGGCCACCGGCTCCTCCTCCCGAAGTGGTGCCGTTACTATCGCATCGCTCTACTCTGGGCACCACTCAGGCCGATGGCGTCACGCGCGGACCGTTTCGACCGGCGGCAGGTGATGCTTTCCAAGCGGAACCACGGTGCTCGCTTGCGGGCCTTCTGGGCTCTCCGAATGTTGCGCGACAAAGCGCACCTCGTCGTCCACCGCGAGCTTGTCGAAGCCGCCATTTGCGACGCTGTTGCGGTGGAAATAGAGTTCGTTGCCATCGGCGGCCAGAATGAACCCGCAATTCTTCTCCGGGAGCAGGCGCACGATCCGTCCGTGGTCCGGCACGGCGTGCAGCTTCACATCGCGGCGCACCTGACGCGCATGGTCTTCGAGCAACCGCTGGGCGGCATCGAAAGCGTCGCGGATCGCGACGTAAATGTCTTCGTGGCCGCGGTTTGCCGCGGGATCGCGGTCGACGACAATCTCGCGGCCCGGAACCTTGAGGTCGACGCGGACGTGGAACAAAGT
>Ga0306920_100012273_pt1 | contig 11616 bp, 10 predicted proteins | sample flu12Cox44000170_FD_204666 | JGI IMG/M metagenome (GOLD analysis project Ga0306920, IMG submission 204666) | Lab enrichment of tropical soil microbial communities from Luquillo Experimental Forest, Puerto Rico - flux4day.12C.oxic.44.000.170 (v2)... | ecosystem: Environmental > Terrestrial >...
TCTCCCGTGGAGCAGACGGTCGATGTACTCGTTCACCAGATCCCACATCCACCGCACCATTTGGGCCCGGCGATGCTGCTCGAACCAACCCGTGGGCTCGAACCGCGCACGATGTTTCAGAACCTGACACCAGATGGCATCGATACCGGTATTCGTAACTGCGCTACATGTTACGACCGCGGGATTCCGCGGGCTATCGGCAGGGTGGACCAGCCGCATGGCGTTCTGATAGAGGGCGCAAGCACGCTCGGCGTGTCCTTTGTTGTCGCCGTCGGCTTTGTTGATGGCAACCAGGTCGGCCATTTCCATCAAGCCGCGCTTGATGCCTTGCAGTTCGTCGCCGGCTCCGGCAATCAGGACAACCAAAAAGAAGTCCACCATGTCGGCAACAACGGTCTCAGACTGGCCGACTCCCACGGTCTCGATGAGGACGACGTCGCAACCACCCGCCTCACAGGTCAGCAAAACCTCGCGTGTGTTCCGGGCCACACCGCCAAGGGTTTCGCCGCTAGGAGATGGGCGAATAAAAGCGTTCGGGTTCCGGCTCAGGTCGATCATCCGGGTCTTGTCGCCGAGAATACTGCCGCCGGAAATGCGGGTAGTCGGATCAATAGCAAGCACGGCGACACGATGTCCTTGCGCTGTCAGCATCAGGCCAAGTGACTCAATCAGTGTGCTCTTGCCCGCCCCAGGCACGCCCGTAATACCGACGCGGATAGAACGGCCTGTGTGGGGCAGCAGCGCCGTCAAGACGTGCTGCGCGAGGCGGCGGTCCTCCACCAGACGCGACTCCAGGAGCGTGATGAATCGGCTCAGAACACCCCGGTCGCCGCTGAGGATTCCCTCCACAAACTGATCCGACGCAAGCCGCCTCGCGCGGGCGCAAACAAGGCTGATTGAGTGGTCATGACGCGAGCACACCTGCGTCCGTCACCTGCGTGGCCAGGAGGTCGAGCACGCGAAGGGCGGCCTGAGTGATAACCGTGCCGGGACCAAAGACGGCGGCAGCCCCGTCCTTGTGCAGCTCGTCATAGTCCTGGGGCGGGATGACCCCGCCGACCACGATCAGGATATCGTCCCGGCCGAGTTCCTTTAGCGCCTTGCGCAATGCCGGCACCAGCGTAAGGTGGCCGGCCGCAAGTGTACTGACCCCGATAATGTGGTCGTCATTATCAATGGCCTCGCGGGCTGCCTCCTCGGGAGTCTGGAATAACGGGCCGACGTCAACATCGAAACCCAAATCGGCGAACGCCGTGGCGACCACCTGTTGGCCACGATCATGGCCGTCCTGACCCAGCTTGGCGATGAGGATGCGGAGCCTGCGCCCCTCCCGTGCCAGGAATTGCTCGGCCCGCTGCCGCACTTTGGCCACGGCGCCGGCACGCTCACCGAACCGGGTTGCGTATATCCCGGTCACCTCATGAATTTCCGCCTTGTACCGGCCAAAGACCTTCTCCAGGGCATCACTGATCTCACCCACAGTCGCCTTCGCGCGCGCCGCGGCGATAGACAGCTCCAGCAGATTCGGCTGGCCCGTCTGTGCGCATTCGGTCAAAGCTCGCAGTGCTGATTCGAGGGCGGCCGAGTCCCGTTGGGCACGCAGTTCGGCCAGCCGGCGGATCTGTGCTTCGCGGACGGCCCGGGTGTCAATCTTCAGGACCTTCACTCCGTCCTCGCGCTCCAGAACATACTTATTGATACCGACGATCGTCTGGACCCCGGAATCGATGTCAGCCTGGGTGCGGGCCGCAGCCTCCTCAATGCGCATCTTGGGGATGCCGGCCTCGATCGCCTTGGCCATGCCCCCGAACTGCTCGCACTCGTAGACATGGGCCCAGGCGCGGTGCGCCAACTCGTGCGTCAGGCGCTCGACGAAGTAGCTGCCACCCCAGGGGTCGATGACCATGTCGGTGTCGGTTTCCTCCTGGAGGAACAACTGCGTGTTGCGGGCGATCCTTGCCGAGAAGTCCGTGGGCAAAGCAAGGGCTTCGTCGAGCGAGTTGGTGTGAAGGCTCTGGGTGTGCCCCTGCGTGGCGCCCATCGCCTCAATGCAGGTACGGATCACGTTGTTGTACACGTCCTGCGCGGTGAGGCTCCAACCGCTCGTCTGGCTATGGGTCCGGAGAAACAGGCTCTTCGGATTCTTCGGATTGAACTGCTTGACGATCTTAGCCCAGAGCAATCGCGCCGCCCGAAGCTTGGCGATCTCCGTGAAGACGTCCTTGCCGATGGCCCAGAAAAACGACAACCGCGGGGCGAAGTCGTCCACGGTCAACCCGGCGGCGATCCCGGCGCGTATGTACTCAAGGCCGTCGGCCATCGTGTAGCCCAGCTCGAGGTCGGCGGTGGCTCCGGCCTCCTGCATGTGATAGCCGGAAATGCTGATGCTTTTGAACTTGGGCATGTGCTGGCTGGTATAGCGGAAGATATCGGCGATGATCCGCATGCTCGGCCCGGGCGGGTAGATGTACGTGTTGCGGACCATAAACTCCTTGAGGATGTCATTCTGAATGGTCCCGGAGAGCTGTTCCTGTTTCGCTCCCTGTTCCTCCGCCGCGATGATGTACAGGGCCATCACCGGAAGCACCGCGCCGTTCATCGTCATCGATACGCTGATGTCGCGAAGGGGGATGTCCTTGAATAGGATACGCATGTCGAGAATGCTGTCGATCGCCACACCCGCCATGCCAACGTCGGCGGCGACGCGTGGGTTGTCGGAATCGTAGCCGCGGTGCGTGGGCAGGTCGAAAGCGACCGAGAGCCCCTTCTGGCCCGCCGCCAAGTTGCGCCGGTAGAAGGCGTTGGACTGCTCGGCGGTGGAGAACCCGGCATACTGCCGAACCGTCCACGGCCGCCCGGGGTACATTGTGAGATACGGTCCGCGCAGGAACGGCGGAAGGCCGGGCATGCTGTGCAGATGCTCCAGACCCGCAAGGTCGGCCGACGAATATAACGGCTTAATCGGAATCAATTCGGGAGTTGAGTGTACTATTTCCTCCACAGGCTTGCCTAAGGCAGACTGCCAGCCAGCCAGGCGGCCGGTCGACCGCGGGCCTCCTTCCCATGCAATATCTTTGAAATTCGTAATAGTGCTCATCAGAGAACTCCTTCTTCCCGGAGCAGCTCTTGCAGAGTGCCCAGGACATCACATCGAATGAAGATGAATCGGTCTACGCCAGCTGCCCGGTACTTCGCCTCGTTGGCTCCTGGGTTTCCGGCTAGAATCACCGTCCGAGCGCCGGACGCTTTCAGCTGCAGTGCCGTTTCCTCAACGGCAGTCTCATACTTCTTGTCACTGGAGCAGATCACCGCCAGTTTGGCGCCGCTCTTGGCGAAGCCCGCTGCCGCCGCGGCCGCATCTGTGAAACCGTCGTTCGTGATCGCCTGAAAGCCCGCGGCCTGAAAGAAGTTCAGCGCGTATGTCGACCGCGCAATGAAGTCCGACGGCTTGCCCATATTGGCCAGGAACACCGATGGCCGCTTCCCGGCTCGGGCCGTGTACCGGTCACTGGCATCGCGCAGTTCCTCGAAGGCGGCGGCGTAGGGGTGAATGGCCAATGCCTCGACGTGGGCGCCTGGGCCCCGCCTCGGGCTGCTATAAGCGCCGTGTTCATCTGGCCCAGCGTCGCGCCGGCCTCAGCAGCCTGCACTGCGGCCTCAGTCAACGCGCCCAACGTCCGTGGTGCCTCAGCAACCACGTGCGTCAGTCCTGCGAGGGCTGCCCCGGACGCGTGGTCGCGGCGCCAAGCCATCAGTCTCGCCGATGCTTCGACGCGTAGCCGGCTTCGGTCGGGCTTCGGATGGGCCAGCTGCTCCTCGCGCAGGTCGGGGTGCTCGCTGACACCGGTGATGATCTGTTTGCGGGTGGCCAAGTTCTTTTCGCGGGTGGCTTCCACAGCACGGATCTGCCGGCGACCCAACCATCGGTCGCGGCCCGTTTCATGCCGCCCCGCCCCTCAATCGCCTGGAACAGTCCCCAAGCGTGCTCGGCGCGCTGGTCGGTGAGGCGCTCCAGGAACCACGACCCGCCTGCTGGGTCGATCTCGCGGTTCAAATGGGATTCCTCCTGAAGGATGATTTGCGTGTTACGCGCCAGGTGCCGGCTGAACTCATCGCTAAGACCGATCGCCGCGTCCAATGGCAAGGCGGTGATCGAGTCAGCGCTGCCTACCGCGCCAGCAAAGCAGCAGACAGTGTTCCGAAGCAGGTTGACCCAGGGATCGCGCCTGGTCAGAATGCGCCTGCTGGTCCGTACCTGGATCTGGCTCGACCGGGCCGCCGCCTCGCTGCCGCCGCAGGTTGTGACAACCTTCGCCCACATCTTCCGCAAGGCGCGGAGCTTGGCGATTGCTCGGAAGAATTGGCAGCCAATGCTGGACTCGAAGACGATCTGGCGCGTCGCCGTATCTATGTCCAAGCCGGCACCAGTCATGGCACGGAGATACTCCACCGCAGTCGCCACGGCGAACGCTAAATCCTGAGTACTGGTTGCCCCGGCGTGGTGATAAGCGCCGGTGTCAACCTTCACCGCTGTGGCCTTCGGATAATTCGTAGCTGTCCAAGCCGCCAAATCGGCCATCTGGTCGAGCGCTAGATCAAGCGGAACGCCCAGTTGGCCCTCCGACATCAGGGCACCAAGCGGGTCGGCGTTGAATGCACAACGGACCTGCGCTGGGTCGAGCTTGCGCTGCCGAAGCAGCGCCACGAGCAGCGCTGCCGCAGGCAGGAAAGCCGATCCTCCGCTTGCGGAAACTGGTGCAATGTCCAGATGGACCCCACGGAGGACCTGGTCGAGATCGCCGACGTTATAGGCCATCACACCGTCTTGGCCGCACAGCTCGGCCGCGTCGTGAGCGTCAGCATCCAAACCGGCGCGCGCGGCGGCATCCAGCCGCAACTCGATCGAAGTGACGCCGTGCTCGAGGTCCTCAAGAATAGCCTTGTTCGCGTCCACCGGGGCAGGATGTAGATGTTCCTGGCGAATGTCCCACCCATTTGCGTGTCCCAGAAAACGACTGCCTCGCGTAAGGGGCAGGAACCCGGGGAAACCTGAGGGGTCGCCGTCCGCGGGCCAGTCGTCCGCCGTGTACAGCGGCTGGATGTCGATTCCCTCGAGCGTGCGTGTTACGAGTTTCTTGTCGAATGGTACGCCTTTCAGTTCGCTCTCGACGCTCGCCCGCCACTGTTGGTAGCTGACCGGTGGGAAGTCAGCGAGAGTCAGCTCTTTTTCGATCATGTCATCTCCTTCTTTTGGATCACTGGCTTATTGATCACTCTTCTGCCGTTATGTCTTCGACACGGCATGCTGCGGCTCCAACGCCGATAGATCCAGGTCGGGCAGCATGGCGCCGTGCTCAAGATAATTCAGGTGCATGGCGAAGCAGCGCCGCAGATCATGGCGGATGTGTCCCATCGGCGCCCCCTCCAGATAGCGATGCAGGGCATCCCGATAGGCCGGGTGTGCGCAGTTGTCGATGATCCGCCGCGCCCGCGCCGTTGGCCCGAGACCGCGCAGGTCAGCCAGGCCCTGCTCGGTGACGACCACCTGTACAGAGTGTTCGCTGTGGTCGATGTGCGAGCACATCGGCACGATGGTCGAAATCCGGCCCCCTTTGGTGGTTGAAGGGCACATGAACATCGCGAGGAAGGCGTTGCGCTCGAAGTCGCCACTGCCGCCCAGGCCGTTGACGATCTGGGTGCCGAGGATATGGGTCGAGTTGACGTGGCCGTACAGGTCGACCTCGATCGCGGTGTTTGTGGCGATCACGCCCAATTGCCTCGCGATTCCAGGGTTGTTCGAGATTTCCTGAGGCCGGAGCACAATCCGGTCGGTGAAGTCGCCAAAGTTCTCATAGAGGAACGTTAGCTTTTTGTCAGTTAGGGTCAGCGCGGTGGAACTCGCCCCGCTGGCCTCGCCGGAGGCAACCAGGTCGAACATCGCGTCCTGGAGCACCTCAGTGTAGACCTTGAAGCGTGGGATCTCCTTGTGCGAGGCGAGTCCGGACAGGACGGCATTACAGATATTGCCGACCCCGCTTTGGAGCGGCAGGAATTCGGGTGGTATTCGCCCGGAGCGCATCTCCTGCACGAAGAACTCAGCTACGTGCTCAGCAATCCGCCGGCTGGCCTCGTCCGGCGCGGCGAACGCACGGCCTCCGTCCGGCTCGTTGGTGTGGACAACCCCGATCACCTTAGCCGGATCGACTTCGGCATAGGTCCGGCCGATCCGGTCGAGCGGGTCGTGAATCGATATGGGGACGCGGTGCGGCGGTGGCGGCAAAACGAGGATGTCGGCCATCTCCCGCAGTCGTGGCGAGTGGTACGCGTTCAGCTCGATGATCACCTTCTCCGCGCACTGGAGGAAGGTCGGCGCGTTGCCGATGCCGGTTGTCAGGTACACCTGCCCGTCGGGGGTAATCTCGGTGGCTTCTACGACGGCGAAGTCGATCGGCCCGAGGAAGCCCTCCATGACGGCCTGCGCGACATGCGAAAGGTGCATGTCCACGAAGTCGATCTTTCCGGTATTGGCCAGCTCGCGCATCGACGCCGAGGTCATGTATGGAGCCCGCCAGCTCACCGCTTCGGCCCGGGCCAGTTCGTCGTCACAGGCCGCGCCAGTCGAAGCCCCGCTGAGCAGCTTGATCTGGAATGCCTTGCCGGCCTGATGCAATTCCCGGGCACGTTTGGCCAATGCCCGCGGCACCGCCTTGGGCGCCCCGGCCGGGGTGAACCCGCTTACGGCCACCATCGCCCCACTCGGGATCAGCGATGCCGCCTCCTCGGCGGTCAGCGTTGGATACGTCTTGGCGTTCGTCATGGTCTCACCGTCCTTGGAACTGGGGCGCGCGGCGCTCAAAGAACGACCGGATGCCCTCCTGGTAATCGGCGCTGTCGTAGATGCGGCGCCGTATTGCCTGAATCCGCTCGAATCCTTCCGGGTTGAGCGGGTGCGCTTCGGCGAGGACGTGCAACTCCTCCTTCAACAACGAGATCACCAGAGGCGAATTCCGGATCATGTATCCAGTTAGTTCAGCGGTTGCCTCTTCAAGGCGGTCAGCGGGGACCACCTGATTGATGATTCCCACCCGCAGCGCGCGCTCAGCAGGCATCGGCTGGGCCGTAAAAAGCATTTCCTTAATGACCGGCAGGCTTACCGACCGCATGAAGCTCAACGTGCCCTCGATATCGTAGGGCACCCCGAGCTTTGCCGGCGTGATCGCGAACGTTGCCCCTTCCGCCGCCACCACGAAGTCACAGCTCATGACCAACTCGCAGGCTCCACCCCACACGCCTCCCTCGACCATGGCGATTATGGGCGTCGGTGATTCTTTTATGGCGCGTACCACACGCCGCAGCGGATCGTCGTACGTCAATGGATCGCGGCCGTTGGTCGGCAACTCCCGGACATCGTGCCCCGCAGACCAGACCTTCGCGCCCTTTGGTCGCCCGGAGCACGATGACGCGCGCTCCCGAACTTGCCAGGTCGGACAGAGCCGCCAGCAGGTCCCCGATCAGAGGCGCGCTCAGCGCATTGTGCTTCGCGGGATTATCCAGCGTTATTGTTCCAATGCTCCCCTCCAACGATTTCTTGACTAGCGTCTTGTCGACACTCTGTTTCACGGACTCTTCAACTTGTGCCATGGTTTTTCCTCTCCTTTAATGTACTCAGATGAAACCCAGGGATCGGGAAATCTCAACCCCAGAGGCCAGCGCAAGACCGCAACGTGCGGCTGGTGGGGGAAAGAGTCGTTGTAGCTCGTCAACGCCTTCCACCTCGATGCGGCCACTCAGGGTAAAGATGACGTTCCTGTTCGACGACCTCTCAATTCTCAGCATGTCTCCCTCTCAGCAACACGCCACCTTGAGAGCAATGCCAATGCCAAACCTAAGTTGTTAATACGCAATTACTTGAAGCAGGAAGAGGCCACGAAACTTCGGGGATCCACGAAGTTTCCACCAAGGAAGCTACTATTTGTTGGGACTAGGAGCTCTTGAAGCGATATTTGTCGATCTTTAGCGTGCGGATCTTTGAATCCAACGTGGAAGGAGGTATGCCTAACTCTGCCGCCGCCCCCGACGGTCCCCAGAACTTGCAAGCTGAAGAGAGGCTTGCAGCCGCTAACGAAGAGCTGAGAACGTTCAAGCGCAAAGCTGAGCCAGGCAAACCTGCGTCTCGGCAGGGATTCATTCACGTCCCTCGACTCCGCTGGGCAGAGTGAAGCCCGTAGAGGCCGTCCCGCATTGCGGGACGGGCATCTTCCGCTCCATCGTGCCACCCTTAAGGGCGCCTCTACGACGGCATCCTCTCGTCCTTGGCCGGCAGCGTGAACTGAAAGACGGCGCCACGAGGCTGGTTCGCCGTGGCCCACAAACGGCCGCCGTGGTCCTCGACAATTGAGCGGCTGACCGTCAGTCCCATGCCGGTGCCGTTAGTCTTGGTGGTAAAGAATGCGTCAAAAATCTGGTCTGCCTGCTCCGGCGACAGCCCCACACCCGTATCGCTCACCGAGATGAGCAAATGACTGTTCTCGGCCTGCTCGGACTTGATCGTCAGTTCGCGTGCCGCATTCGTGTCCTTCATGGCCTCGATCCCATTGAGCATGAGGTTTGTGAAGACCTGGTGCAACTGCACCCGGTCGGCGATGACTTTCGAAAGATCCGTTGCAAGGTCCGTATGGGTCGAAACCGAGTATCGGTACGCCTCGTTGCGCAGCAGAACGATGACGTCTCGAATCACTTCATTGACGTCCACCGGTTCCCGCTGCGGTATGCCCCTTTTAAACTGTAGACGGACCCGCTTGATAATGTCGGCGGCGCGCGTGGCGTCTTTGACACTTCGCGACGCAGCCTCGCGCGCCTCTTCTATGTCCGGCGGATCGCGCGTGAGCCATCGCAGGCACGTGTTGGAGTTTGTGACAGCGGCGGCGATCGGCTGGTTGACTTCGTGCGCCAGCGACGCGGTTAACTTCACCATGGTGCTGACACGCGTTACGTGCGCGAGGTCAGCCTGAGCCTGGCGCAGTCTCTCGCGCTCCTCCTCAGCCTGCTTGCGCTCGGTCACATCCGTAAGCGCCCCCACAAACCCAAAGCGTCCCCGTTCGTCAATTGAAGGGCGGCCCACGACGCGTACGTATTTGACGGATCCGTCAGGCATCAGCAAACGGTGTTCAAAATCGAATTCCGTCCTGTCGCGTGAAACGCGGTCGACCAGTTGCTGCACAGCGGATCTGTCTTCGGGATGAGTTCTTTGCATTATGAGCTCAATGGTGATTTTGACTGTAGGCTCGTATCCGAATATCTCAAAGGTTTCCCGAGACCAGTAGATCTCTCCGCTGGAGACGTCCCAGCCGAAACTGCCTGTGTGGCTCAATCTCTGCGCTGCGCTCAAATAGGCTTCACTCCGCCGCAGGGCGTCCGACGCGCGCTTTCGGTCGGTGATGTCCGTCACCGCCCCCACGAATTCCAAATCATCTGATCCAGCGCGTGCAGATGGATGGCCCACCACGCGAACATGCTTTGCAGAACCATCTGGCATCAGCAAGCGATGTTCGACATCGAAATCCTTTTCCTCTTGTGCAGCGGAATTAATTACTTCTCTAACGAGTTGCCTGTCCTGTGGATGGATTCGCTCAAATGCCAAGCTCCAACGTCGGTTGGACCCCGAGCTCGAAGCCGAAGATGCGGTACGTTTCATCGGACCATTGGATTCTTCCACTCGCAACTTGCCAGCCAAAACTGCCGGTGTGGCTTAACCTCTGCGCTTCAGCAAAATAGGCCTCGTTGCGTTGCAGCGCCTCCTCGGCCCGCCTGCGCTCGGATCGCTCCGTGGCTTCACGCAGTGCCCGACGAACCGAAGGCGCAAGTCTCGAAAGACGCGTCTTGAAGACATAGTCTGTGGCTCCCATCTTGAGCGCTTCGATCGCAAGTTCTTCGCCCATAGTCCCTGACACGAAGATGAAAGGCACTTCCGGACGAATTTCTTGCGCAATTTTCAACGCAGAAATGCCGTCAAACAAGGGAAGAGTGTAGTCCGCCAGGATCAGGTCAAGTCCACCCTGTTGAAGCTGTGTGAGGAAGCTCGCCTGAGTGTCTGCGCATGTCAGGTCGCAGACAAGGCCTTCGGCTTCCAGGCTTGCCTGAACAAGCCTTACATCCTTGGGTTCGTCTTCAAGATAGAGAATTCGCACAGCGGAATCCGAGGTAATTCGTTATTTCTTTCTTATGCTTCCGGGGGCGGCTCATTGATAATCGCCCAAAAGACTCCGAGCTCCTTGATGGCGTTAACAAACTCATGGAAATCGACTGGCTTCACCACGTACGCATTCACGCCAAGTTTGTAGCTCCTTACCATGTCCTGTTCCTCGCGCGAAGACGTGAGCACGACCACAGGAATCATTTTCAAGTTCGCATCCGCCTTAATCGTCTCCAGCACTTGCAGCCCATCAACCCTTGGTAATTTCAGATCGAGCAACAGAACCGCAGGATTCTCACCACTACGCCTCTGGAATTTTCCACGGTAGTAGAGATAATCCAGAGCCTCCTCACCGTCTGTGACAACCACTACCTCGTTGCTGAGGTTATATTCCTCGTGTGCTTTCGGCAAGGCTGCGCAATTTGTTCATCGGTAGAGGGGATCCTTGCAGTTGTTGCTTTCCTGGAACTCACTGTGAACCCTTTCCGTCCCCCAAATCTTTCGGCCTGCTCGTCTGGGATGTTCCCGAAAGTAGTCATTTCTCGTTGTGAAATGGTTGTCGATGGCCTGCTTCGCGGCTTCGAGCGAAGCGTAATCGCTGTTGTGAATGATGGCTCGTGCCATTCCACTGAACACCGATTCAATGACGTTTAGGAACTGCGCCCCGGCGGGCAACGGGGCAGTCTTCACAATCGGGTAACCTTGGGCTGGCCCTCGATCATTTCTTTCCTGAATCTGTGTAAAGAGTTCCTTGGAGATATGCCACGAGGCCGCATCCCAGGACAGATAGATGGTCTTGCAGTCGCGATACTGGGTGCGCAAGAGATCCATCATTTTAATCATCTCCGGTGTGTTCTTCTTATCCGAGAAGAAGTGGGTCACTTGGTTGCGGGACAGTTCCAGTGCGGCGGTGACAATCAGGTATCCTTTTGATTTCTGCCATTGCGGCACCGTGTAGTCGTCCCCTGGTGCGACTCGCTTCCGACCCCCTGTTTTCTTCACCGCGAACGGACCGAATTCGTCGATGGAGAAGAAGGCTTCGTCACTTCTCAGCTCCGACAGGATCTTCTTGATGGCTTCGATCTTGGGTCTGTACTGCGGATCTTTGCTGGTAAGTACAACACGTGCCGTACGCCATTTGTAACCCGCTTCCTTGATGATGGCGGGAATCATATCTTTGGATAGGTGTACTCCGTTATCACTTAAGACCCTTCGTAGGTCGTTGAGCCTCCAGGTGGATCGGTTGATCCCGTGCGCTGAGGGTGGTGTATGCAGCAGTGCAAAGACTCTCTGTTTGATATCATCATCCTTGGACTTGCCCCGGCTGTTCACTCTTTTGGCGAATAGCGCCGCCGCTCCACCCTCCTGATATTGCCTCCAGCACCTAGTCACCTTCTTCTTGGAAATGTGGAGAAACGAGCAGA
>Ga0306920_100012276_pt1 | contig 11613 bp, 17 predicted proteins | sample flu12Cox44000170_FD_204666 | JGI IMG/M metagenome (GOLD analysis project Ga0306920, IMG submission 204666) | Lab enrichment of tropical soil microbial communities from Luquillo Experimental Forest, Puerto Rico - flux4day.12C.oxic.44.000.170 (v2)... | ecosystem: Environmental > Terrestrial >...
GCTGAAATTTGCGTCCGACCTTTTCGATAAATATGGCGTCGGCTAGAGCTATTTTTTAATGCGTCAGGTTGACCGTAATGTTCTTCCTCTGGGTGTAGCTCTCGAGCATCCCTTCGAGTGAGAACTCTCGGCCGATGCCGCTTTCTTTGTAGCCACCATAGGAGTGACCAGGACTCTGGCCGAGACCCTGGTTAACCTGGACCCAGCCCGCCTCTATCGCGTGCGCAGCCCGCAGTGCACGGCCAATGTCGTGCGACCAGACGTAGGCGGCGAGCCCGTAGTGGCTATCGTTCGCCATGCGGATCACATCCGCTTCGTCGGTCCAGGAGATTGCGGCGAGCACGGGGCCAAAGATCTCCTCGCGCGCCAGGCGCCAGTCGTTTGCCACATTCGCGAAGATGGTGGGGATTGCGTAATAGCCTTCGCTGAGCGGCCCCTCCTTGGGCGGAAGGCCGCCGGTCACGACACGCGCTTCGCGCCGTTTCAGTCCTTCTTCGACATAGCCGCATACCTTGTTGAACTGCTTCTCGTTAATGATTGTGCCGATGTCGCTCGTCTCATCGAGCGGATCGCCGAGTTTGAACGCTTTCACTTTCTGACTGAGCGCATCGAGAAAACTGTCGAAGATGTCGCGGTGGAGGAAGAGGCGAGAGCCCGCTGTGCAAGACTGGCTCTGTCGCGTGAAGCGCATCGCGGCAATAATGCCATCAATGACCCAGTCCTCGTTGGCGTCCGGGAAGACGATCGAGGGACTCTTGCCACCAAGCTCGAGCGAGACGGGAACGATGCGGTCAGATGCCGCGCGCATGATGAGCTTGCCGACCTCAGTAGAACCGGTGAACGAGAGCTTGCTCACCGTCGGGTGGCTGGCAAGCGGGGCACCGCATTCCTCGCCGAGGCCAGTCAGTACGTTGAGCACGCCGGGCGGTAGGAATTCCTGGCACACTTCGGCCAGCAGCAGCACACCGAGCGGCGCATCCTCCGCCGCTTTCAAAACAAGCGTATTGCCGGCGCAGAGCGCGGGGCCGATCTTGCAGGCCGCAAGTAGCACCGGCGCATTCCACGGAATGATGGCGCCGACCACGCCGAGCGGTTCACGTCGCGTGTAGCTCAGGACATGTTCTCCTAAGGGAATCGTCTCGCCCTTGAGTTCCCCGCCCAAGCCGCCGAAATAGCGAATGATGTCGACTGTCGTCTTTGCCTCCGGGCGTGCCTGGGTGCGAAGCGCATTCCCGGTCTCAAGCGCGATCGTGCGCGCAAACTCCTCGACCCGCGCTTCGAGTGCATCGGCAATCCGGGCGAGCAGTCGCCCGCGCTCGCGAGGAACCATGCGCGACCAGGCGGGAAAGGCACCGGCCGCAGCTTTCACGGCGCGCTCGACATCCTCGGCCCGACCTCGTGGGACCTCGGCGATCGAGCACCGGTGCGCCGGGTCCTCGACCTCGAGCACCTCGCCCGAAGCGCTGTCGACCCACTTGCCACCGATCAACATGTGCCGTTTGCTAAGTTTCGCCTCGTCAGCGCGCCGTTTCTGGATGGCCGTCATGCTCACCTCCATCGCTGCGGTCCAGCCAGGGGGCACTACGACCGCACTTTGAAAACGACGTCGTGCTCACGCGCGTGGTCGACCACCTTTAGGCCGAAATCGTCTTTCGGTCCCACTTCGGTCGCCGGCGCATGGTCTACCTCGAGAGACTCGACCCTCTGGCGGAAATCGGTGGTGTGTCCGGAGATATGGATTACGTCGCCAACCCGCAACGTACCGCGCTCAAGCTGGATGATCGCGACGGAGATGTGGCTGTAATAGTGAGTCACGACGCCGATACGCTCCTCCGACGTAGCCGGTTCCGCGGGCGGGGTCGGCGTCGGCCTGATTGAAGTCGGCTTGGCGGCGGTCGGCCTGGCTTTTTTAGGTGATGCTGCGCGGAGCGGCGCCTTCTTCCTTGCCTTTTTGCTGATTGTCCTGGTTTTTCTGGTGGTCGTAGTCTTTCTGCGTGGGGACGCCTTGACCGCGGCCTTCTTGCGTTTTGCCTTGGTTTTCCGTGTGGGTTTTTTTCGCGTTGCCATTGTAGCCTCCCTAGCCCCTCCTCCTGGATACCCATGGTCGAATCGTTGCCCAATTACGAAGCAAGTCAACGGGCAAGTGAGGGACATTCAACCTGCGAAAGAGAGTCATCTCAGAAAGATGACCAAATAGAACGAGGAGATAGCAATATATAAAGTGTGAAAGCCATTTTCGAATGGTCGAGAAATCGAGGGATGGCGAGTACTGGGCGCCCCATTGCAGAAGATAGGTGTATTTTCGGGTCAGTTGCCCCACGACGAATTCACGTGAATGTTTCGGGTCAAACAGAAATTCATCGACCGCAAATGGACCGATGTTCACGTCGATGATCTTTAATGTATCGTACCGAAAACTTGCGCCTTCCGTTTGGATAAATGCGTCAATACGGAGAGAGTTGCTTTGCAGAGTTTCGGCGACCGCCCGGCACAATGCCAGTAACAAATCTTGCCTGACAACATCGGTCAGGTCCCTGTGATAAAAATACTTTGGGACTGTGCCGACCCCTACTGACGGGGCCACGGGTTCTTTACAAGCTACACCGAAAAAATCCGGTAACCCAGCCGGGTTACGGGTGTAGGAGATGCCGATCTCTACGCCTTCTTGTATGTAAGGCTGAACAATATACGGCGTGCGCCGCGTACTCACAAAGTCTCTAAGTGTGTTTCGGTCTGAGACGACAATGATGCCAAGCGATTGCAGTCCCCAAATTGGCTTTATGACCACCGGAAACTGCATGTTGCAAATATTTCCGTGAAATAGAGAAATCAAAACGGTGGGTGTCAAATAGGGCATAAGAGCGCTAATCTTTGACAAGCGCACGAAGATCTCGTGCTTGTCCTGGTCTTGTCTGTTACCGAAAACACTTGCCGCGTCCGCTAGAAAAAGTGAAAAGAAAGGTATCTCCATTGTCTTCGCAGCGACCGACACCCGTTTGGCTGTCTCGGCAAAGCACAACAATTTGCGCAGGAGGTCCGGGGGCATAGTCAAACCTTAACGAGTAACACTCGTTGCCACTTGCAAATTGCATCAAAGACATTCAGCCCATCGAGGACCCTTCACGCGAACCAAGGGCAACGATCAGGGCAGAGCGATTACCTGTAGCGGGACGTTTCTCATGTCCGCTTTGAGCCAAAGCGGACACCTCCGTTATTGAATTACTTCATCTGCTGCGACTTGAAGCGACGGCGATACTGCGAGACCCAATTCCTTGGCTGTCTTTGAGTTGATTACTAGTTAGTTTTGTAGGGGCGACCAATTCTTTCCGATGCGCCTTGAGCTGTCGCAAGGTGCCTTCTTCATCGGCGCCCATCAATCGGCTGTAGCCAGCTACATCGACGGCAAAAATCGCCGCTAGCCTGCGATCGATCCGTTCTTCGACCATTTAAGCGCCCGAGGTGAGCGTATGAGTTTAGAAGGTGGCTCCCAGAGCAGCAATGTCCGCTTTGGGTCAAAAGCGGACACTGTAAAAACCGATCCCCATGTACATCAGCGATTCGATCACGTGAGTGAATCCGCTAACTGATCTATTTCGGTTCTAGGACTAACTCCAAGCGATGCGGACAGGTTTTAATCAGCTTCCTTGCGCAATCAACGTGGCGTGAAAATCGCATAAATTGCGGTCACCGTTTCCCAATTGGACCGTAGTCCAATTCGACAACACGTCTGCGTGAGGTCGTGCTTGGTTTATTTAGATACCGGATCAGCCTGGATGTCTTGCGCGACTGGGCTTCGGCGATGGATTGCTAGGCAAGTCTGCAATAAGGTCACTGTGCCACAGAGGATATACAATGTCCGAAGTTCACCCCTTTTACGAGGCACATCGCGGCGCAATGGAGGCCGCCATGCGCCAACGCCTTGATCTTGCCGAAGGGATGTTGCGCGAGCTCGCGCAGCTCTCGGACATGGACAGAATCAGGCGGGAGGTGATGGAGGAGTTCGAGATCGTCCTCACCCAGATGCCTTATGTCGGCGGCGCGGCGAGCCGCATGACCGATTTCTTCATGCGTCTGATGGGCTTTATGGCCATCGGCCGCGTGCTCCGGCGGTACGGCGTGGCGTTGCCTGTTATCGGCGATATCGAACGAGAAACCTACAAGGCGCAACTGCTCTCCGTGCCCGAGCCTGAACGGCTCGCATCGGGTCACCAGTTTATGTCTGCCGAGAATCAGGCCTTGCTGCGGGAGCAGGCGGCAAAAAGTCTTGCGGAAGAATATCCGGAAGATTTCGTCTACGAGTTCGTCGAACCCGGCCCCGGCGACAACTTTGATTTCGGCATCAACTACAAGGCCTGCGGCTTCTGCAAATTCGCGGGCCGTCACGGGGATCAAGAAATCCTGCCGCACATTTGTGGACTCGATTTCGAGGCCTATGCAACACGTGGCATTCGCCTGGAAAGGACACAAACGCTGGCTGGCGGTGCGAGCCACTGTAATTTTCGATTCTCGCGGCTCGAATCGTAGTAGGAACTCCTCGTATCCGCTTTGGGTCAAAAGCAGACATGCAGGGCAAAATCCGCTTTACCCCCGAAAGCGACTTCAAATGCGACAGATGGAATGTCTGCTAAGGGCCAATATCGGGCATCAGCTAGATTCGATGCGCGGGGAAGCGCGGAAACATCTTGGCGCTCGACTAGCCATCCCGTTATGACCGAAAGGGTGCGATTAACCATTGCCCACCGTTTGGCTTGTGGTAGCGTTGGAACCGTTGATCGGGGCTAGCGGGGGCTTTTCTGACATCGACGATCGACCGCCGCGAACGGCTCCAGTGATTTTGGCTGCCGTTTCGACCGCATCTGCCACGTCATCTAAGTAATTGAACTACCATCAGTGAGCCAGGAGTGTCGGAGAGTAATATGTTCGGAAATTCCAAAAACAATGCGGCAGATCCCAATCGCGACTCGTCACCGGCGCAGCAGTTCAAACGCCCCTCGACGGCACCGGCCTCGCAAGAAACGACTTCCTCCATCGGTTCCGGTCTTTCGATTGTCGGCAAGATAGTTGGTCAGGGGAAAGTCGCGATATTTGGGCACGTCGAGGGAGAAGTACACGCCTCGGCGGTCCAGATAGGCGATGGCGCTCAAGTGGAGGGCGATATTGTTGCGGAGGAATTAACGATCGGCGGCCGCGTCAAGGGCACGATCCGCGCCAACCGCGTCAAGCTCAATAGCACCGCTGTGGTCGAGGGCGACATCTACCATCGGTCACTGGCAATCGAGGAGAATGGGCAATTCGAGGGAATGTCACGAAGACAGGAGAATGTCATCGCTACGCCCCAACTCGTCTCGGCGAAACCCTCGGCTCGGGCCATCAACGTCAACGAACAGGGCATGGACGGCGTCAATCAATCGCACGCGCTTGCCCCATCTGACGGATGAGTTTTCTGCGCTCATCCCTGCAAATGTGCCGGTCACTCCCGTCGAAAGACCGGCACATTTATTTTGAGATCGTCCCATCCTTCCATCATTCGCCTAGTCGGCATGCCCGGGTTTGTGATTGTGGGCGTCATTTTGTGGCTGATCGGCCGCACTTGGAGACGTTCAGGGAAAAGATCGCGTCACATCGCCAACTAATCGATCACCTCGTCCGCGCGAAGCAGGATGGACTGGGGCACTTCGAGACCGAATGCCGTGGCAGCCTTGCGGTTAAGGATAAACTGGAATTTTGATACCCGCTCAATCGGAGGGTCGGCCGGATTGGTCCCCTTAAGAATCTTGTCCACGAAGAACGCCGCACGACGAAAGACTGCAACGATATCTGCTCCGTAGCCGAGAATACCGCCGGCCCGTGGGACTTCCTCCGGACCAATCGAGACAATGCGTCCTCTTGCGGCCAAGGCCACAATTGCTCCGACGTTGCCAACAGCCAACGGGTCGTCGCTAGTCTCGACTGCCTTCGCGCGCATCTGTTCCATCTTCTCGAACGCGCTCACCAACTCGCTTGGCTCTCTCAACTGGAATGGCTGCAGTTTGATATTGAGCTGCTGAGCGACCTTCTCCATCGCCTGAAATTCGGGCCCGACAGCAGCAGGGTTGTCCGGGTTTAGAATGACGGCCACTTGGGTAAGGCGGGGCATCACCTCCTTAAGCAACTCGATTCTTTTTGCTCTGAGTTCCGGATTGAAAAAGCTTTGTCCCGTAATATTACCACCAGGCCTCGCCACGCTGGCCACGACACCGGTGGCTACTGGATCGCCGATCGATGCAATGACAATCGGGATTGTCGTAGTTGCTCGCTTTGCGGCAAGACTTCCTGGCGTTCCATGCGTGACGATCAAATTTACTTTGGAACGAACGAGTTCATTCGCCAAATCCGAAAGCCGCTCGTAGTGCCCCTCTGCAAAGCGATATTGGATGGTGACGTTCGTGCCCTCGACGTAACCGAAATCGCGCAGACCTAACCGAAATCCCTCGATGCGATCGGCAAACTTCGCGGGAGGCGCCGAGCCGAGAAATCCGATCACCGGTTTTGAAGGCTGTTGCGCGCGCGCCGCGAGCGGTCATGTAGTTGCCGCCCCCCCAAGAAGTTTGATGAACTCGCGCCGCCTCATCGTCGAGATCGTAGCAACTCTCACGTGTGCTCAGGAAGGGGTCGATGTCCGCTTTGGGTCAAAAGCGGACATTCGCCCGCGTCGCCATGTTTTACTCAGTATTGAATGGTTTGCTGGTGCTCGGTCACAGGAGCTTCCCATGGCAGACGAGTCCACGGAAATCGAAATCAGCAGTACTAATGAAGATGGCCACACCATTAACGGCAGCTACTGGGTTGCCGCTGAAACGATTCACGTCACACTTTCTGACGGCACTACGGGTGAAGCGCCGCTTGGCAATACCCCAGCTCCTACACTCGCGAAAATAATGCTGCAGGAACTCGATCGCAAAAGACGCGGAGTGGGCTAGCATGTCCGCTTTGGGCCAATAGCGGACATTCGTGTTCGCTCATCATTGCTTCCATTTTGCTTCAGCGGATTGTTTTTTCAGCCGGACATCGAGCCCAATCAGTCCTCCAGTTTCGATTTCGGCCTCGCGGAATGGTGTCGCCGCAACCATGCCCTGAAAGTCCTGAATGGAATAAGCGCGCTTGCGTAGCATGTGCTTGAAGGTCATCCGAGTTAGAAAGGTATTGACGCGATCAAGATGCATGTCCTCGACAGCTGCATCGATTTCCGTGTCGGTCGCATCGTTACGCATGTCCATGATAAGAGCATCACCGCCCGGTCGAAGAACGCGATAAATTTCGGTCAAAGCACCGACTGGATTGCTGAAATTTTTAAACGCCGCGCGACAAACCACGAAATCGAAGTTATCGCCCGCAAATGGTAATGCCGCGGCATCGCCTTGTCGGAACTCAACATCAACACCCGCTTGTTGTGCATAGGCTGTCGCCATACGCACGAATGATCGGCTGATGTCGAGACCCGTGATCTGATGGGGGCCAAGGCGGGCCAGTTCGATTGCCAGATAGCCGGGGCCCGGCGCGACTTCGAGCACCCTGGCGCGCTGTTGCAGACGCGCAGCAATGCGCTGGGCGCAAGCTCTGAAATCTGCGCCTAGTTTTGCGGTATTTCTGGCGTACCAGGTGGCCAGCATTCCTTCTAGGGCTATCCCTTTGTAGGCTTTGGCAACTCGCATTATGACCTCGTATCTTTGGCTGTTGATATCTTACATTCTAAGATATAAGGTGACTAAGATACTGGGGAATGTATGTCAATAGGCGAAATGAGCCGAGACGCGTTAATCGTCGCGCTCAATCGCGCTATGCGTGATGCGAGTGGCCAAGGTGTGCTCTACAGCCAAACCGTCGCGGAACGGATCGGAATCAACAGCACCGATCTCGAATGCCTAGACTTCATCGTTTTGCGCGGGCCCATATCTGCTGGCGAGTTGGCGGCGGTGACCGGACTGACCACCGGCGCGATTACCGGCGTCATCGACCGGCTCGAGCGAGCAGGCTTCGCCCGGAGAGATCGTCACGGCAGCGACCGCCGCAAGGTGCTGGTTCAAGCGATGCCGGCGGTCAAACGTCGCCTAGGGCCTTTGTTCCAGCCAATGGAGCGGGGCGCGATGTCCGTGCTCTCAAAATATAGTGATAAGGAACTTGCCTTTCTGCTCGACGTCTTCTCGCGCCTCAGTGAGGCCGCTGCAACAGCGATCACCGAACTGAACACGCGAGCCAAAGGCCCAACAAAGTCGAGATACACGCGGAAGTGACATGGCCTCCGCTTTGGGCCAATAGCGGGCTCATGCAGCGCAGCAAAACAGAGTTAATCAGCGTCTAAAGAATGCGGCTTTAAGCGGTGGTACGCGATCGGCCACTCGCAAAAATAGCTTCACGGCGGTCTTTGAGAGTCCTTTGGTGTGAAAACGCTTCATATCTCTGAGCGACGTTTTTACAGCGTTGAACCCATATCCAATCATATCCCGTTCATAACTTGTAAGCGCCTGAAATAGGTCTGCGTCCCCATGCGCTACTGCGGCAAGAGCTAGGCGAAGAGTCGCCGCGTCTCGCAATGCCGTATTAGCGCCGATTCCCCGAAATGGCGTCATATTATGAAGCGCATCGCCAAGCAGCGTCACCCGTCGCGTTTTCCATGGCGGAATCGGCACCGACGTTTTGACCGGAAATTTAGTGATCGTTGACGGACTTGTCGCTTGCGCTAGCCGACGCAGAGCTGGGTGCCAATCGTCCATAAGTGCAATCACCTTGGCGATCACTACGTTATCATCGACGTCGGAGAGAGACGCCCCCAAACCAAATGTGTCGCGATGAGCGGAGAAACCCCACATTACGTATTTTTCGCGATCGTAGTGTTCGTGACGGTCACCTGCAGCGTCTTCGTAGTCGACGGTACTGGCGAACAGGAAGCAACCTCGAGGACCAAGAATTAGCGTGGGACCGCGCAGGATCGGTTGCGGCGTCTTTCGTCGCACGTCGTCGTCTAAGCTGAGCTTTCCGGAGACAGCAACGAAACCGGTTTCAACGCGCAGCGCGTGTGGCAGGAGTTGTCCGCGCAGACGAGAACTCGCGCCGTCGGCGCCGATCAGAACGTCAGCAGTCGCAGAAGTCCTGTCCTCAAATCGCGCAGTAACAGGACGTTGTGGCGCATCCTCGAAAGCAACGAATTTTTTGCCGTAGTGAACAATGTCGCCGAGTCCTTCGCTAAGAATGCGGCGCAGGGCAATGCGGCTTACCGGCAACTCGCTATCGACGTTCTCGCGATCGCTGTGCGGCAGGTCGAAAACAAGCAAGCGATTCAAGTGATGATCGAGAAATGTTACACTTTCGCTTGGTTTTGCGCAGTTCTCAACCAACTTTCCAAAAAGCTCCTGCGGCAGACATTCTTTGAGCGCACGGCGACCGATCGTGCTGATACTCAAACGATACCCTTGCAGACGATCGGACGGCGTAAGCTCGCGCTCATAGACTTTGACGTTTACGCCGTCTTGCTTCAACCCTTGTGCCAGGCACAAGCCGCCTGTTCCCGCCCCAATAATGCATACACTCAACCGGTCGCGGGACATTGTATGTCTCCGCACTCATCGTAGTCGCGGAACTAATCCGCTTGTTCCATGCGCTGTCACGCGGCAGCGTTCAATCTAACGCTTGCATCAAAGCCGAGTTCGCGCCGTGCCTTCTCCGTTGAGAGGAATCCGCTAGGCTCGGCGATGTTGTAGATGCCGTGACACGCCTTTTCGATCGCCAGCACCGCCGCCCAAGCTGCCGCATCGACGTGCAGCGCCGGTGCGTCTGCTGTGTTGGTTCCGGTTCCGGGGCCGTAGAGATGCCCATAGCGGAGAACGACTCCGTCGATTGGCGGGGATGAAAGCGTTAGCCGTTCCAGCGTTGTGACGCCGGCTACAGTGATCGCCCGTGTCCCGCGAGCGTCGATATCGAGCAGATCATCCTCGGAATGTGGTTCCTTCCCCGGCGCATACATCCAAGCAATGCTTTGCGCGACGAGCCGACGAACTCCTGCGCCGAGTGCCGCCTCGACCAAGTTTTGGGTTCCCTGGCTGCGCATGCGGGCATTTCGCCGCGTTCCTTCGGTCATTTGGCTGGGATCGAGACCCGGCGGTAGATCCGTCAGCTGATGGATAATGATATCCGGGCGGGCCTCAAAAACCGCCGCGGACAGCCCCTGAGCGTCGAATGCATCGACCACCACTGGATCCACTCCGGCGGCGCGCAGTCCATCTACCTTAGTACTCGAGCGGGTTGTGCCGATCACGTAGTGTCTTGCATTGAGTAACAGGGGCACCAGCCGCCTTCCAATCGCCCCTGTTGCTCCGGCCAAGAAAATTTTCATGCAACCACTCCACATTGGGCCTCACTCGCACGACTTTGTCCAAACTCTCGAAGCCGACGAGATCGCCGAGGCAACGCTTCACGCCCATATGCAGAACTTACTAAACGCGCGTCTCAGCGCTAGAACGTCTGCATCATTGATCTAGATCCAATCCGAGCTTGCGCAGCACGCAGGTCTGGGATGCAAAATTCACTGAGACAAAGGTAACGCCCAAAAAATGGGTGGCGTTGGACAAAGCGATGTCCGCTTTACTCGCGAAAGCGGACATTTGCAGTGCACTCGCCCATGTCCGCTAAGGGGCAAAAGCGGACATTTCAAGAGAACTTCTCGTTTCCTCTTATCGACGGAAATCCAGACGTCCTCCCGTCCACCGCCCATCGATTCTTTGATTGCTCACGATCAAGCCGACCCAGGGGCGCACAACCTTTGGATCGGTCAGATTGATGTATTTTCCAACTAGCCTCGTGCCCTCGCGATGTGCATCGATTAACCCGCGGCGCGCTCCATGATCCCAGTCGAATAGAAAATAGAGACGGTCGCCTACGGCTTTCACTTCGGCTTGGCCCTGTTTCCACTTGTTCGCGGCGTCTCCCGGGATTGTGGGATCCGCTCCACCATTCCACCGACTGGACCAATTTCCTTCGATTACCCAGTCGTGATCACTGTTGTTGGGGACTGTCCATGCCTTTGCATTTTCATCGTCCTTGGTTGCCCCGAGCTTGGCACTGGCGGCAAACTCCAGCACCCCTTGGTCGTTGGGATCGGGAACATCCATGACGCCAAATGGGTTCCGAGTTCGATGGAGCTTGTCTACAGAGGTTCCTGAATCCTGGGACTTCATTAATAACCTCTAATCGGTCCAGCTGGTCTTTGCGCAAAGCTAGTTCGAAGTTAGGAACCCGAGCCGCTGTTGACCACCCGTTTCGTGCTCCCGTTTCCTGCAAAGCCCCGGCTTTATAGCGACCGTTAGTTTCCCCCGCGGGTTCAAACGACCACGTTTCCATTCAACGCTAAAGGTGATGGAATTGGCGGGAGGTAGTGCGCAGGCGATTCCCGCGTCCCCTTTGGGTCAAAAGCAGACATCTTGACTGTCAGGCGACCTTATCGAGCGTATGCCTGTTTTTTTAGATCATACAGGGCACGCAGGTCGCTTGCGGTGCGTTCTGCCGCGACCTGGAATGGCTCGACACTTTTTGGGGCAGTGATCACTTGCGCTCGCCAGCCGAATTCGTTGTCGGGATAAACGT
>Ga0306920_100012277_pt1 | contig 11613 bp, 10 predicted proteins | sample flu12Cox44000170_FD_204666 | JGI IMG/M metagenome (GOLD analysis project Ga0306920, IMG submission 204666) | Lab enrichment of tropical soil microbial communities from Luquillo Experimental Forest, Puerto Rico - flux4day.12C.oxic.44.000.170 (v2)... | ecosystem: Environmental > Terrestrial >...
CTGCTTGCGACCAACCATGCGCGCGAGATGGATTGCGAGGTCGAGATCGCATGCCAGCGCGACGGCACGATCATTGGCCTGCGCGGCGATATTTTTGTCGATCTCGGCGCCTATATCCGCACCAATGGGCTGACTGCGCCACGCAATGTCGTGCAGTTCTTCAGTGGCCCCTATCGCATTCCACACATCCGTCTCTCGTCCTCGGCGCTGGTGACCAACAAGACGCCGACCGGCACCTATCGCGCTCCCGGCCGCTATGAGGGGAGCTTCTTCTGCGAGCGGCTGATCGAGCTGGCGGCCGAGGGCCTCGGCATCGACAGCGCCGAGATGAGGCGGCGTAATCTCATTGCTGATGCCGAGATGCCCTATCCGCTCGCCCGCATCGAACCGGGCGATCTTTATGCGCAGACCGAATGCGACAGCGGCGACTATCGGCACGTCTTCGACCGCTGCCTCGCCGAGTTCGGCTGGGAGGAGAAACAAAAGCTGCAGGGAAAATTGGTCGACGGCCGCCACCACGGCCTCGCCGTCTGCTGTTTTATCGAGGGCGGCGGCGCCGGGCCCAGAGAGAATGCTCGGCTGGAGTTGGAGCCCGATGGTTCGGTTGCCGTTTATGTCGGCTCGGCGGCGGTGGGCCAGGGGATCGAGACGATCATCGCGCAGATCGCCGCCGACACGCTCGGGATGACGATCGACAAAGTGCGGGTCTTCCACGGCTCGACAACCTGGCTCGACGAGGGGTTCGGGTCATTCCACTCGCGCTCGACCGTGCTCGGCGGTTCGGCGGTATTCGAGGGCGCCGCGGCTCTGCTCGACAAGATCCGCGCCGCAGCGGCTGCCCGTCTCGGTTGCTCGCCCTCGGAAATCGATCTGGCCGAGGGAAGAGCCTCCGCGAGCGATGGCCGGTCGATAGCACTCGCCGAGCTGGCGGCCGGCGGGCTGAAAGCCGAAGCGAGCTTTGAGAACCACCACAAGCACACCTATGTCTACGGCACAGCGGCGGCGCATGTCGCGGTCGATGCGGGGACCGGCCGGGTCGATCTCGTCGATTATCTCGTCGTCGAGGATGTCGGGCGCATCGTCAACCCGCTGACCCTCCACGGCCAGGTGATCGGCGCGACGGTCCAGGGCCTCGGCGGCGCCTTTATGGAAGATCTCGCCTACGATGCGAACGGGCAGCTGCTGGCGGGCACGCTCGCCGAGTACCTGATTCCCGCCGCGACCGATTTTCCGAACATCCGCGCCATTGCCCTCGAGCACCGGCCATCGCCGACCAATCCGCTCGGTGTCAAGGGCGCCGGCGAAGGCGGCATCATTCCGGTCGGCGGGCTGATGGCCAATGCCGTCGCCGCCGCGCTCAAGCCGCTCGGCGCCGCGCCGCGCGGATTGCCATTGTCGCCGGCCCGCGTCTGGCAGCTGATAGACGCCGCCGGCAAGGACGATAAGCCATCGATACGCCGATGACGCGGGGGTAGGATATCGCTGTGATTTGACGACCAGCACGGCGCAAGGGGCAAGCCGGACCAAGTGGTCGGTCATGCTGCCAATTATTCTCTCATAGAGCCGCGAATGGCCCATGAAGCCAACGACAAGCAAATCGATATTCAGCTGCTCGACCAGCCCGATCACCGCATCAACGACGTGACCCGGCACGAGGTGCGTCTGGATCGGCACACCGGCGGCTGTCGCTTGTGCCTTTGCGGCTGCGATGACCGGCGCAAAACGATGGTTCGCCTCTACTTCTCTTCTGCGACTTCGTCGATGCTCGCCGGAAACCGCGGCAGTTCCTCGACCGTCACCATGTGGACTTCGGCGAAATGGGGTCGCGCCAGTTCGAGCGCGGCTGTAAGGGCTTTCTGACCGCCCACAGAGCCGTCATTCGCCGCCAATAGCCTGGTGTACATCTTAATGTCCCTCCGCAATGGCGGGCACAGCTGCTGGAGCCTCGCCGGCAAGCGGCTTGAACGCGGGTTGGAACCAGCGCTGCGCGATCAATGTCGGCACCACAGCGCTGCCGATCACGGCGGTCAGCAATATCGTGTACTGGCGCTCGTCGATGATGTGATTGGTCAAGCCGTACAGTGCCGAAATCGATCCGAATGTCAGGCCGGTAGACATCATCAACGTCGTGTACATCCCCTCTTTCCGCTCGAAGCGGAATAGCCGAGTCAACGGCAGGATCCCAACGAACTTGGTGATCATCTTGACCGCGAGATAAATGACGATCAGCCCGGCGGCGTCGACAATGACATCGGCGCGAACCAACGATCCCGCCTTCAGAAAATAAAACGGGGTCAGCACGGTGAAGGCGATGATCCGGGTACGAACTTGATTTGCGGCTCGCTGACGCGCGAGCCGAGCCTGGCGAAGAACCAGGGAGTGACACGCGGCAGCAGCAGGACCGTGAATACGGTCGCCACGGCGAAACCCAGCAGCCAGAAATTGTAGTTCGCGAACACCAGGCCGAGCGCCAGGACCGTTCCGATGTCGTTGATGAAACAGGCCGCGAGGATGATCTTGCCGATCTCGGTGTTGTTGAAACCCGTCTCGACCATCACGGCATAAACCACGGCAACCGAGGTCGTTGACAGCGCAATGCCAGCGATCTGGGCTTGCGGCCACGGCCAGCCGGAGACGAAATGAGCCCAGGCGAGCACGCCGAGATAGGGTGCAAAGAAACCGACCGCTCCGATCGCCATTGTCGATCCGAAATGCCGGCGAATGACTTTTGCATCGATCTCGGCGCCGGCAAGAAAGGTCAACAGAATCGCCCCGGACCCGGCGAGGTAGTTGACCCAGGGAGTCAGGGTCAGGTCGACGATATTGCCGGCGATCGCGCCGATGATGATCTCGAGCAGAGCCACCGAGACCGCGACCCAGGCCTGCAGCGAGGCGGCGACCAGCGCGAGCCCGATCCACAGCGCCGAGGCGAACCAAACATTGTCCATCCCAAACCTCATCTCCGCCGGCAGCAGCGGTGTTCTCAAACCGGGCGCCAGGAGGGCAAAATAAAACACGCCGGGCAGCGGGTTGCGGACACACCCCCGCCGCGCGCTTACGCAGCAGGAGTCATCAGCCCTTGCGGGCGGTTACGGGGAACTCCATCCCCTCGCTGGTGTAGTTTAGCCCTAACCCGACGGAGATCAACCGTTAGCAGTCGTGATCTGGCCGGAGGTCACTCATGAAGGGGAGTGAAGCGGACATGGCGGGTGGGTTGCCGCGAACGCGAGCGGTTACCTTCATCATATTGCTCGGCGCGATCAGCCTCTTCGCCGATATGACCTATGAGGGCGCGCGCAGCATCACCGGCCCCTATCTCGGCGCGCTCGGGGTCACCGCGACGACGATCGGCATCGTTGCCGGCCTCGGCGAGCTCGTCGGCTACGCGGTTCGCCTCGGCTCGGGATACCTCGCCGATGCCAGCGGCCGTTATTGGGCAGTCACGATCTTCGGCTATGTCTTGAACCTGTTTGCCGTGCCGCTGCTGGCGCTCGCCGGGAATTGGCAGATCGCGGTCGTGTTGATCATCGCCGAACGGATGGGGCGCGCGGTCCGTTCGCCGCCGCGTGATGCGATGCTGTCGCACGCGGCTGGCCAGACCGGGCTCGGCTGGGGCTTTGGCCTGCACCAGGCGCTCGATCAGACAGGGGCAGTTGTCGGGCCGCTGCTGGTGAGCGGGCTGCTGTTCCTCGGCCACGATTTCCGCGCGGCTTTTGCGGTTCTGCTCGCCCCGGCGGTGGTCTCGATCTCTCTGGTCCTCGCCGCACGCTTATCCTTTCCGCAACCACGCGATTTCGAATTGGCGCCGCCGCCGCTCGACACCACCGGCCTCGCCCCGAGCTTTCGTGTCTACCTCGTTGCGGTCGCACTCATTGCTGCCGGCTATGCCGATTTCGCCCTTATCGCCTACCATTTCGGCAAGGCGTCGGTGATGCCCGCCACCTGGATCCCGATCGTCTATGCGGTCGCGATGGCAGTCGACGGCGCGGCAGGGCTGGCTCTCGGATCGCTGTTCGATCGCATCGGGCTGCGGGCGATGATCCTCGCTACTCTCGTCTCCGCTGCCGCGGCGCCGCTGGTGTTTCTCGGCGGGTTTGCCGCTGCCGTCCTCGGCATGGCGTGCTGGGGCATCGGCACCGGCGCGCAGGAATCGGTGATGCGCGCCACAGTGTCGCAACTGGCGCCCCAACACCGCCGCGCGACCGCCTTTGGGATCTTCAACGCTGTCTACGGTGTCGCATGGTTCGCCGGCAGCGTTCTGCTCGGGGTCCTTTACGACCTGTCGATCGTGATGGTGGCGATGGTATCGATGGCGTTACAGGCCTTGGCGGTCCCGGTTCTGTTCTGGCTGGCGCGCCGGCCGGGTCAGTAATCGGCCTTGCCGGGGATGACTGCGCGCACCCCGCCGCGCGGGTTGGCGACATCGTCCGGCCGGCGCGGGATCAGATGCACGTGGCAGTGAAAGACCGTCTGGCCGGCGACCGCGCCGACATTGATGCCGATATTGAACCCGGCGACGGCGGGGTCGCTGGTGAGGATGTCGTGCCGGGTCGCTTCGAGCAAATCATCGATTGCGCGCTTTTCATCTGCCTCGAGATCGAAATAGCTGGCGATGTGGCGGCGGGAAAGAATGAGCGTATGCAGCGGTGTCACCGGCGAGGTGTCGCGAACCGCATAGGCGAGATGGTTTCTGGCGACCATGCGCTCCTCACCCATCAGGCAAACTGCACAGCCTGATCCGATCGTCCGGCTTGCCACCATTGTCAGGCCGGTTGCTTCAGGTGGTAAGTCTCGTTCATCGACAGGACAGTGAAGCCGACTGCCGAGAACTCGACCTCGTTGATCGCGCAGGGGTCCTGACCGAGCCGCCAATATCGGGAAAGCGGCAGCCCCAGCGTATGCAGCAACATCACCCGATTGACGCTGTCGTGTCCGACCAGCACCGCTGTGCCGTCTGGGTGGCGGCCGATCACCTCGCGCAGCGCGGCGATGGTGCGGGCGAGCACCTGCTGCAGGGTTTCGCCGCCCGGAATCGCCGCCCAGTCCGGCGCGCGGTACCAAGTGTCAGCTGCGTCCGGCCATCGGGCCCTGGCCTCTTCCGGAGTCAGGCCCTGCCATTTCCCGTAATCGATGTCGACGAGAGCGTTGAGCGTCACCGGCGACAGGCCGAACGGCCTCGCGATCGCCGCTGCAGTTGCCCGGCATCGGCCGAGCGGGCTGGCGTAAACGGCAACGGGCGTCCAGCCCACCTGGATGCGGCGCGCAGTCGCCTCAGCTTGCCGGAGGCCCTCGGCCGTCAACATCAGGTCGGCACGGCCGCGGAATCGTTCGGGCGATATGCCTTCGACATGGCCGTGACGCACCAGGATGATTTTGGTCATCTCGTCGCTCTTTTGCGGTTACTGTACGGTGTCCATCCCCGAGCGAGGTGACCAATGCCCGCTGATCCTAACCGCGTGATCCTGACCGGCGAAAACCCGTTCGTCCGGCTGAGCGTTAACGATGGCGAACCGTTCACGACCAATGCCAGCTTCTGGCGCATCATCACCTGTCCCGCCGGACCGGGGCATGTCCTTTATCTGAACAGCGAACTGACGGGGAGCCGGTGGCGCATTTATTCGGACAATATCGCGATGGCGCGATGGCTCCAAACCACGGTGCAGGGGATGCTCAACCCCGAGACCGCCGACACCACGATCCCGGTCGTCGATGCGGAGTTCAGCAAATCCGGCGATCCGCGCGATTTCTGGACCGAGAGCCTCTTCGCGCATGACGAGGAGATCGCGCTCACCTGGTACCAGATCAGCGAGCCCTTGCTGATCCATACCGAGCCCGACGCCGAACCCGGCCGCCCATACGGCGTGTGTACGCTGCTCATCCCGGCGCTCGGCGCCCGCCTGACGCGCAACGGCGTCGAAGCCAAAGGCCGGCCCTGGCCACGCGACCGCGAAGGCCGGCCGTTCAGCACCTGCGCCCTCGCCTTCTCCGAAAGCTGGACCGAAGCGCGGTAGGAGTTTTCACCCTCTCCCCGCTCGCGGGGAGAGGTGATTAACTAAATATCTGCGTAGGTATGGGTTTCGGCGCGAGCGCCAGGGTGCGTGACGGCGCCCCTCTCGGCATCGCCGACGGTCTGTGCGTATTTCCACAAGGTCCCTGACTGGTAGCCATTTTTGCGCGGCGTCCAGGCGCGGCGCCGCTCGGCGAGCTCGGCCTCGCTCAAAGCGACGTCGATCGTGCCGGCGACCGCGTCGACCGTGACCCGGTCGCCGTCCCTGAGCAATGCTATCGGGCCGCCGAGCGCCGCTTCCGGCCCGACATGGCCGATGCAGAAGCCGTGCGTCGCGCCCGAAAACCGGCCGTCGGTGATCAGCGCCACCTTCTCGCTGACGCCCTGGCCGTACAGCGCCGCCGTCGTCGACAGCATCTCGCGCATGCCCGGCCCGCCGCGCGGACCTTCATAGCGGATCACGATGACGTCACCCTCTTTGTAGCGGCGCTTGTCGACTGCCTCGAACGCATCTTCCTCGCAATCGAAGCAGAGCGCAGTGCCCTGGAAGCGCAGGGTCTGCATGCCGGCAACTTTGACTAGCGCCCCTTGCGGCGCCAGATTGCCTTTGAGCACGACTAGCCCGCCGGTCGGCGCCAGCGGCGCCGAGGTTGTGCGTACCACGTCCTGACCGGCCGGGAAGCGCACGTTCGCGAGGTTCTCGGCGATGGTCTTACCGGTAACGGTCAGGCAGTCGCCGTGCAGATAGCCGCCGTCGAGCAGCGCCTTCATGATGACTGCCACACCGCCGATATCGTGCAGGTCCTTCATCACGTAGCGTCCGCCTGGGGTCATGCTGGCGATGTACGGGGTGCGTTTCGCGATCTCGCCAAAATCGTGCAAGGTGAATTCGATGCCGGCCTCGTTGGCGATCGCCGGAATGTGCAGCCCGCCGTTCGTCGAGCCGCCGGCCGCGGCAACGACCATCGCGGCGTTCTCGATCGCCTTGCGCGTGACGAGGTCGCGCGGGCGGATATTACGGCGCAACAGCTCCATCACCGCCCGCCCGGATTCCTCGGCATAGGCGTCGCGCGAGTCGTAGGGGGCCGGCGCGCCGGCCGAGCCGGGCAGCGCGAGACCGATCGCCTCGGAGACGCAGGCCATCGTATTAGCGGTGAAAAGGCCACCGCACGAACCGGACGAAGGACAGGCGACGCACTCCAGTTCGTGCAATTCTTCGTCGGACAACTTGCCGACATTGTGTTCGCCGACCGCCTCGAACACATTGCCTATCGTGACATCCTTGCCCTTGAAGCGGCCGGGCAGGATCGAGCCGCCATACATGAAGACCGACGGCACATTGAGCCGCACCATCGCCATCATCAGCCCCGGCAGCGACTTGTCGCAGCCGGCGAGCCCCACGAGCGCGTCGTAGCAATGCCCGCGCATCGTCAATTCCACCGAGTCGGCGATGACCTCGCGGCTGACCAGCGAGGATTTCATCCCCTCATGACCCATCGCGATGCCGTCGGTCACCGTGATCGTCGTGAACTCACGCGGCGTGCCGCCACTGGCGGCCACGCCCTTCTTTGCCGCCTGCGCTTGGCGTGACAATGCGATATTGCACGGCGCCGCCTCGTTCCAGGTGGTCCCGACGCCGACGATCGGCTGATTGATCTGCTCCTCGGTCAGGCCCATCGAGTAAAGAAAGGCGCGGTGCGGCGCTCGCTGAGGGCCGACGGTAACGTGCCGGCTCGGCAGGCGCGACTTGTCGATCACGGGCTTGCGGACGTCGTCTGGCATCTCAGTCTCTCCCGTGGCGGCGATGACGCCGCCACGGTACCGGTCCGCCCCAGCCCAATCAATGGTGCCGCCAATTCCCTCTCCCCGCAAGCGGGGAGAGGGAGAAATAGTGCCTCGTCAGCTGCCGGCTTTGACGACGATTTTGCCGGTCATATACGGGTGAATCGAGCAGAAATAGGTGTACTCGCCCGGCGCGGTGAAGGTTTGCGAAAACTTGTCATCGGTGTCGAGCGCTGCCGATTTGAACTTCCCGTCCTTATCGCGCACCGAATGCGGGCTGTCGTCGGCGTTGGTCCAGGTCACCGTCGTGCCCGCAATGACGGTCAGGGCGGTGGGTGTGAAGTTGAAATTGTCGATCCGGACCGCCGCCATTCCGGCCGCGGGGGCTTCCGGCATGGCGGTCCAGAGCAGCGCTCCCACCGCAAACGCGGCGAGCGGCACGGTAAATTTCCAGTATGGCATTGCCTGATCTCCTCATGCTCCGAGCGGGGTTTCGATGACCGCGAGCGGACTCTTGCCACGAACGTAATTGACGGTCCGCACGCCGAGCACGGAATGCAACTGCTCGGCCGGCACCTTCATCGGCCCCGGCGCGGGAGCAGTTCCCGGCGCCGGCTGTGGGAACGCCGTCGACCGCGCCGTATGAAACGAGACGTTACCCTCGACTTTTTGTTGGATCTGATGGATGTGGCCGTTGAGCACGGTCACCGAACCGAAGCGCTTCAAATAGCCGAGCGCGCGGGGCGCATCCTCGGTACCCCAGCCCCATTCCTGATAAACCGTCCACAGCGGCAAATGCGCGAAGACGACGATCGGCGTGCTCGCCGAGAGCCCCTTGACGTCTTTCTCCATCCATTCGAGCTGCTCGTCGCCAAGCTTGGCGAGACCGGCCGATTTGAAGCCGGGTTCGAAATTGAAGACGTTGATCAGCGCAATGAAATGCACGCCGCCGGCGTCGAAGCTGTACCAGCCTTTGCCCTTCGTGCCCTTGCCATAGCGGTCGAGATAGAGCTTGCCGTTATCGGCATCGGCGACGTCGTGCTCACCCGGGATCGTGTACACCTTCTGCTTCAGCGCTTTCATTGCTTCAGCGGCGTCGTCGAATTCCTTGTCCTTCGACAGATGGGTGATGTCACCGGTATGGATCACGAAAGCAGGCTGCGTCGGCATCGCATTAAGCTTGGCGATTGCCTCCTGGAAGGTGCCCAGCGCGTTGGGATTGGCCGGCTTATCGAACCCTATATGGCTGTCGCTGATCTGCAGGAAAGTGAAGCCGTTCGCCTGCGGCTCCGCTGCAATGGCGTCGCCCAACAGGCCCAGCGAGCGCGGCACGCCGCCGCTCACGGTCCATAGCAGGCCGGTTCCTGCCCAGGCCATGCATTTCAACACGCCGCGGCGGTTGAGGTTCGCCGCGCCTGATAGGTCTTTGTCGTCATGATCGGCCATGTTTCTCTCCGAATGGCGTGGTGATGTGGCGCCGATCCAGACCACGACACATTCGGATTTATTCCCAGCGCCGGTCAGACGTCGGCTGCGCGGAATGTTCGGGAGAGAGCAGAGGCTGAGCGGCGCGCTCACACGAGCGCGCCGCAGCATTCAGATCAGAAACACCCCTTTACCGGTGGTCTGCGTATCGAACAGGCGATAGGCTTCTTCCGCCTGATCGAGCTTCCACTGGTGCGTGAACAGGCGGTCGACATCGACATTGCGCTCGACGCAGAAGCGTGCGCAATCGGCTTGGCCCTGCCATGAAAATGTCCACGAGGCGATGATCGTCAGCTGCTTGCGCAGCATGTCGGGGCTGACGTCGATCGTCACGTCGTTGCGCTCGCCGACAAAGCACACCGTGCCCCATACCTTGGCGCTGCGCACCGCGGCGATGCGGCCCTCGGGCTGGCTCGAGGTGTCGAGCGTGAAGTCGGCGCCGCCATGCGTCAGGTCCTTGATCGCGCCGACCGGGTCGTTGGAGCGCGGGTTGACCGTCTCCCACGCGCCGAATTCCTTGGCGCGGGCGAGCCGTTCCGGGCTGACGTCGAGGGCGATGACCCGGGCCCCCATCGCCGAAGCGAGCTGGGTCGCGGACAGGCCGACCGGCCCCTGGCCGAACAATGCGATCGTGTCATCGCCCGAAATCTTGAGCCGTCGCAGCGCGCCGTACGCGGTGCCCGTCCCGCAGGAGACCGCCGCCCCCGCGGTGAACGACAGCTCGTCCGGCAACGGCACCAGCGTGAAAGCGGGCACCTTCAGATATTTCGCGTGCCCGCCATGGGCGTTGTTGCCGTAGACGAGCACGGGTTCTTCCTGGCACAGCTGCGACCAGCCCGAGCGGCAATGTTCGCAGACGGTACAGCCCTTATAGTGGTGGACCATGACGCGCTGGCCGACGCGCGCCATCTTCTCGCTGACCCCAGGGCCGATTGCGGCGACGACACCGCAAGGCTCATGTCCGCCGATGACCGGGTTGGGGTTGACCGGCAGCCCGCCGATCGATTCGCCGCCCGATTTCGGGCGGCGGTATTGGTGCAGATCGCTGCCGCACATGCCCGAGGCCTTCATTTCGACAACGGCCTCGCCCGGACCCGGCGTCGGGTCCGGAAAGTCCATGAATTCGATCTCGCGTCCGCCGGTAAACACCACGCCGCGCATGCTTCCCTCCGCTTGTCTCAGCCCGAATTGACCAAAGCCACATTAACCCCTTTCGTCGGCCGACGCGACACGCCCACCGCTGCCCTTGAGCTTCGTTGTCAAACAATTACGAAGAGGCGCATATTGCGTCAGGAAGCCCGGAAAATCGGGCATCGGACATTCCGCCAAGCGGGTCGGCAGGGAGGAAACGTGGGCAATTCCAATCAGCGTCGTCGCAGGACAAATTCCTCATCCATCGAAGCCGTTGCCGGTAACGGCCTGCTCGATCGCCGGATGCTGCTCGGGCACGGGGTCATTCTTGCGGGCGCCGCGAGCGCTGCCCCTCTCGGTTCGCTGACCGGTGCCGCCGCCGAGCCTCCGGCAGAAACCCTAACCGAGGCGCCGTGGAGTCTCGAGCCGGGCGCTGTGATCCAGCCCTACCAGTTGCCGTCGCGGTTCGAGAAAGACGTCGTGCGTACCGTGAGCAATCCGAGCGGGCAGCCGAGTGCCTCGGCCGCGAAGACGCCGCACCATCTTCTTACCGGCACCATTACCCCGAACGGTTTGCACTTCGTGGTCGTCTATGGCGGTGTCCCGGACATCGACCCGGACAAGCATCGCCTAGTGATCCACGGCTTGGTGAGACGGCCGCTGGTGTTTACCCTCGATGCGCTCGCGCGGTATCCGATGGTGACGCGGATGACCTTCCTCGAATGCGGCGGTAACAGCACCCTGCTGTTTTCCCCGCAGCCTCTCCAACAGAATGTTCAGGTGCTGCACGGGATGGCTTCCTGCGCCGAGTGGACGGGCGTGAAGCTCTCCACCCTGCTCGAGGAGGCTGGCGTCGACCCGAAAGCGAAGTGGTTCATCGCCGAAGGCGCCGACGCGCCTCACCTGACGCGCAGCGTACCGCTCAAGAAAGCCATGGATGACGCGATGATCGCGCTCTACCAGAACGGCGAGCGGCTGATGCCGGCCAATGGCTATCCAATGCGCCTCTTATTGCCGGGCTACGAAGGCAACATGAACGTCAAGTATCTGCGCCGGATTAAGCTCGTGGAAGAGCCGGCTATGAGCTTTTGGGAGTCCAAGGTCTATGCGCAGATCCTGCCGAACGGCAAGGCATACCAGTTCTATCTGCTGCAGGAGGTCAAGTCGTACATCACTCAGCCCTCACCCGGGCTGACATTGAAGGAGCC
>Ga0306920_100012278_pt1 | contig 11613 bp, 11 predicted proteins | sample flu12Cox44000170_FD_204666 | JGI IMG/M metagenome (GOLD analysis project Ga0306920, IMG submission 204666) | Lab enrichment of tropical soil microbial communities from Luquillo Experimental Forest, Puerto Rico - flux4day.12C.oxic.44.000.170 (v2)... | ecosystem: Environmental > Terrestrial >...
CCTCTGCGTACCCGCAGAGAGCTTCCGCGCATTCATGTCCTCGATCATGCGGTGACGCAGCGGGGTGACGGCATCCCTACTCATAGAAAACTCCTGCCTTGGATGAGGTTGACGATACCTCGATCCTCAAGACAGGAGGCCCCTCCGCCTATCGACGATCTTTATCCCGGTTGCCGCGCCCGGAGATTAGTCTCTCCCTCAGTGATCTATCGCGAAGCGATTTAGTGCCATGGCACTGACCGGCTGTGTCGGCCTGCCCGTAAGCACTTCCGTAGTTGGAGGTTAACCGGCAGTGCTGCGGCGAGGCTGATCCTTCTCAATTTGACCCATCAGAGACATTCCACGGAACGGACCCGATCACTACCTCGGCGACGCTCGTCAGTGCGACGTCCCGGCCAGCAAATATGTCCGGATCGCCTCTGTCAGGCCGTGGAAGATCAGTCCCATCCCCATGGCGGAGACGAAAAAGCCGACGATGCGCGTCGCCGCGTCGATGCCGCGCGGGCCGATGCGGCCCAGGATCGTGTCGGCATAGGCGAGGAACAGATAGGTGACACCCATCGTCGCCAATATGGCGGCGACGATCGCGATCAGCGACGGAACCTGCGCAAACGGATGGCGCACAAGCGAGGCCATGCCGAGCACCGTGGCGATCGCCCCGGGGCCGAACATCAGCGGCATCGCCAGCGGTACAAAGGCGACATCCCCTTCGCCACCAGCCGGGGCGCTGGCGATGAGGGAGGTGGCGGCAGACGGCATGAAACAGCGAGAAGCCGATGCGCATCAGGATGATGCACCGACGATCCGCACCATGCTGAGCGGCACCTCGAAGATCTCCAGCAGCAAGGTGCCAAAGATCAGAAAGAAGAACAGCAGCAAGGTCGCGTAGGTGCAGGCCCGTCGGGCAACCAGCCGATGCGCCCGCTGGTCCTTGCCTTCCAGCAGCCTGAGAAACACCGGCAAGGATTCGAGCGGGTTGATGATCGCCAGCAAGGTCGTGAACGTGCTGACGAACAGGGTCACGGCCTGATTCATCGTCTCTCCATTTTTGAAGATCGCCCGGGCGGTGAGCGATGTCAGTAAGCATGTTGGCGAAAAATCACCTAGCAGTCGAAATTCTGGTGAAAATGCATAGCCGTGGCACACAACAACCCGGAAGCTCGTTCCAACGTCGCCGACCAGGCGGGCAACCTGATGATAAGAAATGCCGGGCAGCGCCACCTCGGTATACAGCGAAGCGGAAGATTTCGAGGCCGCCATACGCGCGGAAGGCTGCCTCGGTTTGCTCGTCACTGGACCCGGTCAGTTCCGCGCTCGGCTGACCCAGGTCGGGCTGCACCGGCTGCGGCTCTCGGCCACCGACGAGCCGCTCGCGCGCGTCGCCCTTGTCGCAGTGCCGGTTGATATGATCCTGGTCTCGCTGCCGCTGGATACGGGTTCCACGGCAATCTCGGGTGGGATCAGGGTCGGAGCGGGCGAGCTCACGACGCTCGGGCCGGGCCAGCGTTCGCACATGCGAACCGAGGGACCCTGCCGCTGGGGGTCGATCCAGCTGCCGGCCGCGGACCTGCTTCGCTATGGTAGCGTGTTGACCGGAGCCGCCTTCGCCGTGCCGTCCGCCATACGTTCGTGGCGGCCCCGACGCGCGGAGAACCGGCTTCTGCTTCACCTCCATTCGGTTGCCATCCGCCTGGTCGAACGTGGATCAAGCGCGCTAGTCGAAGGGGAAGCGGCGCATGGGCTGGAGCAGCAATTGATCGAAGCCGTGGTCGATTGCCTCTCGAAAGGTTTGGTGATCGATACATCGCCCGCTATGTACGAGCGCCAAGACGTCGCGCTCCGCTTCGGGGCGATGCTGCAAGCTCAGCCGGCGCGGGCGTACCGCATGACCGAAATCTGCTCGACGCTCGGCGTTTCAGCGCAAACTCTGCGCCTATCCTGCGAGGAGCAGCTCGGCATGGGTCCCGCGGAGTACGTCCACCGCCGGCGGATGGAGCTTGCGCACCGTGAGCTACGCCATGGAAATCACGACACAACAACCATATCTGCGGTCGCGAGAATACGGTTTCCGCGGTCTTGGGCGGTTCGCCGCCTGCTATCGCGCCCTTTACGGCGAGCTGCCGTCGGCCACTTTGCGGCGAGGCTCGGAGGGTGTGGCGCCGTTTGTATTGCGTCAACGGCGCGTGAAGGTTTCGTGACAACCTTGACTTGGATCAATGTGATGAGGACGGTTGTCGTCGTTTAAGCACATTGCGTCGAAATCGGCTTGGCGAGGGGGAGATGCCGTCGACCGCTGTGCGGACCTTTTCCGACCCGGATGACTACGCGGCATCGATCCGCGGAACGAGCGCCGAGATGACGGTCGTCGGGCGCGGCCATTTCAAGGCGAAACTCACTCAGATCGAGCTGCATCGCCTGCGGATGCAGCGGTTCTCCGACAATCTGCCGCGCATTGCGCATTCGGCAGCCGTGATCTGGCGCGCCATAATCAACTTCCGACTACTGCCCGGGCCGAGCATGCTCGCCAATGGCGTAGAACTGGAGCCGACTAGTATCATACGACACAGTGACGGTCTGGACGCCTTTCAGCGTTCGTCCGGCTCCGCCTGCTGGGGCTCCATGTCGCTGCCGGTCGAGGAAATGGCTTCAGCCGGGGCCACGCTTGGCGGATGCGACCTGGCGCCGCCGAAAGATCCGCTGACCGCGACACCCACACCCTACGCGATGGCGAAGCTCCGGCGGCTGCATGCCGCGGCGGGAGTCCTGGCGGAAGACACTCCCGAAATCATTGCCCATCCCGAAGCGGCATACGGTCTCGAACAGGCGTTGATCGAGGCCCTTGTGGGGTGCCTCAGCGGGGGAGAGGCTGGCGAGGACAAATCGGCTCAACGCCGGCACTCGCTGATCATGCGCCGGTTTCGCAGAGTGGTCGAGGAAAACCCGGATCGGGCATTGTACATCCCCGAATTGGCCGCGGAAATCGCCGTGTCGCTGTCGACATTGCGAGTGTGCTGCGAAGAACAGCTGGGGATGAGTCCCAAGCGATACTTGATGTTGCGCCGTATGCACTTCGTTCGGCGGGCTCTGCTCGACAGCGCGCCCGGCACGTCAACGGTGACGAAGATCGCCACGCGATACGGCTTCTTTGAATTGGGGAGGTTCGCAGGACAATACGGCTCTCTCTTTGGAGAGTCGCCATCCGCTACCCTGCGCCGCCCACGGGATAGCGGTGTGACAGGGCCGTCCGATTTTCCGAATTTCTGTTGAAAGTGCATAGACCGCCTATTTAGCCGGTCGCCACAATCGCCTCCGCGTCCCTCGGTTCGGGCGCCTACGCCCTGCCGAAGCGAACTCGATCGGAGGCAGGCCAATGATCATAAATCTGACAGCCGCCGCGCGGCTTATCCCGCTCCCCGCACTGATGTTGGGCGCTTGCGTATCCCAGAGCGCCTACGAAAAGCAGGGACAGGAGCTGCAGCAGGCGCGCGCCCAGCGGCGGTGGAGCAGTCGCAGATCGCTAAGATGCAGGCCGAAAACAAGTGGGTCGTCGCCGGCGACGTGCTGTTCCCGGAAGGTGGCTATCAGCTCGGCGCGGCCGGCCCGCAGGCGCTCAGCCAATACGTCCCGCGCCTGCAAAATCTGCAGAACGCAAAAGTCGTTATCTACGGCTATACCGACAATCTGCCCGTCGGCCCCGCACTGCAGCAGGCCGGCATCAAGAACAACATCGACCTGTCGTCCCGGCGGGCCGACAACGTCGTCGCCTATTTCCGCGGGCAGGGTGTCAACCCGAATATTCTCTCGGCAAAGGGATTCGGCGACACGCATCCGGTGGCCTCCAACGACACGCCGCAGGGCCGCGCGCAGAACCGCCGCATCGAAATCGTATTGGAAGGCCCGGGTGCTTGACACCCACGCAGCAGCAGCATCAGAGGTCATACGTCATTCGAGCGAAGGCCGGAATCCGGGATGGAAGGGCCCCAATGGTTGCCTGGCCCCCTGCCTACGCGGGGGTGACGCGTAGCCGGACACCTACCGAAGTGAGGGTCGAGCAATGAGACGGAAATCTTTCTATCGAACAGTCGGCGGCATCGTCCTCGGGATCACACTGGGCGCTGCACCAGCCACGGCTCAACAGGTGACCGGCGTGCCCGGCTCGCCGAGCGCCACCACGACGATCGACGGGCGCTACGTGCCGCCGCCGCCCCAGCCATTCCTAGGCCAGATCGAACTGAACGCCATGCAGTCGAAGCCGGCATGGCCGGCGCGCGTAGTGCCCCCCAAGGGCGCGCCCAACATATTGCTGATCCTGCTCGACGACGCCGGCTTCGGCTCGAACTCGACCTTCGGCGGCGTAACCCCGAGCCCCACATTGGACAAGATCGCTGCCGAGGGGCTGCGTTACACGAACTTCCATTCCACGTCGCTGTGCTCGCCCACGCGTGGGGCGCTGCTCACGGGGCGCAATCACCACTCGGTAGGCTTTGGCGTGATCTCCGAGGTCGCCACCGGTTTCCCCGGCTACGACAGTGTCATGGGACCGGAGAATGCCACGATCGCCAAGATCCTGGGTGAGAACGGCTACCGCAGCGGCTGGTGGGGCAAGAATCACAACACGCCGGCGTTCGAGACGAGCCAGGCCGGTCCGTTCACGCAGTGGCCCACCGGCATGGGCTTTGACTACTTCTACGGGTTCAACGCCGGCGACAGCAGCCAATGGGAGCCGATGCTGACACGCAACACGACGCCGATCACGCCCTTCGTCGGCAAGCCCGGCTGGAACCTGATCACGGCCATGGCGGATGACGCCATCGATTGGCTGACGCAACTCAACGACCTCGATCCGGCGTTGCCGTTCTTCATCTACTACGCCCCGGGCGCCACGCATGCGCCGCATCATCCGACGCCCGAGGCGATCAAGAAGATCAGCGACATGCACCTGTTCGACAAGGGATACAACGCGATCCGCGATCAGATCTTCGCCAACCAGAAAAGGCTCGGCGTAATCCCGCCGGACGGAAAGCTGACACCCTGGCCGGCCGACCTCATCAAGCCGTGGGACCAGCTCTCCGATGTGGAAAAGAAGCTCTTCATCCGGCAGGCCGATGTCTATGGCGCGTACCTGGCCTATGTCGACGATGAGATCGGCCGCGTGGTGAAGAAGATCGAGGATATGGGTAAGTTCGACAACACGCTGATCATCTACATCAGCGGCGACAACGGCAGCAGCGCCGAGGGGGGGCCGTTCGGCACGTTCAACGAGATCCTGCCGTTCAACGGTATCGACCTGACCGCCGAACAGCAGATGCCGTGGTACGACGCCTGGGGCAGCAACCAGACCTATCCCCACTACTCCATCGGCTGGGCCTGGGCGCTCGACACGCCCTTTAAGTGGACCAAGCAGATCGCGTCCTTCTTTGGCGGCACCAAGCAGGGCACCGCCATCTCGTGGCCGGCGAAGATCAAGGACAAGGGGGGCATCCGCTGGCAGTTCCATCATGTGATCGACGTCCTCCCGACGATCCTTGAAGCCGTCGGCATCCCGGCGCCGGTCCAGGTGAACGGCGTCGGCCAGAAACCGATCGAGGGCGTCAGCATGGCCTACACCTTCGAGCCGGGCGCCGGGGGCATCGATGCCAAGTCGCGCCACGTCACCCAGTATTTCGAGATGCTCAGCAATCAGGGCCTGTACAACGACGGCTGGATGCTGAGCGGGGTGCCGCTGCGCGCGCCGTGGCAGCTCGATGTGGCGGGAACCACCGATCCGGCCACGGCATTCAAGTTCGAGCTGTATGAGCTCAAGAATGACTGGACCCAGTTCACCGACGTGGCCGCGCAGCGCCCCGAAAAGATGCAGGAGATGCGCGACCTGATGTTCGGGGAGTTCGCCAAGTATCAGGTCCTGCCGCTCGACGCTTCGGCCGCCGCGAGGTTCGTCGCGCCGCGTCCCAGCCTCGCGGCGGGGAGGGATGTCTTCATTTTCTCGGGCAGGCCCGTCACCAACATTCCCGTCGGGAACGTGGTGAGCCTCCTCAACACCTCTTACACCATCACCGCCGAGATCGACGTGCCCAAGGCCGGGGCCAGCGGCATGATCGTCAACGAAGGCGGGCGGTTCCTCGGCTACGGGCTCTACCTGCTGAAGGGAAAGCCGACGTTCACCTACAACTTCTTCGATCTCAAGAGAACGAAATGGGAGGGGCCGGAACTCGCGCCCGGCAAGCACACCATCGAGTTCGACTTCCGGTACGACGGGCTTGGTGAGGCAACGCTGGCGTACAACAACCTGAGCGGCATCGGCCGCGGCGGCAGGGGTACGCTCAAGGTGGACGGCGCGATCGTCTCGACGCAGACGATGGAGCATACGGCTCCTCTGGTCAAACCTCTCGACGACGTGTTCAACATTGCCGACGCTGCTGGCACGCCCGTGGACGACCGGGACTACCAGATCCCGTTCCCCTTCGAAGGCCACTATTGCCCAGATCACCTACAAGCTCGACCGGCCGAAACTCACGCCTGCAGACGTGGAGAAGCTGAAAAAGGCCAGCCTGGAGAGGGAGCAGACGAAGTAACCGCAGTTGCGGCGCGTCCATCACCGGCGGGAGCGGTTATGACTGCGGGAAGACCGAAAGTGCTGTTCGTTTACTATACCTACAGTCAGCAGACCCGCAGCGTGGTCAAAGCAATGGCCGGCGTATTGCGCGATCGTGGCTGCGAGGTTCGGCAGGCCAAGATCGAGTTCACTGATCCGCGCCATGCCGAGCGGTTTTCGCACTTCCCGTTTCGGCATGTCTACCGCGACCTCTTCGCAATGTTCCCGGCGCAACTGCGGCACGCGACCGGGCAGATCCGCGTCCCGGATGAGGCAACGGCGGAAGATTACGACTTCATATGCATCGGTTCGCCGACATGGTGGCTGACGACCTGCATGCCGGTCCGCTCGTTCATGAAGTCCGACCTGGCACGGCAGCTTCTCGCCGCCAAACGCTTCGCCGCCATCGCGGTCTGCCGGCGCTATTGGCGCAACAACCTGAATACGGTGAGGGGCCTCGGGATCAAGCACGGAGGCGAATTCGTCGGCGGCATTCATTTCACTCACGCCGGCGGGCAGATCCTGTCGTTGCTGTCCCTGTTCAGCTATCTCGGCAAGGGGGAGGACCGTGAACGTTACCTGGGCGTGAAAATCCCCTCGGCGGCGCTCAAGCCGGACTATGCGGAACAGGCCCGAGCATTCGCCAACCAGCTGGCGGATCAACTCGGCTGCGTTGATCGGAAATAGCGGCCATGGACCTCGATCCTGTCATCCTGTCGCGCATCCAGTTCGCGTTTGTCGTCAGCTTCCACATCATCTTCCCGGCCTTCACGATCGGCCTCGCCGCCTGGCTGGCGACGATCGAGGGGATGCGTCTGGCCACCGGTAACGCGATCTACCGCCGCGTCTTTGACTTCTGGCTGAAGGTGTTCGTGGTCTCGTTCGGCATGGGCGTGGTGTCTGGGATCGTGATGGCCTTCCAGTTCGGCACCAATTGGAGCGTGCTGGCAGAGCGCACCGGGCCGATCCAAGGCCCACTGCTCGGCTATGAGGGGTTCACGGCGTTTCTTCTGGAGGCAACCTTCTTCGGTGTGATGCTGCTCGGCCGCGACCGCACCCCGCCCTGGTTCTACTTTTTGTCGTGCTGCATGGTCGCCCTCGGCACCATGCTGTCGTCGTTCTGGATCCTCTGCAATAACAGCTGGATGCAGGTGCCGCTCGGCCACACCGTAGTCGACGGCAAGCTGGTGCCGGAAGACTGGTGGACGATCACCACCGGGCCGATCGTGCGGGTGCGCTGGCCGCATATGCTGTTGGCAGCCTTTCTGACCACCGGCATGAGCGTCATCGCGACCGGCGCCTGGTACGTGCTGCGCGGCACATACCATGACGAAGGACGGGTCACGCTGCGCTGGGGGCTGGGGTTGGTTGCAGTAATCATTCCGGTGCAGATGGTGTTTGGGCATTTCACCGGCGAGTACGTCCTCCATTACCAGCCGGCAAAATTCGCCGCGATCGAGGCGCGCTGGCAAACGCAGCAGCCGGCGAGCGAGGTACTGCTCGCCATCCCCGACGACGCGGCCCAGCGGAACCTGCTGGCGATCGAGGTGCCGCGGCTCGGCAGCTTTATCGCTTCGGGCAATTTTGACGCCCGCGAGGTAGGACTAGACGCGTTTCCGGCGGAGGACCGCCCGCCCGTCCTGATACCGTTCCTGGCCTTCCGCTTGATGGTGGGCATGGGCCTCATCATGCTCGCGGTCTCCTGGCTCGGGCTGTGGCTGCGCTGGCGCGGCCACCTCGAAACCACGCGCTGGTACTTGTGGACGGCATTTCTGTCCTTTCCTACCGGGTTTGTCGCCGTGCTCGCGGGCTGGTTCACCGCCGAGGTCCGACGCCAGCCCTGGGTGGTCTACGGCCTGTTGCGCACCAAAGACGCGGTGACGCCGTCGCTGGCGACAGGCGACGTGCTGTTTTCGCTGGTTGCCTACATTGTGGTCTACGCGATCATCTATGCATTCGGGTTTTACTATATCTATCGGTTGTTGCGTGACGGACCGGCAGTCGAGGTGGCTGCGCATTGCCGGGGCCGGCGATGGCCGGTGCGGTACGGGGAGAGGGGGAATGAGCGCGATCGAGCCCTCCCACCTTGCGCTCTTCTGGGCCGCGGTCATCGCGGTGGCGATCCTCGTCTATGTAGTACTCGACGGCTTCGATCTCGGCGTCGGCATCCTCTTTGGGACCACCAGTGACGCTTCGCTTCGCGACGAGATGATGGCGGCGATCTCGCCGTTCTGGGACGGCAACGAGACCTGGCTCGTGGTGGTCGGCGCGTCGCTGTTCGCGGCCTTTCCGGTCGTCTACGCCGTCTTCCTGCCGGCCTTCTACATCCCCGTGTTGCTGCTGTTGTTCGGGCTGATCTTTCGCGGCGTTGCATTCGAGTACCGCCACGGAGCCGGCGCGCGCCTTCCGTGGGATAGGGGGTTCTTCGCCGGCTCGACAGTTGCAGCCTTCGTCCAGGGCGCGGCGGTCGGGGCGATGATCCGCGGCATCCCGGTGGTGAATAATCAGTATGCGGGCGGTCCCTTAGAATGGCTGCGGCCGTTGCCGGTGATAACCGGGATCGGTCTGGTGCTTGGCTATGCCCTGCTCGGCGCCGGCTGGTTGACCCTGAAATCGGAAGGGGCGCTGCGCGACTGGGCGTGGCGGCGCGTCCCGTGGCTCGCCGGCGCCGTGCTGGTAGTGCTGGGTATCGCAGTCGTCGCCGCCTTTATCGAGCGGGCGCGGATGGCCGGGAACCTGTTCCTCGACCGTCCCTGGGGGCTGGTCTTTCCCGCCCTCGGTCTGGCGGCGATGTACGGGGTCTTTGCCGCTGCCCGCCGGGGCGGTGCAGCAGGGCAAGATTGATACGAACCTGCTCAATCAGATGAGCGCCCTTGTTTCTGCTCAAGGCTATTCGCTGACCAACAAGGTCCTGCAGACCTGCAACGGCTGGCTGATGGAGGCCAAGCGCCCCGACGGTTCGCCGGCCGTCGTCTTTGTCGATCCCAAGGCGCAGACGATCGTCGACGCGGATTTCAGGTGATCGATGTCGGATCGCCGGACGATCGACCGGGCAGAGCTGGCAGCTCCAAGGGCCAGCCCACCTTCATCTTCTAGTGTCGAGCCAAGCCATGAGACCTATTAGGACAATCCGCCTCGCGATGGCACTGGTCCTTACCACGGCTAGCCCGGGGAACGTCGGCGCCCAGCAGCCGCCGGTTACGGGGTCACCTGCGCCGCCGACACAGGCGTCCGCCGCGGAGGCACAGCCCGCTCCACAGCCAGGGATCGAACCTCATCCTGAAAGCGATGAGTGAAAAGCTTGCCGTCGCCAAGACGATGAGCGTCAACGCCGTCAATACCTACGAATCGCCGGCCGTCAACGGCCAGCCGCTCTATTACACGACAGTCTCGCAAGTGACGTTGGAGCAACCGGACAAGCTCCGCGTGATGACCCCCGGGGATGGGCCGCCGACCGAGTTCTACTACGATGGCAAGATGATGGTTGCCTACGACCCGGCGATGAACCTCGCGGCCGTTGCCGATGCGCCACCGACAATCGACGCGATGGTCAAGGCGGCCTACGACAAGGCCGCCATCTATTTTCCGTTTGTCGATTTCATTGTAGCCGACCCGTACAAGGACATGGCGGAAAGCCTTAAAACGGCCTTTGTAGTCGGACGTTCTGACGCGGTCGGCGGCACCTTGACCGACATGGTGGCGATCGCCAGCGACAATGTGCAGGCGGAACTCTGGATCGGGGTCGCCGATAAGCTGCCGCGCATGATCCGGGCTGTCTATCCGAAGGATCCGGCCAAAAACCGCTACGAGACCGTGTTTTCCAACTGGCGGCTCAATGGTCGGGTCGACCCCGGCGCGTTCGCCTCGGCGCGCGCGCTGAAGGCACCGCGGATGGACTTCAAGACCCCCGATACCGAAGCGCCGGCAAAGCCGTAACGGGAAGGAGATCGCGCAATGCGCAAGGCTATGCTGCCAGTCGCCGTGCTGCTGCTCGCGGCGTTGTCATTACACCCCGCAAATGCTTGGTTTCGCGGCGGCGGTTGGGGCGGTATGCACGAGGGCGCGTTTGGCGGCCATTGGGGTGCCGTTGGCGGCTACGGTCATTGGGCCGCTGGCGGCGTCACCCCGAGCGGCCATGCCTGGGGCGCGACGGGTAACGGGTACGGATGGCATGGCGCCAGCACGGGTGGCTATCACGCCGCCGGCAATTACAACGGCTGGGCAGCGGTCGGGCCAAACGACCACTGGGCCACCGGCAGTCGCTATTATGGAGGCGCCTATGGAGGAGCGTACGTCCACTCGCCGACTGTCGTGAACGGCTACTATGGGGGTGTCGGCTGCTGGGCTTGCGGCGGCTGGGGTACTGCGGCCGGCGTGGCGGCAGGTGCCGTTGCCGGTGCCGCCGTGGCCGGTGCGGCCACCACCGCAGCCGCGGCTGGAGTGGCCGCCAGTGCTAGCGGTTACTACCCGATCGGGGCCACTTATGCGGCCCTGCCGGCGGGTTGCGCCTACAGGCCCTACGGTGGCGTCACCTATTACAGCTGCTATGGATCCTGGTTCCGTCCGTATTACGGGGCGAACGGCACCTATTACGATGTCGTCGCCGCGCCGTAACCACCGGCGTATTTGAGCCATGATCTCGCCCTATACGCAGGCGGAGGGGCGAGCAAAAGAGTGGCGCTATTGGTTATTGCGCTCTCGACCAAACAGAGGCCGAAGAGATCGAAGTTCAGCAAGAACATTGATCGAGTGGGGGCGATGCCCTCCTCGGGCGTTGTCAGGGTAACCGGATAGCTCGGGAGACGGGGCCGAGGGTAGGCTGGGGGATGGCCGAAATCTCCTATCGCCGCCACCGCTTTCCCCCGGCGGTCATCCAGCATGCGATCTGGCTCTATCTGCGCTTCACGCTGAGCTATCGCGACGTCGAGGAACTGCTGGCCGAGCGCGGGCTCGATATCTCTTACGAAACCGTCCGATATTGGGTGCTGAAATTCGGACCGGTGATCGCGCGACGGCTACGC
>Ga0306920_100012279_pt1 | contig 11613 bp, 13 predicted proteins | sample flu12Cox44000170_FD_204666 | JGI IMG/M metagenome (GOLD analysis project Ga0306920, IMG submission 204666) | Lab enrichment of tropical soil microbial communities from Luquillo Experimental Forest, Puerto Rico - flux4day.12C.oxic.44.000.170 (v2)... | ecosystem: Environmental > Terrestrial >...
CATCATGTATGGGAAGGGCATCAGCCGGACCGGCGACCTCATCGATCTCGGCCTCAAGCACGAGATCATCGGCAAGAGCGGGTCTTGGTATACGTACGGCGACACACGGATCGGACAAGGCCGTGAAAACGCCAAGGCGTATCTTGAAGAGCATCCGGAGATGGCCGACGAGGTCGAAGAGAAGATACGCGCGCTGCTCGTGCGCCAAGGTGGGGCGCCCGTGGACAACGGCTCCGCTCGCTACGCCGTCGTTTCTGAGTAGCTTTTAGCCTGTGGATGCGGCTGAGGCCCCAGCTTTGGGGTCGGGCAAACCCGTCTACGTCACCGCACTGCGCATGCTCGCGGGAAAGCGGCTGACCAAAGCGCAGCTGCGCAGGAAGTTGCGCGATCGCGGATTTGCGCCAGAAGTTGTTCGCGACGCCGTCGCTGAGTGCGAGCGGCGCAAATATCTGGATGACCGGACCTTCGCGCAGTTGTTCGTCGCCAGTGCGCTCGAGAAGAAGCCGATCGGCCCATTGCGGCTTATGCGCGATCTCATCAAACAGGGCATCGACCCTGACCTAGCCCGTGAGATCGTCGGCCAGACTGAAGAAGGCCATGACGAACGGCTCCAGCTAGCGATCGCAAAACTGGAAGCGACGCGGCCGGGCGAACGCGCCGATCGCCTTGCCCGTCGTCTCGTCACGCAAGGCTTTACGGCAGGCGCGATCGCGCGGGCGCTGCGGGAACGAGCCGCGCGCGGTCCCGTGCTTGAAGAGTTTGAGGAGCTGACGTGATGCCGGCGCCGGCCGGCGCTGCTGCGGTCGAGCTCGGCGGTGGATTCATCCATGTCCGGCGGCCGGATGGACAGGCAGCGGTCTTCGTGCCGCATCTTCAGAGCGCAGGCGTTGCCGGGCTGATGAGCCCGCGAACCGTGAACGCCCGAAATGGTGACGAAGTCCGCAACTGGTTGGACGCGTGGGGGTTCTCGTCGTCTCGCGCCTTCGCTCAGGTGGATCAGGTGCATGGCACTGACGTCGTCGCCGCCAGCGCGGGCACGCGTCAAGCCGACGGCCTCTTCACAGATGGCGATGACGTCATCTTGAGCGTCAAGGCAGCGGACTGTGCACCAGTTTGGTTTGCGGACATGTCGGCGAACCGGTTCGCGCTCGTGCATGCGGGCTGGCGTGGCGTCGCTGACGGTATCGTGAGCGCTGCAGTTCGCGCCCTCACTGCGAGCGGCTCATCGGCCTCGGAGCTCGCGGTCGCCGTTGGCCCGCATTTACAACATTGTTGCTTCGAAGTGGGTCCGGAAGTCTCGCAGCGGTTCGCCGGCATCCCCGGCGCTGTGCTCGCACCCGATGTGTTGACCGTCGAGCGCACGAGAGATGACAGCGTGGCGCTCGACCTGTCCGCAGCCATCACGGCCGGACTGCGCGAGACCGGAATACGAGCTGAGCAGACGTTCGTGGCCACAGCGTGCACGCGTTGCCACCCGGAGTACTTCCATTCATACCGTCGCAATGGTTCGGGCGGCCCGCTCATGGCGGCGATCGCTGCCCGCCGCGAGTGAACGCAACCGGGGCACCAGTGGCCACGCGCGGCTGGGCTCTTATCGTCGACGACGAGCCGCATGTGGCGGAGTTACTGCGCGAGACGCTGGCGGCCGAGGGGTTCACGCCGGTCATCGCCGGGGACGGGTTGGCAGCGCTGCGCCGTGCACGGGAACATTCTCCGGACGTCATCGTCCTCGATATCGGGCTGCCGGGCATCGATGGGCTCGAGGTGTGCCGGACGCTTCGCAAGGAAACCCAAGCGCCGATCATCGTCGTCTCGGCGCGCGGTGGCGAGATCGATAAGGTAGTCGGGCTTGAGGTGGGCGCCGACGATTATGTGAGCAAGCCGTTCTCACCGCGCGAGCTGGTCGCTCGGATACGCGCGGTGCTGCGCCGCAGCGGCGGAGAGCCCGTGCAGCCTGCCAAACGGCGGACCATCGGCGACCTGAGCGTGGACGCTGACCGCCGCGAGGTGACCGTGAATGGACAGCTTGTCCGCCTCAAGCCCCGCGAATTTGATCTGTTGTGGCTGTTCGCTCGCAACGAAGGACGCGTCTTCACCCGTGACCAGCTTATCGAGGCGGTGTGGGGTTTTGACTTCGAGGGCGACCCGCGCACCGTCGACGTGCATGTGCGGCGTATCCGCCGAGCGCTCCAAGATTCCGCCGAGGGTTCGCGGTATCTGCATACAGTGCACGGTCTCGGCTATAAGTTCAGCTATGCAGGCGAGGGAACCTGACAGATCCCATATGGCCAAACAGGTGCGGCGTGTCAAGCCTCCATCCTTGTATGCAGGCGCGCCGTACGCATATGCATCCGTCGCGCGACAAAAAGCGCTGGTCTTCACAGCCGGTGCGTGTCCGCTCGATGCGTCCGGTCGCACCGTCGCGCCGGGTGACGTGGCGTCGCAGGCGCGCCGTGCCGTCCGGAATCTGTTCATCGCTCTGAAGTCAGCAGGCTCATCGCCGGCGCTCGTGCTCAAGACAACGGTCTACGTGGCAAGCCCACGCCGCAGCGATCTTGTGACCGCGTGGAAAGAGATCCGGGCTGCATTCCGTGGCGCCGATCCACCGAGCACGCTGCTTGGCGTTGCTGCGCTTGGATATCCCGATCAGCTCGTCGAGATCGAAGCCGTCGCCACCGTGTCAGCGGCATGAGGCGTGTTGAACGAAGGCGGCCGGCAACGCGGTTGCCGGATCTGCGAGAACTTGCGCCACAACTGCGTGCACTGGCGCGGCGTGGCAAAGCCGTGCCCCTGCTGTACGTAGAGTTCCGTTCGGACGAGCGCCGCCCAAGCGCCGGCGTTCGAGCACGCCTGGCAGCGTACAAGCAGGCCACCGCGTCAGCGTTGAAAGAGGCGATTGGATCGATCCTTCGTCAGGGAGATATAGCTGCTGCAGGCGCCGCTGGCCGATGGTTCATCGTGTTGCTTGCCGGACGAGCAGAACCGGCGAGCTCACATACGCTCGACGCGGATCTCGGGGTTGCCGCCGATCGGCTGCGCAGGGCAGTGCGAGCAGAACTTGCACGCATGCGTTCGCTCGACACCACAGGTGCGTTGCCGCACGCGCTGGACGTGCGCTGCGGTTGGAATGTGTTGGAGCCTTCAGCCCTGCCGCTCGAAGCGCTTCGTCATGCCGTGCGCGGAGCCGCGCTGGTCGCCAGGGTTGAGGAACGCCGCGCCACCGTCCTGGCGGCGATCACCCACGAAGTGCGCACGCCGTTGACCGCCATCATGGGCTTTGCAGAGAGGCTGCGCGATGACGGCCTGGATTCGGCGGCTCGGCGCCGCTCGTTGGACATCATCGTCGCGGAGTCGCGCCGCTTGCAGCGCTTGGCTGAGGGTCTCATCGACATGGGTTCCTGGAACGCCGGCGGCTTGCGGCTGGATCGCCGCGACGTTCACCTGGCCGAAGTCGTCGCCCGAGCGTGCGACACAGTCGCAGATCGCGCGGCCGCTCGCGAAGTTGCTTTCACTGTTGAGGGCGATGCTGTGGTAAGCGTGGACCCGGATCGATGCGAGCAGATCCTTATCAACTTGTTGGATAACGCGGTTAGGCACTCACCACGTCATGGCACGGTGACGATTCGCATTTCTGAGCGGTTGCCAGCCGCTGAGACAAAGGTGAGCATCATCGACCAAGGACCGGGTTTCGAACGCGAAGTGATTGCGCAAGCTGGAATTCCTTTCAGGCGTGGCAAGGGAGGATCGGTCGGCCTTGGCTTGGCCATCGCCCAGTTGCTGACTGAAGCGCACGGCGGATCGCTCACCCTACCGCGCAGAGGGAAGGCTGGCGGAATGGTCACCGTCACTTTTTGTGGAGCAAAAGCCCCGCCCTTAAAGAATCCCGCAGGACCGAACACGCGTTTGTGAGTAACAAGCGGGGGGTTGCCGACCTCTTCCTTATAGGAAGAGAGGCATTCGGCTGGCGTGAGAACTGGGGCCACCCTCGTCGTGAACCGTTGCAGGCGGGCGGTCTTTATTATTGCGGCGCTGCTCGCATTGGCTTCACCCTGCCGTGCCAGCGGCGTTGAGCTCGACGCGCTCTCGAAAGCTGCTGCTCAATATCGCGGAACCCCTGATGCTGCGCAGTTATATGCGCAATGTCTTTTAGCGACGGTGCGATACGACGTCAGCTTCACGTCCGATAAGACCACGTACGTGATCACGGGGGATATCGGCGCGATGTGGCAACGGGACGCCAACGCGCAAATGCGCCCCTACCTGTTCTTCGCTGGGGACCCAGCGGTCCGCGATATGTTGCGCGGCGTCATCGCGCGCTCTGCCAAGAATATCTTGGTAGACCCGTACGCGAACGCGTTCAATCGAGAATACCAGGTCACCGAAGAGAAGTTCGAGCTCGATTCGCTGGCCTACCCGATGGCGCTCACCTGGAATTACTGGAAACAGACCGGCGACACTGCGCCCTTGACGCCTGACGTCAAAGCGGCCTACGAGCGCGCAGTGTTCTTGATGGAGATCGAGCGCGACCACGGCCGCTCGCAGTACCGCCATCGCGCCCTGCCCAACGGTGGCGCGGGTGCGCCGGTCGGCTACACGGGGATGGTGTGGACAGGTTTTCGACCGAGCGACGATCCGGCGCAGTACGGTTACAACGTGCCTGCGAACATGTTCGCCGCCGTCGCACTATCGGAACTAGCCGAGATGGAGACTGCCGTCTGGCACGACCCGACCATAGCGAGCGAGGTCAGCATGTTACGCAACGGGATCGTGGACGGCATCAATAACTACGGGATCGTCTACAATCCGAAATATGGATACATGTACGCCTATGAGGTCGATGGGCTCGGTCACGCTAACCTCATGGATGATGCCAACATCCCGAGCCTACTCTCCATCCCCTATCTCGGCTATCCCGCGGATGCCGCTATCTACACGAACACGCGCCGCTTCGTGCTCTCGACGGACAACCCGTATTACTATGCTGGCAAGTTCGCGCGCGGCGTCGGCAGCCCGCACACCCAACGCGGCTACGTGTGGCCGCTCTCGCTCGTCATGCAAGGTCTCACGGCGGACGACCCCAAAGAGGTCGGCGAGGTGCTGACGGAGCTGCACGCCTCGGACACAGGCGACCACCTGATGCACGAGTCGTTCGACGTCAACGACCCCACGAAATTCACACGTTCCAACTTCGGCTGGGCATGCTCGCTCTACGCAGAACTCGTCCTCGACCGCGTGATGGGGTACACCTCCCCGCTCCCTCCGAGCCGCGGCGGCGGCCGGCGAGGAACGGCCGTCTCTTTATCACAGGCGCTTTTCCGATAATTTCGCAATGCCCGTAACCCTTGTCATCGGCGCCCAATGGGGGGATGAAGGCAAGGGCCGCATCGTCGATTTTCTTTCGCGATCCGCTCAGGTGGTCGCGCGTTTCGGCGGCGGCTCCAACGCTGGTCACACCGTACGCGTCGCAGATAAGACCTACAAGCTGCGAATCGTCCCCAGCGGTGTGGTCGCTGGAGTGGATCACTGCATCATCGGTCCAGGCACGGTGGTCTCGACGGCCGGCTTAGTGACCGAGTTGGAGACACTCGAGTTCAACGGTGTCGATACCTCGCGTGTGTGGGTATCGGACCTGGCTCACCTCATCTTGCCCTATCACCTGGAGATGGATCGCACGGCTGAGCGCGAGCGCGGAGAAGATGCACTCGGGACGACTGGTAACGGTATCGGGCCGGCGTACGTGGATCGCGTGGCCCGTACCGGAATTCGCGCCGGCGAGCTGGTCGATATGCGGCGGGCACGACAGCTGCTCTTTGCCCGGACGCACGCGATCCGGTCGCAGGGCATCGGCACGGATCTCGACACGGTCGCGGCAGAACTCGGCGCACAAGCAGAGCGAGTCGTGCCCCACGTACGGGATACGGTCAGACTCCTGCACGAGCAGCTGAAAGAAGGCAAGCACGTCTTGGCAGAAGGCGCACAAGGATCGATGCTCGACGTGACATTCGGCACGTATCCCTACGTCACGTCATCGGTCACCATCGCCGGCGGTGCGCTCGCCGGTCTCGGGTTTGGACCGACCGACGTCGACCAGGTCATCGGCGTCGTGAAAGCCTATCAGACGCGCGTCGGTGGCGGCCCCTTCCCGACCGAGCTCGACGACGAGCTTGGCGAAGAGCTGCGCAAACGCGGCGCCGAGTTTGGCGTCGTGACCGGCCGCCCGCGGCGCTGTGGCTGGCTCGATCTCGTCGCGCTGCGATACGCCGTGCAGATCAATGGCATCACGCAGCTGGCGATCACGAAGATCGACGTGCTCGACTCATTCTATCAGTTATCCGTGTGCACGGGGTACGAAGGCGGCGGGGATCTGTCGCTGCCGTTTCAGATTGCTCAGGGCGTGAAACCAGTCTACGCGACGCTGCCGGGCTGGCTCAAGAATACGGTGACGGCGCGTAGCTGGGAAGATCTGCCCTACAATGCTCGCGAGTATCTGAAGTTCATCGAAGCCTTCGTCGGCGTTCCGGTGTCGTATGTATCTGTTGGCCCAGAGCGCTCGCAAATCGTCACCCGCAACGCGCCGATCGGGGGAGCCGTCAGAGCGCTGTGAAGGGTCATACGCTGCATGCTGTCGGCGAGCTCGAACGCAGGGCCGCCGCGCTGATGCGCGCGTCGCTCTGGCATGCGCACGATCTCGCCCACAGACGGGCAAGACTTATCGCGCGCGTCGCAGGAGAGCGCCGGAATCTGCTGACGGCGGGTCGGCATGAGAGTTTCCAGTACCACGTGCTGACCGCACGAACACTTTGGTCGGCAACCTATGCATCGGTGCTCGCCGATTCGCACCAGCACGAACTCCTGTCGGCGGCGAAGGCCAGAGCCCAGCGGCTGCATTGGGCGGCGTGCCGGCGTGGGCTGGAGCGCTGTGCCGGACGTAAAACGGTCGGATGGCGCGCCTAAGCGATCTCGACGTCAATCGCCTTGTCGCAGCACTGCGCGATGCGCACGGCGTGAGCGATAACGCACGGTCGGCTGTTTCGTCTGCGCCTGCCGCAGTTTCCGGCGCCGAGGCGGCTATCGCCCACAAGCACCTGCAGGAGCTTGGTGGGAGTGGAGCGCTTGGGCCCATTTTAACGCAGCGACTGGCCGCATATTTTGGCAAGCCGGTTCGTTGCACGTGCGAAAAAACGCCATTAGTGGACCAGCGCATTTCTTTTCACACGCGGGCCGGAAACATGCGATTGTGGTTGCAAATTGAGATGTCGCTGGCAAGCGCGCTCGCAGACGCCATGATCGGTGGAGAGGGCGACGCTTCGGCAGTTGACTTTAACCCCCGGGTCGTGCGACTCGCGGCGTCAGCAGCGTTCGAGTTCCTTCGATCGCTGGCTCGCGCGCTCGGGCTTCGGGAACCAGCTCAACTTGATGACGGCACCTTGGGTGAAGAAGTGCCGGCCGTGAGCGGCCGCTTCGCCATTGGCCGTCAGGAGCACGGGTGGCAAGCCGGCGTCCTGTTCGTCGAAGCTCGAGTAGCTGATACTCCAGTCGAGATGGCACCTAGCGGCGGTGCTCGCATGACCTCGAACGCGCACACGGGGGGTCGTGCACCGAGTGGCATTGATGCAGGGCTAGAAAGCGCGCGTCTGCGGCTCAGCGAGCTTGTCGGCGCGAATGTTGCGTTCGAGCGGCAGACGGTTGCAGGCAAAGCCCATGGCCAGATGCCGGAAGGTTGGATCCGGCTTGGCCTGGCCTCGCGGGAAGGTGGCGCTGCGGTCCTGGCTGTCGATCGTCCAGCAGCCGTCGCCCTCGCCCGGCTGGCCGCAAAAGACACCGCGATGGCGCCGACAGTTGGTGCCGTGATCGAAGCTGGCGCGGAAGTCGTGCTGCGGGAGATGCTGCGTGCGCTCGCAGCTGCCCTGGGCAGCGCTCAGGAAGAGCTTCATCATATCGTCCGCCTCGGCGACGACGCAATTTTGGCGGACCTCCCTCACATCGGAATCGAGCATGACGTTTCGTGGAAGGGCCAGAGCTGGCAGATGCGTTGGCTCATCCCAGCGCATCTCGTGCGTCCTCTGAATGATCGGCCAAGCGCTGTCCACGGTGCCCGCTGATGCGCCGGTGGCTTGACCGGCTAGTAGGCTGGTATCGGGCGCGTCGCAGGATAGCCGTGCAGGTGACGGGCGCACAATCACTTGGATCTGGCATCGCGGTCTTTGCGCTCGACGTTGATGGGCGACGCATCATTTTCGCTGCGTCGTCGCGAGCTATGTGCGTCTTGGATAGGTACCCGGTGCCGCCTGATCGCGAAGTCGAGCGGGACCATTGCGTCCGCGTGGCAAACTCATATCCTGCATGAACACTCCGCAGCGCGACGTCCTAGGGTGCCCGCAGTGACCGCCCGCCGCCTGTACCCGGTCCTGTGGACCGTCGCCTTCTTGCTCTCGGCCTACGGTGCGTACCGGCTGGTGCGCTCGCTTCTCGAGACGGAAGCGCCCGATCCGACGCGCGAGCGCATTCGCGCGCTCATCGGCGAAGCCGACCAATTGCTCAAGACTCTTGACGAACAACGGCGCAGCTGACGCGCCGGCCGCCCTCCTCGCACGCACACCGATCCGCATAGACGATCTGCTGCAAAACGGCCAGGGTGTAGGCCGTGCGGGGGATCTTGTGACGTTTGTGACCGGAGCACTGCCCGGCGAGCGGGCGCGTGTTGCCGTCGATGCGATCAAAAAGACCTACGCGAGCACGCACGCCGTGGAGATCTTGGAGCGATCCCCGGATCGTGTCGAATCCGTATGTCCGGTGTTCCCGCGCTGCGGTGGTTGCCAAACGCTGCACTTGCGATACGCGGCGCAACTCGAGTGGAAGCGAGGCATGGTCAGAGAGGCCCTGGCCCGTCTGGGCGGACTCTCAGTTGAGGTAGAACCGTCAGTCACAGCGCCGCTCATCGAAGGCACACGCTATCGCAATAAGGTGAGCCTCGTGGCGCAGGTTGCGCCAAAGCATGGGACGATCGGTTTTTACGAAGCGCGTTCGCACCGCATCGTGCCGGTGTCGGCGTGTCCGGTTGTTCTGCCGTGGCTTGATGCTGCGATCGCATCAATTGTCCGGTTCGCCGCGGGGACGCCGGCCGCACTGTTGCAGCTGCGTCACGTGGTTGTTCGAAGTGGTCTTGCTCAGGCCACGCTCGTCGTTTGTCTGTGCACCGCCGGGCGCAGACCCCTGCTCGCTTCGTGCGTTGCTGACCTGCGTGGCGCGGTCAGAGGGTTGACGGGGATCGTCGAGAGCTACGATCCGGCGAGCGCTAACGCCATCTTCGGGTGCCGCACCATGACGCACTGGGGTTCACCGGAAACGATCGAGCACGTTGGAGCGACGACCTTTCGCTTCGGCATCGAATCATTTTTTCAGATCAACACGGCGGTGTTGGAACGCATCGCCGCGACGCTTGCATCCGACCTGCAAGGGGCCCGGCGCGTTGTCGATTTGTATTGCGGCGTGGGGACGTTCTCTGTGATGCTAGCCCGTAATGGCGCCGCGGTCACGGGCGTCGAGTCACATCCGCGCTCGGTCGAAGAAGCCGCGGTCAATGCGGCGCGCAACGGCGCCACGACGGCTGCTTTTGAGTGCGCCAACGTCACAGATGCCGTCAGCGGCGAGCGGGGCCGGACGTTGTTGACGGGGGCGGATGCCGTGATCTTGGATCCGCCGCGACGCGGCTGCGATGCGGCCGTACTGCGCGCCCTTGCGGGCGCTCGCGTGCCTCGCGTCGAATATTTGTCGTGCAACCCCGCGACCTTGAGCCGAGATGCGCGGCTGCTCGTCGACGCGGGGTACTCGGTCGCTCGCGTCATCCCATTCGACATGTTCCCGTTCACGGGCCACGTCGAGGTGTTGGCCCAATTCATTGGTCCGCGGAACGGACCGTAGGAGAGCAATGGCTGACGTCCCTATCGATATCGATCACGTGTCACGTCTAGCGCGCCTCGCGCTCACGAAAGAAGAGGCCACGCGTTTTTCTGCTCAGTTCTCACGGCTTTTCGAGTTCATCGCCGAACTACAGTCGCTCGATGTGAACGAGATAAGCGCGACCGCACAAGTCATCCCGCTCAAAAATGTGATGCGCGAGGACGTCGCTCAAGCTTGTTTGCCGCGTGACGTAGCGCTTGAGAACGCGCCCGCACGCGAGGGACCATACTTCAAGACGCCACGCATCCTCGACGGCGAATCATGATCACAGGCCACGAGCTAAAAACGGCGATTGCGCAGGGCCGGCTGAGCGCGGTAGAAGCGGCAAGCCAGGCGCTGGCACGCGCGCAGTCTCTGGAACCGCAACTGCGCGCCTACATCAGGTTCACGCCCGAGCGCGCGCTCGCACAGGCACGGCGCATCGATGACCTTGTGCGCGCAGGAGAAGATGCGGGCGCATTGGCGGGCATCCCCATCGCCGTCAAGGACATCTTCTGCGTCGAGGGCGAGATCACGACTGCAGGCTCGAGGATCTTGGAGAACTTCCGCTCGCCATATTCGTCCACGGTGGTGCGCAAGCTCGAAGAGGCGGGCGCCGTGATCATCGGCAAGACGAATATGGATGAGTTCGCGATGGGATCGTCGTGTGAGAATTCAGCGTTCTTCCCAACGCGTAATCCATGGGATCCCACCCGCGTTCCCGGAGGGTCATCGGGTGGGAGCGCCAGCACGGTTGGTGCGTGGAGCGTGCCGATCGCGCTCGGGACCGATACCGGCGGCTCCATCCGCGAGCCGGCCTCGTTTTGTAATATCGTCGGCGTCAAACCGACATACGGGCGCGTGTCGCGGTACGGCATGATCGCATTTGCGTCTTCACTGGATCAGGCCGGCCCGATGACCGCCGATGTGCGGGATGCGGCCATAACCCTGGGCGTGATCGCGGGGCACGATCCGCTGGATTCCACGAGCGTCGACATACCGGTGCCCGACTATGCAGCGGCGTTACGCAGCGATCTGCAGGGCATGCGCGTGGGCATCGTGCACGAGTTCGAAGAGCAGATAGCGTCCTTGGACCCCCAGCTCGCGGAGCTCTACCGCAAAGCATACCAAGCGCTTGAGCAGCTTGGTGCACGCCTGGTCGAGGTGCACTTGCCGCATGCGCGCTACGGCTTGGCGACGTACTACCTGATCGCGCCCGCCGAATGCTCGTCGAATCTGGCGCGGTACGACGGTGCACGCTACGGCGTCCGCGCCGATCCTGGCGGCGATGTCTACGAGATGTTCGAGCGCACCCGTGCCGCCGGCTTTGGCGACGAGGTGAAGCGGCGCATCGTGCTCGGTACCTATGCGCTCTCGGCCGGCTATTACGACGCGTATTACGTCCGAGCGCAGAAGATCCGGACGCTCATCAAGCGTGATTTCGATCAAGCATTTGCGGGATGTGACGTCATCGCCGGACCTGCCGTCTCGTGCCCCGCATTCGAGCTCGGCGCCAAGAGCCAAGATCCAGTCGCTATGTATCTCATGGATTACTTCACGATTCCGATGAGCCTTGCGGGCCTGCCGGCGCTCTCAGTGCCGGCCGGCTATATCGGTGGCCTGCCCGTGGGCTTGCAGATCGTGGCGCCGGCCTTTGAAGAGCATGTCATGCTG
>Ga0306920_100012280_pt1 | contig 11613 bp, 7 predicted proteins | sample flu12Cox44000170_FD_204666 | JGI IMG/M metagenome (GOLD analysis project Ga0306920, IMG submission 204666) | Lab enrichment of tropical soil microbial communities from Luquillo Experimental Forest, Puerto Rico - flux4day.12C.oxic.44.000.170 (v2)... | ecosystem: Environmental > Terrestrial >...
GAGGCCTGGCGCCGGGCGGCGCTCGATTTTTCGGCATTGTTGCGCCGGCTGGAGATCAAGTGCCACCTCGAACCCCACACCGCGCTGACAATCGCGATGACGCCGGAACAGACGCAGCGTCTCAAGAAAGAGCGGAAAGTGCGCCTCGAAGCCGGCCTCGACGCGCCGGCGCTCGGCTCACGCGTCGTGAGCGGGGAAATCGCGCTGGCGCCGACTCTGGCGTTGCGCGGACGTGAAGACGCCACGATCGATCCATATCGCGCCTGCGTCGGCCTCGCAGCGGCCGCCGAAGAGCGTGGGGCGAAGTTGTTCGAGCGCTCGCCGGTGATGCGGATCACGTTCAATCGGAAGATCGCGGATGTGTTTACCGCCGACGGCGCCATCAGGACCCGCAAGGTCATCGTTGCCACCGGCCTGCCGACCACGCAGCTTCACAAGTCGCTTCGCCGTCATTTCTGGTTTCGAACCACTTATGTCGCACTTACGGAACCCGTACCCGCGAAAGTTCGGAACCAGCTGGGTAAGCGCACAACAGTCGTCCGCGATTCTGCCGACCCGTACCACGTCGTCCGATGGCTGGACGATGAGCGGCTGATGGTGATGGGGGCTGACACCGAATCGCAGCCGGAGCGTCAAAAGGAAAAAGTGATCGTGCAGCGCACCGGCCAGCTCATGTACGAACTCTCCGTCCTGTATCCGGAGATCTCAGGCATTCAGCCTGCGTACGGCTGGTCCGTGGACTACGCACGCACGGCCGAAGGCCTGCCGTATATCGGACCGCACCGGAACTTCCCGCATCACCTTTTCGCATTCGGCGATTCGAGCCACAGCGTCACGGGCGCATATCTGGCGAGTCGTATCCTGCTGCGATACGTCCTCGACGAAGTGGAATCGTCGGACAAGGCATTCGAATTCAATCGTTGATGGCCCTATGGGAGTTGACCTTCTGGTCTTCGGTCCACATCCCGACGACCTCGAGATCGGATTGGGCGGCACCATTGCGCGTCACGTGGACCTGGGATCGACAGTCGGCCTGTGCGACATGACGGCCGGCGAGATGGGCAGCAACGGCACGGTCGAGCAGCGTCTCGCTGAGGCGGAAGCGGCGCGAGCGGTGCTGGGCGCTGCCTGGCGGGAGAATCTCAGGTTGCCAGATCGCCAAATCGGCAAGTCACCAGATCATCTCGCGACCGTGACTGCCTTCATTCGCCGTCACCGGCCGCGGGTCGTCGCGGCGCCGTACTGGTCGGACCGCCATCCCGATCATGTGGCCGCGAGCGCGCTCATTACGGAGGGCGTGTTCAACGCCGGACTGCGGAAGTACAAAGCCGAGGGCGACTCGTGGAAGGCGGAATGGATCTGTTATTACTTCATCAACGACGCCGACAAACCGTCCTTCGTAGTTGACGTGTCCGAGTACTACGAGAGGAAGCGGCAAGCCCTCGATTGCCACGTGACGCAGTTCACACCGTCGTCGGGTGCCGGTACGGCCGCGACGCGGCTGAACACGCCGCTCTTCCGTCAGCTCATCGAGAGCCGCGACGCCCAGTTCGGCGCGCTCGCGGGCTTCGCGTGGGCCGAAGGCGTTGTTGTCCGCGAACCCGTGTCGCGTCCCGTTTTGTTTCGCGAACCTGCGGTCCACAGAAAACCGTGAACATCGGCATCATCTGTTACGCCTCGATTGGAGGCAGCGGGATCGTGGCGACCGAACTCGGCAAGATGCTCGCGTCCCGGGGACATCACGTCCACGTCCTCAGCAGCGAGACGCCGTTCCGCCTGGGCGATTATCAGCCGGGCCTGTCGTTTCATCGCGTCGAGGCGCCGACATACCCGCTGTTTCGCGAGCCGCAATACCTGCTGGCGCTCGCCAACAAGATCGTTCAGGTCTCGCGCGCCGAGCGACTGGACATCATTCACGCGCATTACGCCGTGCCTCACGCGACCGCCGCATATCTGGCGCGCCAGATTCTCGGCGCCGCGAATGGCGGAAAGGTGCCGCGCGTCATCACCACGCTGCACGGCACCGACATCACACTCCTCGGATCGGACCGTTCGTACTCGGAGATCGTCGCCTTCTCGATCGAGCGATCCGATGGCGTGACGGCCGTGTCCGAAAGCCTGAAGGCCGACACGTACCGCGAGTTCGGGCAGAAGCGCGATATCCGCGTGATTCCGAATTTCGTCGACGTCGAGTCGCATCGCCGCGGCGACCGCAGCGACCTGCGCGCCAGCCTCGCACCGGGTGGCGGCAAGCTCGTGATCCACGTCTCGAACTTCCGTCCCGTCAAGCGCGTGACCGCGGTTATCGAGATCTTCAGGCGCATCCGCGCTGAAGTCCCGGCTCAGCTGCTGATGGTCGGGGATGGCCCCGACATGAACGAAGCCGTGGGGCTCTGCCGGAAGTACGAGCTCGGGAATGCGGTTCGGTTTCTCGGCGATCAGGAACAGGTCGTCCCTCTGCTGTCGGCGTCTGATCTGCTCCTGATGCCGTCGGCTCAGGAGAGCTTCGGTCTTGCCGCGCTCGAGGCGATGGCCTGCGAGGTGCCGGTGATCGCTTCCCGCGTGGGCGGTGTACCCGAGCTCGTCGATGACGGCGTCACCGGATTCCTGAGCGCTCCGGAAGACCTCAGCGGGATGGCGAGCACTGCCGTGCGCCTCCTGACCGACGATCGGCTCCATCGTCAGGTCGCCGCGGCGGCCCGGGCGCGTGCCGTGGAATGCTTCGCCGACACGAAGATCGTCCCGATGTATGAGGCCTATTACGACGAGATTCTGGGGGCAGGACACGCAGGGTAGGGCAGGGAGGGCGGGGTAGGCAGGGAGGGCAGAGAGCTGAGACATTGAGGCCTCTGCGTCCTCCCCTCCCTGCCGCCTGCCCTCCCTGCCTCTCCTGCCCTCTCCCCGCCCCTCCTGCCGTAAGATCAACCCGATGAAACGCGCTCTCCCCATCGCCATTGCCGTCGCGCTGCTTGCCGCGCCCATAGTCATTCCCCGCGCCCAGATGCGGGTCGTTCCGGTCGACGAAGAGCAGGGCCACGTCGCGCTCGGGCTGGCGCTCCGTCACCTGGCCAACGTCGGCATCGTCATGGAGGCCACCGCGCATCCAGACGACGAGGACAACGGTCTGCTGGTGATGTTGAACCGCGGTCAGGGATTTCGGACGGCGCTCGTCACGGCGACGCGGGGCAACGGCGGACAGAACGAGATCGGACCGGAGATTTTCGAGGCGCTCGGTGTGCTGCGGACGGAAGAGCTCCTGGCGCTGCACCGCTTCGATGGTGCGGAACAGTACTTTACGCGGGCGGTCGACTTCGGCTTCTCGTTCAGCATCGACGAGACCTTCGAGAAGTGGGGCCGCGACGAGATCACCGCGGACTACGTGCGGATGATTCGCACAATCCGGCCCGACGTCATCTTTGGCATGAGCCCGACCGGCAACAACGGCGGGCAGCATCACAACGCGTCGGCGGTCATCTCGCACGACGCTTACAAGCTGGCGGGCGATCCCACGAAGTATCCCGAGCAGATCAAAGAAGGACTGCGGCCGTGGCAGGCGAAGAAGTACTACTGGACGCAGGGGTTCGGACCGCCCAACGCCAATGCCGCCGCGCAGGAAGGCCGGCTCTGCCGCATCAATTCGTCGGCGTATGACGAGCTGCTGGGGCGGACGTATTCGGAAATCGGTACCGCAGCTCGCAGCATGCACAAGTGTCAGGGCATGGCGCAGCTGCTCGCCCTGCCCGGCCCGGTCGTCCGAACGTACCGCCTTGTCGAGACCACGATCCCCGCGCAGATGGAGAAAGACGAGAGGCTCCTGACCGACGGCGTCGACACGTCGCTCGCGTCGCTTTCGCAGTTTGCCGGCGCGCGACCACCGAAAGAGCTCGTGGAAGGTCTCGCCTCGATTGCGGCGGCCGTGCAGAGCGCGCAGAAGCGGTTCGACGCCGGGCAGGACGACGGCGCTGTGGGGCCGCTCATCATCGGCCTGCACAGTCTGCGCGTACTCCGAGCGCAGCTTCGCATGATGCCGGTCGACGACACCGCGCGATTCGAGATCGACTTCCGGCTGCGACAGAAAGAGCGGGAATTCCAACAGGCCATCATCATCGCCAACGGCCTGCGGATCGACGCGTTATCAGACGATGGCCTGGTGGTGCCGGGCCAGGATGTCAAGCTGTCGCTCATTGTCGCCAACAACGGACGGGGCGAGGTCGCGATTCGCCAGGCGAAGTTCAGTGGGTTCACGGGCGATGGTACGTGCCAGCTGGCGCTGGTAACGGGCCAGCAGGGCTTCGGCGGCCGCGGCGGACGTGGACGTGGCGATGCGCCACCGCCAGTGCCCGTGTCGTCGCTCAAGAAAGATGTCGCCGGACGTTGCGATGTGACCATGAAGATTCCGGCCACGGCGCGCGTGACGGAGCCCTACTGGCACCGGAAGGGCGAAGAAGGCCGCTACACGTTCGACATGAACGCGCCGTTCGGGCTGCCGTTCAGGCCGACGGAGTTCTACGGCGAGGTCACGCTGGGATTCCAGGGCGTGCCCGGCGGGCCGGCGGTTGAGGAAGTGTTCGGGGCCGTGCCTGTGCAGTACCGCTACAGCGGCGACATCTTCAGCGGCGAAAAGCGATCCGAGCTGCTGATTGTCCCTGCGCTGTCCGTACGCGTCTCGCCAGAGATCGCGATCATCCCGGCGTCGTCGCTGCGCCCGGCGCCGCCGCCGCCGACTGCAACAGCAGGACGCGGAGGTCGACGAGGTGCGCCGCCTCCGCCCGCAGCCGTGGCGGTGAGTCCTGGAGAGTCGCGTGAAATCCGGGTCACGGTCGTGAACGGATCGCCGGGTACGAGCGACAGCTCGGTGTCGCTGGATGTGCCGGAGGGCTGGACCTCGACACCGCCACAGTTGGGGCTGAAGCTGGCGCGCTCCGACGAATCGCAGACGCTTCGCTTTCTGGTGAGGCCGCCTCTCGGCACGAAAGCGGGTGAGTACCACGTCCGCGCGCTCGTAAAGCAGGGCGATGCAACGTTTGATCGCGGGTATCAGGTGATCGAGTACCCACACATCCGAAGGCAGCATATCTACGAAGCCGCTTCGACGACCATCAAAGTCATCGACGTGAACACGATTCCGAACCTGACGATTGGCTACGTCATGGGCGTCGGCGATCAGGTGCCGCCCGCCATCGAGCAGCTCGGCGCCAGAATTGAGTTCATCACCGCCGATGATCTCGCCTGGGGCAACCTCTCCCGCTTCGACGCGATTGTGACCGGTGTCCGCGCGTACGAGCGACGGGCGGATCTGCGCGCCAACAACAGCCGCCTGCTCGACTACGTCAACAACGGAGGCACGCTCATCGTCCAGTACAACAAGTTCGAGTTCAACGAGGCGCAGTACGGGCCGTTCCCCGCGAAGGTGAGCAACGATCGCGTCACGGACGAACACGCGCCCGTCAAAGTCCTGGATGAAAACTCACCGCTGCTGAACGCCCCCAACCGGATCAACGAGGACACGTGGAGCGGCTGGGTGCAGGAACGTGGGCTCTACTTCCTCGACGCCAACCACGACTCGCGCTACAAGGATCTGCTCGAGATCTCGGATCCGTTTGAATACAACAAGGGCGCCAAGAAGGGTGCGCTCGTCGAAGCGCAGTACGGCAAGGGCCGCTGGGTATACGTCGGCCTTGGTCTCTGGCGGGAGCTTCCAGCCGGTGTCGACGGCTCCTATCAGCTGCTCGCGAACCTGATCGGCCTCGGTAAAACCGCCGCGCTGCCGCCGCCGTCGGGCGCTCCATCCGGGCGAGGCAAGTGAAACGGCTGACTCGATGGGCCGCGGTCGCCGCGGCCGTTGCGTGCTGCGGGCTGCTCGCGCACGCGGCCGACGACCCCGTCGAATCCGGACAGTTCACGCTGTTCAAATTCGAGCAGGCCATTGGCGAGGAGCGTTATGACGTCCGCGCCGATGGCGATCTCTTCGCCCTGACCTCGACGTTTTCCTTCACGGACCGCGGAACGCCCGTCCAGCTGTCGACAACGGCGCAGTTCGATCGGACCTTCACGCCTGCCCACTTCACCATCAAGGGGGAGACCGCCCGTATCACGGGCATCGACGCCGAAGTGAGCATTGCCGGTGGGACTGCCACGGTTCGCGAAGGCAGCGAGAGCCGCCGCGCGCCGGCGCCGCCCGGCGCTTTTACACTGGCAGGCTACGCGCCGCCTTCAATGCAGATGGAGCTGGTGCGGTACTGGGCGTCGCACGGACGCCCCTCGTCTGTGCCGCTGCTGCCGCGCGGTAGCGTGCACATCGAGCGACGCGGCCGCGATCAGATCGTCGTCGGCAATCGAACGGTGGCGCTCGATCGGTACAGCTTGAGTGGCGTCGTCTGGGGTCGCGAAACCGTCTGGTGCGACGAGACTGGACGCCTGACAGCGCTCGTCGGCCAGGACGCCGAGTTCGATCACTTCGAGGCCGTGCGGCCGGAGTTCGAGGCGGCCGTGCCGCAGCTCGTTGCGCGCGCCGCGTCAGACGGCATGGCAGCCATGGCCGAAACCGCTGCCGCGATCAGTCCGGCCCCGAGTCGCGTGATCGCGATTACCGGAGGCACGGTGCTCGACATGACGGCGTCGAAGCCAATCATCAACGGCACCGTCATCGTCGTCGAGGGTCGCATCACGGCGGCCGGGCCGTCAGCCCGCGTGAGGATCCCCGAGGGCGCCGTCGTCGTGGACGCAAAGGGCAAAACGGTGATGCCCGGGTTGTGGGACATGCACGCGCACTTCGAGCAGGTGGAGTGGGGCCCGATTTACCTTGCCGCTGGCGTGACGACCATCCGTGACGTGGGCAACGAACTCGACTTCATCGTGGCCGTGCGCGACGCCGTGGCCGCGGGCAGGGGGATCGGTCCCCGGATGCTTCTCGCCGGGATCATCGACGGCCCGGGTCCGAACGGGCTGGGCGCCGTGCGCGCGGCGACGCCGGACGAGGCGCGGCAGCGCGTCGATCGCTATCACGACGCGGGCTTCGCGCAGATCAAAGTCTACAGTTCGGTCTCGCTCGACGTGCTTCGCGCGATTACGGCTGAAGCTCACCGGCTCGGCATGACGGTGACGGGCCACGTGCCGGAAGGGATGAACGCGTTCGCCGCGATTGACGCCGGCCTCGATCAGATCAACCACGCGCAGTACCTGACAGCCGTCGCGGATTCGGGCCCGGACAGGCTGATTGCCGCGCTCAAGAGACACAAGACAGTCATCGATCCGACGCTCGCCTTGTACGAGCTGCTGGCGCGCCCGCTCACGCAGCCCATTGATACCTTCGAACCGGGAATCAGGAAAGTGGCTCGCGAACTCGAAGCGCCGCTCGGCGGCTTTGGATCGTCGCCCGAGCTCGCCGCTCAGCGGCGGCGCCAGTTCGAGGATGAAGTCGCGATCGTCGGCCGGCTCCATCGCGCCGGCATCCCGATCGTCGCCGGCACGGATCAATCCGTGCCCGGCTACAGCCTTCACCGCGAGCTCGAGCTGTACGTGCAGGCAGGCTTCTCGCCGCTGGAGGCTTTGCAGTCGGCCACCGTGGTTCCAGCACGAGTGATGGGAAAGGAATCGGACAGCGGCACGATCCAGCCCGGCAAGCGTGGCGATCTCGTCATCCTCGACGGGAACCCGCTCGACGACATCCACAACACGCGCCGGATTTATCGCGTGATTACCAGCGGTCGTGTGTTCGATCCGGCGCCGCTCTGGGAGAGCGTCGGCTTCGCCTCGCCCTAGTGCGTCTTTCATTTGTGTGTAGCATTCGCCTTCAGGCGGACGTCCACGTCCGGCTAACCACCTCCGCTAGAGCTACGGTGGTCCACCGAAGCCTTCGGCGAAGGTGGAAGCCGGACGCTACCTAGAAGTCGAAACCAGCACCGAGTACCAGGTCATGCGGAAGGCAGTCTTGACGGTGCAGAAGAAGGTACGACGCCTGCGGAAGACGATGTGAGCTGTGGGGGAAGAAGATTTGCGTTCCCGAAGCGCGTTCACGCGGGGCGGAAGGATATGTGACCTCCGCAATTGACGATCACACGGTCGCGGAAGACAGTTTCGCCTTGCGATTCACTGTTTCTTCGCGTGCGAGTTACATCGGTGCCCTCTTACCGCTTTCGTGACCGTCCCAGCCAATTGAAGAACAGCAACACGAGCGCAGCGGGCACGAGGTAGCCCCACCAGCCGTGCAGGCCCAGCCGTTCCATCGCACGTGGTCCGAGCTTGGTGACGACGAGCATGATCGTGCTCGCCCACAGGAACGCGCTGACCAGGTTCAGCGACGAGAAGTGGATCGGCCTCAGGCCGGCGTAGGCAGACGCGATTGGAATGGCGGTACGGAGGCCCGGCAGAAAGCGGCTGATCAGGAGGATCACGTTCTGTCTGTCCTGTACGCGGTGGACAACGGCGTCACGATGGCGGGCCATCCATGGATAGCGATCGAGCCAGTGGATACGTCCGCGCAGCAGATAGAACCAAATCTGATCGCCTGTCGCGCCACCGAGCGCGCCGGCGACGAGCACACCCAGCCAGTTGAGTCTTCCCGCCGCGACCGCCACGCACATCGTGATGTAGTAGATCTCGCCTTCGAGGATAGCGAACGCGAAGATCGGAACATAGGCGAGCATGCGACGTGAATTCGATCATCCGATCATCCGGTTGTCCGGTCATCAAAATTCGTCATGACCGAAGGGCGGATGATGCGGTTCAGCTGGACTTGAGCACGTCGCCGACGACGCGGGCCACGCGCTCGACCTGCGCGTCGGTCAGCGTGGCATAGACAGGAATCTGCATCGCTCCGGCGGCACGCGTGGCGCCGGGCACCCCGGCAGGTTCGACGCGTGAATCCGCGAACATCTCGAGGTCCGGGCAGACGTCGACGTGCAGCGTCTCGATGTCGATGCCCCGCCGCACGCAACGGACGACCAGTTCGTCACGCTGGGGGCCGTAGACGCAGTACTGATAGTAAACGTGCGTTCGCTTCGACGGCACCTGCGGTACGGTGATCCCCGGCAGGCCTTCGAGCGCCCGGTCCATCACGCGGACGTGCCGCCGCGTTCGCTCGGTCCATTCGTCCAGCATCTCGAGCGCCGCGAGGCCGATCGCCGCCTGCGCATTGGGAAATCGCTCGGTGTAGACGTCGGGCAGCGGATCGAGCGAGCGGATCTTCTCCCAGAGATACACGTCGGGATTCGCGTCGACGAGCGCCGAGAACCAGAGAATCGGAAACGCGCTGATCGTGAAGACCCACGGTTTGATGAAGATGCGCTGGAGCCGGCCCACCAGCAGACGGTTTGTGACGCGCTTTTCGTCCGGCCAGGGTTCAGCGTACGCCAGGCGGCGAGTCCGGGCCGCCACGTCGGGATCGCGGACGAGGGCCAGTCCGCCGCCGTAGAGATTCAGAGGCTTCAAGGTCTGGAAGCTGAAGAAGCCGGCGTCGCCCAGCGTCCCGACGGGCCTGCCGTCATACGTTGCGCCGAGCGCATGCGCGCAGTCCTCGATGACGCGCAGGTTGTGCCGTGCGCTGATGCCGAGAATGGCGTCCATATCGCACGGCAGCCCGTAGAGATGCGTCGGGACGACCGCTCTCGTTGCCGGAGTGATCGCCCGCTCCAGCGCGGCCGGATCAAGCGTGAACGTCGCCGGATCGATGTCGGCGAAGACCACCTTCAGCCCGGCCACCTTTGCGAGCGCCGGTACGACCCAGAATGTCAGCGCTGGAATCACGATTTCGGATCCCGGCGGCAGCTCGAGCGCCTTCAGGATGTAGTAGAAAGCCATGCGGCCGTAAGAGGCGGTAATGGCGTGCGGCGCCTCCATCCCGGCACGCCGGGCGAATGTCGCTTCGAACTGTCCGATTTGAGGACCCTGGATGAGCTCGCCGCGGGCTTTGCAGCCCGCGACGATCTCTTCGGTATTGGGGAGTACTCGCGCACCGTAGCGCGAGATGGCTGTTAGCATGCAACCGAGCGGGCGATGTCGGCTATCTCCTCACGGGCGTGACGTTCCTTGACCCGCGCATCCATTCTCGCGACCCATTCTCGAACGGATACATTTTGAATCTTCAGGAAGTTCGCGAGATACGACGGCCGCATGTAGAAGCGCTTGTACGCCGTGCCGAGCAGATATTTCAGCTCGTGCGCCGTCAGATTGGGATGCTTGAAGGTCGGCGTGTAGCCGTCGAACCTCTCCCAGTCCGTCTCGGTCAGCAGCGGCTGAAGCTGTTTGAACATCGGCGTGCCCGGATACGGCGTGAGGATCTTGAACTGCGCCAGCGTCGATCCCAGATCGGTCGCGTAGTCGATTGTGGCCGCAATCGACGTCCACGTGTCCTGAAGGAATCCGAGCACATAGAATCCGGCAGTGACGATGCCGAGCTTGCGGCAGTGGTCGATGATTTCACGCTGGTGCGTCTGCGGAATCGGGCGGCGGCCCGATTTCTTGAGCGTCGCCGGGTCGAGCGACTCCACGCCGAAGCTCATCGCGCGGAAGCCGGCCCGGTGGAGGCGATCGAGCAGCTCGATGTCGAGCCGGTCGAGCCGCGTTTCGGCTTCGAACGTAAAGTCGAGTCCCCGCGCCTCGATCTCATCGCACAGCTCGATGCAGCGATCCCGCTGCTCGCTGAACAGCGGATCACGGAAGATCACGTAGGGCCGGCGTACTTGATCGCACAACCGCTCGATCTCATCCACGATGTTCGCAATCGAACGCGCGCGGTACCCTGCGAGGATGCGGTGCGGGCAGTACGTGCAGAACTCCGGGCATCCGCGACTGGCGAGCAGCGGGTACCCGCCGCCGACCGGCCTCGACGACCACTGGATGCCGAACCGGCGTTCACGCCCCTCCGTGACGAGATCCCACCTCGGGAAGGGCAGGGAATCGAGATCCTGAATCTCTTCACTGATGGTGATTCCGGAGGGCATGATGCCCTGCGCCAGTCGCATGACGCCGGCTTCGGGCTCGCCATTCAGAATGAAGTCGCAGTGATCGGCGAACAGCTCCGGCATCTTCGACGCCGTAATGCCGATGAACCCAACCTTGACCCCTCGGGCGCGCATCCGGTCAGACCACGCCGTCTCACTTCTGTAGTCGACGAGTGACGACAGCACGAGCGCGACATCGCCCTCGACCATCTCTTCCCGGGTCCACTGCACGTCGTGCCCGGCCCGCGTGAGGATGGCCGCCAGATATGCCATGTGCACGCTGGGCACGTCGTGAAATTGCTTCTTGACGTAAACAGCCGCGCGTGTCACGCGCGAAAACGGATCCAGACGCGATCCGTAGCCGCCGACAACCGTGTCCTTACTGACGAACCCGCGATTCGATTTCAAATCGGCGAGAACAACCCGCATACGGATTTACCTCAATGTCACAAGCCCCATAAGTGACATCTGCCACGAGCCCCGGCGGCTATGCAGAAGCGCCACGAGAGTCAGGCAGATGCCAGACGACATGTTCAGCTGAACGTCGGTGGCGCCCGTGGAGATTGATAGGTGAATCCGTCGTGACTGATGAGGGGATCGTGAGCCGGAGCCAGCAGGTGGAGGGGTTCCAGCGCCGGCGATGGCCGCTCGAGGTCCACGCCAACTGCGGACA
>Ga0306920_100012281_pt1 | contig 11612 bp, 8 predicted proteins | sample flu12Cox44000170_FD_204666 | JGI IMG/M metagenome (GOLD analysis project Ga0306920, IMG submission 204666) | Lab enrichment of tropical soil microbial communities from Luquillo Experimental Forest, Puerto Rico - flux4day.12C.oxic.44.000.170 (v2)... | ecosystem: Environmental > Terrestrial >...
CGCCTGGCTGTCCAACTGGACGTGGGTGGTCCCGGTCACCGTGCTCGCCTTCGTGTTCCTGCTGTTCCCGACCGGCCACCTGCGCTCCCGGCGGTGGCGCCTGGCCGCGTGGTTTGTCGGCGGGGTGTTTGCGCTGGCCACCGTGGGCGTGCTGATCGCCGCCACCCGCACGTGGGCGCACCCGTTCGCCTTTGCCGGCCCGGCAGGCCCGGGCGGCCTGGCCGGGTTGTTCTTCCTGGTGACTACCGGCCTGATCAGCGCCGCGCTGCTGGTCAGCGTGGTGGCGCTGGTGGTCAGGTTCGCTAGGTCGTCGGGTGAGGAGCGGCTGCAGCTGAAGTGGTGCGCGGCGGCCGCGCTGGTTTTGGCCGTCGTGTTCGTCGTGTCGATCTGGGCGAACTCGGCGATCGTGAATGTGCTGCAGAGCCTGGCGTTTGTGGGCCTGTGGACGGCCATCGCCGTCGCCGTGCTGAAGTACCGGCTGTATGACATCGACCGGATCATCTCCCGCACCCTTGCGTATGCGATCGTGACCGGCCTGCTGATCGGGCTGTACGCGGGCCTGGTGCTGCTGGCCACCCGCGTGCTGACGTTCCACACGCCCGTGGCGGTGGCCGCCGCCACGCTGGCGGCGGCGGCGCTGTTCAGCCCGCTGCGGCGGCGGGTGCAGCAGGTGGTGGACCGGCGGTTCAACCGGGCCCGTTACGACGCCGACCGGACTGTCGCCGCGTTCGCGGCCCGGCTGAAAGACGAGGTGGGCCTGGACTCGATCCGGCGCGACCTGGCCGACACCGTTCACACGGCCCTGGAACCAGCCCATGTCTCGGTGTGGATCAGTCAGCACGGCTAAAGCCGGCCTGCCAACAGCTACTGGTGACTCCCGGCACCGGGCCGACGGGGCTCGTGCCACGGCCGGCCTGTGAGGTAGGTCATAGCGCCGTCCCGGCCGTTTCCCCCGGCGTGGTCGGCCCGGGCTCGGCAAGGTGGATGACCGATAGCACCCCAGCGGGGTGCGATGGTCGCCTCCACGCGACGCGCCGCCCTGACCCGCGGCCCATCCCCCGCCGCTGCCCTGGCCGCGTGCTGACGGGCCGGCAGTTCTGTCCCGGGGTGGCCACCGAGCGCCCGCCACGGTGGATCGTCCGCCTGCCGGCCGCTACCGGCCTGCCCGCAGGGTGTGCAGCGCTTCCGCGAACGCCGCCCTGCTGGCCCGCCAGTTCGCCACCGGGGCGGTCACCCGCAGCTCATACGGCTGCGGGCCGCCCGCAGTCGGCAGGCCGGACACCACTTCGAGCCCCTCGATCAGCCCTGTGCCCGGCTGCCGGTAGGAGAACCGCCAGGCGGCGGCCAGCTGCCCGCGCAGCAGCCAGGGGGTGATAGCGATCCGCCGGTAGCCCGGGTAGACGCCCCGGCTGACCGCCGCCAGTTCCAGTGCCTGGGCTTCCCGGACCGGGCCGGAGACGTGGAACGGGGTGAAGGAGGCGGTGATCGTGCCGCCGGTCTCGGTGTCCCGAACATTGGTGGCCGTGCCCCGGCTGGTCTGCCAGCCGTCCGGCACCGCCATCGCGAACCCGGTCCGCGTCCCTGGGGCGCTGGACTGGCTGTACCAGTGATATCCGGCGGGCAGGCCGCCGGCCGCCGCAGCTAGCCCGCCGGTGCTCCCGGTGGCTGGGTGGCGATGACCCGGCGCCCGGGCGAACAGCACGCCTGCCACCAGCCCCACCAGTACGATCGCGGCACCGGCCAGGCCGAACAGCAGCACCCGGCTGCTGGTGGAACGCAGCGGCGGCTGCGGCCGCGTGCCTCGCGCGCCTGTCGGCGCCGGCTGGCCCGGTGGCCCGGGCTGCCCAGCTGGTGCTGGCTGGGCTGGTCGTCCTGGCTGGCCTGCCTGGCCCGGCGGTCCGGGCTGGCGGGAAGGTGCTAGCTGGCCTGGTGGTCCCGGCTCGCGGAGTGGTCCTGGCTGGCCCGTTTGTCCAGGCTGGCCCGGTGGTCGCGGCTGGCGCGGTGGCGCTTGCTGGCCGCTGCCCGAGACCGCCGGGCTGGCTGCCGCGGGGCCAGCCGACCCCGGGCTGGCCCCGACCCAGGGCGGTACCGCCGCCCCGGCGCTGACCGGGAACTGCACGTCGCCGACGCCGTCCGGGAATGGCACCTGCGCCAGGTTCGCTGGGGATGGCCCGGCTGCCCGGCCGGGCCCGGCCCTCCCATGAGTTCCCGCCCTGCCGGGCCGCGGCGCCAGCCCGGGAGCTTCCACCTGGGCCGCCGCACCGGGAGCTTCCGCCTGGCCTGGCCGCGGCGCCACGCTGGAGGGGACGGCTGCCGCGGCGGCGGGCGCGGCCGCGCGTGCCGGGGCCGTCTGGGTCGGCGCGCCGCTGGCGGCGGTTGTCACCGCCGTGATGCCAGCCCCACCCGGTGCGCCGAAGTCCGGGCCGGTTCCGGCCGGGAACTGGACCGTGCCGCCCGGGGCGGCCGTGGCCGGGCTGGCGGCCGGGAGCCCGGGGGAGGGGGCGGGAGCGGCACCCGGCGTCCCGGCCGCGAACCCGATCGGGTCGGTGCTATCCACGGCGCTGCCCACTGCACTGGCCAGGGTGGCTGGCCTGGTCCCGCTCCGGTACGGGCTGGGGGCAAGCACGGTCTCGGAGTTGCCGGCGGCCACGTCGGTGAGCAGGCCGATGGCGCAGGCCGCATCCGGCCGCTGGGCCGGGTCCTTGCTCATCAGCGAGCCGATCACCATGCCCAGCTGGCCCGCCGCCGGCAGCTGGGGCGGGTCGGAGTGGACGATGCTGGCCAGCACCGCCATCGGGCTGCCGTGCCCCTCGAACGGCCCCCGCCCGGTCACCGCCGCGTACAAGGTGGCCCCCAGCGACCACAGGTCCGATGCCGGGCTGGCCGGCGCGCCACGGATCCGTTCCGGCGCGCAGAACCCGGGCGTGCCCATCACCATGCCCGCCTGGGTCAGCCCGGGGTCCCCGTCCAGGGTGGCGATCCCGAAGTCGGTCAGCACCGCACGGCTGTCGCCGGTGATGAGCACGTTGCCCGGCTTGACGTCACGATGCACGATCCCGGCCTGGTGCGAGCTGGCCAGCGCACCCAGCAGCATCACCCCGATGCTGGCCACCTGGCGCGGCGGCAGCGGCCCGTCCTGCGTCAGCACCTGCTCCAGCGAGCGCGCGGCGACCAGTTCCATCACGATCCAGGGCGTCCCGCCAACCTCGATCACGTCGTAGACGGTGACGACCCCCGGATGGTTGAGCTTGGCGGAGACCCTGGCCTCCCGCAGGGTCCGCTCCCGCAGCACCTTCCGGTCCTCATCGGGCATCAGGTCGGGCAGCCGGACTTCCTTGATCGCCACCTCACGGGTGAGCACCAGGTCCCGGGCCCGCCAGACGGTGCCCATCGCGCCCTGGCCGATCCGGTCCAGCAGCTCGTACCGCGCGGCGATGACGCGCCCCGGCCCGGTGACTGCCTGCATGGCCCGGACCATACACTGACGAGCCGCCATGATTCATGTGAGAAGCGTGAGAATCCGCCTAGTGTCGTATGAATACCGCCCAATCCGGCTATGGGCAGGGGTCATTCCGGGTGGGGGCCGATGGTGAGCAGCGGGGATGCCTGCCCGCCGGCCGGCCCGGTGAAGAAGTCATTGCCCTTGTCGTCGACGATGATGAATGCCGGGAAATCGCGTACCTGGATCTGCCAGACCGCTTCCATGCCGAGTTCGGCGTACTCAATTACTTCGACCTTGGTGATGCAGTCCTGGGCCAGCCGGGCGGCGGCGCCGCCGATCGAGCCGAGGTAGAAGCCGCCGTGCTCGGCACAGGCCCTGGTGACCGCGGCTGACCGGTTCCCCTTGGCCAGCATGACCAGCGACCCGCCAGCGGCCTGGAACTGCTCGACGTAGGAATCCATCCGGCCGGCCGTAGTCGGGCCGAACGACCCGGATGGGTAGCCCGCAGGCGTCTTGGCCGGCCCGGCGTAGTACACCGGATGGTCGATCAGGTACCGCGGCATGGGCTGGCCGGCCGCCAGCCGTTCGGCGATCTTGGCGTGCGCGATGTCACGGGCGACGACCAGCGGCCCGGTCAGGGACAGCCGGGTGGCGACCGGGTGCTTGCTGAGCTCGGCCCGGATCTCGGTCATCGGCCGGTTCAGGTCGATCTGGACCACCTCGGCGGCCAGGTCTTCCTCGGCTGGCTCGGGCAGGTACTGGGCCGGGTCGGTCTCCAGCTGTTCCAGGAAGACCCCGTCCGCGGTGATCTTGGCGAGGGCCTGCCGGTCGGCCGAGCAGGACACGGCGATCGCGACCGGGCAGGACGCGCCGTGCCGGGGCAGCCGGATAACCCGCACGTCGTGGCAGAAGTACTTGCCGCCGAACTGCGCGCCGATGCCGATCTTGCGGGTGATCTCCAGCACCTGCTGCTCGAGCCCGGTGTCCCGGAATCCGTGCCCGGGTGCGGACCCGGCCGCTGGCAGTGTGTCCAGGTAGCGGGCGGACGCGTACTTCGCGGTCTTCAGCGCGTACTCGGCGCTGGTGCCACCGACCACGATGGCCAGGTGGTAGGGCGGGCAGGCAGCAGTGCCGAGCGAGCGGATCTTCTCCTCCAGGAACGCCAGCATGCTGGCCTCGTTCAGCACCGCCTTGGTCTGCTGGAACAGGAACGACTTGTTGGCCGAGCCGCCGCCCTTGGCCATCAGCAGGAACTTGTACTCCGCACCCGGTGCCGCGTACAGCTCGATCTGCGCGGGCAGGTTCGAGCCGGTGTTCCGCTCCTCCCACATGGTCAGCGGGGCCAGCTGGGAGTAGCGCAGGTTGAGCTGGGTGTAGGCGTCGTACACGCCGCGGGCCAGGTGCTCCTCGTCGCGCCCGTCGGTGAGCACGCCGCTGCCGCGCTTGCCCATGATGATCGCGGTGCCGGTGTCCTGGCACATCGGCAGTACCCCGCCTGCCGCGATGCAGGCGTTGGTGAGCAGGTCACGGGCGACATAGCGGTCGTTGGGGCTGGCTTCCGGGTCCGCCAGGATGGACCGCAGCTGGCGCAGGTGCCCCGGCCGCAGCAGGTGGGCGATGTCGCGCATGCCCTCCCGGGCGAGCAGCGTCAGCACCGCCGGGTCCACTTCGAGAAATTCGCGGCCAAACGCCTGGCGGCGGGTCACCCCGCTGCCGGACAGCAGGCGGTACGGGGTGGTGTCCTGGCCGAGTGGCAGCAGGTCGGTGTAGGCGAACTCAGGCATGGCCGGCGGTTCCTCGGGCTGGCGGCTGCGACGCTTTCATCCTAGTGAGGGCCGGGCCGGGCAGGCTGGGCCCGGGACAGCGCCGTGGCCGGCCGCATACCGGCGGATGCGCGGGGGTATCTTGCCGTGGTCAGCACGCGAGCCCCGCCAGGAGAAGCGAGGATGGCCGGCATGGTGAGCATCCCGGACGCTGGCGCGCGCCAGGTGGACTTGGCTGAGGCGGCCCGGCAGCTGCAGCTGGCGGCACACGACGCGCGGGTGGCTTTCGACTGCGTCCAGCTCGGTGAGCTGGACCGGGCGCACACCCACGCGATCATGGCCCGGGCGGCCAGCGACGCGGCCGAGAACGTGCTGCGGGCCGCGCTCGGAGACGCCGCCGGGCGTACTGACGAGCCCTAGCGCCATCCCAGACGCACCCACCACCGCCCGTGATCATGTAACCACCAACTAGTGTGTGAGTCACACATATAACTGGGAGGGCTCATGACGGTATCGGCAGCGGGCACGTTCACGGTCACGTCCTGGCAGGAGGACACCTACACGGAACTGGGCGGCAGCGAGAAGATCACCAAGGCACAGATGGGCTTCCGGCTGGCCGGTGACCTGGCCGGGGACCTGGTCTCGGACACCTTCATGTACTACCGGGCGGACGGGACCGCCGAATACACCGGGCTGCAGCGGTTCTCCGGTGATATCGGCGGGCGGTCGGGCAGCTGCGTGATGGTGGCGGACGGCGGCTACGACGGCGCGCTGGCACGGTCGAGCTGGCGGGTCATCCCTGGTTCCGGGACCGGGGGACTGGCCGGCCTGACCGGGTCGGGCTCGTCGGTGGCGTCGGCCGAGCCGCCGGGCAGCTACACCCTTGACTACGACCTCGGCTGACCCGCCGGGCGCGGAGCTGGACCAGACCGCCAACCTGCTGGGCGCCCTGTCGCTGGTGATCGCGGACCGGATGGCCGATGAGATGGCCGGGGCGGGCGGCCGCCCGGAGTCGGCCGCCGCCGCCCTGTCGGCGCTGCTGCACTTCCTGGACTCACCGACGATCGACCTGCTGCGGCAGGTGCTGGGGCTCACGTCCTCAGGCACGGTCCGGCTGGTCGACCGGCTGGAGTCGGCCGGCCAGGTGCGCCGAGGCGCGGGCCAAGATGGCCGCTCCACCTCGGTGTCGCTGACCCCGGCTGGCCGCGCCGCAGCCGACCGGGTGGCGGATGCCCGGGCCCGGGTGCTGACCGGCGCCCTGGCTGGGCTGACCGGCCAGGAACGGGCAGTGCTGGCCGGGCTCATGGCCAAGCTGCTGGCTGGCTTCGTGCGGGGACCGGGGGCGACCCGCTGGCTGTGCCGCCTGTGCGACGTGGGCCTGTGCCGCAGCGCCGAGGGTGGCTGCCCGGTCACCAGCGCGGCCCGCGCCCGCACCGCGCCACCGGCCTGAGGCCGGCCGGGCAGATCAGCGGGGCCAGGCGGGGCAGCGGCTCGCGGGATGGCCACCGTCAGGAGCGCCTGGTGGGCTCCAGCGCGGCCTGGCCGGTGGCGGGCTCAGCGGCAACGTGCTCCTCGTACACGTACCGACCGCCCCGCATGGCCGAGGTGATGGCCGCGATGACGAGCAGCACGATGGCCATGATGAAGACGATCTCCAGCCCGTGGTGGAACGGCCCGGCGATGAGCGCGGGGAAGAACTGCTTGCCGGTCAGCACCGCCACCTGGCTGGCACTCAGGTGGGCGAGCACACCGGTCGGCGCGAGCAGTTGCTGGACCGGGTTGTAGCCGAGGAACGCGGCGAACAGGCTGCCGACCGGGGGCAGGCCGCCGATCTTCTGTGCCACCGGCAGCGGCACGCCTTGCGCGAGCAGCCCGTGCGTGAGCGTCTGCGGCAGGGTGGCTGCCAGCCCGGCGATCATCAGCGTGAAGAAGATCCCGATCGACAGCACGAAGCCGGAGTTCTGGAACGTCGCCAGCATCCCGGAGGCGGCACCGCGCTGCCTGGCGGGCACGCTGTTCATGATGCCGGCCGCGTTCGGGGCGGAGAACAGCCCCATGCCCGCGCCAGCCACGAAGATCAGCACCGCGAACTGCGGGTAGGTGAAGTCAGTCGGCAGGAACAGCAGGCCGGTGAAGGCCGCCGCGGACACCAGTAGCCCGCCCGAGGCGAACGCGCGCGCCCCATGCTTGTCGGACAGCCAGCCGGAGACCGGGCCGGACACCACGAAGCCGGCTGTCAGCGGCAGCAGGAAGATGCCCGCCCACAGCGGGGTGTCCTTGAAGGCGTAGCCGTGCAGCGGCAGCCAGATGCCCTGCAGCCAGATGATCAGCATGAACTGCAGGCCGCCGCGGGCGATCGAGGCCAGCAAGGTGGCGGTGATGCCGGCCGCGAACGCCCGGATCCGCATCAGCCGCAGGTCGAACATGGGGCTGCGGACCCGCAGTTCGATCAGGCAGAAGGCGGCCAGCAGGGCGATCCCGCCGAGGATCCCGGTCAGCACCAGCGGGCTGGTCCAGCCCATCGAGTGCCCGCTGTAGGGGAGCAGCCCGTAGGTGATGCCGATGAGCAGCGCGATCAGGCCTAGCGCGAAGGTGAGGTTGCCGAGCCAGTCGATCCGGGCGGGGGTCCTGATCCCGATCTCGCGCAGGCTGAGGTAGGACCAGATGGCGCCGCCGATGCCGATCGGGACCGAGACGATGAACACCAGCCGCCAGTCGATCGCCGCCAGCACACCGCCGAGGACCAGCCCGATGAACATGCCGGAGATGCCGGCCACCTGGTTCACGCCCATCGCCATGCCGCGCTGGTCGGAGGGGAAGGCGTCGGTCAGGATCGCCGGGGCGTTGGCCATGAGCATCGCCCCGCCGACCGCCTGGATCACCCGGAAGCCGATCAGCCACAAGGCACCGGCCGCGCCGGTCAGCGGGTCGAACGGCAGGGCCAGCGCACCCAGGGCGAAGATGGCGAAACCCGCGTTGTACATCCGGACCCGGCCGTAGATGTCGCCGAGCCGGCCCAGGGTGACCACCAGCACCGCCGACACGACCAGATAGCCCATCAGCATCCACAGCAGGTAGCTGATGTTGCCGGGGGTCAGCGGGTTGAGCTGGATCCCGCGGAAGATCGCCGGCAGCGAGATGATGACGATGGAGGCGTTGACGGTCGCGGCCAGCATGCCCAGCGTTGTGTTCGACAGGGCCACCCACTTGTAGTGGGTGTTCTGCAGCCGCCCGCCGGCCAGCCGGTCCAGGCCGACGCCGTTCCCGCTGCCGTTGCCGGTGCTGCCCGGCGCGCCCACCGTGTCACTTCTGGCGCCGTTGCCGGTGCTGCCCGGCCCGCTGCCGCCCGCTCCGGTCACGTCCGGCTTGGGCTGCCTGGCCCGGCCGTTCGCCGACTCCTCCACCTGGCCGCCGCCCCCACCCTTTGCTGATAATTGCTATCAGCAAACTAACAGACAATCCGGCTGCTGCCCAAGGGCCAATTAGCGCAGGCCGTGACCGCCAAGTCCTGCGAGGTCGGCGTGGCGGTGAGCCTGCACATAGCCGCCTTATGGCCGGATCCTGGGCGGGCGATGTGGACCCGGGCGGGTGCTGCTAGGTGCGTGCGGTGGCCGTCGCGCCAGGGGTGACGTGCTGCCAGCCGGCGACCAGGGCGCTGAGGGTGTCATGCCATAGCCGGTGACCGTCTTCAGTTCGGATCCAGCAGCGCAGTTCGATGGCGGCCAGCCCTTCGCAGGCAGCGTGGAATTCCTGTGCCGCCTCGGTTACGGAGCGGGCACCGAGGCGGCCGGCATCACCGAGGCGGGCGATTCGGCGGTACAGCGCCGGCAGGGCGCGCTCGGCGGCCGGGACTATCAACCGGGCAACATCGGTGGGCACCCAGGTCTGCTGGATGCCGATCCGGAACAGGGCCGGGTGGTTCATCGCGAACAGCCGGAACCCTAGGGTGCCCGCGGCGACCAGGTCGGCGGCCGGGTCGCTCGTTGACGGCAGGGCCTCCACCATGGCGGCGAGCATGTCAAAGGCGCGCGCGCCAAGCCCACTGAGCAACGCCTGTTTGGATCCCAGGCTGGTGTAGACGGCGCGGGTTGTGGTGCCGGTTTTCTCGGCGACCCGGCGCACGGTCAGCGCCGGCAGCCCCTCGGTCTCGGCGATTCTTTCTGCGGCGTCGAGCAGTGCGGTGGCGGTTGCTTCGTCGTGCCGTCGGGATCGGCCCATGTTGACACTGTACCGTAACAGTATTACGTTACAGTGTTGCGAAACTGGATCGCAGCCTGGGAGGTACCCGATGCCGGATATCGCAGAGCAAGATCTGCAGGTCACCATCCAAGCTTGGGACCAGGCCGCGTGGAGCCTGGCGGCACTGGCGCTGGCGACCCGCGGTGACGGCCCGCCCGGGCTGACCACTGCCTCGTGGGAACTGCTGGCCGCTGCCGGGCTCACCGCTACGCCGGGAGCGCCGCTAACTGACCCTGGCATGTCGACCCCGCAGCAGATCGCCAGCCAGGCCGCGGCCGCCCTGTACCAGGCCTCAGCACTGGCCAGTGGCCGCGGCTATGACTGGGGTACGCAGGCCGACGAGGCCCTGCTGGCACAGGGGCAGGCGAGTGGGCAGGGCGCGGCCCCCATGGCCCGGTTCATGCTGCCCATGATGGGTGACCTGGCCGCCCGGGTGGCCGCGCCGGGTGCCCGTTTCCTCGATGTCGGGACCGGTGTTGGCGCACTGGCCGTCGCGTTCGCCCAGGTTTTCCCGCAGCTGGAGGTGCTGGGGATCGACATCCTCGACCGCGCCCTCGACCTGGCCCGCCAGACCATCGCCGCTAGCGGCGTCGGTGCCCGGGTGACGGTGCGCAGGCAAGACGTCTCCGATTTCACCGATGACACCGGATTCGACGTGGCCTGGCTGCCTGCACCCTTCATCCCTCAGCCAGCGCTAAGCGACGGCCTGCTGCGGGTGGTGGCGGCACTGCGCCCTGGCGGATGGCTGATCCTCGGCCACGGCAAATTCGGCGGCACCCCGATCGAGGATGCACTCAGCCGGCTCAAGACCGTCTCCTACGGTGGCACACCGCTCGACGAGGCGGCGGCCTGTCACCTGCTCCAAGAGGCGGGGCTGACGTCGGTACGGACCGTGCCGACCCCGACTGGGGTACCAGCCGTCACCATCGGCCAGAATCCGGCCTGACCAACTGGCCGCCATCGCCCTTACCGGATGCGCGGGCATCCGTACCAGTACGGCATTCAGCCGGATCGGCCCGGGGTCATGATCCCAGGCCGAGCTCGCCGGATCGGCGGGCTAGTTCGAGCTTGGAATGCACGCCCAGCTTGGTGTAGGCGCGCGCGAGATGGCTCTCGACCGTCCGCTCGCTGATGACCAGCGCAGCGGCGATGGCCGGGGCGCTCTCCCCGGCTATTGCAAGGTCGACGATCTCGCGCTCCCGGCGGCTCAGCGCCTCTGCGCCCGCCGCGTGCCGCCTGGCCCGGGGGCGGGCCAGGCCGCCGGTAAGGAAGGTCTCGATGGTGTCGAGTACCTCGTCGGCATCGCCCAGCCACGGCCGGTGATCGACGCCGGATATCTCGACGAGCTGGGCACCATCGATATGCGCGGCAAGGTAGCGGCTGTTGCCGACGTCCACCCACTGCTCGTTGGTGCGGTGGATCACCAGCGTCGGTACCCGCACGCTGGGCAGTAGGTGGCGGATGTCGAGTTCGGCGTTCAGGCCGAGCGCGCCGCGTCCCATTGATGGGCTGGCGGCGGCCCGGAGGTAGCGGGCCCACCACGCCTGGTACTGCTCGTCGTCGGCCACGCTGGGATTGGCCGCGGCCCACCACTTCCCGGTCGCCCAGCCCCGCTCCATCCCGCGCAGGACCTCCTCCAGGTGCTCGGCCGGCCAGCCCCACGGGTAGTCGTCGCTGCGCAGGCGGCGGGCGAACGAGCCATAGGTAACCAGCGACGCCGACCGCTGCGGATGAGCGACAGTGAACGCGATGCACAGGCACCCGCCGTCGGAAACGCCGAACAGGGCAGCCCGCTCGGAGCCCGCCGCATCCATCACCACCCGGATGTCATCCATCCGCTCGGCCAGGCCAGGCGGCCGGGGTGCCGGGTCAGACAAGCCCGTGCCACGCTTGTCGAAGAAGATCACCCGGGCGAAGGCCGCCAGCCGCCGCAGAAAGCGCGCCAGGTACGGCTCCTCCCAGGCGAGCTCGATATGCGAGATGAATCCGGGTACGAACACCAGGTCAACCGGCCCGTCGCCGAACGCCTGGTAGGCGATGTTCACCTTCCCGCTCCGGGCGTAGCTCGTGGTCGGCATGATCAAAGTCTGTCGCCAGCCGCCCCGAACCGCCAGGCACGAGTCAGCCAGATGCCGTACAAGTACCGATGCCGGCGCGCCGTGGGGTGC
>Ga0306920_100012282_pt1 | contig 11612 bp, 8 predicted proteins | sample flu12Cox44000170_FD_204666 | JGI IMG/M metagenome (GOLD analysis project Ga0306920, IMG submission 204666) | Lab enrichment of tropical soil microbial communities from Luquillo Experimental Forest, Puerto Rico - flux4day.12C.oxic.44.000.170 (v2)... | ecosystem: Environmental > Terrestrial >...
CGCAGCAGGTGTCCGGGATTCGGACGCGTCACGGACAGATGGCCCGACTGGTGAGCGCAAGCTGTCTGACGATATTGACTACGGTTGCCAGTCGATTAGTTATCCAGAACATCCAGACATCGATCTGGTCACTGCGGCTCTCGCCGTACAGGCACCACGTGCAGAAGTGCTCGCAGTTATTGGACATCAGCCGGTAGCGATCCTCGCCGAGGCGCGAGTAGGCCCGGCGGATGGCGTCCATGCCAGCGAACCTGGCAGCGGGGCTTTGCCTGATCCAGACCGGGTGCCCATGCGCGAACGCTGTGAGCGAGACCTCCTGCACCGGGCCGCTACGCAGTGACCGCGAGAGCCCTGCGTAGTGCACGACCTTCCCGGCGCCCGCATAGAGACCGTGATGTGTATACCCGAATCGGCCGGTGACGAGGTGGGTGCCGATCGTCAGATCCGCGCCGGTCTCGGTCTCGACAACCGGGCGCCTCGTTCTCGCTGAATTGTTCATGGTCTCCACCGCACTGCGCTGCCTCTCGCACAAGACCAAGGCATACGGTGTGCCATCGCCACCTGCGATCGGCGGGGCGGACTTTGCGCGCGTGCTGAGGCGCGCGAACAGCGGCGAAAGTTGCCTGCAGGGGAGCGTTGTGCGTGCTTGCGCCTTTTGAACAGCGCTGATGTCGCGATGCACCGGACCCGGCACCTCTCAGGCCATCCGTCAACGCTGGAGGACGCTCGCGAATTCAACGCGATCTTCTTCCCGAACGCTGCTTTCGCTGTCCGGAATCCGGACGTCCATCGCAGAAGTGTCCGGTTTCCGGACACCTTCTTACGCTTGCTGCATGGCACAAATTATTGATTTAAAAGGCTTTGTTGACTTTGCAGGGGCGAGGGGCTACGGTTGCTGCAGTCAATGGAGAGTGACCATCCCATGCCGTTTTCTCAATCCGGCGTCCTGATTCCCCGCAGTGGCGACGATCCTGTCGTGGCCTCGGCCTGGGAGCGTTTTCTGCAGCATCAGCCTCTCATGGGGGAGGGTGTGCGCAGCGTCGTCCTGGCTTCGTGGCAGCGGAGCCGTTCCGAGGCCGTTGATCCTGCCAGGCACTCGGCACCTGGGGCGGCCGCCGAGCGTGTTCGCCAGATGCAATTGCAGAACAGGGATCTCTGCGATGCTGCCCGTCCGGCACTCGATAGTCTGCGCGATATCCTGAGGGAATGCGGCACCCTCATCATGCTCTGCGATCCAGGCGGCACCATCCTCCAACTCAATGGCGAGACGAGGGCCCGCAGCGTCGGCGAGCAGGTCAACCTCGCCACCGGGGGCTGCTGGAATGAAGACGTCATCGGCACCAACGCCATTGGCACCGCAATCGCCACCGGCGCTCCGGTCCAGATTCATGCCAGCGAGCATTTTTGCCTGGACGTCAAACGCTGGACCTGTGCTGCTGCGCCTGTTCTCGATCCCTTTACTCGCAGGCTGCTGGGCGTGGTTGACGTCTCCGGCGTCAAGGAGACGTTTCATGGCCACACCCTGGGACTGGTGGTGACCGCTGCACGGCAGATCGAAGGCGAGTTGGCGCGCCTCGACGTTGCGCTTCACGAGCGGCTGCTGGCTCGCGCCATCGATCATTTCATCCGCTACGCCAGCGACTTCGTCGTGCTCGTCGACAGTCGCGGGCGCGTTGTCCGCACTTCCGGAAATGCGCAGGCGGTGAGAGAAACGCATGGCGTGCGGTTGCCGCTTCTGCAGGCTGGCAACCAGGTGCCCGGACTCAACCTCGCACTCTCCGACGCTGAGCGTGGCTGCCAACGCGCGGAATGGTTGCGTCCCGAATGGCTGCACCTCGTCAAGGACCATGACGCTACGTTGGGTACGATGGTCGTCATTCCGCTCAGGGCGCAAACGAACCGAACTACCTTGTCGCCGTTGACCACGGCCACGATGTCACTCGCGGGAAACGATCCTTTCGGCGAGATCATTGGCGCAAGCGAGATTCTGGCGGCGACCAAGGCACGCGCTCGCCGCATTGCGCCTCTCGACCTGCCGGTACTGCTCCTGGGCGAGACCGGAGCCGGCAAGGAACTCTTCGCCCGGGCGCTGCATCGGGCCGGTAACCGCGTCGAAGGCCCCTTCGTTGCCGTCAATTGCGGTGCGTTGACTCGTGAACTCCTTGCCAGCGAACTCTTCGGCTATAACGAGGGCGCTTTCACCGGAGCGCGTCGTGGCGGCCTTCCGGGCAAGTTCGAGCAGGCCGATGGCGGCACGCTGTTTCTCGATGAAATCGGCGAGATGCCGCTCGATATGCAGCCCCACCTGTTGCGCGTGCTGCAGGATGGCATCGTGGTCCGGCTTGGCGACACGCGCGAGCGACATGTTTCGGTGCGCGTCATCGCCGCCACTAACCGTGATCTGCAGAATGAGATCGCAGCCGGGCACTTCCGCGAGGACCTGTACCACCGCCTATGCGCCGTCAGCCTGCAACTGCCTCCGTTGCGCGACCGGCCTGGCGACGTCGAAGCGATCATCGAACATCTGAACGACAAGCTCGCACGCAAGTATGGCTGTGCACCCAAGCGGCTTGAGCCAGCCGTGTATCAGGCGCTTATGAGCTATCGTTGGCCAGGCAACATACGCGAACTGCAGAATGCTTTCGAAGTGATGTTCGCGCTCAGCGAAGGCAGTGTGATCGATATTTCCCTATTGCCTCCTTCCGTCGCACAGGTCAAGGGTTCACTTCCCATCTCGACTTCAACGGCGATCCCCGCTTCATTCAGTCGTCTCGACGATATAGAGAGACAGGCAATAGTCAGTGCTATCGCGAATGCCCACGGAAACATTTCCATGGCTGCCCGATCCCTCGGGATCTCGCGGAGCACGCTGTATGTCAAGCTGGCCACGATGCGGGCTCAGCCTGGAAATTCTGGCTCCCGCGCATAGGATCAGGTCCGACCGATCAGGAGCGTGCGCGCACGTCGGGGTGGACGAGCAACGCTCCAAGCGTGCGGATCGCCTCGTCGATGCGAGGCGACCACGGGTGCCCGTAATTGAGCCGAATGCAATTCTCGAAGGCGTGTGACGCGGAGAAAACCGGCCCCGGCGCCACGCTGATGCCGTGCTCGATGGCTAGCCGATGGAGCGCCATGGCATCGATGGGCTCGGGAAACGTGAGCCAGAGAAAGTAACCGCCTTCGGGGCGCGAATATTGCGTGCCTTCCGGCAGCCAGCGGCGTATCGCTTCGATCATCGCGTCCCGCTGGCCCTGCATGGCGAGGCGGATTTTCTTCAGATGACGCTCGTAGCCGCCATGTTCCAGGTAGTCGGCAATCCCGGCCTGTACCGGAATGCTTGCCGAAATCGTGGTCATCAGCTTGAGCCGCTGCACGCGCTCGGCGAAGCGCCCGGCGCTTGCCCAGCCCACGCGATAGCCCGGCGCGAGGTTCTTCGAAAACGAGCCGCAGTGCATGACGAGGCCGCGCCGGTCGAACGCCATGGCGGGCGGCGGATAACTGGATGCATAGTGCAGTTCGCCGTACACGTCATCTTCGATGAGCGGCACTTCGTGTTTCGCCAGCAGTTCGACGAGTGCCTCTTTCTTCGCCGCAGACAACGTGACGCCAGTGGGGTTCTGGAAATTCGTCATGAACCAGCAGGCGCGAACAGGGTGCCTCTCCAGCGCCTGCGCCAGCGAGTCGAGGTCGAGCCCCGTGGCGGTATCGACGGGAATCTCGACCGCGCGCAGGCCCAGGCGCTCGATCGCCTGGAGCGCGGCATAAAAGCCCGGCGACTCGACCGCGACGATGTCGCCAGGTTGCGTGACCGCCATCAGGCAAAGATTGAGTGCTTCGAGCGCGCCGTTGGTGACGATGATGTCCTCGGCGGGCTGCGAGATGCCAAGGCGCATGTAGCGCAGCGCGATCTGCCGCCGCAGGCTCTCGTTGCCAGGCGGCAGATCGACCACCGTGCTCCACGGGCTCACGCTGCGCGCCGCCTGGCCGAGTGATTTCGCGAGACGCGCGAGCGGAAAGAGCAAAGGAGAGGGAAAGGCGGAGCCGAGCGGCACGATGCCGGGGCGCTTGGCGGCGTCGAGCACGGAGAACACCAGATCGCTGATGTCGACGGTTGCGGATTCGCCCGTCGTTGCACTGGCGGCTTTCGCTGACTTCGAGAGCGGGGCGACGTAATAGCCGGAGCGCTCCTCAGCGCGCACGAGGCCCCACTGTTCGAGCAGATAGTAAGCGCGCGCCGCCGTGGACTGGCTCACGCCTTGCTGCGCGATGATCTGCCGCAGCGACGGCATGCGTGAGCCCGGCGCGAGGTTGCCGGAGCGAATCTCGGCGGCCATGCTCTGCGCCAGCCGTTCGTAGCGTGTCATGCGCGTGGGTTCGTCGAATGATCCTGGAGGTCGTTCGATTTTCGTATGGATCGCCGGACTTGGGAAGCGATCTGCTGCGCTGTTATTTTCGTCGACTGCTTCTGTACGGCGTCGTGGCGTTGGCCGATCATGGCGGTCAACGCGCACCGATTGCCGGGTCTGTTCTCCCGGGGGGCGCGGGGATAACTGCGCGAGTGCCCGGATCATCACCTAAACCCGCAGAGCTTGCGGCTCTTATTGCCTGTAGCGCGGCAAGCCTTTCGCCCCGGCACGCGAGTGCCGGGGCGTTTGTTTTGTCAGGAGCAAGGACGCTTCTGAGGGGGCGGGCACATCGTTGCGCAACCGCCGCGGCCGCGTTGTGATGCCACGTTCTGGGTCACTGGTCCGCACTGGTTTCCCGCATCCATCATCCGATGGGCAAGCAAAACCCAGCCCTACGAATCGCGTCCCATCGTTACCGGTTGCGGTCAGGATTGGCGAGCCGCTCGACACGCATGCGTCCGGGCGGCTCGAAATACGTCCCGAAACGAACCAGCCCTGCCTTTTTCAGGTGGCAGACCATCGTGAAGCTCGCGAGCAGGCCCGGATCCGGATCGTCCCTGATTTCGATTTCCACCGAGCGCAGACGGGGCTCGAATTTGAGCAGAACGCTCTCCATCTGGTTGCGCAGGTCATGAACGGATGCAGGCAGATTTCTGTAGACACTGGTCAAATCCGGCAATCCGTAGTCAGGCACATGTTTGAGGGCGCCGGCCCGCGTATTCAGGATCCGCCTGATATTCGCCTGAACGCTCAGGATTTCGAGCGTCCTGTCATCATGATTTTCGAGTGGCTCGCCGTTGATGTGGCCAAGCAGCACGTCGTAAAGGGAAGGTCCCGCAGGCACGGTGTCGTTCTCCTCAGGCGATCGACGCTTCTGGCGGTGCGTCTACGGCAACCGGCGTGTCCCGGTCAATGAAATCGATCGTCAGGCTGCCTTCGGCCGAGCTGGAAAGAAGGATCTTCGCGGATGCGGTGCCGGCCGCGATGCGGGCAAGCAGCTCGCGGGAAACCGATGGCAGGATGCGCTGGTTGAGGAACGCATCCACGTTGCGCGCGCCGGACTCGCGGGCCAGGCACAGTCCGGCCATCGCACCGATGAGCGATTCGTCGCAAACCAGTTCGACATCGTGCTGCCGGCGCAGGCGTTCGGCGACCTTCGCGAGCTTCATCCGCACGATCGCGGCGAGCGCGGCCACATCGAGCGGCCGGTATGCCAGCGTCTGGAAGCGGGCGAGCAGGGCGGGCTGGAAGTGCGCGACGAGCTGCGGGTGAATGGCGTCGAGGAGCGCCGCCTGCGCGATGTCCGGACTGTCTGTCGTCACTTCATCGATCTGCGCGCTGCCGAGATTCGACGTCATCAGGATCACGCAGTTGCGGAAATTGATTTCGCGGCCTTCGCCGTCGCGCATCGTGCCGCGATCGAACACCTGATAGAAGATGTCGAGCACGTCGCGGTGGGCTTTCTCAACCTCATCGAGCAGCACGACGCTGTACGGGCGCTGACGCACCGCTTCGGTCAGGATGCCGCCTCTGCCATAACCCACATAGCCCGGGGGCGAGCCCTTGAGCTGCGATACCGTGTGCGATTCCTGGTACTCCGACATGTTGATCGTCGTGAGCGCTGCCTCGCCGCCAAAGAGCAGGTCGGCAAGCGCGAGCGCGGTTTCCGTCTTGCCAACACCTGAGGGGCCTGCAAGGAGGAACACGCCGAGCGGCGCGTGTTCGCTCTTCAGCCCTGCCTTCGCCGTACGCAGACTTTCAGCAAGCGCGGCCAGCGCCTCGTCCTGCGCGACAACGCGTTTCGCCAGTCCGGTTTCGAGCGTGAGCAAACCCTGCAACTCATCTTCGAGCAGGTTGCCTGCCGGCACTCCGGTCCATTCGGCCACCACGCGTGCGATCGCCTGGGCGTCTACATCCGCGAAGATCAGCGGCGCCTTGCCCTGCGCGTGCGCGAGGGCTTCACGTGTCTTCGCGAGAGAGGTGTCGTCGCCAGGTGCCCTCGTGTCTCGCTGCTGGAGCAGGGCCTGCACGAGGGCGAGTTCCTGTCCGTATCGTTGCTGCAGGGCCTCCATCCCGGCCTGCGCTTCGGTGAGCGCGATTTCGAGCGCAGCACGACGGCCTTGCGCATCTGCGATACCGGCACGCGCGTCGTCTTCAACCGTCGTGAGTTCCAGTTCGATCGCCGCGACCGCGGCGCGGGCACGCTGGAGTTCCGCCGGATGCGATTCGAGACCCATGCGTACGCGCGCAGCTGCCGTGTCGATCAAATCGACGGCCTTGTCGGGCAGTTGCCGTGCCGGGATATAGCGGCGCGAGAGCCTGACCGCGGCGACCAGCGCCTCATCGCGGATGTGCACGTTGTGGTACTTCGCGTAGCGGTCCTTGAGGCCCCGCAGCATCAGGCAGGCGGCCGCGTCGTCGGGCTCCTCGACCTTGATCATCTGGAAGCGGCGCTCGAGCGCGGCATCGCGCTCGAAATATTCCTTGTACTCCGCCCAGGTGGTCGCGGCGATCGTGCGCAGCTCGCCGCGCGCGAGCGCGGGCTTGAGCAGGTTGGCCGCATCGGCGCCGCCTGCCACATTGCCCGCGCCGATCAGCGTGTGCGCTTCGTCGATAAACAGCAGGATCGGCTCGGCCGAGGCCTGCACCTCATCGATCACATTCTTCAGGCGCTGCTCGAATTCGCCCTTCACCCCGGCGCCGGCTTGCAGCAGCCCGAGATCGAGCGTGAGGATTCGCACGTCGCGGATCACGTTCGGCACCATGCCCGCGGCCACGCGCAGCGCGAGACCTTCTACCAGCGCGGTCTTGCCCACGCCCGGCTCACCCACGAGGATGGGGTTGTTCTTCCTGCGGCGCGCGAGCACGTCGACCATCTGCTGGATTTCGCGATCGCGCCCGAAGACGGGGTCGATCTTGCCTTCGCGCGCTTTCGCCGTGATGTCGATCGCGAAACGGGCGAGGGCGTCGCCTTCCACATTGCGCCTGGCTGCCTGCGTCGCTTTCTCCGTTGTTTTTCCGTCAGGCATGGGGCCCGCGGCAACGGCGCCTGTTGCTTGTGCGGCCTGTTCGGGTAATGCCTCCGGCTTTTCCGGCGGGTTCTCGCAGGTGCGCTGCGCAAGGCGCGGCAGCAGTCGCGGGATCTGCGCGCTGCTGATGGATAGCAGCTGCCAGCTATTGTTTGCGCGAAGCACGTGCGGCGCCTCGATGATGGCTTGCAGGACATTGCCGGAGCGGATCACCGGATCGCCGCCCGTGTCGCTGGAAGACGCAATGAACCAGGCATCCTGGAGAACGACGGCCAGCTGCGGCGAGAGGCTCGGGCGGCCACGCAGGTTGCGCGGCGTGTGGTCGATGGCCCGGAGCAGCGCGTCCCACACGGCGTCGATGCTCAGGTCGTAGTGGTTCATGATGGCCGGGATATCGCCGTCCCCGGCCTCGATCAGCTTGAGCAGCCAGTGCTCGACCGTAATCTCGTCCGAGAGTCGTCCCTGGCACAGGCTTGCGGCAGCCTCGAGCGCATTCGCACAGTGGGGATTGAGCCGCTGCAAGAGCTGGTTCGCGTCACGGGAGAAATGGTTTCGGTCGTTGAGCATGGTCATGTTCGGGCCGTTCGCACGTCTGAAGAGGGGGCGTGCCGGCTGGGAGCGGCCGCCCCACGCAATAAAAAGGCCGGTTCGCAAAGGTGATTGCGCGGACTGGCAAGGGAAGGCCAGTCATTCCGGGGGCCACCGGGGATGGTTGACCGGCCTTCAGACCACCGGGAATCAGGAACGCTCGTTCCAGGTATCCTTGTGGATGATGTTGCCGTCCTTGTACGACCACGTGATCGTTTCGTAGCGCAGCTCGACCTCCTCGAGGTGGTTGTGCTTCTCGTAGTCGGGATCCTTGATGTCGAGCATCCTCGGACGCACCGCGACGATCTTCACGTTATCGAGCTTCGTGTTGAAGTATTCCTTCTCCTTGCCCGCGTCGTCGATCTTGTACCACTTGATCTCCGCCGACTTCAGCGTCTGGCCGCTCGTCACTGCCTTGTACAGATACGGCGTCGACGCGTCGGTTTCCTTGACCAGCTTGATCGGCGCGTGTACGCGCGTACCCGTCAGCTTGCCGGTGTTGCCGTCGGTCGGAATATGCAGGCTGTGATCGAACGAGGTGATTTCGACGCTGCCTTCGCGACCCTGGACCGTGACCGAGCCCTTGATGTCTGCGCCACCATCGTCCTTGAGCCACATGTATGACGGAATTGCCATTTCTTACTCCCTTCTTCTTGCAGCGACAATTGCCCGGAGTGAGTCCCCGGGCGACACAATCCCGAAGCAGGAGCTTCGGGGACGTAAAATGTGTTATCCGGGCTGGCGATCTTTCAGGGGCGTTTGCTGCGCGACATCGGGCACAAGCGTGATCTCCACGCGACGATTTCTTGCACGCCCTGCGTCGGTATCGTTGCGCGCGATGGGGTGGGTGTCGCCGTAGCCCTGAATGGCGAACTGCGCGGCCGGAATGCCGGAGGCTTCGACAAGCCAGTCGCGCACGGCCTCGGCGCGCGCCGTCGAGAGCTTCAGGTTCCTGTCGGGGGCGCCCACGTTGTCGGTGTAGCCCGCTACGAGAATCCGCTTGTCGGGATGGGCCTTGATCATTTCCAGGGCGCTCACCATGACCCGTGTCGAGCCGTCCTTGAGCCTGGCCTTGCCGCTGTCGAACAGCGACATGCTGTCGAGCGTCACAACCGCGGGCGGTGGGGGTGGAGGCTGATACGAAGCGATCGTCCTGTCGAGTGGCGCAATCAGCCGGCCGCCCCGGTACAGGCCGAACGACAGGGGAAGAGGGACACCGGTGCGCGCGTAACGCTCAAGCTCGTCGCGATCGGCAACGAGTACCTTCAACGCATCGTGTCGTGCTGCATCGTGGTCAGGCCGGATCATCGAATAACGGCCAAGATCGGCTTCGATACGACTGAGCAGGCTCTGGTTGTGGCGGGCCGAAAAAAAGAATGCGACCGCGCCGGCGCACGCGAGCAACGCCACGGCATGGGCGCATGCAAGAAGGCGCGGCGACATCCAGAATCGCTGGGGCACAGCCTGGACCAGTGGCTGGGGGAGTGGCCACGGCCTCGGCGAGGCACTGGCCGCCGCGCGGTCGACACGGGTCCACATCCGCGCATCGCGCTCCCACGGATTGCCCGAACCGCTTTGCGGCCCGCAGTCGATCCAGCCGGCACCGAACAGGGCCCAGGGACGGGCGGGTTGCTGCCGGTCGGTGAGCGCGTGGAAGACAACACGCTGTGTCCAGCCGGCGACCGACGCGAGCGCAGCGGCGCGCGTAGCCGATACACGGCTATCTTCGGCTGTGCGGCCAACTTCATCTTCTGCCGCGCAGATGACAGCCTCGATACGCTGCGCGTCGACCAGACGGGTGGCGGATGAAACGCCGAACCACTGCGGGACAGAGAGATCCGCCGGGACAGCGGTGAGTCGCTGATAGACAGCGACGTACCCGGGAAGGGGCCGGGAGCCCAGTCGCCGGGCGGCATCGGCCACAGCCTGCCGCGCCAGGCGCAACGACTGGATGAGCACGTCGGCATCGGTATGCCGGGCCGGTACGACCGACAGCATGACGGCGTCCGGTGCCCGGCCATCGCGCCATTGCTTCACGGCGACGGCGAGGCGCGGGACATCCTGCGCCCGGTCCATACGCAGCCAGATCGCACCGTCGCCAACGTAGACGAAGCGCTCTTCCCCGTCCCGGTCGAACAGCGCGGGCAGCTCGTCACCGATCACCAGCACGAGCGGCATGCGTGTGCGCAGCCCGACCGGGATATCGGCCGTCGCTTCTCCGAGTTCGGCAAGCACGTCGGCCCCCTGACTGCGTGACAGGGAAAGCCGGGCGGTACGCCAGACCACGAGCAGCACGGCAACGATGACGGATGTGCCCGTGAGCCCCCAGGCCATGCCGGCGCCCGGCTGCGCGACGAGCCAGATCACCGCGAGCGCCAGTACGCAAGCCATCACGGCCATCAGCCGCAACGGGTAGCCCAGCCCCTCATGGCGGGGCGCCCGCACGCGGGTCGGCCCGGAATCCAGCACAGGCAGATCGGATTTCACGGCTGGCTGACCTTCGCGGGTGCAAGGGGTCCGAGATGGGCAATCTGGGTATCGAGCGCCACACTGCCCGCACTCCAGACGATCGCGGCAACGATGCACGCGAGCCCCGCCACGGCCCACGGCGAAAGCCGGTAGAACCAGTCTGACAGCCTGCGTCCTGGCTGGTCCGTGATGAACGGTTGCCCTGCCGCTGGACGAAGCTTGTCCAGACGCGCATTGAGCGCCGACAGCAACGCGGCACGCTGGGGTTCACCATCGCGCGCATAACGACCTTTGAACCCGATGCCAAGGAAGGCGGCGTAGCATTCGAGCAGGTCGACATTGGCCGGCGTCTCACGCAGGCGCGCCTCGATACGGTCGATCACCTGCTCGCCGGCGTCGTGTACCTTGAACCATTCGACCTGCAGCGGTGTCAGTTCCCAGCTGGAGCGGCTTTCGGGCGACAGATGGCACAGCGCCGTTTCGTCCAGCAGGCCGCACTGGGCAACCAGCACTTCCTGACGCACATCGGCGGGATAGCCCCGCCGCGTGAGCGCGTCCGCGAAGGTGGCAATGATCTGGCGACAGCGTTCGCGAAAGGCGTTCGCATCCGGCACCGTACCGCCCTCACCGAGCGAGGTGACGAGCAGGGCCGTGTCGCGCAGCAGATCACGGATACCACTACCGACGGGGCGATCATTTTCGTGCGTGACATTCGTCGCGGCAGGCTGGCTGCGCTGGAGGGCGAGAGTCGTCATGTGCGCAGCACCGCGTAGAGTTCGAGCGACGCGTCGGGTATCGACGCCGGGAGATAGATCTGGCAGGCGCGCGCAGCGAGCATTCTGGCGTGCGCTTCACTGGTGCCGTCCAGCGCGAAATACTGGTTGTCGAGGCGCACCGGAATGGCGCCGGGTACCCGCTGGACAGCCTTCAGCGGAATGCCAAGGAGTGCAGAATTGACGATGAGTTCGACGTCGTCCGGCGAGCCGATCTTGCACAGCCTCGGGAACTGCTCGACGAGTTCGAACGCCGGTGCGGCCGAGTTGACCGACACATACCAGTCCGCAGTCCCTTCGACGATGCGCTCGTCCAGAAACTGCCCCGTCCAGGTCGTCGGGCTCTT
>Ga0306920_100012283_pt1 | contig 11612 bp, 5 predicted proteins | sample flu12Cox44000170_FD_204666 | JGI IMG/M metagenome (GOLD analysis project Ga0306920, IMG submission 204666) | Lab enrichment of tropical soil microbial communities from Luquillo Experimental Forest, Puerto Rico - flux4day.12C.oxic.44.000.170 (v2)... | ecosystem: Environmental > Terrestrial >...
AACTAACCATTCACAATGATGCAGGCCTGTTTGTCCCAGTTTCGCGCTTGAACCAGCTTCGCCGCGAACTGGTAGCGGACCTGGAAAAGGCTCTGGATGCCGGGCTGGAAACCAGAATCCAGGAAAATCAAGATGCGATCAAGGTAGGTCCCGCTAGCCGATCGGGACCTGATGGTAGCTTCCGCTGGTCGCTTAAAGTGGATCGGCTCGAGTTTCTCGAATCGCTGGAATCTGAAGACCTGACGAATGTCGATGAAATCATCATCGATATTGCCCGCGATCATCCGGCATTGGACAAGGTCGAGCAGTGGGGAAATCGCATCGGCCGGGAGCGAATCCGCCTGGCCTTGCCGGCTTTGACGCGCTCGTGGGAGGACAAGGGAATCCGCCACAAGATTGAGCAGCTGCGGGCGGCGGGCTGGCGGAAGTGGGAGGTGGCCAATCTTTCCGGGTGGCATTACTTGGGGATTGAGCCCAGCCAACCGGGGGCTTACGCCCCCGGCTCGCCGGATATCGATCTCACAACAGATTGGTCGGTGTATGTTCTCAATCGGCTGGCGGCACAGCAGCTCATGAACATGGGAGTGAGCCGATTTACTTTGTCGCCGGAAGACGGCCTGGCCAACTGGCGACCGCTTTTGCAGGAGTTTGGCCCGCTGGCCACCCTCATCGTCTACCAGGACACTCCTTTGTTCATCGCTGAGTCGTGCGCTTACGCCAACCTCATCGGCGGCTGCCCCGGCAAGGCCAATTGCACGTTCGAAAGCATGGACATGACCAGCAGTCACGGGGAAAAGGTGACGGCCCTGGATTACCATTGCCGGACCATCGTGCTCAACCAGGGGCCCTTCTGCCTGTCGGATCGGCTGGAGGAATTGAAGGAAGCCGGCGCGATTTCCGTGCGTGCCGATTTTATTTACCGGAAGTATCTTCCCGATCAGGTGCGCAATTTATGGCGACAGGTTCGTGCCGGGCAACTGATCTCCGGAGCCCAGGCCGCCAATTACGAGCGAGGAATCCTGTAATCTTGGGAGCCCGAAGCGCCAGCGAGGAACTCCCTCGCTGGCGCTTCGGGCTCCTCGATGCGTTTCTCATCCAAAACCATTTCCCTAGAATGTTCTCCATGCTGGACGCACAATTTATTCGCGACAACCTGGAAGCCGTCAAAATCAATTGCAAGAATCGCAATGTTAAGGCGGAGCCGGAGCGCGTGGTGCAGCTTGATGATGAGCGCAAGCTGCTGGTGCAGGAAACACAGACCTTGCAGCAGCGGCGAAATGAGATTTCCGCACTCATTCCAAAGGAAAAGGACAAGGACAAAAAGGATAGCCTGGTCAAGCAAGCTCGTGACTTGCGGGACAAGGTCGGCGGCCTCGAAGTCCAGATCAAGCAGGTGGAAACCGAGTTGCGGACCGTGCTGGCCACCATTCCGAACATGTCGCATCCGGACGCTCCGGTCGGGACCACGGCCCAGGACAACAAGGTCATCAAACGCTGGGGCGAGCCGCGCAAGTTTGAGTTTGCGGCAATGGATCATGTCGCCCTGGCCGAGGCGTTGAACCTGGTTGATTTCGAGGCCGGCTCGGCGGTCGCGGGGCAGAAATTTTACTTCCTCAAGAATGATGCGGTTTTGCTGGAACTGGCCCTCGTTCAATATGCGATGAACACCTTGATGGATGCCGGTTACACGCCGATCATCACGCCGGATGTGGCCAAGGTGGATGTGCTCGAAGGAATCGGCTTCATTCCGCGCGGGCCGGAGACGCAAATCTACAGCCTGGAGAATACCGACCTGTGCCTGATCGCCACCGCGGAAATCACGCTGGGCGGCATGCACCAGGGCCAGATCATTGAGGAATTGCAGTTGCCGATCAAATACGTCGGCCTCTCGCATTGTTTCCGGACGGAGGCGGGAGCGCCGGGCCGGGACACGCGCGGCCTGTACCGCGTGCATCAGTTCACCAAAGTGGAAATGTTTGCGTTCTGCACGCCGGATCAGAGCGAAGAGCTGCACCAGGAGCTACTCTCCATTGAAGAGAAGATTTTTCAAGGTCTTGGCTTGCCCTATCAGGTCATCGATACCTGCACGGGGGACCTGGGTGGTCCTGCTTATCGCAAATTTGACCTGGAAGCATGGATGCCGGGCCGCGGCCAGCGAGGAGAATACGGCGAGGTCACCAGCACATCAAATTGCACCGATTATCAAGCCCGCCGGCTGAACATTCGCTTCAAGAGCCCCAAGCACAAGGGGACACGCTATGTACACACCCTCAACGGCACGGCGGTGGCCGTCAGCCGGACCATCCTCGCCATCCTGGAAAATTACCAGCAAGCCGATGGCTCAGTGCTGATCCCCGAGGCGTTGCGGCCATGGTTTCGGGGCAAGGACCGAATTTGCGGGGCGGTTCACGTGTAGCAGCGACTCTCAACTTCAGTGATTTCTTGTTTGTGACACGCTTTCCTCATCTTCTTGCCCGATCAAAGCGTCCAATTTTCCCGCCTTTTCTCTGGATGCCGGTTATTCACATTCTTCTTCAGGTTACCACGGGCGACGGCCGATGATATCAGTCGGGGTATTCCCGCCCGTCTGGATACCCTGGGGGAGTATCCCCAACAGTTTGCCCAATTTTGCTCCTGTTGCGACGCCCTCGAATGGATTTGGGTCAACGAGGACCGTCACGGAAATGACCGGAATCAGCGGAATCAGTCGGCAGTAGCAGTCCGCAGTCGGCAGTGCTGCCAACTGCCGACTGCTGCTGCCGACTGATTTTCAACCCACGGAGGGATTCATGGGCCTTTTTTCCTTTTTCTCATCCCGGCAGCCCCGCAAAACAAAAAGCCCCAAAAAGAAACGGCCGTTGGCGATCGAGCCGCTCGAAGACCGGTTCTTGCCCAGTACTTCCACGATCAGCGGCTTTGTTTTTAACGACGCCAACAACAACGGCCTGTTTGACAACGGCGAATCCCCCATCGCCAATGCGAATTTGCAGCTCGTGAACTCCTCGAACCAGGTGATCGCCACGACGACTTCCGATGCCACGGGCCATTATCAATTCACCCAGGACAACACCGTCACGCAATCGCCCCAGCAGATCACGCAAGTCCTCACCTTCCCAGCGACGCAGACGGATTTTTCCCTGTCGCAAGTCTTGCAACAGTTCGATCCGTCCCTGGGGCAATTGCAATCTATTCAGATCGTGCACAACGGGACAATCACCAGCACGATCAAGGTGGAAAACACCAGCACGACGTCGGCCGGGACTATCAACGCCACGGTATCCGGCGATATCGTCTTGACGGGCCCGGGAGTCAACTCGGATTTGAATCTTTCGCAAAACGCCGGCTCCTTCAATGCGACGGTCTATGACGGCACGCTGGATTTCGGCGGCACGAGCGGCTTTTCCTTCGCCCCCAAGGCCGCCGCTGGCAACCAGACTCTAACCTTGACCGGAAGCGCCATGACCCCATACGAGGGCAGCGGATCGGTTCAGTTGACCGAGACCGGCAAGGCCACTTCCAATGCCTCCGGGGGCGGCAACCTGGTTGCTAACCTGCTGAGCAACGGCAACGCCACCGTGACCGTGATTTACAACTACATTCCCTCAAACAATCTCAAGCCGGGCAATTACACCATTCGCTTGAACCCGCAACCGGCGAATTATCTGCCCGGCAAGGAATCCGCCAACGGCGTGGTCCTCAATGTGCCACCCGGAACCAATGCCATACCGGTAACCTTGAACAACAATGATTCGCCCAATAACGATTTCGGCGAGTTGATCGCCCCCAGCGTATCCGGCTTTGTCTATCTCGACGCCAACAACAACGGCATCAAGGACCAGAATGAAAACGGCCTGCCCGGTGTCCAGGTCGCTCTTTCCGGCACCAACGACCTGGGCAATGCGGTATCACTGACCCTCAATACCGATGCGAGCGGGTTCTTCCAGTTCAGCAATCTGCGGCCCGGAACGTACACCCTGACGGAAACGCCGCCGGCCAACTATCTGCAAGGCAAGGACGCCATCGGCTCGTTGGGCGGCACTCTCAATGGCACGCAGATGTCGGGCATTGTCCTGGGTTCGGGGAGCCAGGGCGCCAATTACGATTTCGCGCATTTGACACCGGCAACCGTGTCCGGCTTCGTCTACGTCGACGCTAACAACGATGGCGTCAAGGAGCAGGGAGAAAACGGTCTGCCCGGCGTGCAGGTCACCCTGGCCGGCACCAACGACCAGGGTACTCCGGTGTCGCAAACGGCCACTACCGATCCGAGCGGGTTCTACCAGTTCAGCAACCTGCGGCCTGGAACCTACAGCATCACGGAATCGCCGCCGGCCAATTATCTGCAAGGCAAGAACGCTATCGGCTCCTTGGGCGGCGTCCTCAGCAACACGCAAATGTCGAATATCGTCCTGGCATCCGGCAACCAGGGAACGAATTATGATTTTGCCGAGCTGACCGCGGCCGGCTTGTCGGGTTTTGTTTACATGGACGCCAACGATAACGGCGTCAAGGATGCCGGCGAGAACGGCATCGCCGGCGTCCAGGTAACGCTCACCGGCACCAACGACCTGGGCCCCGTCTCGCAAACGGTCAACACCGATGCGAACGGCGCCTACCAGTTCAACAATTTGCGGCCGGGAACCTATGCCATCACAGAGACCCAGCCCGCCAATTATCTGCAGGGCACGAACAGCATCGGCTCGCAGGGCGGCCAGGTCGGCAACGACCAGTTCACCAACCTGGTGCTCGCCCAGGGCACCCAGGGAATCAACAACAATTTCGGCGAGTTGGCGCCGGGAAGCCTGTCCGGCTTCGTTTACGTGGACACCAATAATGATGGCATCAAAGAGGCGGGCGAAGCCGGGCTTGCCGGCGTGCAGATTACCCTGACCGGCACCAATGACCAGGGGCCGGTTTCGCAAACAGCTACCACCAATGCCAGCGGTGCTTACCAGTTCACCAATCTGCGGCCTGGAAACTACACGCTCACCGAAACTCCGCCTGCCGGCTACCGCGACGGCAAGGACGCCATCGGTAGCCAGGGCGGAACAGTCGGCATCGACGTCTTGAGCAATATCGTCCTGGGTGTGGGGGTCGTCGGCACCGACAACGACTTCGCCGAGGTCCCGATTCTGAAAGCCGACCTGGCCATCGTCAAGACCGCTAACCTGTCAAGCGTGCAGATTGGCGGCACACTGAACTATACCTTGACGGTCAGCAATCTTGGCCCGAACACAGCCCAGAATGTGGTGGTCACCGATACACTGCCTGCGGGAAGTACCTATGTCAGCGCCTTTAGTCCGGGCTGGAACATCACCGAGGCTAACGGCGTAGTCACGGCTACAACGGCTTCCTTGCCGTCGGGCCTCACCCAGAAAATAATCGTGACGATCACGGCGCCAACTGTGCCAGGCATTATCACCAACACCGCCACAGTGTCTTCCGATACGCAGGACACCAACCTCGGCAACAATACCAGTTCCGTTACCACCACAGTGTATTCCCAGCCAGCCCAGGTCTTCCCGAAGGCGATCGTCCCCTTGGTGACCGTGCCGGCCATCGTCAGCAAGATTCAACTGACCTGGGGGAACAGCTTCTTGGATCCCGTCTTGCTGGGACGGTTGACGCTGATCGACGGGCTTTACCAGACCCTTCTGGGCCGGCATGCCACCTACACCGAACAGGTTAGCTGGGCTCTGCAGTTGAAGAACGGCCTGACGCAGACGCAACTGGTGAATATCCTCGTGGCCACTCCGGGCCATCAGGCCCTGGAAGTCCGGCACATCTATCGGATGATCCTTCATCGCGCCCCGACCACGATGGAACTGTCCGCGGGCGTCCATAGCTTGCTCGCGGGCACGCCGGAGTCGACCCTCATGCTCAATCTTTTGCTCTCCCCGCAGTACCAGGCCTTACATCCGACGGCCAGCAGTTTCATCAGCGGCTTCTACCGGGACATTTGCAATGAAATCCCCGATTCCCAGACGCAGCTGAACCTGGTCCAATCCCTGGGCGCCGAAACGGTGACCAACATGGCCCAGGATTTGTTGAACTCCACCGCAGCCACCAATGCCATGGTCACCGATGGCTTTGCCCGCATTCTCCGCCGCCTGCCGACCGACAACGAATTGCAATTCTGGACCAGCCAGCTGCAAACGGGACAGGTCACTCAGGCCGGCTTCCTGGCCCAGCTGGCATCCTCCCCGGAGTTCTACACCTTGGCCCGCAATAGCATGCAGGGCTAATGCCCAGTCGTCAGTGGTCAGTGGCCAGTGGCACTTAGTTACTTGGTACTTGGTACTTAGTTACTTGGTACTTGGTACCAAGTAACTAAGTACCAAGTACCAAGTACAAATGTCTGCCTCTTAGTACGGACCACTGGCCGCTCGTGTGCGGCGAACATGAGACGTAAAGACCTATTGGTCCAGTTGTTCCGCTTGTGGGGGTTGTGCCGGGTTTGCCCGGTCTGCCAGCGACCTTAACCATCTTTCCGTGCCAGGCTAGTTGATGGATTGCCCCAACCGTTTTGTTTTTGTCGAAATAAGGAAGAAGAATGTCCCGTGAAGGAACGGGGACGCTACCAGCCACGGAGGGGCAACCTATGAGATGTTTGAAGGCAACCGGTTTATTGCTGGCACTGGGCTTCCTCACCTCCCGATCTTTTGCCGAGGAGCTCCAGTGGCGTGCCGCCACGCCCATCAAGACGAGCGGAACGTCTGCGGCAACGGAGCCACCAGCGATCTCGAATGCGGCCGAACCGCAATCCACCCCTTCCCAGGTTACATCCCTGTCCAAGCCCATACCGGTGAACAATGTCATCCAGGTTGACTACAGCGGCGCTGTTCCCCTTGTGCGCGGCAAGAACATGGCGGATGACGTTAGAATCCTGCCCGCCGGTCCGCCGGTAATCGTGGACAGCCCCAATGTCGGCGGAGGGGACAAACCGAAAACCGAAGTCATTCCCATCAAGCCCAAGGAGATCACCCCCTCCACCCCAATGCAAGATGGGTCCATCAGCTTGTTTGGCGAGCCCAACCTGTGTGACGATTGTTGTTGCGGATGCAGCGGGGATTGCTGCCCTTGCTTTGATGATTGTTGCTGCTGCTGCCGCGATCGCGGTTGTTTCTGGTTCAGCGCCGAAGGCCTTGCCTGGGGCGTATCCAAGCAACGGATGCCCCCCCTGCTGGCGACGTTTCCCAATGGCACCTCGGAAATCGCCATCCAGCAGGGTAGCGCCACGGGTGCCACCACGCTGGTGGATGAAAACAATTTGCCGGGTAATTTTCGTGCGGGGGCCCGCCTCACCGCTGGTTTCTGGCTCCCCTGTTGTGATTGTCTGGGCCTGGAAGCCTCCTATTTCTTCCTCGGCAAGCGCACCAGTTCGGCGTTTTTCAATTCGCCCAATGGCAGTCCGATTCTGGCCATTCCCTTCGTTGACGCCGCCACCGGTCAACAACGATTCGGCATCACCGCCCATCCCGGGCCTCCCATTCCCGTCGGCGGCAGCTTTGCCTTCAACGCCAGCAGCTACATGTGGGGCGCGGAATTGAATCTTCGCCAGAAGCTGTGCTGCGGACCTTGCTACTTCATCGACCTGCTCTATGGCTACCGCCACATCCAGCTCCAGGACTCGATCAATATCGTCGATGTGGAAAGTCCGGTCCAGGGCCAGTCCGTCACGATCTGGGAGAACTTCTCCACCCGCAACCTGTTCAACGGCGGCCAGATCGGCATCGAAGGCGAATGGCATTTTCGGCCACGCTGGTTCGTCGGCGGGCAGTTCAAAATAGCCCTGGGCAACATGACCCAGACGGTCACGATCAACGGCGTTGCCGTCCCGCCCTTCGATCCATTTGGCAATTCGAACCTCACCCTGCACGCGGAGAACAGCAACATCGGCAAATTCACGCGCAACACCTTCGCCGTCGCTCCCGAGGCGGAACTCAAGCTCGGTTTCGACGTGACCGATCATCTGCGCGTTTGGGTCGGCTACGATGTCCTGTACCTCAGCAGCGTGGTCCGCGCCGGCGACCAGATCGATACGACGTTTTCCTTTCCCCCCGGCCAAGGGCCACATCCCGCGGTGCTGTTCCGGACCACATCCTGGGTCGGCCAGGGCGTGAACCTCGGCGTGCAGTATATCTTTTGATCCCTGATCCCTCCCTCCCGGTTCAAGCCCACAGGGTGTCCCTGTGGGCTTGGCCGTTTTTAAACAGGTAGGGTGCGTTCGGTTTTCGGGCCAAATCACCTGCGTTTTTTCACAGTTGATTGTCTGGCCCGAAAACCGAACGCACCCTACTGCTTCATTATTTGGGAGATGATGGTGTCCGCCACGCATTTTCCTCGGCGCGTCAAAGCAATCCGTCGGCCATCATCTTGCAAGAAACCCAGTTCGACTTGCTTGGTCAGGGCTGCGCCCGCCAGCTCATCGACATCAAAACCCGTTTGTTTGCGAAATTCTTGGCGATTGATGCCGTCGGCCCGGCGCAGGTTCAGGAGTAGGGTTTCCCGGGCCCGCTCTTCCGGCGGCAATTCTTCGGACTGAAACACACACGATCTACCGGCCAGGGCACGGTGAAGATAAGTATGCAGATCGCGAGTATTCAACGTTCGCCAGCCCTGCACATAGCCGGCCGCGCCCATGCCAAATCCGAAGTAGGCCTCGTTGGCCCAGTAGACCTGGTTGTGCCGGCAGCGAAAGCCCGGCAGCGCGAAACTGGAAATCTCGTAATGCTCGAAACCGGCGCCTTCGAGCTGATCCATGGCCAGCAAATACATGGCTAGCTCGGTTTCTTCTGTCAGCGCTTGCACCTGGCCCCGGCGCTGTTGTTTCCACAGACGTGTGCCTTTTTCATAGGTCAAGCCATAATTGGAAAGATGCACGGGCTGCAAGGCGAGGGCCCGGTCCAAGTCCGCTTCCCATTCCGCCACGGTTTGTTCAGGAACACCAAAAATCAAGTCCAGGGAAACGTTGGCAATTCGATCCCGGATTCGATCCATGGCCCGGACCACATCGTCGGGCTGGTGATCGCGTTCCAGGACCGCCAGCAGATGGGGATGAAAGGATTGAGCGCCGAGGCTGATCCGATTGACGCCGTGGTCGGCCAGGATGTGGATCTTGTCCGCGGTCAGGGTGCCCGGATTGGCTTCGACGGAAAATTCACCATTAGCAACCAATGGAAGCCAGCGGAGCACAACTGCCAGAAGGTTTTTCAATTGCCGGGAATTCAAATAAGTGGGCGTTCCTCCACCCAGAAAAAGCGTTTGCATCGGCTGCGCTTGCCGGAGCTGTGCCAGCTCCATGTCCAGGGCCTGGATATACCGATCGATGGCGTGGTCCTGTCCAGTGGCGACGGCGAAATCACAGTAGCCGCAATGATGAGCGCAAAAAGGGACATGAACATAAGCGGCCCGTGGCCAAACCCAGGGTGGCAAGGAATCGGCTTCCATGAAGGCTTTGTAGGGTGCGTTCGGTAGACGTTTTCCCCGCAAAAGGTATTTTCTACTTCAACCTCTCCCTTGCTATAATAAAGCCTTGCTCGCCAAAGTGGAGACGCCATGATTCGCTTCGCGTGTCCGAAGTGCAAGACGGTCCTGGAAAACGAGCCGGGAGTGAAGTTCTCCTGTCCCGGCTGCGGGCAGCGCTTGCAAGCCCCGCCGCCCCCGGAAAACAAGACCATGATGGGCAAGCTGGTGGATCCGGCGCCGGCCAGCCCGCCGGCGGCCGTGCCCGTGAACCCTCTGCCCACTCCGGTTGGGGGCGATGTGCAGCTCCGCATCCTCATGGGCCGGGAGCATGTCTTCTGGAACTGCCCTCTGTGTCAGAACCCGGTGGATACTCCGCTGGACTTGCGGCAACCTTCTGTGCGCTGTCCGCATTGCAGCCAGAAGATCGCGGTGCCGCAGCCTCCGGGCGTCGCCGCGGCGCGGCCCGCCCCTCCACCGCTGGAGCCGGAGTATGTAACCGCCGAACAGCGCGACAGCAGGGAAAGTCCGCGTGAAAGCCGGGAAAGCCCCCGGTCTTATGGTGATGATTACGACCGGCCGCGCCGGCGCCGCCGCTTTGCCGATTACGATGACGACGACGATTATGGTCCTTCCTATCGCCGCGGCAGTTACGATATCCAGGCCCTCACCCGCGCCTCCACCTCGGGCTTGACCTGCTCGCTGATCGGACTGGGCCTGTTACTGATTGTTTTTCTGTTGTGGGTGGCGGCCGCCGGTCCCAGGTCCGGACGCGGCGAAGCCCTGGTCTTCTTCATCCTCCTGGCCGACCTGGGGAGTTTTGTGCTTTCCCTGCTCGGCACCATCTTCAGTAGCCGCGGATTGAATCCCGCCAACGAATCCAATCGCGGACTGGCCGTGGGCGGCCTGGTGTGCGGCATCATCGGCCTGGTCATCAGCTCCATCATCGGCCTGGTGTTCATGTGCATCGGGCTGGCGCTCTTGTCCGGGCCGACGCGCTTGTGGGGATGGTGAACCGCGTTCACGATGTAGCGCTCCGCTCCGAAGACTCCGCGTCGCGGCTAACCTTTCAGCAGGAATTCCATGACTTCTGGCCCCCTATCCGGCGTCGTCATCATCGATCTGTCCCGCGTTCTGGCGGGGCCCTTTTGCACCATGATGCTGGCCGAACTAGGCGCACGCGTCATCAAGGTGGAAAACCCACAAGGCGGCGACGATGCCCGGCACTTCGAGCCCTTTCACCACGGCCAATCGGCTTACTTCCTGTCCTTGAACCGCGGCAAGGAAAGCATCGCCCTGGATTTGAAAGATGATGCAGACCGCAAGGTGTTCCTCAACTTGATTCGCCGGGGCGATGTGCTGGTCGAAAACTTCCGGCCCGGAACGCTCGGGCGCCTTCATCTTGGTTATGACGATCTGCGGCAGGAGAATCCGCGGCTCATCTATGCTGCCATCTCCGGCTTCGGCCACAGCGGACCCTGGCGCCATAAACCCGCGTATGACTTGATCGTTCAAGCTCTGGGCGGCATCATGAGCATCACAGGCCGGTCCGGCGATCCTCCCACCAAGGCCGGCACATCGATCGGCGACATTACTGGTGGATTGTTCACCCTGGCCGGCATTACCAGCGCTCTCTATCACCGCGAACGCACCGGCCAGGGATGCAAAGTCGACGTCAGCATGCTCGACGGCCAGATCGCCATCTTGGAAAGCGCCGTCGAGCGCTATGTGACCAGCGGAAAAACTCCCCAACCGCTGGGCAATCGGCATCCTTCCATCGCCCCGTTCGAGGCGTTCGAGACGGCGGACCGGCCCATCATCATTGCCGCCGGCAATGACGGTTTATTTCAGCGTCTCTGTCAGGCCCTAGGCCGGTCCGACCTCGCCGAGGACTCGCGCTTTGCCGGTAACCGCGCCCGCCTGCACAACATCGATGCGCTCAAATCTGAAATGGAAATCGTGCTGCGCCTCCATCCGGCCGCGCATTGGCTTGGGGTACTGGAAAAAGAAGGCATTCCCTGCAGTCCGATCAACTCGGTGGCCGACGCCGTGGAGCATCCCCAAGTTCAGGCCCGCAACATGATCGTCACCGCCGGCGACCTGCGCATGGCCGGCAACCCGATCAAGTTCAGCGTTTTTCCCGATCC
>Ga0306920_100012286_pt1 | contig 11610 bp, 12 predicted proteins | sample flu12Cox44000170_FD_204666 | JGI IMG/M metagenome (GOLD analysis project Ga0306920, IMG submission 204666) | Lab enrichment of tropical soil microbial communities from Luquillo Experimental Forest, Puerto Rico - flux4day.12C.oxic.44.000.170 (v2)... | ecosystem: Environmental > Terrestrial >...
GCGAGCGACGGATCGCAGGTGCGGCGTCTATCGGCCGCGACGTACCGGTTCAATGATCCTTGCGCGATCTCAAAGGTCGGCGGCCAGATCTGGGTTGCCAACTGTTCCGGCAACTCGATCACCGTCCTCTCCGCATCGACCGGCCACCTGGTCAAGGTGCTTCGAGGTACGGCGTACGGGTTCAACGAACCAGACTCGATCGCCGTCTCGGGCTCCCACGCCTGGATCGCGAACTTTGGCGGGAACTCCGTCACCGAGCTGGCCGCCGCCACCGGCTCTGTGATCGCGGTGGCACGCAGCGTGAGCTACGGGTTCAAGCATCCCAGCGCCGTTGCCACCGACGGAACCGACGTGTGGGTGGCGAACGCGTCCGGCAAGTCGGTCACCGAGCTCAACGCGTCGACCAGGGGCCTGGTTCGGGTCATCGCGGGCTCGTCGACTGGACTCAGCGGGCCGGTCGACGTCGTCCTCGCCGGCGCGAGCGCCTGGGTCACGAACTACAGCAACAACTCGGTCACCATCTTCGTGACGGCGTCAGGAGCGATCTCCAGCGTCCTCAGCGGCTCTCCCTACCGCCTCGACCACCCCAGCGCCGTAGCCAGCGATGGCACCGATGTATGGGTCACCAACCAGGGTGGCAACTCCGTCACCGAGGTCGACGCGACGAGCGGCGCGTTGGTCAGGGTGATCAACGGCGCTTCGTACGCACTCGATCAGCCCACCGCGCTGTGCGCAGACGGCACCCACGTCTGGGTCCTCAACTCCAAATCGAACACCGTGACGGAGATCACTGCGTCCAGCGGCGTGCTGACGTCCGTGATACACGACTCCCACTTCTCGTTCGGCTCCATGAGTGGCATCGCCTGCGACGGCGCGCATGTGTGGGTAGCCGACGCCGGGGTCACGGAGCTCTCAGCCTCGACGGGCGCCGAGGTCCGCCAGGTCGCCGGCGCGTCCTACCAGCTCCAACCCCAGGGGATCAGTTCAGACGGGACTGACGTGTGGGTTGCAAACGGCACCAACAGCTCGATCACCGAGTTCCGGGCCTCCAATGGCGCACTTGTGCGGGTCATCCCGAGCTACTACTCGACGCCCACGTGGATCTCTTCAGACGGCACCGACGTGTGGGTTGCCTACTCCGGCGACTTCGCGGTTTCCGGCTACGTCGCCGCCACCGGTGCGCTGCTGAGCACCGGGCCTCCGTCTGTGGAGCAGCCTGGTGGCATCGCCACTGACGGCACCCACGCGTGGGCGCTGGCGACCTTCTCGCAGTCGATGTACGAGCTGTCCTCGACGACGGGCTCGATCGTCCACCACCTCGGCTACACGACGTACCAGTTTGACGAGCCGGTCGGCATCGCGGTGGACGCAAGCAAGGTGTGGGTCATCAACGCTCAGAGCGACTCAATCACTGAGTTCTCGCGACCCTGAGCCAGTGAATGGGACACAAGCCCAGCGGGTGGAGACGATGGGACTCGAACCCACGACCCCCTGCTTGCAAAAAGGTCAGCCAGGACATCCTGGGCACGTCGGGACGCGTGTGGCCGGATCAGAGGCCTGGCAGGACATCGGAGGAGGCCGTGGAGCGGCTGGGGATGGTGGATCTTTTGGTGGATCGCGCGGGCCGAACGCTTTCCTCACGCCACGGCAAGAGGCGTGATGACCTCAAGCGCTGGCCCGAGCTGATCGCGCTCTACCTCAGGGATCTTCACCCAGTGTGGTTCCTCCAGGGACCAGGGCCGGGAGGCAAGTCCCGACATGAAGACCGTCGGGCGGAGTGGTTGACGCGATCAACCCGAGCTATGTGAACGTCGTAACCGAGGGTGGCGAGGGACCGTCGTAGCGTGAATCGACTCGCCCGCCGAGTTGCGGCTCAGTTGCCGAAGTCCCAGCCGTCTCCCTTCGCATACTGGCCGAGCACGTTCTTCGCGATGAGAATCCGGTGGACCTCGTCCGGCCCATCGGCGATCCGCAGCGTACGTGCCGCATGGAACATCCCCGCGAGTGGGAGGTCGTTCGAGATGCCCGCGGCTCCCCACACCTGGATTGCCCGGTCGACGACCCGGGCGTACGCGGCAGGCACAAAGACCTTGATCGCGGAGATGTCTGTCCTCGCTCCCTTCATCCCCTTGTCGATCTGCTCCGCGGCCCGCAGCGTCATGAGCCGAGCCGCTTGGATGTCGATGTAGCTGTCGGCGATGAAGCCTTGGATGAACTGCTTGTCCTCGAGCATCCCGCCGTGAACCTTTCGGGTGCGGGCCCGCTCGACCATGAGGTCGAAGGCACGCCACATCTGGCCGACCGAGTTCATGCAGTGGTAGATGCGTCCGGCACCAAGGCGATCCTGAGCGGCCTGGTGGCCCTCCCCTACGCGACCGAGGGCGTTCTCCTTCGGGACGCGCACGTCCTCGTACACGACCTCGCAGTGATCTGACTCCATCGCACCCCAAATACCGATGCCGCGAACGATGTTCACTCCGAGCACGTTCGTTGGCACGATGATCTGGACCATCGGGTCTGCCGGGGTCGGTTCGGCACCGGGCGGGATCGCGCGACACATCACGATGAAGAAGTCGGCATCGATCCCGTTTGACGTGAACCACTTGTGGCCATTGATGACCCAGTCGTCACCGTCCAGCGTCGCGGTCGTCGTGATCGACCTGGGATCCGAGCCTGGGTTGTGCGGCTCGGTCATGGAGAACCCGGACTCCATCGTTCCTTCGATCAGAGGCATCAGCCACTTCCGCTTCTGTTCCTCCGTGCCGTACTTCACGAGGATCGACTGGTTGCCGGAGTTGGGTGCGACAACTCCGAAGAGCGACGCGGCGCCGACGGCGTACGCGAGCACCTCGTTCATGTACGCATGGGCAAGAAAGTCGAGTCCCATCCCGCCGTACTCCGCTGGGAGGTGCGGAGCCCAGAGTCCCGACCTCTTCACCTTCTCTTTGATCGCGGCCCTCAACTCGAGTACATCGCGGCGATGCTCCATCGACTCGCCCTCCCGGCGATGGGCCCAGAGCCTGCCTTCATTCGGGAGGACGTCCTCGTTGATGATCTCGGCCGTTCGAATCCGAATGTCGTTGATGCGTTCGTCCAGTGCGGGGATCGGGTTGCAGTTCATCCTCATCGTCACAGTCTCCTGACGGCGTCATGTGCCTTGCTACCACGACTATCCGGAGTGCCGAGGTGCTTGGGCGAAGGCGGCCCGCCGCGAGCTGAAGTCTCCACAGCGAGTGGTCAGAGGGGAGGTCGTCAGCGGATGGCCGGCACCGTCAAAGCGACGGTCCTGTGACCACCGACAAGGCGCCGGCGGCGTCGGGCCGAGAGTTCTGCAGGGCGGTGCCCATGTTCGACCATCTTGCTGCCCCATCGGCGTCGCGGCCGCCGGAGATCCCGTCGAAAAGTTCCGATGGCCGCTTGCAAACGGGACCAATGACACTGCCCGCGGCGCTAATCCGCACGCAGATTGGTGCCGGACGGGAAGACGACCGCCCTGGATCGAGAAGAGGCGGCCGATGTACGAGGTGAGAGTGCACGGTCGCGGCGGCCAGGGTGTGGTTGAGGGCTGCCGAGGTCTTGTCGGTCGCTGCCTTCCTCAGCGGCCGCTGTTCCCAGGCGTTCCCGAGTTTCGGCTCCGAGCGCTCCGGTGCGCCGGTGCTGTCGTTCTGCAGGATCGACAGCAACCGAATCCGCACGCGCGAACCGGTCCAGGCGCCCGACGCGCTCATCGTGCAGGACGCGACACTGCTGCACCACCGACCGTGCTCGAGGCCGCTCCCCATCGAGGTGAACGTGCTCCCTGGACGGGTCAACGAGCTGCTCGACCGCTTCCGCGGTCTCGGGATCGCGTCCCGTCTCAGGTTGACCCTCACCAGCAGTTGACCTTGGTAACCGCCATGAAGCCCCTCAGGGAGGGTTCAGGATCGAGCGTGCAGCCTCACCAGCCGGTCGATCGTGTCGCCCCAACCGTCCCTCATCGGGAACTCCGACCACCTCTTCGCCTCCTCGTCCGACATCGTCGACGGAAGCACGAGCGTGAGCGTCATCTCCGTGGAGTTGTCTGGAGCATCGTCGAACGTGACCGATACCAGCGGCACTGAGTCTGGGCGCTGGGGGTCGATGCGGGGCAGCCATCGACGGCGCCCATGTCGAAGACGAGGCGCTTTCCGGGAACGATCTCGCGATAGATGCCGCCCGTCGCGGCTGAGCTCTCCGCGTCGTAGGCCATGATGAGCCGCCAGGTGCCGCCGACTCGCAGATCGACGGTGATCGGCTCGTCCGGTGGCAGGAACTGGGGATTGAAGTACCACTTCGCAAGGAGCTCGGGGCGCGTCCATGCGTCAAACACGTCCGACCGAGTCGCCGCGACAGGGCGGGTCAGGGTGAAACTTCGCGTCTCGTCAAGGCCCATCTGGACCGACTCCTTCCACGAACTCGACCAGCTGGTCGAGTCGAGCCTCATAGAACTCTGCGTACTTCCTCAGCCACGTGTCCACGCCTCGCAGTCCAACGCGCTCGAATCGGCAGTGTCGCTTCTGCCCAGCTCGTGCCTTGCTCACCAGGCCGGCGTCCTCTAGGACCTTGAGATGCCTCGACACGGTCGGCACCGTGAGATCGAACGGCGCCGCCAGTTCGGAGACCGTCGCCTCCGAAGTCGCGAGCCGCTCCAACATCTGACGTCGTGTCGGGTCCGCGAGGGCGGCGAACGTTCGCGACAGCGTGTCCGTAGTCATCCTGTAGGGAGCCTCTCCCAAGACCATACTTGCATACTTGTCTAAGTATAACAGTTACCGCAAGGCCCTGCAAGCCGTTCCCGGCACCGGCTAGGGGGCCCGACTCGACCGCGGTGAACGACAAAACTCCAGAATCAGGGAAGGTGTCACACAGGTACCGGAGCCGCGGTGTCGCTCTGGTACCGGAACTCCACAAAAGAGGCCTGGTCACAAAGGGTGGAGGTAACGAGACTGTGTTCGAACCGCCACTCGCCCCTATTGTCCCTGATCAACGGGTAATTCGTCAATGCGGGAACGGCGAACTGCGGTTCGAACGAGTGACATTGCCTTGTTTGATCTGACGATGACCACAATCGCGCGATGACGCGATCCAGAGGTGGAAACCCAGAGCGTAGGCCCGACCACTGGAACCACAATGAGTGGATGAGCCTGACCCTTATCGGCACCCTGTTCGACTGTTCTGACCCGGAGAGACTCGCTCGATTCTGGTCATCGGCACTGAGCTACGAGGTCGTCGCTGAGTCGGCTGACTTTGTCGCGATTGCCCCGGACAAGGACACGTACCCCGGACTCGGATTCGTTCGGAACGACGGAGTCAAGGGCGCGAAGAATCGACTCCACCTGGATCTCCGCCCGACGGATCAAGGAACCGAAGTCGAGCGGCTCACGTCGCTTGGAGCCCGCCGGGTGGACATCGGGCAAGGAGGTGTCGGCTGGGTGGTCATGGCAGATCCGGAAGGTAACGAGTTCTGCGTTCTCAGCTCGGCGGGGTAAGCGGTGCCGAACTCTGGGTCGAGAAGCCGCCAACGGCCAGCAAGTCCACTCGACTATCACGCCGTCGAGCGCAAGCTTTCTCGGGGTTGACGATGGACCTCGACCCTCGGCATCTCCAGGCCTTCAACGGCTTCCACGAGGCGGCCTTCGACTACTTCGAGAAGGTTGAGGCGCAACCGGAGTGGGAGCATGTGTCGCGCCTCAGCCCGGAGTGGGAACGCCACATCCACTGGCCGATGGAGCAGTTGCTGGCGGCGTGTTCCGACGAGTTCGGCAGCAATGGTTACGCCCACAACCTCCATCGGGATCCATACCTTTGGGCTCATCAAGTCGGCATCGTGACGGTTGCTGACACGATCGCCTACCAAGTGGTCCTCTCGATAACGGGGCTCGAGGCGAGCGGCGGCATGATGCGCTCGTCAAGCGATCAGGTCCGGAGATTCCGAGACGCTGTCAGTGACGAGACATCGGGTGACGACCTGACCTCGATCGTGGACCACCTCGTCGAGTCTGGTTTCCAGATCACGGGGCGAACCTTGCGTGGCAAACCAAGGGGATGGGACGCCGAGCATCCCCGCACGGATCTGGCGAAACACGTCACCATCCTCGCTACGCGACAGGTCGACAGCACCCTCATCGGTTCCGGCAGCTCGTGCATTGCGGCGATCAAGCGTGAGTGGCGCTCGTTGACTCCCTTCATCGAGTGGCTCGTACGGAACGTTGGACCGCGAGCTACGCGTTAGTTAGCCTCGAGGGCGGCTCTCAGCACACCGAGAAGTCGCGGATCCGCCAGTTGGAGTCCATCAAGCTCGTCGGCGGCGAACCACTTGATCTCGTCGTGCTCGGTTGGGGCAGCGTTCTTCAGTTCGCCTGACCACGTGCGAATCAGGTAGAGGGAGAGTTCAAATTGAGGGTCGGTGATCGTGCAGTCTGCTGCCTCTCCGATACTGTCAGCTCGGATGTCGAGCTCCTCTTCGAGCTCGCGTAGAAGAGCGTCCGGACCACTCTCACCGTCCTCGATGTGGCCCCCGGGGACATCCCAGCAACAGGGAGCCGCTTTCCTGGACTCGCATCGATATCCAAGCAGGACTCGGTCGTTTGACACCAGGATCGCGCCCACAACTCTGTCCTGCTTCAAGAGTCAGCCTCCGGCGTCTCAACGGGGTTCGAACGAGGAACTGCGTTTCCGACGAGCGATCGGAACTCAGATCCTCCCGCTGAACTGCACAAACGTTGCACTATTGACAACGCGAGTGGAGACGATGGGACTCGAACCCACGACCCCGTGCTTTCAAATAGTCCCAGCCAGGACGTCCTGGGACGCGTGTGGCTTGATCAGCGCGTTGCTGGGACGACAGCGAACGGTCGGGAGCGGCTCGGGATGGTGGACACTTGGTGGACGCAACTCGTCGGGCGCGTCCGTCAGACCACAGCCAACGGCGTTATGGCGTCGAGCACTGGTCCGAGCTGGTCGCGCTCCACTTCGAGGTCGTAGCGGGCTTGCCAGGTTGATCCAGAATCGCTCACTCGTCCCGAAGAACCGCGCGAGCCGCAGGGCTGTGTCCGCGCTGATCCGACGCTTCCCATGAACGATCTCGTTGATCCCGCGAGGGACTCCGATCGACACGGTCAAGCGGTGTTGAGTGACGCAGAGAGGCTCCAAGAAGTCCGCGAGAAGGATCTCTCCCGGGTGGTGGACTGGTGGCATCGTGGTAGGCATCTGAACCTCTCAGTGGTCGGTGATCGTGACATCCTCGGGTGCCGCCTCGTCCACTGGAAGCAGATCCCCCACTGGTCGTTGACCAGGAGGCTGCGCTGTCCCTCCCGCTCGCCTCGCCGATTCTCCAATCGGTGCCCGGCGGGACTCGAAGATCGGCGAGCACCTCGGCGGCGTCCAAGATCGCGAGTTTCCGCAACGCGACCCCGCTTGAGGTCTTCATGGAAACGTGCGGACCCTCGCTCTCTGCCACACACGCTCGGTGTCGCGGTCTCCGAAGAACTGCAGCACCACTCAGCAGTACGTCTCTCCCTGACGTGCGGATGAACGTAGCCGTGCCTGGAACGATCGCCCCGTACCGGATCGCTCGTGGCGGTTGCCAGCGGGCCCTGTCCGACTCGAAGTGAGTTCGAACGCCGACGCCAAGCTTCAGCCGGGACTCGATGATCTACCTCGCGCACACTTAAGTCCTCGGGCCATCCGCTCACCGAGGCCGTGGTGCGATCCACCGGCAGGACACAGGCGCGACGACGCCGTTCAGCTCGGTCGTGGCTGCGCGAGACTTGCTCCGTGACAGACGGGGAGGCGACCGCTGGGGTTGGCGCCGGCATCCGACGCGCCGAGCTCGTCGCGCTGCTCTCACTCGGTACGGATCTCGGGCTCGGCCAGCCGATGGAGCACATGATCCGGGCTTGCCTGATCGCGCTCCGACTGGGTGAGCGGGTGGGACTGAGCGAAGAGGAGCGCAGGGTGGTCTACTACTCGGGCCTCTTGGCATGGGTGGGTTGCCACACCGACGCGTACGAGCAGGCGAAGTGGTTCGGCGACGACCTAAGACTGAAGAGCGACGCTCACTACGCCTACGACATGGGCAAGGCAGGGCCGGCCCTCGCGTTCCTGCTGCGGCACGTGGGCCAGCCCCAGCCCCTGATCGCACGCTTGCGGACCGGGGTCGCGTTCGTCGGGGAGGGCCGACGGTCGCTCCTCGCCATGGCAGAGAACCACCATCGCGCGACCGACCTCCTGGCGACGCGACTAGGTCTCGGCGACCAAGTCCGAGAGTCGCTCCGACAGACCTATGAGCGCTGGGATGGAAAGGGTGCATTCCGGATGAGGGGCGAGGAGATCGCACCGGCGTCGCGGCTTATCAACCTCGCCGACGTGGTCGAAGTTTTTGGGCGCGCTGGCGGCGTCGACGCCGCCGTGGCCGTGGCGCGTGAACGGAGCGGCGGGCAGTTCGATCCGACCCTCGTCGAAGCGTTCTGCGAGCAGGCCCCGATCCTGCTTGCTGAACTTGACGTCGCCCCTAGCTGGGAGGCGGTGATCTCCGCCGAGCCCGCGCTCACGGACTGGATCGCCGAGGCAGACCTCGAGTCGACGTTGGCGGCGATCGGTGAGTTCTCGGAGCTCAAGTCCCCCTGGTCGATGGGCCATTCTCGTGCGGTCGCGGAGCTGAGCGGACGGGCTGCGCTCGAGCTCGGCTTGCCCGACTCAACCGTCACGCTCGTCCGCCGCGCCGGCCTGGTGCAGGACCTCGGCATGCTCGGCGTGCCAAACCAGATCTGGGACAAGCCTGGACCGCTGTCCCACGCAGAGCTCGAGCGGGTTCGCCTTCACCCGCACCTCACGGAGCGCATGCTCGCCTCCTCGCCGGCTCTCGAACCGATCGGGGCACTCGCGGCGCTGCACCATGAGCGCCTGGACGGGTCCGGCTACCCCCGCGCGCTGGCAGGTAGCCAGATCGGCGTTTGTGCGCGGCTGCTCGCGGCTGCAGACGCCCTTCACGCGATGACCCACCCCCGACCACATCGCGAAGCCATGGCACCTGCGGCGGCGGCCGCAGAGCTCCGGGCAGAGGTCAAGCGGGGCCGACTGGACGGCGACGCCGTCGACGGCGTGCTGCGAGCGGCCGGCCACCGTGTGCGGCGACGGCGCGACTGGCCTGCCGGCCTGACGTCGCGGGAGGTCGAGGTGCTCTGTCTGGTTGCCCGCGGGCTCTCCAACAAACAGGTGGCCGCCCTGCTCGGGATCGCTCCCAAGACGGTGGGCAGCCACGTCGAGCACATCTACCGAAAGATCGATGCTGCCAACCGAGCGCAGGCAAGCGTCTTCGCGCTGCAGCACGGACTCATGGCCGACGCCATCTAGCCTCGGCGAAAAGTTGGGGCGAATGCCCGATGATGCCGCGAACCGGTCCCTGCACGATGGGCGGCATGACCAAGCACACATCGGTCAAGGATCGATCCGTCCGCGCGAACGGCGTCGACGTCCACTATCTCGAGTACGGCGTGGGGAGACCCCTCGTCCTTCTTCACGGCGGCGTGGTCTCGACCAACCCCATCTGGACGGGGATCCCGATCGCGTACGCGTCGTGCACGGAGGCCCTGGGCCCCCACTTTCGCGTGGTCGCCCCGGACACCCGCGGGGGTGGGCGGACTCGTCACAGCGCGGGGCCGATGACCTTCGACGTCCTGGCTGACGACGCCGCCGCGCTGATCGAGACGCTCGAGCTCGAGCGCCCGGTGGTGGCCGGCTTCAGCGAAGGCGGGATCACCGCAACTGTCCTTGCCATCCGGCACCCCGACGCGGTGAGCTCGATCGTCAACGATGCCGGCTTTGACGTCTTCGACCCTGAGACGCCGACCATTGCGATGATGCGCCAGATGCTCGGCGGCAGCCCGGACGCCACCGCGGCAGATCCCGACCTTGCCGCGAAGCAGTTCGAGGCGTCCAACGAGATGCGCGCCATGTTCGAGCTGATGAAGCGCGACCAGGATGAGGGCCAAGGCGAGGGAAGCTGGCGCAACTACCTGCAGCTCAGCTGGGAGCGTGTGATGAGCTTCCCCGGCTACACGTACGCCGATCTGGCACGGATCGCGGTGCCCACCTTGATCCTCTGCGGCGACCGCGACGAGCACTGCCCGGTCGAGCAGGCGGTCGAGGCCTACCGAGAGCTCCCCAAGGGCGAGCTCGCCATCCTCCCGGGGCACGGTCACTACATCCCACCCGCGGCCATCGAGGCGACGATCGAGTTCCTCGAGCGCCGGACCGGCGGAGCGTGATCCATGACCACGGTTCACGTCGATCTGTCGAGCCCGCTGGACCCCGAGGTGGTGCTCGCCGCGTGCTGTGACTTCTCCGCCAGGAGGGCCGACGTCTTCCCCGCGGTCTCTGTCGAGCACCTGGAGGTTCATGACCTCGGCACCGTGACGTCGGACGTGACAGAAGGCACGCCGGTCGGGATCGGTCTCAACTGGGAGCGGTGTCACTACGACTGGGCGACGCCGGGGACGGTGACCGCGAGCGTGGTCGACTCGAACGTGTACGAGCCGGGCACCAGTAGCTGGGTGTTGCGCGCCGCGCCTGATGCCGGCGGCAGCAGGATTGAGATGATCTGGACCAGGGAATTCCAATCGAGGGCCCGGGGGCGGTTATTCAACGTGCTCTTCAGGCTTCTCGGCAAGCGGATCTTCGCTCGCTACGCCAAGCAGGTCGTCCAGAACATCGAATCCCTCGCGAACACAAGCATGTGAGCGGCCCGCGCCGACGCCGTCGGCTCGCCGCGTACAGAGCCGTCCCCGCGTGCGCGGGCCTCCAAGTCGGCTGACCGTACTTTTTGCTTGCTCCTACTTGCAATCGGGGAGGCGATGGACGGGGGAGCTCAACGCCACCTACGGCTACGCGCATCAGAGCGCGTTGCATCCCGTCGCGCTCTTCTGAGTGCGCCAGTCGACGGCGTGGACCGACGTGGAGGGGACGTAGATCATCACGTCGCCCGCATGGGCGCCGGCCATGATGTTCGCCTTCGTCGCCAACGCGATCGCGTAGCCGTGCGAGTACCCCGGCCAGCTCGCGATCATGCGGCCCGAGATGAGCCGCTTCGCCTGGACGCCGGACTTGTAGGTGGACGGCGTGCCGATCGTGATCCCTGTCTCCGCAACGATCATCTTCGGCGCGTTCTGGGCGTCCCAGGAGAAGACGGCGGTCGAGACGGACTGTGCGTCCAGCTTGCAGGCGGCGGCCTGGGCGTCCGGCGCCACCTTCGACGGGACGCAGAAGAGCGTCGTCGCCTGGATGAGCAGCGCGCCGGTGCCGAACTGGTCCTTGGCGAAGACCTTCGGCATCGTCGGCGTCGCGCCTGACGTGAAGCACAGCAGCGAGGGGTCGCTCAGGCTGTGGACCTTGTACGACACCGTCGGAAGGATCTTGGTGGTCGGCACGCACAGCTGCGAGGGCGGACCGAGCCGCAGCTGCGTGCGGGACGTCGGGCTGAACTCGTCGGTGGCGGCGACGTAGGACGGCACGTGGAACATCGGACCGCCTGCGGGCGGGTAGTTCGCCTTGTAGCACGTGTAGTGGTCGAGTCCCGGCGGCTGCGGCTGGGTC
>Ga0306920_100012287_pt1 | contig 11610 bp, 12 predicted proteins | sample flu12Cox44000170_FD_204666 | JGI IMG/M metagenome (GOLD analysis project Ga0306920, IMG submission 204666) | Lab enrichment of tropical soil microbial communities from Luquillo Experimental Forest, Puerto Rico - flux4day.12C.oxic.44.000.170 (v2)... | ecosystem: Environmental > Terrestrial >...
TCGATCTCGTCCATGGATTTTTTCCTCTCGCAATCGGCCGGCGGTGCAGTCGCCCGCGGCCCGCGGGAAAATTCAACGCCGAAGCGAAAACTGAATCAAGCGGGGGACGCCGGTCGCGGCTGGATCACTCCGCCGAGGCATGCTGCGCGCTCTCGTCCGAGGTCGCCACCGGCGCGCCCGGTGCGGCGGGCGGCACCGGCGGCGGCGCGTGGCCCAGCGACCTGAGGAATGAGCGGAATTTCGGATTGACGTTGAGCGCGTCGTGGCCGGCAGTGACCAGCATGTCGATCTGGTCGGGAGGCAACTGAAAGCGTGTCTCGACCCGGTTGAGCGCCGCGGCGCGATCGGGACCCAACGCGTCGAAGGATATTTTACCGATGAAAAAATCGAGGTCGTGGCAATTCCAGCCGGGCGGCGCGCCCAACCGCTGCCGGTCGGCCTCGGACAGGCCGCAGCGCCAACTCACAAGCGTCTTGCGCCAGTCGCCCATGGTGGCATCGAACGCCGAATAGCTTCCGATCGCGCCGGATTCGGTGGCGGTGTCGGAGGTCGCCATGATGAGGTCGACGCCCTTGGGTCCTGGCACGGTTTGCGCCCATTGGCCGGAAGGCGCGCGTCCGGAATCGACGACCAGGAACAACAGCCGGCGCAGCTTGACTGCCTGTTGCGGAGCGAGCGGACCAAACGGCGTGCTGGCGGCAAGGCGCGCCACGGTAAAGCCAGCCAGTCCGTAATTGTCGACGAGCCCGCCATCGAGCAGCTTGATGTAATTGATCGCGCCCGAGCGATAGCGTTCCAGAGCCTCGGCGTAGGATTTGATCAGCGGCGGCGCGTTCGGATCGTTGTGCACGCGCGTCACCCATGCCGGCAGCGGCGTCGAACAGGTGCCGTGGAAATTCTGCACCACGATCGGCGCAAACACGACCGGCACCGCGGCAGAACCGGCAACTGCGAGCGATACCGGATAACTCGCAAGATCGCTGCACAAAGCACTGAATGTCACCGGCGCAAAGATGAAGGCAGTGCGGTCGTAAATGTCGGCGGCATTGATCCACACTCGCGGCCGCTGCCGCCGCAACAGATCCCGGAATGTCGCCCCTGCGTAGAGATGGGCGTCGAGCCAGACTGGAAATTTGGTCGTGTCGTTGACGCCGCCATTAAGGCCGCGCGCGATATTGCCGAGGCTCAGATCGGTCTGCAGCGACTCCTCGGCATTGACGTTGAGAAAGCGCGGCCGAAAGTCGGCCATCGCCGCGCGGCCCTTCAGCCCGTAATAGGCCGCAAGGATCGAACCGCCGGAGACGCCGGAGAGAAAATCAAGCCGGTCGAGCAGCGATGCGGTGCCGCTGCGTGTCGGCACCCGCGTCTGATCGAATCCTTCCAGCACGCCATAAGAAAAAGCCGCAGCGCGCATGCCGCCGCCGGAAAATGACAGCGCGACGACCATGTCGTCGTAATTGGTCTCGATACCGGGCGCGAGCTCGGCCTCGACCTCGCGAGGATTGGCGGCAAGGCGCTGATTAACCGGATCGTTTTGGATCGCCGAGGCGCACGCCGTCACCAGGGCCGCACTCGCAATGACGCGCCCCGCGCGGATCGCATTCTGCAACCACGCCCCAAACATTCAAAAAAGGTTAAGCGCAGCCCCTCCTGTCCGGCAAGAAAAGTCAGCCGGCCTCAAAAGTAAGACTTCTTTAAGGTTAATGTGAAGGGACCTCACTGTGGAAATCATAAAAAGCGGCAACGAGCGTGCTTTGCTTGCCACGCCTTGATCGCCGCGTGACTGCATTTCCGGCAACGACGAGTCGCTTCGTAGATTCAATAGCTTACAACGAGACGCTGCTCGCCTTTGCTCAGAAGTGGCGGGATTTACGCGTTATTTCACTCAGAATCGTCGGAAAATCCCCGTCGTTACGTGAGCAATGCATAGCGGCGCAAGCGCCTGCCGCCCCGGGTGAGCCACCGGTCGGCGCACCCGGCGCTGGGAAGGATCGGCCCGGCACGGCGGGATTCGGCTGCGCGTGCGAGTGAAAGCGGGATGACGCGCGTAATGCCCTTTCGGATTCTCCGCGAATCTTCGATACTTCTGCATCCCCTCGCGATTCTTCCCCGTAATCCCCACATTTAGTAGTTGATTCAGAATTTCGTACTAAGTCTTGACGCGCGTCACCGGCTTGTCTTAGCCTTTGCAAGTTCGGCGCGCGGGTACCGGAGTCCGCCGGGCTCTCCAAAAAGGGGTTTGCGGGACTGCTCCTCGCCGCGTGCGGCGCGTGCGTGGATGCGTGTTGCCGATTTCGCGTGGGGGTGTCCGGCGGTGTCGACCAAACGGCCCGCCGGACATGGCTCGGGGCAAAGTTGGCTCGGGGCAAAGTTGGCTGGGGCAAGGTTGCGAAGGTTTGCGACAGAGCAAGACTGCCGCAACCGAAAGCCGGACCAGCCCAAAGAAATCCCGGCAAAGCCGGGACGAAGTGGCGGCGTCGGGTGGAAACAGGAAACGGGGTTCGGCGCGGTGGAAGATCCTCCGTCGCGTCGCGGGGAAACAGTCGGTGACCTATATTGAGCGTGTAGGCCACCACGACCGAAAGCACCAAGATCAAGGGGCAAAAAAATGCGGATCGAGCGGCGCTACACGAAAGAGGGACAATCACCCTACGCGGACATCGCTTTTCGTCTCACCACAAGCGAAATCCGTAATCCGGACGGTTCGGTCGTGTTCCACGCCGAAAACGTCGAAATTCCGGAACAATGGTCGCAAGTCGCCTCCGACGTATTGGCGCAGAAATATTTCCGCAAAGCGGGCGTGCCGACTCGGCTGAAAAAGGTCGAGGAGGAGACGGTCCCGTCTTGGCTGTGGCGCAGCGTCGCCGACGACGGAGCCTTGAAGGATTTGCCGGAGGCCGAGCGCTTCACCGGCGAACAGTCCTGCAAGCAGGTATTCGACCGGCTTGCCGGCACCTGGACCTATTGGGGCTGGAAGGGTGGCTATTTTTCCTCGGAACAAGACGCGCGCGCCTTCTTCGACGAACATCGCTACATGCTGGCGATGCAAATGGTGGCGCCGAACTCGCCGCAATGGTTCAACACCGGCCTGCACTGGGCCTATGGCATTGACGGGCCGAGCCAGGGACATTTCTACGTCGACCACAAGAGCGGCCAGCTCACCCAATCGGCCACCGCTTACGAACATCCGCAGCCGCATGCCTGCTTCATCCAGTCGATCAACGACGACCTGGTGAACGAAGGCGGCATCATGGATCTGTGGGTGCGCGAAGCGCGCCTGTTCAAATATGGCTCCGGCACCGGCTCGAATTTCTCCAGACTGCGCGGCGAGGGCGAAAAGCTCTCCGGCGGCGGCAGATCGTCAGGGCTGATGAGCTTTCTCAAGATCGGCGATCGCGCCGCCGGCGCGATCAAGTCCGGCGGCACCACGCGCCGCGCGGCGAAGATGGTGATTCTCGATGTCGACCATCCCGACGTCGAACAATTCGTCGACTGGAAGGTGATCGAGGAGCAAAAGGTCGCCAACCTCGTCACCGGCTCCAAGATCAACCAGCGGCATCTGCGCGCGATCCTCAAGGCGTGCGTGAATTGCGAGGGCTCCGGCGACGATTGCTTCGATCCGGAAAAGAATCCGGTGCTGCGCCGGGAGATCAAGGCGGCGCGCAAGAACCAGGTGGCGGACAATTACATCCGCCGCGTCATCCAGTTCGCCAAGCAAGGCCACACCGATCTGCACTTCCCGACTTACGACACCGATTGGGATTCGGAAGCCTATCTGACGGTGTCCGGGCAGAACTCGAACAATACGGTGCGCGTCACCGACGAATTCCTCAAAGCGGTCGAAGCAAACCGCGATTGGGATCTGTTCTGGCGAACCAAGCCCGGCAAGATTTCCAAGACGCTCAAAGCGCGCGAATTGTGGGAGAAGATCGGCTACGCCGCCTGGGCCAGCGCCGATCCCGGCCTGCAGTTCCACACCACCATCAACGATTGGCACACCTGCGCCGCGTCGGGGCCAATCATCGCCTCTAATCCGTGCTCGGAATACATGTTCCTCGACGACACGGCGTGCAATCTCGCGTCGCTGAACCTGCTCGCGTTCCACGACGAGAAGACGCACGCCTACGACATCGAAGGCTACGAGCACGCGGTGCGGCTGTGGACCGTCGTGCTGGAAATCTCGGTGCTGATGGCGCAATTCCCCTCGCGCGAGATCGCGCAGCGCTCCTACGATTTCCGCACGCTCGGTCTCGGCTACGCCAATGTCGGCGGGTTGTTGATGTCGTCCGGCATTCCTTACGATTCGGAAGCCGGCCGCGCCATCTGCGCCGCTCTCTCGGCGATCATGACCGGCGTGTCCTACGCCACCTCCGCCGAAATGGCGGCCGAGCTTGGCGCCTTCCCGCGCTATGGCGAAAATCGCGATGCGATGCTGCGGGTGATGCGCAATCATCGCCGCGCCGCTTACGGCGAACGCACCGGCTACGAACAGATGACCAATCCGCCGGTGCCGCTCGATCACAAAGCCTGCCCGGACCAGGCGCTCGCCGAACACGCCAAGCGCGCCTGGGATCGCGCGCTCACGCTCGGCGAGGCGCGCGGCTATCGCAATGCGCAAGCGACCGTGGTGGCGCCGACCGGCACGATCGGCCTCGTCATGGATTGCGACACCACCGGGATCGAGCCCGATTTCGCACTGGTTAAGTTCAAGAAGCTTGCCGGCGGCGGCTATTTCAAGATCATCAATCGCGCGGTGCCGGAAGCGCTGCGCGTTCTCGGCTATGGCGAGAGCGAGATCGCCGAGATCGTCGCCTATGCGGTCGGCCGCGGCACGCTCGCCGACGCGCCGGCGGTCAATCACGACACGCTCAAAGCCAAGGGCTTCACCGCCGAGGCGATCGAGAAAGTGGAAAAGGCGCTGCCGACCGCTTTCGACATCAAGTTCGTCTTCAACAAGTGGACGCTCGGCGCTGATTTCCTTCGTGAACTTGGCGTCGCGGCGGCCGACCTCGCCGCGCCGAATTTCGATCTTCTCGCCCATCTCGGCTTCACCAGGCGCGAGATCGACGCGGCGAATATCTTTGTCTGCGGCGCCATGACAGTCGAAGGCGCGCCGCATCTCAAACCCGAGCACTACGCCGTGTTCGACTGCGCCAATCCGTGCGGCCGCACCGGCAAGCGCTTCCTGTCGGTCGACAGCCACATCCGCATGCTGGCGGCGGCGCAGCCGTTCATCTCCGGCGCCATTTCCAAGACCATCAATATGCCGAACGAGGCGACGGTCGAGGATTGCAAGGCGGCCTACATTCTGTCGTGGAAGCTCGGACTCAAAGCCAATGCGCTCTATCGCGACGGCTCGAAGCTCTCGCAGCCGCTGCAGAGCCAGCTGATCGCCGACGAGAGCGAGGACGACGACGTCATCGAGGCTTTCCTCGACAAGCCGGCGACGGCGCGCGCCACCGGACTTGCCGAGAAGATCGTCGAGAAAGTGGTCGAGCGCATCGTGGTGATGCGCGACCGTGAGCGCATGCCCGATCGGCGCAAGGGCTACACGCAAAAAGCCGTGGTCGGCGGACATAAAGTCTATCTGCGCACCGGCGAATATGATGACGGAAGGCTCGGCGAGATCTTCATCGACATGCACAAAGAGGGCGCGGCGCTCCGCTCGCTCCTCAACAACTTCGCCATCGCGGTGTCGCTCGGCCTGCAATACGGCGTGCCGCTCGACGAATATGTCGATGCCTTCACCTTCACACGCTTCGAGCCGTCCGGCCCGGTGCAGGGCAACGACTCGATCAAGTACGCCACCTCGATCCTCGACTACGTGTTCCGCGAGCTCGCGGTGAGCTATCTGTCGCGCTTCGATCTCGCTCATGTCGAGCCGGATGCGGGCGGCTTCGATGCGCTTGGCAAGGGCGTCGAGGAAGGCAAGCCCACGCCGGATACGCGTTACGTGTCGAAGGGCCTGACGCGCTCGCGCACCGACCGGCTCAAAGTGATGCCCGGTAGTGCCGACACGTCTTCACCCTCCCCTGGAGGGGGAGGCTCGTCCGCCGGCGGCGGACGGGGTGGGGTGACAAACATCACCGCCCTTTCCTCCCCCGGCCCGCGCGCGGAAATCGCCGGCACTACGGCGCTCAAGAGCGAGCCCGAGGCGAAACTCTCGCCGGCGCAGGAATTGGAGCACCGCTCCGAAGCGCGCGCCCATGCCAAGGCCGCGGCGGCGGAGAAACGCGCCGAAGCCAAAGCGCGCGGCTACGAGGGCGAGGCCTGCGGCGAATGCGGCAACTTCACGCTCGTGCGCAACGGCACGTGTCTCAAATGCGATACGTGCGGAAGCACGACGGGGTGCAGCTGAAAAAAACCGCATCAAATTCTAGAGTCGTCCTTTTCGTTTAAGCACCTTGAGCGCGGCGTCTCTTTCTCGTCACCACCGGGCTTGACCCGGTGGTCCATGCTGTTGATCAGCGGCGTCAGCAGTTTGGATCATGCTTCTATGCTTTTTGTGCTGCGGATCAGCATGGATTGCCGGGTCAAGCCCGGCAATGACGATCCGGATTATTGACGTTAATTCCTGCCCAACACCCGGTGGCTTTGCCGCTGTGCGGCGACGAAACGCTCGCCGGCGTCTAGCTCAGAATTCTTTGACGGCATGCACGCATCGCTTTGCCTGCTATGCTAATCATGTCGTCAACAGACCGCATGGCTTGACACAACCTTCTACGCTAGTGTCCCGCGCTGATCCGTCGGAGTAAACACGAATGCGACTTTTATCGCGCCGGACCGCGCTCGCCACCACATTTTCCCTAGTAGCAACTGGAGTCACAGCGATGTCTGAAGCGGCGGATGCCCAACCTGTCACGACCACACCTTCTGGCCTGAAAATCATCGACATCAAAGTCGGCACCGGCCCCTCGCCGAAGCCAGGCCAGACCTGCGTGATGAATTACACCGGCTGGCTCTACGAGAACGGAAAGAGGGGCAACAAGTTTGACAGTTCGCTCGATCGCAATCAGCCATTCTCATTTCCGATCGGCCAGCATCAGGTCATTGCCGGCTGGGACGAAGGCGCCGCCACCATGAAAGTCGGTGGTAAGCGCACGCTGATTATTCCGCCAGAACTCGGCTATGGCGCACGCGGTGCCGGCGGCATCATTCCACCGAATGCCACGCTGATCTTCGACGTCGAACTGCTTGGCGTGAAGTGACCCAAGCGACACCCTTGCACCGGGTTGGCACCTAGGATGACTCCGGTAATATAATTCCCGCCCAACACCCGGTCGCTTTGCCGCTGTGCGGCGACGAAACGCTCGCCGGCGTCCTGATACGCTTTCATCAACGGCTGCAAATCGTCCAAGGTGCGTTGATCCCTGGCCTGGATCTGCATTCCGGAGACGACGAGCTTGGCGCGGTGCGCGTTGATGTACGTGACGAGCGCAATCGTCGCGTCGATGCCGCTGTCGAGCGCCTTCGCGGAATTTGCCATCGCCATTGCCGGCGCGGTGACGAGCTTGTCGAAGGTCTTGTCGTAGACCGCCTTCAAATCGTCGGGCTGTTTGAGCGCAGCACGGTCGGCGTTGATCTTGGCGAGCCGCGTTTCGATGCCCTGCTCCATCTTGCCGACGACGTCCTTGGCAGCGGTAAGGTCCGCCGGCGCCGCCGCTATTTGTTCGATGCTGCGCGGCGCGGGCCTTGCGCTGATCGGCTTCGCTGCTGCCCCAGCCGGCCAATGCGACAACGAACAAAATGGATATTGCGCTGCGGACAGCGCGTTTGAGAACTGACATCAATGTGCTCCGATAGAACCCCGGTCCGATCCATGCGGCGCCTCATGTCAGCATGGATTGCCGGCCTAGGCGAGCGAAGCGACGCCGTTCTACGAAGGGCTATGCCCGGTAATAACGAGAGTGGTGGTACATGCGCGCCTGCCGCAGCCTGCTCGCCGTAGTCGAGGCTCGCACTTCACGGCGACGATGACGTTTCCCCCTCCGGTGCCGGGATGCGCGTCTCATGAAAGCGCTGCGCGTGCATGACATAGACTTCGCGCACCAGGATGTGGGTCGCGACCTCGTTTTCGGTGCGGCCGAGCTTGCCGAGCGTGGCCAGCAAGGCAAGGTAATTGAAGGTCTCGATTGGGAGCGTCAGGCTCAAGGCCCTCGCTTCCGAACGGTTTTCCGGTCGCGCCATCGTTATACCAACGCCTCACGTTATAATACGATTATAATGCCATTTTAACTCTTGGCAGGCGAGTCGAATCGTGCGACCGTTCGATTCGGCGAGGGTTCTCGCTCAACAGCGACAAGAAGCGGCCCCGATTTGTCCGGTGTACGGGCGCCACTCCAACAGCGGGTTGGTCATCCTTGAGGCGGGATGCGGCTCGGTGGATGCGGCGTAGTTGCCTGGTGCGGCTCTACTTTTCGGCAGACTGGCTGGCACCGGGCTTGGGGTTACGTCTGGGGCTTATTTTCCGGATCGGCTCTCAAGGCCGCGCACCGATTTTCGCTTCGAGGTTTGCGTCTCGCCGTTGCCCGCTGCGCGCGGACAAACGCCCTGTCGGCGGCCCAGTACGGCCGCGGCAATAAAGCGAGGCCGTTTCAATGTCCCCATCAATCGCTCCATCAATCCCGATTCCGACGCCCTCTCTTCCACCGATCCCGCCCCAAGCACCCGCAGTCGACTCCGCGAACGTCGACCGCGCGCCGAACAAGGTCGCGGCTTTCACTGCCACTTGGACGGCCGAGCGCATCGAGCAGCTGCGTGCTTGCGTCGGCAACGGCATGACCTGCAGCCAAATCGCCGCCGCGATCGGCGTCTCGCGCAATGCGGTGATCGGCAAAATCCATCGGCTTGGCCTTTCGTCGGGGCGGCCCGCGGGTGCGAGCGCGCGTGCGAACTGCCCTCCGCGCGCGCGGCACTCGCGGGGACCGACGCAGCGGCGGCTGTTGCGGCTTGCTTGCGCCCACGCACCGCTCGACGAGATCTTGTCAAGCGTGGTGGTTATCAGCACGCATCCGTGCTCGCTGATCGATATCGATGCGCATCAATGCCGCTGGCCGATCGGCGATCCGGCATCGACGAATTTTTTGTTCTGCGGCAATGACGCCATCGCCGGCTTTACTTATTGCCTCGGCCACGCGCGCATGGCCTACCGCGCGCCGGCTCGACGCTAAAAAATCCCTTCTCCGCTCGCGGGAGAAGGTGGCGCGTGCAGCACGCTTGTGGTGCACGACGGGGGTGAGGGGCAGGGATGGGGACCTCAACGCACAACGGCTGTTGACCTCCACCCGCTTGGGGAGAAGGAGCCGAAGAGCGGCGACACGAATCGGCGCGGATGCTAATTTCGACGATCAGACTGCGATCGCTTCGAGAGGAACCGGCCGTGACCCGCACCAACGCGCTTTATCTCGTTATCGGAGCGCTTGCGGTCGCCGTCGCCGTGCTCGGCTATCAGCTCTATCAGGATCGTCACCAACCGCAGGGCGTGCACATCGACGTCGGGCCGGGCGGCCTCTCGATCCAAGGCAAATAGCAGGCCGCGCAAACGTCTTTTGCACCGCGAAATTTTTCCTTTTTGCATTGCGAAATTTTTGGCGCCCCGCGCGCCATGCACTTTGCGCGCTGGAACATCGGCAAAGTTGGGGTAGCGGAACGCGTGCGTCGTTCAGGCGTTCTCTTTGCGACTCGTCGGCAGGGAGGCCGAGCAGAATTTTAATCGTGGAGCGGAACCGATGACCCCGCGCGATCAGGAACTTTTGGAAAAACAATTACACGGAACCGATTATCGCCCGGCCGAAGGCGTTTTGATGCTCGCCCTCGCAGCCGTGTTTTTCACCGGCATGGCGGTCGGGGGATTCTTGTTCGCCTATACCGATCAGCCGCCGCTGCGCGTGGCGGCAAACGATATTGCCGCTCACACGTCCGGGCCTGTACTGCCGACCACGCGCTAGCGCGGTGCGCCAGCGCAAGGCCCGATTGCCGTTCCGGCCACTACTCTTCCGGTTCGGTGGTGAAGAACAACGGATAGCCTTTGCTCTTGCCGAGCTCGGTGCCTTCCTTGGCCTTGGTCTCGGCAACGTCGCGGGTAAAGACCGCTATCACGCAAGCACCCCGCTGATGCGCCGTCATCATGACACGATAGGCTTGATCGCCGCTCATGCGGAACACCGCCTTGAGCACGAGCACGACGAATTCGCGCGGCGTGTAATCGTCGTTGAGCAGAATCACTTTGTACAGCGGCGGGCGCTGCGTTTTGGTTTTGGTCTTGGTGCGCGGCGCAACGATGGTTTTGGTCATTGCAGAGCCCTCGAACACATCGCGCAGACGCCGACCGGGATCAAATACCGGCCGCAGAGGCTGTGCGCCTGATCAGGATCGTGCTCTGATGCACGCTCATTCGCGCGACTTGGCCGCGCCAATCTCGCTCAAGCGCCCGAATATACTCGGTTCGCGAGCCGTCATCCAATGCGCGGCTTTCGCGCTGCGCGATGATCGTGGTGTTCATCTGGCACCGACTGGTATCGGCGCGCGCTATCCCAGACCCCGGCGCCCGGTGCTGGCTCTAGCCTGGATCGTCAGCCGGCGCGGCGACTTGCGTTCAACGACGACCGCGCGCGGGACACCGCCGCGGCCAGAAATTGTCAGCCGACTATCCGGGCGGCGTAATTTCAGCACCGCCCCCCTCGCCTCCTCGGCCGAGACCGACATCAATGCGGCAACGATCTCGACTTGGCCCTCAAGATCCTCGGTGAGACCCTGCGCGGCCAAGACCGCATCGTCGAGTGTGGGCGGATCGCGCCGCACCCGGCGCAAGCCGTCCTTCGTTTCCCAGATCTCGCTCATCTCGCGTCATACTGCCGTTGATCGATTATTATCAGTGATTTACTGCAATGCAGCAAGCGCATTGTGCAGCGCACTCACGGGATTGTTAACTCCATGAGCCGGCATTGGTTCACGACGCGAGTGCAATTCACCTAGCGGCCATTTCGCTGAACAGCACGCCGCCTTTGGCTTTGGAAGTTCTCGGCGTCTCGACCAGCGACACCGTAACCTGATCGGCGGTCGTGCCGGCATTCTTGACCACGGCCTGCGTGATGTCTTTCACCAGTCCGCGCTTCTGCTCGAGCGAGCGACCCTCCAAGAGATAGACAACTACTTCCGGCATGCACGCCTCCATTGTTGCCGGCCTGCCGCACCTGATGATTACTCGGTTCTCTGACGCGACATTGGCTTGCTTGAAATTTGGGTGCGTACTATCCGAAAGTTCCCGGGAAGGCACAACAGGGGAGCTCAGAATGAAGCGTTTGGTTTTTGCAATTGGTGTATTGGCACTTGGCTTTGCTGCATCGACGCCGGCGCGTGCGGATTTCTCCGTCATGCGCTTCGAACTCGGCTTTTGCCGGATCTGGTGGAATAACGGCATCAATCCGATCGGCGCCGGCTGGGCTCGCGTCGCGAGCGCGCCGGACTTCACGGGTGCCTGGGCCGCGCAAGACGCCGCGGTGAAGAAGGGCAAGTGCAAGTAACAAGTGCAAGTAAGAAGTACAAGCAACAAGTACAAGTAATTCGAAGATAGTTTTGCTTCGATTTCAGTTACTGATTTGATTTTTTTAC
>Ga0306920_100012288_pt1 | contig 11610 bp, 13 predicted proteins | sample flu12Cox44000170_FD_204666 | JGI IMG/M metagenome (GOLD analysis project Ga0306920, IMG submission 204666) | Lab enrichment of tropical soil microbial communities from Luquillo Experimental Forest, Puerto Rico - flux4day.12C.oxic.44.000.170 (v2)... | ecosystem: Environmental > Terrestrial >...
CTCCAGGACGTCGACAATGCGAAGGCTTTGCTCGTAGTGATTGAATCCGCCGGGCATCAGCGAATCGATGACGCGTTCGCCGGCGTGGCCAAACGGCGTATGGCCCAGGTCGTGGCCCAGCGCGATCGCCTCGGTCAACTCTTCGTGCAGCCGCAACACCTTGGCGATGGTCCGTGCGATCTGGGACACCTCGAGCGTGTGCGTGAGACGGGTCCGGTAGTGATCGCCCGTTGGGGCGAAGAACACCTGTGTCTTGTGCTTCAACCGACGGAAGGCCTTGCAGTGAACGATCCGGTCGCGGTCGCGTTGAAACGCGGGACGTACATCGTCTTCGGCGGCAAAACGAAGGCGCCCTCGTGAATCGGCGCTCTTGGCTGCTTGCGGCGCCAGGATGTCGCGCTCGCGCGCCTCGAGCTGCTGTCTCAGACTGCTCATAGCGGCTAACATCGGACCTCGCGATCCCGCGGGAAAATCATACTCTGCAACGCCGGCGCTAGGCCGTGAGCTCGCGCAGGAAGCTCGTGCCCTGGGCCATCCTGCCGACGCCGAACAGCTCCGCCAGTGTCTGCCCGAGATCCGCGAACGTCTGGCGCGTGCCAAGGTCGAAGCCGGAGCGCACGCGGGCACCCGTGATCAGCAGCGGGACGTACTCACGCGCGTGATCGGTGCTGGGCGTCGTCGGATCGTTGCCGTGGTCTGCCGTCACGACGAGCAAATCATCGTCGCGCAACTGCGGGATGAGCCGGGCCAGCCGGCTGTCGAAGCGCTCGAGGTTGGCGGCATACCCCGCCACGTCGTTGCGATGACCGTATTGAGCGTCGAAATCGACGAGGTTCGCGAAGATGAATCCTCGATCGACCACCTTCATCTGCTCTTCGACCCTGCTCATCCCGTCATCGTCGCTCGTGGTGTGAATCCCCCTCGTGATGCCCCGCCCGGCGAACAGATCCTCGATCTTTCCGATGGCGACCACCGGAATGCCCGCCGCTGTCGCACGATCGAGCACGGTTTCGCCGGATGGCGGCAGCGCGTAATCGTGACGATTCGATGTTCGGGTGAAGTGACCGGGCGCACCGATGAACGGGCGCGCGATCACACGCCCCACACCGAGTCCTTCCCCGACCAGCTTGTACGCGATCTCGCAATCGCGATACAGCTCGGGAATCGGCACGATCTGTTCGTGTGCCGCAATCTGGAAGACGCTGTCGGCCGACGTGTAGACGATCAGCGCACCCGAGCGCATGTGTTCAGGCCCGAGCTCGTCGATGATGGCGGTTCCGGATGCTGCCTTGTTACCGATCACTCCGCGGCCTGTGAGGCGCGAAAACTCGTCGATAACAGAGGCTGAAAAACCGTGGGGAAACGTCGGAAACGCGCGGTCGAGGACGATTCCCATCATCTCCCAGTGTCCAGTGACCGAATCCTTCCCCTTCGAGGCTTCGGCCATCCGACCGTACGCGCCGAGTGACGTAGCAGAAGGAACCGCTGAGACCGCAGAGGCCGCGGAGTTTCCAGAAAAAGGATTTTCAAAACTGATCTCTGCGCTCCTTGCGGTCTCCGCGGTTTCGTCCGTGCGTTCGGGATCCAGCTTCACCAGGTTGCCGAGTCCGAGCCCGCGCAGCGTCGCCAGCTTCAGCGGCACCTGCCTGGCGATGTTTCCGACCGTGTTGCTGCCCTGGTCGCCATAGACGGCCGCGTCCGGCAACTCGCCGATCCCGACGCTGTCCATCACGATAACGATGGCGCGGCCGAACGGCGGCTGAGGTGAGGTCACGCCGTCTACAGGTGCGAGAAGTAGTTGGAGACCGACTTCGGCGTCATGATGGCGGCGATCGCGTGCTTGAAGATCATGTGATCGGTGCCGCCCTTGTCGAGGATCAACGCGAAGCGATCGAAGTTCTTGATCCGGCCTTCGAGCTCGCTGCTATCCATCATGCGGATGGTGACCGTGAGCTTTTCACGCCGCACGTAGTTGAGGAAGACGTCCTGGATGTTCGGCTGGACGGATTTGGATTCCGGGGCGGGCATTAGTGTTCGCGCTCCTGTAGCCGTTCGGCGACCAGACAGTGCACGGACTCGATCGTGGTCGCCGACTCGCCCGGGCCGTCGAACCAGCTTAGATTAGGCTCTTTGCGGAACCAGATCAACTGCCGGCGCGCATACCGGCGGTTCTCCTGCGCGATGAGCGCGCGCGTCGCCGGCTCGTCGCGCACGCCTCGGAGGTACTCCAGAGCCTGGCGATACACGAGCCCGCCGAACGGCCGCGCGGTCTCCGGCACACCGCGCGCCAGCAGCGCGCGAATCTCGTTCAGCAACCCTCTCGCGAACTGCTCGTCGACGCGGCGCGTGACGCGCTCGGAAATCTCCTGCGCAGGCAGGCGTAATGCAACGGCCAGCACGTCCATGTCAGAAATCTCCGAGCGTGTGTCGGCGAAATGTGCGGTCAGCGGCCGGCCCGTCAGAAAGAACACCTCGAGCGCACGGACGAGCCGTTTCTGGTCGCGCGGCTGAATGCGACGTGCCGATTCCGGATCCACCCGTCGAAGCAGTCGATGCAGCCAGGTGACATCGCGCCGCTCAGCCATCGATTCCAACCGCCGGCGCAGCACCTCGTCGCGGCCGGGTCCGGGAAACAGACCCCGTGTCAGCGCGCGAAAATAAAAGCCGGTCCCGCCGGCGAGGATCGGCAGTCGCCCGCGTGAATGGATGTCGCGGATGGCAGCGGCGGCGTCACGTGCGTACTGCGCGGCTGTGTAGTCGTCTGTTGGATCGGCGATGTCGATGAGATGATGCGGAATGCCGCGCCGATCGGCGTCCGCGATCTTGTCGGTGCCGATATCGAATCCGCGATAGACCGCGGTCGAATCACAATTGATGATCTCGCCAGCCTGCCGCTCCGCCAACGCCAGCGCCAGCGCGCTCTTCCCCGTAGCGGTGGGTCCAAGCACCGCGACAACAAGCGGCTTCATCGCACGCGGACGACGACGTAGACGATGAAGGCGAGCAGCAGGATCAGGAGCCCGAGCTGCTGCGATCGGGTCACCGCGGCGGCGTCTCGTTGTAGAAGAAAGTGACCGTGAAAAACGCCTTGCTGTCGGGATACTCTGGCGGCAGCGGCTGCGTCGGGTTCGATCCCGAGAGGGCGCCGAAGGCGGCGTTGTTGAACGCGTCGACCGGGCTCGGACCGACAACCTGCAGGTCGGTGATCGATCCGTCCTTGTGCACGTTGAACTGAATGACGACGTGCCCCTTCATCGACATCGCGGCGTACGGGATGAACCAGTTGCGCTTTACCTGCGCGATGAATCGCCGAATCCACGGACCGAATTCGACGCCCTTGGTGTCGAACTGGATCTCGGGGCCGAATTGCCCGCCGCCTCCGCCCTGATTGTCGAAGACTTCGTTCTGCGTGTAGCGCTGGAGGTTCCGGAACGCATCGCCGAGCGACCCGCCAGGCGTCGACGAGCGCCCGGCCGCGCCGTTCTGCGTGGGCAGGCGGCTGGACGGCATCTGCAGCGCCGACTGAGACTCCGGAATCTTCTGCTGCGACGTGTCCGGCTGCGGATTCTCGATCGGACGGCCCGCGGCCGGATCGGGCTTCGGCCCCTCTCCACGCGCAACCTGCTTCGGCGGCTCGTCGACACGCTCGGGACTCTTGCCTCTCGAGAACGGTTCCATGTTCTCGGGCTTTTTCGCGCGCTCCGGCGCGGCTGCCGCGCGATTCAAGTCCGACGGGAGCGCTTTTGGCGGAGCTTTCTGGACAGGACGTTCAACCCGGGGCGACACCATCATGTACTGCAGCGGCGGTTCGTTCTGCTGCTTGCGAGCCACCTGGGGAATCGGTCGCGGCGCCGTCAGCCATGGGAACCATTTCGGCATCACCAGGATGAGGATCACCATCACCAGGTGCGCGATGATCGAGAGCAGCACACCTTCGCGCCAGGATATAGCCTGGCCGACCGGACTTATGTCCGGATGATAATCCTCTAAATCGAAATACATCAGGTGCTTACAGCAGTATATCAGTGCAGGGACTAGGGACTAGGGATCAGGGATTGGTAAAAGATCGTAAGCCTCGGGCAGCCTAATCCCTGAGCCCTAGCCCCCAGTCCCTTTCTGAGCCGTATAAAGAATGACGCTGCCGAGCGCCAGACGGATGGGGTAAATCTCGGTAAAGCCCGCTCGTCGCAGTATTTTCACAAACTCATCGGGCGTCGCGAACGCGCTAATCGACGCGGGCAGATACGCGTACGCCGAGCCGCTGCGCGACACCACACGGCCGATGCGCGGCAACACTCGACTCACGTACCAGCCGTACAGCGCACCGAACACCGGCGACGTGGGCACGGCGAATTCGAGGATCGCCAGCCGGCCGCCGGGCCGCAACACGCGATGCAGTTCGGCGCACACCGCGTCCATGTCCTGCACGTTACGGATCCCGAACCCAATCGTCACAGCATCAACCGTACGATCGGCAATCGGGATCCACGCCGCGTCTCCCTGCACCATCGTGATCCGGCCGCTCAGTCGTCGCTCACGCAGCTTCCGATCGCCGACACGCAGCATCGCGCCCGAGAAATCGATGCCGACAACCTGTGACGCGGACGGCTGCGCGCGAACCGCGGCGATGGCTAGGTCGCCGGTGCCGGTGCACACATCGAGCACACGCTCGCCGCCGGTGAGCTGCAAAGACCGGATCGCGCGCCTTCGCCAGCCGCGATCGATGCCAGCGCTCAGCAAATGATTGAGGAAATCGTACCGTCCCGCGATCGCGTCGAACATGCCCGCGATCCGCTCGGGCGACTTCGAGATATCAGTCACTCAGGACCGGGAACCTGACCTGTCCAGGCGGGATAGAGATCGTGTTCGAAGCCGAGCGCGGCAAGGATTTTCCCAGCCATGAAGTCGGCCAGGTCCTCCAGCGTTTTCGGCTGCTGATAGAACGCGGGCATCGCCGGCAGAATCATCGCCCCCGCTTCGGCGCACAGCACCATGTTGCGCAGCTGAGGAAGGCTCATGGGCGTCTCGCGCGGCACGATCACGAGTCGACGACGTTCCTTGAGCATCACGTCGGCGGCCCGCTCGATCAGGTTGCGCGACAGGCCGTGTGCGACGGCGGCGAGCGTCTTCATCGAGCAGGGGACGATGGCCATCCCGCTGCAGCCGTGGCTGCCGCTGGCAATCGTCGCGCCCAGATCGCGATTGCTGTGAACCTTCATCGTGCCGGCCGTGACCCCGTCGCCGTACGTGTCGACCAGAAACGGCATCAGGCGGTCCATCGATGCCTGTTCGCCCAGCTCGTCGCGCAGGAGCCGCCGTCCGTACTCCGATACGATCAGCTCGATATGCGTACCGCGTGCCAGCAGCGCGGCGATCGTGCGTGTGGCGTACACCGCACCGCTCGCACCGGTTATCGCGATTGCGATCGCCGGCGCGCGTTCAGTGTTGCCAGGGGCCATAGAGAGCCGCTGTCAGCACGAGCAGATACAGGATGCCGACGTACCCGTTCAGGTCGAACGCGCGCTTCACCTGCGACAGGTCGTCGGCGCGCACCAGCGACTGCTCGTAGACGAGCATGGCCGCGACCATCGCCACACCGAACAAATAGACGCCGCCCAGAGGCGACACGAGCGCGAGCGCCAGCAGAAAGCAGACGGCCAGCGCGTGCATGACTCGCGAGATGGCCAGCGAACTCCGGATCCCAAACTTGACCGGAATCGAATTCAGGCCGTGCGCGCGATCGAAGTCGAGATCCTGACACGCGTACAGGACGTCGAACCCCCCGACCCACGTGCCAATCGCCGCGGCGAGCAGCCACGGTTCCCACCCGCCGCGCCCTCCCACGGCCAGCCATCCGCCGACCGGCGCGACCGCCATTGCGAGGCCCAGAAACAGCTGCGTCCAGGTTGTGAAGCGTTTCGCCAGCGAATACCAGAAGACGATCGCCAGCGCCACCGGCGACAAGACGAAGCAGATCGCGTTCAGCCGCCAGGAGGCGAACACGAACACGGCCGACGCGATGGCGACGAACATCACGGCTTCGCGCACGGTCATGACGCCCCGGGGAATCTCGCGATTCGCGGTCCTCGGGTTGAGCGCATCCATCCGGGCGTCGACCAGGCGGTTGAATCCCATCGCTGCGCTTCGCGCAGCCACCATGGCGACGAGGATCCAGCCAATCGTGGCCCACGCGACTGCCGTGTGTTGCGCCGCGAGCAGCGCGCCCGAGAGCGCAAACGGCAGTGCGAATACCGAGTGACTCACGCGCACGAACGAGGCGTAGATGGCTAGACGGTTGAACATTGCTAATTGCTGACTGCTGATTGCTGACTTATTTGGAGAGTAATTTTGCAATTTGCATTTTGCAATTTGCAATTGTCATAGGTCTTCAACCCAGCGTATCTGCGCCGGCTCGATGCCGCCCACCAGGTATTCTTCCACATCATCGGTGTGAGGCGGGACGGTCACGGCCACGAGGCGCGCCGACTTCCCGGGCTCGATCGTGCCGTAGTCGGCGTCGAAGCCCAGGGCCCGTGCGCCCTGCCGCGTCGCGCTGTCGAGCAGCGCGCTCGCCGAGACGGTCGGCGCGAGCGCTCGCATGGTCGCGAGCTCGGCGAAGACATTGAGATCCGGCGCGCTGGCGAGGCTGTCTGTCCCGACGGCCACCTTCACGCCATAGTTGTAGAAATCCTCCAGCGGCGGCGCGCCGGCGCCGGTGTGCCCGTTGCTGCGCGGACAGGTGACGAGCGTCGTGCCGCGCGCGACGAGGCGATCAAGATCGGCCGTCGTCATCTGCACGCCATGCACCGCGAGCACGCGGCTGTCGAGGAAGCCGCTGTCGTCGAGAAACTGGACAGGAGTGCCGCCCGGCGGCACCCACGCCGGATCCCACGATCCGATCTCCTCCAGCAGCGCGCGCCAGGGCCCGGCCCCGCTGCGAATGAATTCCACCTCTTCCACCGATTCGGACAGGTGGATGCTGCATGGCGCAAAGGGATCGCGGTCCACGGCTTCCCGAATCGCTCGCAGGACCAGCGGCGCGACCGAGTACGGCGCGTGCGCCGCCAGAGTCGCCCGTACATGCTCGCTCGGCGCGAGCGCATGGAGCTCCGCCAGCGCCTTTGAGACGACGCCGACGGGGTCGGTCGTGTTGAAGCGAATCAGTTCGTAGAACACGACCGCTGCGAGACGGCTGCGAGTGAGCGGATCGAACGTGACGAGCGTGTTGCTGATGTCGCCCACGATCGCCGTCCCAAATGCCACCGCCTCGCGCAGCGCGGCGTCGACGGCATCGAGGATTTCTTTGCCGCCGGGATCGGGCCGATCGCGCCGCGCCTGCATCACCCCGCGAATCCAGGTCACGAATTGCGATGCCGGGGGTACTTCGTCGCGAAGATAGGACAGCTCGAGATGCGTGTGCGCGTTGACGAGACCCGGCAGCACCGCGACGTGTCCCAGGTCGACCACCTTCGCACCGTCCGCCAGCACGCGCTTCCCGGCGGCGCCGAGTGCGACCACGCGTCCGCGATCGACGGCGAACCATCCGTCGCGGATCGGCGGCTCGCTGATCGGCAGAATCCAGGCCGCGTGATAACGAATCATGAGATTGCAGGAAGGAAGGATTGCAGGATTGCAGAAAGGAAAGGACGAAGGGTCATGCCTTGTTACTTTCCTTCCTGCAAATCTGCAATCCCACTCTCCTGCAATCTCTCTTGTTTGCCCGTTCGGCTCCGCGCTGGATACAGGCGGAGCTCAGCGGGCATCGCAGCATCGTCGCCGTCCTTGCGCGCCGTCGCGAGCGCGAGCATCCGTGGAACGTCGCGCTCGCGGAAGATCGGATCCCCCAGAATGCCGTAGTGCATGTTGCGGCGCTTCGCGACGAACCCGGCATCCTCGATATTTCTCACGATCTCCGCTTCGTCCATGCAGTACGCGGCGCCGGCCGCGCGGACGACATTCTCTTCGATCATGACGCTGCCCATGTCGTTGGCGCCAAACGCCAGGCTCAATTGACCGACTTTTCCGCCCTGCGTCACCCACGATGCCTGCAGGTTGTCGAAGTTGTCGAGCACGATGCGCGCGATGGCGAGCGTGCGGAGGTACTCGATCCCAGTTGCCTCGGATCCTGCCAGCTCGGTGTGGTCGGGCTGATAGCTCCATGTGATGAACGCGGTAAATCCGCCGGTCTCGTCCTGCAGCGCGCGGAGACGCAGGAGGTGTTCGAGCCGTTCGGCATCGGTTTCCACGGTTCCGTACATCATCGTCGCTGTCGTGCGAAGGCCGGCGCGGTGCGCATGGCGCATCACGTCGAGCCACTCGTCGGCGGTCGCCTTCCCGTAACAGTGGAGCGCCTTGCGCACGCGATCGACGAGGATCTCCGCCCCGCCGCCTGGAATGCTGTCGAGACCTGCCGCAATCAGACGATCGATCACGACCGGCACCGGCAGCTGCGACAGCCTCGAGATGTGGATGACTTCAGGAGGTGACAACGCGTGCAGCTTGAACTCGGGATAGCGGGTCTTGATTGCGCGGAACAGATCCTCGTACCACGTCAGCGGCAGATCGGGATTGTGACCGCCCTGCATCAGCACCTGCACGCCGCCGACCGCGATCGTCTCGTCGATCTTCCGGAACAGCTCCTCGAAGCCGAGCACGTAACCGTCTGGCGAGCCCACGTCGCGGTAGAACGCGCAGAAGTTGCACTTCGCCACGCAGACGTTCGTGTAGTTGACGTTCCGGTCGATGATGTAGGTGATCCGCCCGTCCGGATGCTTTCGCGCGCGCACGCCGTCGGCGAGGCGCCCCAGGAGCGACGTCGGCGCGTGCCGATACAACTCGAGCGCCTCGTCGCCCGTGAGGCGCTCCCCCGCACGAACTCTGGCTGCCGTCTCTTCGATGTTCATACAGCTCGCAGAACTGAACGGTTCTGCTGTCCTAGAAGAACCGGAGGCTCCCCGCGTTCGGCACGAGCCCTTGTTCGGCCGCGTACCGATAGAACGTTTTGAGCCCTTCGAGCTCCTCGTCACCGAGGGTGTATTGAATATTATCCCGCAGGTACCGCTTCGCGACAGCCTGCCGGACGGGGTCGTCCGGATAGTAGGCGCACGCCACCTGGTCGGACTCAGCCACGCCCAGGTCCCGTGCGCGTTGCAGCACGCGGACTTCGTCCGGGCCGATCGCGTCCGGCCAGCCTGCCCACACGGCGTAGACGAACGGCAGTCCCGTTGATTGGGTCCACAGCTCTCCGAGGTCAATCTTCTGTATTGCGGATTGGTGATCCAGGAACAGCGCGGTGTCGCCGATGATCAGGGCGGCGTCGGCACGGGCGAGCATCGCCTCGAGATCCGGCGCCATGGGTAACGCGTCGGCGGTGACGCCGAAGGCCCGGCGCAACATCACCGTCGAAAGCGCGACCGACGTGCGGGAGCTCGTGTCCATCGCGATCGACCGGATGTCGCGCGGCTCGACCCGGGTATAGATCGCGACCGAGGCGACGGGCCCGCGCGACGTGACGGCCGGGCCCGGTACGAACGCGTACGGTTGCGGTCCGCGCAAGTATTCGATCGACGGGATCAGCCCGATGTCGATGGAATGCGCGTGCAGCAGCCTGGCACACTCCGACGGGATGTCGTAGCGTAGTTCGAATCGCGGTTCGCGTTCGAGACCGTACACGAGCGGCCGCGCGTTCAGGTATCCGACGGCGCCAAGACGGACGCGCGTCATGCGAGGCGGTCGAACCGGCCGTTGCGCTCCACGGGGTCGAGCCCGGCGGCAGTGATGTTCCGGCGAATCTCTTCGAGCGGCGCGCGACGCCGGCCTTCGCCGGTCTCGTCCTCCGCCGACACGCCATCCACATCGTCGGCGCCGACGGTGAGTGCGACCTGCGCGAGCTTCGGACCGTAGAGGGACCAGTCGACCTGAATCGAGGGCACGTTGTCGGCCACGAGGCGCGCCAGGGCTACGTGCTTCACGTCCTCGAACCCGGTGGTCGGAGCCGCGGGGTTGACGCGCCGCGGCAGCGGCGCGAATGCACGGATCACCGCGACTGAGCGCTGGAGATCGGCGACCGTTTTCAGGAGCGGCATCGGATCCGCGGAAGGCGTCCGCTCCACAGTCAACCGCGCGAGCGTCAGGCCGGCGATATTGACTTCCTCGATCGAACGCCGCGGGTCCTGAAGACGGTCGATCGGCGCTTCGGCCACCAGCTCGAGTCCGACCGCCCGCAGCTCTTCGAGCAGCGCGCGAAGCGTGACGCCTTCGCGCGCCGACAGCGATTCGAGATCGGCGAGCGAGAACGCTGTGACAGGCGATCCGGCAGCGACCGCGGCGACCTCACGAACCCGCTCGACGGCCGCCGCGCGGCTCTCCGGCTCGCCCACGATTCTCAACTCACCCGCAGACGGTGGACGGATCACGGGCGTACCCACATCGGCTGACGTCGTCGCGACGCGTACAAAGGTCGTCCTGGCGCCGTGGCGCTGGCGCCGGAAGTCGTCGGCGAGCATCCCGATGCTGATGATGTCGTGCGAGGACGCGAGACTGGTGAGTTCCGCGGCGGAGATCACGAGTGCAGCACGTTGATGGTATAGGCGGCCGGCTCGACGAGATTCCCGACGTCGAAGATCTCGACGCAGAGGTTTCCGGGGGCGTTTGCCGTGCCGGACAGCTGAATGGAATTGCCCGCGACGGTCTCGATTCTGTCCAGGAGCGTGCAGCTTCCGAGGCTCGGGAATCCGACCCCCAGACCAACAGCGGCCGCCGGATTGACCGACGTCAATGTGACCTTCACGCCACCGATCGTCGTGACCAGGAACTGGTGTGTGTTCGCACCGCCAACCAGCAGCGTGTCGCTGAACGTTTCGGTTATCGTCGGCTCCGCAGGCGTTGGCGTGGTCGGTGGGACCGGATCCGAGCACCCCGCCGCAAACATCGTCGTTCCCAGAACGACCCAAAGAATCCGCTTCATCTGTTCTTAGTTTATGACACGGCTGGACCGAAGACCAACCCGAGCCCGACGGCAATGACGATCGTCAGCACCCATCCGAGACCACAGACCGCGACCGCCCGCGCCGTGCTCTTGTAATCGAGGGCCTGCCGCACCGCGACGATCATCGCAAGAAGCATCCAGACTGCCGTAATGCCGAACGCCGGAATCGCGGCACCCGGAACAATGCCGAAAATCCGCAGGATGCCGGGCGCCGCCGAAAAGCCGATGGTACGAAGCAATTCTCCAACGTCGGAGCGAGTCTCCGGCGCCGGCATCAGCCTTACGCCGATTTGATACGTCAACAGCGCCCACGCCGCCCATGCCAGGATCGACAGCGCGGTGAGGAACACCGTGTTCGCCAGCGAACCGCTGCCCAGACCTCGGGCGCCGATTCCGGCACCCACACTGGATAGGACGACGACAAGCAGAGCCTGGCCGGTGGCTGACCGATCCGCCTCGACCTCTTCATACGTCATGGGGTCGAGCGCCAGCGCACCGATGAGTCGCATCACAAACGGCGTCGAAGTGGTTGTGGTGGCCATACCCGATCTCCTGCAAGGAGCTTGCTACTGGTCCGCTCGACCCTCCATGACCTCGTACATGCGGAGTACCGCCGGCAGGTT
>Ga0306920_100012289_pt1 | contig 11609 bp, 10 predicted proteins | sample flu12Cox44000170_FD_204666 | JGI IMG/M metagenome (GOLD analysis project Ga0306920, IMG submission 204666) | Lab enrichment of tropical soil microbial communities from Luquillo Experimental Forest, Puerto Rico - flux4day.12C.oxic.44.000.170 (v2)... | ecosystem: Environmental > Terrestrial >...
AAATAAACCTGTTGGTCGGGATTCGTGATGAGGGGCCATAGAAGAGAAGCGAAATCTTCCTTGCCCGTGGCGATCATGAAACGTACCGCGCGGTCCACCTTACCTTTGGTGTGCCATTGATCGACGTACCTAATCACCGTGTCTTTGATTTTTCCCCATACTGGAGGCGCCGAACGATAGATCATTTCCGCTGCTAACATCGGATCAACGGCTAAAGCCTCTTGAATAGCGAATGCCACGCTTGCGACGCCGGTCTGATCGCGGCGCGAAAGCCGTTCGCATGCGAAGAGAATGGCTTCCTCCCATGGCGGCATGTTCAGAACGCGCACCCTCAGCTGTGTGGCATCGTCGGCTCTTCCGTTTGCGGCCGATGAAATGAGCTTCTCCACTTCGAGGGAGGCGTACCATTCCTGAATCTGCTGATGCTGAAAAGAAATGTCGCCGCCTGTGCCTTCCAGGCGGACCAAAGTGTGATGGGCCACGAGCAAATCGAGCACTTTCGCCGGCGCAAGTTCTCCTGAAATTTGGCCATCGAGCCTCAATTCTTGTGCGGTTTCGCTCACCACGCTACGAGAGCGGGTTTGAGTGATCGCTGTATTTGTAGACGTGGTAGCCTCAACCGCGAGAGCTGTTAGCAACGGGGCGTGAACATCATCAAGCTCTGTGCGAAGAACCTCTGTGTTTTCCGGCAAGCGTTCATGCTCCGTCACAAACAGTCGGATAAGTTCCTCTTTCGTAGTCGGAATCTCTCCATCAGGCGAATGCTTGAGCAAGACCCTGAGGTAGAGCGGAATGGAAACAAGTGCACGCAGGCCGGGAATTCGCCAGGCACGATCAAGGAGCGCCTCGCCCCTATTCCCGCACATTGCCCATGCGATCTCGAGCTGTTGATTTTCGGAAAGCGGCTCGATTTCGACTGTCGGCCCAGAGATCGGAACGTTCTGCATCTGCCGTCGTGTGCTGATAGCCATCTCCAGAAGCGGGAACTCCCGCCGCAACTGTTGCACTTCGGCGATAGCACGCCTTCTCGAAGCCGCATCGAGCTCGTTCCACCCATCCAGCATCAACGCCAGCCGTCCCTGAATGGCGAGCAGCATGAAGTCCTGCTCGGAGATGCCGCGAAAGGCGGCACGATGGGTCAAACTATCGAGAACCCTGCCACCGTGACATGACCACTCATTAAGAAGCACAAAGATGGCAACTTTACTGTCAACGGCTAAGATTTTTTCGGTCAACTGGACGAGAGTAGTTGATTTACCAGTGCCAGGCGGAGCCACCAACGAAAGCTCGCCAGTGACTGAAAGACCAGCAGCACAGCCGTCTACATCAAATGCAGGAGCATTGCTGCCTCTTGATCGTAGATTGAGCTTGACTGCATGCCTTGGCCATCCCTCCCGAGCCTTGAAGGCATCGAGATCGGAGATAGCGGCCTTCCGCGCACGCTCAGTTAGAGCCTGGATGTCTTCATCCTTTGACAGCCCCAGTCGTTCGAGCAACTCCAGCAACTCTTCGTCTATGTCGAGTGTGCTGGCTGCGGGCGATCCATTTCCTGACGTAAGCGCATCAAAGGCTTCTTTTTCGGCGTTTGCTTTCCATTCCCGCAATAGACCGACGCTGAAATGCTCCTCATCTGAATCAACCTGCTTTGCGTGGTTTGCACACATCCAAATGCCGTTCTCGAAGCTTCGCCGTTCATCCTCTGACAGGGATGCGTCATAACGCGGCCCGCCCGAAGCTGCCGCCGTAATATGGGCCGCTTGCCCGATATTTACTGCGCGGGTGTCGCCCAGCGCTGGCCCGATGGTGGACAGTGGGCACTCAGGATGTGAACAACGGTATCCGACGCGCCTGGCGAGCAGCTCTTTGGTCGACGCGCTAAAGTTGTCTCGCCGTGCCATTGTCGGCCTGCTTATTGCGGCCGTGGAAAATGAGGGCTATGCAATCGTCACTCCCAATCTGCACTCTTCAAGCCGAGGTCCCGCGCATTCTCGGATACTGCACGCTTGACGCTGTCCTTGGCACCGTCGGGAAACTCGGCTGAAATCTCGACCACAACCTTCACCGAAGCATTCGGGTCCGACACGAGCACGGATACAATCTCATCGGCGATCTGAACGAGGCGCATCTTGGCGGTTGCCGGCGCTACCTCAACCGTTCCGTGGAACGATCGCGGGCCGGCCGTGACGCCACCACCGGTCGTGTTTGTAGCAGTAGAACCTGTTCTGCCTGAAGTCTCCCGTGTTTCTTTCTGTCCGCTATCAATTTGCGCTGAGGCTGCGCCGACTGTCTCATTTTGTAGCGCCTCGTACTCTTTGGCAGCCTCGGGGTCGGTCAGCAACAGGGTATCGTCAAGTTGGATGCCCCCGCTGCCAAACTGGAATCCATCGAACTTCCCGTCGTGCTGCCCATAAGCACTGCGGCTCGCCGTGTTTTGCCTGCGCCGTTCAACGCGAAAATCTCGTTATCCAATTCTGAGGCGACATAAAGGACATCATGGTCGCTATCATATGCGAGTCCGGCCGGACCGACTACGACTGCAGTAGGATCGAGGCCGAACCGCCAGGGCGGCGCGGCGGTGATTGGCGTCGACGTCGCCGGGCCAGGCTAAGAGCCTCGAGCAGGACCTCAATTCCCGTCGCGAGCTCCGGCCGGTCGAAGAATCAACCAAATCGTTTGAAGGGACCCGGCTAGTGGGCCAACAGAGAGAAATTGCTGAAAATCGCCCTAGTAGTCTGCATTGGTGCGTTCTACGGTACCCTTCGACGGCGATAAACCCACAGGAATGCGGCAATATTCGCCAGGTTTGACGCGAGGAAAGCGGAAAGACCAGACTGGCTGCTTGAGCGGGGCGGATTTGAACCCCCGGGACCCCTCATTTCGCGCTTTTTCCGCGATTTGGCGGGCATTTGGATTCTCCCGAGAAGGATCGTTTTCGAGAAAAAGATTCCGTAGGTTTCTCCGGACCCCGTGACGCCGCCTCAATCCGGGCACTTTGGGAGACTGGCTTTGTGTCGCCAACCGAGCCATGTGTGTATCGGCCTGCAAGGGAGGCGGGCAGTCGATGAGCCGATCATTGTCAGAGCGAGAACGGGAAAAGCTGGCGGACAAAATCGCGGGCTGCAATCGCTCGATGTCGCACAACTGAAGGCGCACTGGCGGACTCTTTATACGACCGAGGCGCCTGCACGTTTCAGCCGCGACCTGCTGATTCGAGCCGTGGCCTACCGCCTGCAGGAGCGAGCGCTGGGCGGGCTTAAACCAATTACCCGGCGCCTGTTCCGGCGCATAGCCGCCGATGCACCTGCTCGGCGACCGCTTGAGGTCGTGTCGGTGCGCAAACTGGAACCGGGTGCGGTGCTGATCCGTGAGTGGGGCGGCATCCAACACCAGGTAATGGTGCTGGAGCAGGGCTTCAGTTATCGCGGCCAGCATTATCGGTCGCTGTCGGAGGTGACGCTTCGCCCCGCAGCGCCTCGTACTGTTCGAGCAGGTAGCGCCCATCGGCGAGGCGCGAGGTCAGATCGACGGGCGGTTTGTCGCCAGTTTTTTTTGGCGCCGGGCCAAAGCTCGGTCGAGAGAGCGGGGATGAACCGTTATTCCAAAAAGGCGTCGGACGGCCTCCGCCGGGGTTTCGTGCCCGCGGACATCCTGCCCGGCGTGCCAACGCTCGACGAAGTCGAGAACTTCCTCGGTACATTTGTGGTTGCGCCGAGGTCCGCGCGGGCGCGGCAACAGTCCGGGAATGCCTTTTTCCTGGAACGCCTTTACCGATTGATGTTATAGAGCAGCCTTTAGTTGAGTGCCTATTAGACCCCAAGAAGCACCGGGACGAGATCGCCTACCTCAACAGGCTTCGCGACCAGATCAGACCGCCAGTGATGCGGCAGTCGGTGGACAGCAACCAGTATCAGGGAGCGGCGATTGAACGGTTCAACCGGCAGTGAGTGGTATCTGCGGTTGGGGGTGTGAGCTTTTCCAGATGCCAGTAGAGTCTGAGCGAAATCAACGCATACCCGAAGAGATCATTTCTTTGCGACTGCTGCTGCCACTGCTGCCAGATATGAGAAATACCCTGTCACGATGGTGGCAATGACGGCTAATATGGGGGTCAAGGCCGCCAGTATTTTGGTCCAGACTTCCACTCTTTTGGACAGAATGTCCCGCTCTTCGGTAGGTCCAATCTGAGCAAGGGCGATTGCGAGCGGCAAAGCTTGTGGTGTAGGTGATGGTTTGCGCCTCTTAGATAACCAGCGGCCAATGCTTGTACTAGAAAGAAACAACAGCATTAGCAAGAAAGGAAGCACAACGAAGACGTCAATCCATGCCGTCAGATACTCGCGTCGGCCGGGCGGCTCAATTATGAATACAATATCCAGACCAATCGAGACTATTGGTATAGTAAAAGCGCTATACAACACAGACAGATACCACTTTGCTGTCCTTAAATAAAAACCCTCAATAAAGCCACCTAACGCAATGGCTACAAGCGCGGACAGCCAAAATAGTTCCCTCCACGAATCTGGGAATCCGTGCACATTGAGCAAGATGACGAACACCATTGCTATTACGGAAGTAAATACGGCAATGGCTATCGCTGTTATTCTAAATTTCTTGGTAAAGCTCTGATAGGTATTGGAGTCGGTGGGGAGAACATTCGGACCGCCAGGAGGGAGAACGGCGTCGGACCGTTGACGGAGAGACAGAAAGGCTTCACGAAGAGACCTAAGGTCGGCTTCCAGCGTTTGGATCTTTTCCCACAACGGACGGATAAACAGGAAGTCACGGCCACAGTGCTTACATACGAGTGCCGCGTCGGCGAAGTCCTCGGCGCAATACGGGCATTTCACTGTAGGGCCTCCTTTTGCGTGTGGTTGTAATCACTCCGAACACAAGGTAGGTGCCGTCGCTTATCCTGGAACCCGCTTTAAAGGAAATAGCAGCAGAACCGACCCAGCACCCGATATTGAGCCTGCCGTGAAGTAACAGACGGCCAACCCGACCATGCCCGATAGGCTTGCGGTGATCGATGCCATCGAAAGCGTATATACAAGCCAGCAGCCATAATCAACATGAGTGCGGCTGCGATAACCCAGGTCCAGATCGGCGTTTCCTAGCCCCCCAGATGCCACATCAGCCAAAATCGTCAAGTCTAAAAGCCTGCTCAGTCGGCTAGTAGCTTTCGGTGCATATCGAGCGCTTCTTTACTTGGTCGGAGCGAAAGATCGCGTGGCAGCCTGATGGACTTTCCTGAGAGTTCTTCACACGGAGAGCCACGAAGTCTCTCAGAAATGAGCACCGAGAAATCTGATGGATCGATGCTTATTAAGTGCAGATCGAAAAGCGTGTGCAGGTCGGCTCGCTACAATATTCCGTTCGATATGTGGTTGGTTGCTCCACCGAGGAAGGGGAAGATGTGGGCCGCTTCCAATACCTCTCCCACACTCCATCCGGTAATGGCGCACTGTTGCTCATACGCCGTCAGGAGCTTCTGCCGGAATGAGCGCTGGCCCTGCCTTCGCACGACTTCCCGCAATATTCGGGTTCTTCCGTCCTCTGCATCGTGCGGATTGAAAGGTTCTGTCTCTTCCAGCCGCGTCGCCTCCAAATCCAGATCAACCGGGACACGGTGAGGATGAAACTGGTGGATGGCTACCTTGGCGGGTCTCTTACCTGAATGGCCCCTCGTAACGGAAACCGGCGTGTTGGCCGGAAAATATGCAATTGTGAAGTTACCTGATCTCCCGTACAGATGAACGTAGTGTACTTTAGCATAGTGTCGCGTATGCCCACAACCCCGCGAAGAAAGACTGTCATAAACATTGGAGATGTCCGGGGCATAAACATTTAAACATGTCCGCCTGGTGGGGTAGTGCCGCTCGATGGGAAACGTTGAGCGACGGGTGTGGCGGGAGGCGCGGGCAATGACCCGGCGGGAGGTGATCACCAAAGCGATCGCGCGGCAACTTAGCTGGGTGCAGGCGAGCGAGATTTTGGCAGTCAGTGCTCGTCATATGCGCCGCCTACGGCGCAGAGTGGGATGCTGGGGTATGTCGGCGGTGATGGACCAGCGCGGTGGGCGACCGCGCCGCAAGCGGATGAAGGCTGGCACTATCGAGTTTCTGTGCCGGCTCAAGCGCGACATCTATCCGGATTTTTCGCTGCGGCACTTTTACGAACAAGTCACTGAAAGACACGGCGTGAAGGTTTCCTACAATTGGCTGCGACTGATGCTGCAGGAGGCTGGAGTGGTCGAGAAAGAACCGGCGCGGGGCAAGTATCGGCGCCAGCGCGAGCGGCGGCCGATGGTCGGCATGCTGGTGCATCTGGATGCCTCAACTCATCAGTGGATCTCCGGGCTACCGAGTCAGGACCTGGTGGTCGCGCTCGACGATGCCGACGGCCGCATTTTGTACGCTCGTTTCTTCCCCCAGGAAGGGAGCGCCTCGACCTTCGCTGCGCTGGAGTCGGTGGTGCGCAATTACGGCCGTTTTTGCGAGCTCTACACCGACCGGGGCAGCCACTTCTGCCAGAACGGCCCGGTCGGCGAGCTGGCCGAGGAGCAACACGGTCAGGTCAGCCAGGCGCTCCGCGCCTTGGGCATCCGCCAGATCCTGGCCCGTTCCCCGCAGGCCCGCGGGCGCAGCGAGCGCGCCTTTGGCACCATTCAGGGACGCCTGCCGCAGGAACTCAGACATCACGGGATTACCGATTACGCCGCCGCCAATCGCTATCTCGAGCAGCACTTCATCGCGGACTTCAATCGCCGCTTCACGGTCAAGCCGGCGCAAGCCGAAAGCGCCTTCGTCAAACTGGCCGGCATCGAACTCGACCTGATGCTATCGAGCAAGTATGAGCGGGTGGTGCGCAACGACAACACCGTCAGCTTCAAGAACCTGATTCTGCAGCTGCCCTCGACCCGCCACCGCATTCACTTCGTCCGCTGCCCGGTACTGGTCCATCAGTTTTCTGACGGCACGCTGGGAATCAGCTATCAAGGCCGTCTGCTGGCTCGCTACGACGGCGCAGGCAGCCCATTGCAGCCCAGCCCCAATAAGGAGCGCGCCGTCACTGCGCAACGCTTGGCCAGTCAAACTGGCCGGCGCGTTGCAACCCAGTGGCGGACGCGGAGCCAGCATCCACATTTTCCCACCCGCACTCAAAAGACGGTTAGGAGTGCAGATGGAAAAATGTCTGTAGCCCAGGCCACAAACCAATCTCAGGAGGACCTCGCCAGTGTCTGACTCGACCTCAATCAGGGTGACCGAGCGGACATCTTTAAATGTTTATAAGGCGGACATCTTTAATTGTTCGCGACACCCCGCGAAGACAGACGGACGAGAGACGGAAAATGCCAAACAACAAAGCTTTCACTCGGCACAGCTATAGCGGTGCGATGCATCGAGTGCTGTTCATGAGCATCGCATTGACAATAGTCTCGGCTAGCGCCGCCCGCGCAGAGACCTGGTACTTGATGGCTCCCGACGAACAAATCGTCAGTAATCCCAGAGTCGCGACCAGGATGGAGCATGGGCCGGTGATGGGGCCGCTTGTGTTCACCTCGCGTGATACATTTCCTTCACGCCCGCAATGTGAATCTGCACGCCAAAAACTAGTCACTGATTTGAGGCAACTCAGCGTAATCAAGCGTGGGTCATGGGATAGATACGGGTTCACCAGTCCAAGTGTCTTTACCCGCTGCGTTAAGTCCGACGACCCAATGTTGAAGCGTTCGAGCGCGGACGCTCCGCCGTCTATGGAGACCTTCGTCAATCGTCCTCAGCGTCGGTGATCACCAGTGCAAGCAGTCCTGAGGAGATCATGTTATCGCTTGCGAAAATACACTTCGCGTCCACCAGACAGCGAGCGCCAACCCATGAGGACCGAGGTGAGCGATGTAATTGGCGAGGATGGCGCCGGTGGTTACATACTCGGGGATCACGCGACGCGAGGAGCGGTCCAATAATTAAGAGCATAGCTCGCCTGCACTCAATCGGTAAGACCGCGCGGATGTCCCTGCCTCTTCACTTTTATACTGCATAGCCAGCGGTTATGCAGTGGCAAGCGTGAACTTGTTGGGGGACGAATAACTGGCGTCAACCGGTGTCGAGTAGTCACCGCCGACGTCCAGACCCTCGAAAATCGGCCAGGTGAGGGGCACTGTGTGTTCAAGCCGACGGGTGTCTACAGCGGGGCTGTCGACGCTCAACGTTCCCACGCCGCCCTTACCGAAGCCGCCATCGTATGCGAAGCCGAACCGCACATGAAGCCCCCCCGGCGTGAGCGTATACGCCGCTTTCCACCGGTAAGTGTCCGGCATTAGGCCGCCGTCCACCACGCCGCCGCTCAGGCGGTAACGGGCTGAGTGCGGCGATTCCGCGCGGTTCAACCGAATGGCATCATATTCCAAAATGACCGTAAATGCCAACGCAGGGCAAAATATAATCCGAGTGGATGACGACCGCGTGAGAGATTTTGAGATGGATTGAGGGAAATGGATGCCGTACTTGGCGTATTCGGCGGAGTGGTCGCCGCCTTAATTGGAGGCGGCTTCGTTCTCAAAGCTGTGAGACTCCAGTTCCGCCAACAAAGCGAGGCCGCGCTTCGCGCCCTGATCATTGAGGCGGACGACAATGCGAAGATCGCGCTTCAGATGGTTCAAGCCACAGACGATCGAAACAAGGCGGATTGCTTTCCGCAACTTGGACCAGACCCCGGATGGCTCAGGCGCGCTGTGTGGGATTCGCAGCTTGCACTTGTCCTTCAGGTGCTAGATCAAGAGACTCTGGCCTCGGTATCTGAAGCTTATGGTTCGCTGGAGACAGTATCGGGGATGACCTACAGATATCCGGACCAACCGAAAGCCATTTGGATAATTGGCCCGGGGGTTGATTCCTGTTTAATTCGAATCGAGTCTTCGTTTCGCTCTGCCGCAATCGCACTTCACTCTCAGCTAGAGACTCTCAATTCCAAACGTTGGAGGGTTAGAGGGTGGATGATATTTCAAGCCGCCAAATCGAAGTTGTTCGGAAAATGATTACGCTCGCCGCTGCCTGCCCTCGAATGCTCACTTAAGCCCGAAAGGAATGCAATTTTCTAGGTCATCGCTCGATGCTGATGAGGTCGAACGAATCCCGACCGTTCCAACGATGACACTTAATTTCACGTTCCTAGGCCGTCCTGATGGCTGCCAACGGCTCTCCCAAAAGGCCCCATCGAATTCGCCACTCGCGTGCTCGGCGTGAAGCTCTGGTCGCTGCAGCGCAACATCCTTGAGGCCGTCGAGCAGCATCGCCGAGTGGCGGTCGCGGGTTGCCACAGTTCGAGCAAGACGCACACTGCCGCTTGTCTCAGCGTCTGGTTTGCTGCCCGCCACGCCGAAAGCCGCGTGCTGATCATCTCGCCGACGTGGATGCAAGTGCGTTCGGTCCTGTGGTTACGACTGGCATATGGAGTTCATTGACCACACGCTCGGCTTCATCCGCTGCGGCTGCCGGGTCCTGCAGTGGTAGCGGGGCCGCACCCAAGTAACGCGCTGGCTTCCTGCAGGTAGCAATCATTTCAGCCAAACCATCGTTGTACTTGCGGGCGGCTTCGATCGCTACCTTGTTGTCGGCTTCGTAAAATACGTGCGCGCCATGAAAGATCAGAACCTGCCTGTCTATTCCATCGCGATCGAGATCCTCCACGCGGCGATCGAGGTCCCAAAAGACCCTGGCGGCAATAGCTTCTTTGCCAGCACGGGGGAATGTTCCGTTCGGAGCCGCGAACTTCACTGTTGTTCGATTGAACTCAATTGAATGGCTGCCATCAGCAAGCAGATTGACTTGAAACGGCGTACCCTCAAGCCCCTTTGTCACGCTCACGTGACTGTCTACGTCAATAACTTGCATGACCGTACCTCCTGGATTTTTCATTCCGAGGTCTAATCGAGCCGCCAAAGATGGTCCTGCCTGGCCGAGCATCTTTACGCTGGCTTCTCGCCGATTGGTAATGCTCCGGAATCGCGGCAAGAGCCGCTGAACAGTGACCTCTCTCCCTCCGCGCAAAAGATTGCACGCCGCCCTCTACTGAATGGACAACGTCGAAGCGCACTCCTTGGAGCGCTTGGTTGCTAGCGCCTCAGGGCAGCTTCCGGCTTGAGTGATTCCGTTACCTCTTCATCGGTTGGCCACCATTCAGGGCGCTCAATCTCAGTAACGCGCTCGTGAATGAATTTCTTCGGGGCGTCGATTTTATATAGCTTACGCGCGTTCTCGCCGAGAAACTTCGCTTGATAGCTATCGGGCAGCTCGCATTTGCGCATTGTCTCAATGGCCCGCCAGACATCATCGCCATCGTGATGATAGACGTCGGAAGACCACGCCAGAATATTTTCATAAAAGTCCGGTAAGCGTGACGGCGGCGCCTCATCGCCTTCGAAACCGGTCACGCAATGCTCGAAGAACGTTTCGCTGGGCAGCCGGTTAAGCGGTTTCATTCGCCGGTCATTGCGGTAGAGCTTGTAAGCTTTATCGCATTCGTCCAGAAGGAAACTCAGCCAGGTGGAGGAAGCCTCAAACACCGCTGCCCGAATCTTTGGGTGCTGCTCAAAGAAACCCGACATCAGGGCTAGCGTGACCCATACCGATGCTTCTGCCTGAAAGTTTTGCACGTTGGTCAGAAAGTTGTGCGGAAGCTCTGAAGAGCCCGTCGTCAGTAAAATCAACTCGGCTCCCGAGCACTGCTCACTGTAGCCAGGCGGCTTCAGCACACCCAAACAAGGAAACGGATGCATGCCATAAACCACACCGGTGTCTTCCATCGCCCGCCACACGCGCTCGTACTTGGGCTGAATCGGGTAATTGCCAAGCGCATAGATCGGACGGATCAGCCCGACTCTGCAGCCTTTGGCTGCCACCCGGTAAAGCTCCTGTTCGGCAAACTTTGCATCCTGCATCGGCAAGAGTGCAGCAAAGTAGAGGCGCGTGGGATCAGCCTGGCAGTATTCGTAAGCCCAGTCGTTGTAAGCCTTGCACATCGCGCGCGCGCCCGCGGCATTCTGAATCCAGGGATAGGCTTCGAAATCGGTGGGAATGATCATCACTTGATCGATCCCTTGAATATCCATATCGCGCAAACGGGGCTCCGGCAGATAAGAGCCCTTGTGGTCGAGGTAATCAGCTTGGGCTTTGCTGATCGGGTTCCTGCGCTGGAGGTTGCGCACGTTCAGGGCGCGCTGGACGTCGTGATTAACGCCGGGGCCCGCCAGTGAGAGGACGTTAACCATCCCAGGGTTGCCATGAAAAAGCGAGGCGGGGCCCGCATAGCCGAGTCCATTAGCGATTACGCGCTTGCTTTGGGCATCGAAGTAGAAGCTGGTCTTGAGGGCGTCGAATTCGTCTTTAGTCAGATAGTCCTTGGCACGCTCCCATAACCACGGCGGCTCGGTAACGTGGGCGTCGCAATCGAAGGACGGGAAATCCTTTGTCATCCGCGCGAACCTTTGAACCGGCATGATCTATCTCCTTAAGCGCATTTCCCTCGTCACATTCAGCCAATGCTTCAGCAACAACCGATTTTCTAGTTTAGTTTACATTGTTATCACCCGAGGAACTTCCCCAGCATTCCCA
>Ga0306920_100012291_pt1 | contig 11609 bp, 11 predicted proteins | sample flu12Cox44000170_FD_204666 | JGI IMG/M metagenome (GOLD analysis project Ga0306920, IMG submission 204666) | Lab enrichment of tropical soil microbial communities from Luquillo Experimental Forest, Puerto Rico - flux4day.12C.oxic.44.000.170 (v2)... | ecosystem: Environmental > Terrestrial >...
CGGCGGGCTGGTGCTGATGACCGATGGCAGCTTGCCGCAAGGCCCGTGCTTCCGGCTGAGCGGACGGGCTACGGCGCCTGAATACTTCACGAACCTGAAGCGCATTGATTCGAGCGTCGGGACCGTGCTACATCGCGGACATGACGTCGTTACCGAATTTCCCGAGAAACTGCACCTCAGCTTCGTGATGTACGACCTTCCATGCGAAAACCAGATACAACAAGCGGGAACGCGCGTTTATCTCACACGGGCGATGGTGGGAGCGCTACGCCTTGGTTTCTATTGGAAAAGCGGGTTGAAAATGCGGCCCGTCACTGGAGTGGTGCAGGGTTATTCGGAGATCCACCGTGTCCTGCCATATGCCACCGAGAGCACGAGCCAGCTGCCTGAAAAATATGAGTGGTGGTTTGAGTTCGACTTGCCCAGTGCCGGCGTTCCGGTGACCGATAGCCTGGTCCTTATCATGCGCACGCCCGACAATCGCATTGCCGCCCGCGTCGCCGCGAGAATGTAGGAAGAAAATCAGAACTGCAATACAAAAATCGGAACCGAGAAACCCCCGAAGAGAGACGCCATTGCCCATTCATTCGTGAGGGGTCTCCGATCTCTCGCAGTATACTATTAGATAAATAACGGCGTCAGAGGCAGTCGGTGTTACAACAGGCGCATCTCCGGCACGTTGCCGCGGACCATCAGACTGGCCTCCGTCGCCGCCTGGACCTCTGCGGGGCTCCAACCCGGCGCGACTTCTCGGAGCAGCAGGCCTTCCGGCCCCACATCGACGACCGCTAAATCCGTCACGATCGTATCCGTGCACTCGATCCCTGTCAGCGGATATGAACACTTCTTTACGATCTTCGGCACTCCCTCTTTTGTCGTATGTTCCATGCAAACGATGAGTTTCCTGGCACCCGCTGCAATATCCATGGCGCCACCAATTCCGCCGCTTCCTTTTGAGCCAGGGATCTTCCAGTTCGCAAGGTCGCCTTTCTCGGAGACCTGAAATCCTCCAAGGACCGCGAGATCCAAGTGCCCGCCGCGCGACATCAAGTGCGCGTCCGCTTGATTGAAGAACGACGCCCCTGGAATCAGCGTTACCGGAACTTTCATCGCGTCCACCAGGTCGAAGTCTTCTTCGCCCCTTTTCGCGCGCGGCCCCATTCCCAGGATTCCATTTTCGCTATGGAAGTAGACGGTAATGCCCTTGGGCAAATAGTCGGAAATAAGATTGGGTATGCCCCACCCAAGATTCACGTAGGCCCCGTCGGTAAGCTCTTGCGCGGCACGCTGCGCGATTTGTTCGCGTGAAAGGCGGGCTTTATCCGGCATAGCGTACTCCCTTCGCTGCAACAATCCGGTGCACAAAGATTGCGGGGGTGATGACATTTTCGGGCGGAATCGAACCGACCGGCACGATCTCGTCGACCTCGACAATGGTGGTTTCCGCCGCCATCGCCATGATGGGATTAAAATTCCGGGCCGCGAGCCGATAGGTCAAGTTCCCTAACTCGTCCGCCTTTTCCGCCTTGATGAGCGCAAACTCCGCGCGGATCGGCCTTTCGAGGATGCAGCGCTTGCCCTCGATGACGCGCTCCTCTTTTCCTCCGGCTACTTCCGTGCCAACGCCCACCGTGGTGTAAAAACCCAAGAGACCTGCAGCCGCCGCGCGCATCCGTTCGCACAGAATTCCTTGCGGAACAAGCTCACAGGTCACTTCCCCTTTCGCAAAGCGCTCCTGGAAATGATTCGCGTGCGGCCCGGGAAAGGAACAGATCACATGCTTCACCTGCCCATTTTTGAACATGATTCCGAGTTCGCCGTCGCGTGTTCCGCAGTTGTTGCTGATCGCCGTAATGTCTCTGATTCCTTTGCGGGAAAGCGCCTGGATCAGATTATTGGGAAAGCCGGCACCGCCGAATCCGCCGAACATGATGCGCGCACCGTCGGGAATATCGGAAACGGCCTGTTCCAGTGAACCTACGATTTTTCGCTTCATCAGTGCTCTTGGAGTGTGAATTGATGTTACCTGTAGATTGTTCCCGACCTCTGCAGATTCCGCAACCCCGCTTGCTCCTGCCGCAGGCGAAGCAGGGTCGCAAAACAAAAAGAGGGAACGGATAACCGTTCCCTCTTCACCGTGTGAGTTAGCTTCGGGGTGGGGTGGAGCCCTGCCGGCCCATCCGGCCGGCGACACGATGCTAGTGAATCACTTGCGCAACAACGGTCACGCTCTCACTCGGGGCGTGGTTCTTGGCCATCTGGCGCTCGGCCTTGCTCTTCGGGAATTCCCGGCCATCGCTTCTTCCTTCCACCCAAACCTGGCTGAGGAAGTGGGAGCTGCCCATGCGGTCGAACACGAGCTTGGTGGAGCTGGAGGGCAGGTTCAAGGAGCAATGGTTGGACATCACCATGGCACGCGCGGCACCGCCGTCAATCAGCAGCGCGTTGGAAGCTTCGGCAGCCGGTACGATGGTGTACGTCCCAGCCGGGTACACCGTATTGCCAACAACGAAGTCAAATGGAATGTCCGCTTTGACGTGAATTGCCTGAGCTTGCGCGGTCGAAGCGAAAAGCAACGCCGCCGCAACCAATACCAAACTGAAATAGGTTTTCATGACCGCTCCTCCATTTTTAAGGTGAGAGCAACTCCCGAAAGGTGAGAGCTAGAAAGGATTCGTTTGAGCCGGACCTTTCAGGTTTTGCTCTCCGTAAATCTTCTTTCAAGCGACCGACGTCTACCGTAATGCAGCCTCAGGGCCAACCCGCTTGCTGGAACCCCCGAAAAGCGGCCGAAGACCAAACTTGTTCATTTCAGGGGGATTATCTCTTTTACTGCGGCTGGCCGGCGATGGTTCAGGCTAGAAAACCCGCTGTTTTGCTAACCGAACGGTTAGCGAGCCTCGCCCTTCGGTTAGTCCGCACAATTCAGGGAATCCAGACCGCGGTTCGTTGTAAGATTTCGACTGGTCGTGTATGGAGCCGCGTATCCTCGGCATCGGAGGTCCATTCCAAGGCCAGACTCTCTCTCTGCCTGAGGGAGAGGTTTCGATCGGGCGCGAATCCTCGAACCAGATGTCGGTGTTTGACGGTTCACTTTCGCGTCGTCATTGCGCTCTGACTCGCTCCGGTTCCGAGGTTCGCATTCGAGACCTGGGCAGTCGCAACGGAACCCGGGTCAACAGTGTTCCGGTAACCGAACAGCGTTTGGAACATGGCGACCAGATTTCTGTCGGTTCCTCCCTTTTTGTTTTCCTTCAGGAAGAAGATTCCGACGAGAGCCGCTCGAACCCGGTGGAGTTTCAGGACACCTCATCGTTCACGGGCGTAGCGTTTTTGTTGCCGCAGGAGGATCCCCTTTTCCCGCTGATGCAACATGGAGAGAATGCCGGGCCGACGGCGGCTTCTGGCCGTATTCGAAGCGACTTGAACGCGCTGCTGAAAATTTCCACCGCGATTGGGAGCATCCGCGATCGCGATTCCCTGCAGTGGCAATTGCTCGGATTCATCTTTGATGTGATCCCGGCAGAACGCGGCAGCGTGCTCTTTGTTGATTCTCAGGGTGAAGTCAGTTCGAGCACGGCGTGGGACCGCGTGCACGGCCCCGAGCATGTGGTGCCCGTCAACCAGGTCATTTTGAAGAGAGTGATGAGCGAGCGCTCCGGCCTGCTGCTGACCGGCGCGGACGGGGAAGAAGGGTCGCGCACGCGATCGCCAGCGCCGCCAGACCGGGCGGCATCGCTTCTTTGTGTTCCCATGATCGTTGGAGACCGGGTGGTGGGCGCCATCTATCTTGACGCCCGAGTGCCGACCGTTCAATTCGACGACACTCATCTGCGGGTCCTGCAAGCGATCGCTCACATTGCGGCGCTGGCTTTGGAGAACCTGGGACATTGGGAGAAGCTGCGTCAGGAGAATCTGGCGCTGCGCGCGGAGATCGCTCTCAAGCATGACATCGTCGGACGCAGCCCAAAAATCCAAAAGGTCTTTGAGTTCATTCGCAAGGTAGCTCCCGCGGATTCGACCGTGTTGATTCAGGGGGAGAGCGGCACCGGCAAGGAACTCGTAGCGCGCGCGATTCATTCGAACAGCCCGCGCGCCGATGGCCCGTTTGTCGCCATCAACTCTGCCGCAATTGCGGCGAGCCTTCTCGAAAGCGAGCTCTTTGGCCATGAAAAAGGCGCGTTCACGGGAGCCGTTTCACAGAAAAAGGGCAAAATGGAATTGGCCGACGGCGGGACGCTCTTTCTCGACGAGATCAGCGAGCTCGCGCCCGAGCTGCAAGCCAAGCTGCTGCGCGTCCTGCAGGAACGCGAGTTCGAGCGTGTTGGGGGTACGCGGGCGATTCCTCTGAACATCCGCTTGATCGCCGCGACCAACAAATCTTTGTCGCAAGCCGTGGACGCCGGCGAATTCCGGAAGGACCTGTTTTACCGCCTCAATGTTGTCTCCGTGACCGTGCCCCCTCTCCGCGAACGGCGCGAAGACATACCGGAGATGGCGGAATACTTTCTCCGCAAAGCGCAGGGTAAGTGCCAGACCCGGGCTCGGTCGGTTTCCGCGGAAGCGCTGCGATGCCTCGCGAACTACGACTGGCCCGGCAATGTGCGCGAACTCGAAAATGCCATTGAACGCGCGGCGGTTCTTGGAACGAACGAAATCATTCGCCCGGAAGATTTGCCCGAAAGCATCTTAGAGGTAGGCGACCTGGCCGGAGAATCGGCCAAATACTACGCCGCGCTGAAGGATTTCAAAAGACAGTTGATCCAGCAGGCCCTGCAGCAGGCCAACGGGAGTTACACGGAGGCGGCGAAGGCACTGGGGCTGCATCCAAACTCACTGCTTCGCCTGATGCGCAACCTCAACGTCCGGTCGACGCAAAAAAGCATGACGTCTGCGCAAGGGGTGGACTGAGCCAGGCGAACAGCGGTGCGCATTGCCGGCAGAGGCTTTGCATTGTGACCGAGAAGCGCAATGCGCTCGCCGAGCAAATGTCCGATGAGCTGAACGCCGCGGAATTCCACGGCCATCACATTTCGAACACTCGCGCAGCGGCCTTCATCTCTGCCGCGAACGCTCTGGCCGAATACGTCAACTCGCTCGCCGAAGAAGACGAGTAGTAGCCCAAAAGCTTCCTCAGAATAGGCAGGGTGGAGAAGATTCCGGCCTGCCTATTTTTTTGCAGCGTCCCTGAATGCTTCGGGTTGTGCCGAGGTGGGCGTTCAGCGCCGCCGGATGCCGTCCAGAATCATTTTCAGGAAGATTTGCTTCACTTGTTCCGGGTCAGAAACGTGGTCGGTGTCGTACCAACGGTACAGCCAGTTGCACATTCCAAGAATCCCATTGACGATGATCCACGGCTGGCCTTCCATCAGCTTGCCTTGTTCTTGCCCGCGCCGGACCAGTTCCACGAATCTTGAATTGTAGCGCGACATGACGGAAATCAACTTGTGCTGCCGCTTGCCGGAGAGCGAATCAAATTCATGTAAAAACAATCCGAAGGGCACCTTGTTCTGAATGATGTAGTCGATTTGAGCCCGGATGGCGCGCTCGAGTTGCTCGAGCGGGTCGCGGGTGACATCGATGTGCTGAGCGATATACGCGTCGCCGTCTTCGATGCCCGCCATAAGAAGTCGGAACAGCAAGTCGTCCTTAGACTTGATGTAGTAGTACAGCGAACCTTTGAGCATCCCCACATCGCGCGCGACGTCTTCGATGCTGGTGGCATGAAATCCCTTCGAAAAGAAGATGTTCGCCGCGCTGTGCAGAACCTCCTCGAGCCTCGTGGCTGGCTTGGTTTTGGAGTGGCCTCGCGGTGCTTTGCGTGGCCGCAGCGGCTTCGGTACGGCTTTGCGCTTTCCCGCTTTTGTGGGCACGGCCTCCCTCACAAAGATGCGAAATCCATAGTAGCAAAGGCACGAACTGAGCGAGCAAAGAAGGGCCCCGGGCATCGCCCTTCCTATCGCTGAGTCACAACGTGGCAAGAATGCGTCTTCAGCACTAACCATACGCTCCGCCCAGTGGTGAGTTGTAACGAACGCGCCGCGCCGGGCGTGACATGGACCGTGAACCGCACTCCGGCCCTTACCTCGGCGATCACGAGCACGCCTCTCGTTTCCAACGATTCGACACTTCCCTGCAAGACGTTCCGGGCGCTGAGCGCTCGCGGCGGCTCCGTAGCCAGGAGAATGTCTCCCGCCCGGATCGCGACTTGAACCATTTCACCGAGCCCCGCGGAGCTCAGCGGGACTTCCAGGCCGCAGTCAGCCGCGTCGAGTTCGACATGCATGACGCCGTCGTTTTCCCGGTGCTCGGTCACTCGCGCCGATAAGAGGTTTTCAAATCCGGCCGCCTGGGCCAGCGCAGCCGCGCGGGGCGCGTCGAGCACGTTTCGCGGCAGGCCAGTCTCTCTAACCCGTCCATCGACCAGGGCGACGACTCTTTCGCCGATGGCGTCCACCTCTTCGCGGTTGTGGGTAACATAGAGAATTGGAATGCGGTTCGCCGCGTTCCACTCGCGCAGGTCCTGCAGGATCGACTGCCGAAGCCCGCGATCGAGCCCGGTCAGCGGTTCGTCCAGCAACAGCACGCGCGGCTGCGTCACCAGTGAACGCGCCAAGGCCACTCGCTGCTTCTCGCCGCCCGAGAGCTCGCGGGGCTTTCGCTTACGCATACCTTCGATATGAAACGCGGCCAGGATTCCGGCGATGCGCTCGCTTCGTTCGGACGCGCTCACCTCGGACAAACCGTAAGCCACGTTTTCTTCAGCGGATAGGTGTGGGAACAGCGCCAGGGATTGAAAGACATAGGCAATCCTGCGTTTCGAGGCAGGCAGCGAAACCTTCTCCACGCCATCGAAGAACACTTCCCCATCGAGCGAAAGATACCCTTCGTCAGGAACAAGCAGGCCGGCAACGCAATCGAGCAGCGTCGACTTACCGGCCCCGGATGGACCGAACAGAACGGTAAATCCTGGAGGAAACTGTTCGCTCACATCCAGCGAAAACGTCGGCGAATCCGGCGCCTGAAGCCTCTTCCTGATTTGCACGTTGAGCATGGGGTGCTCTAGCGGGCCGTAAACGGGGACCAGACGCGCCGGTTCACTGCGTACACAACGGACAGCACAACAAAAGCAATGACAAGGAGCAGCAAGGCCATCTGGTGTGCACCGGCGTAGTCGAGCGCCTGCACGCGATCGTAAATATCGATTGAGGCGGTCCGCGTAACGCCCGGAAGATTTCCTCCGACCATGAGGACGACGCCAAATTCCCCGAGGGTATGCGCAAAGCTGAGGACCGCCGCCGTAACCAGGCCCGGCCACGACAGCGGAGCGATCACTCGCTTGAAGGTTCGCAGGCGGCCCGCTCCCAGAATCGAGGACGCATCGAGCAGCCTCCGGTCCAGCGATTCAAACGAAGCCACCAGCGGCTGCACCGCAAACGGAAAGCTGTACAGCAGCGAAGCCAGCACCAGCCCCGTAAACGTGAACGCCAGGCTGCGGCCAAAGAGCGACTGCCAGATTTTTCCCAACGGCCCGCGCGGGCCCATCGCGATCAGCGCGTAGAAACCAATCACCGTGGGCGGCAGCACCAGGGGCAGCGCGACGATTGATTCAAACAGGAATTTTCCGCGCCACTTCGTGAACGCGATCCAGTAGGCGACAGGCAATGAGATCCCCAGCAAGACCACGGAGACGATCGCCGCCAAGCGCAGGGATAGCAGGATGGCGCCCAGATTCATGGCTTAAGCTCCGCGTCCGACGGCGGCACAGGCAGAGCGAATCCATAGCGCGCCAGGATGGCGCGGCCCGCGTCGCTCTTTACAAATTGCAAGAAACCCGCAGCCTGGGACTTCTTGGTTCCGGTGTTCATCAATACCGCGGCCTGCTCGAGCGGCGGATGATAGTCGCCGGGCACAATCCACCGCTCGCCGCTCTTCATGGTTTCCGAAAGCGCCAGCGAAAGCGCGATCACACCGACTTGTGCGCTTCCCGACTGCGCAAATTGCGCCGCTTGCGAAATGTTCTCCCCGAAAACAAGCTTGGGTTTTAGCTGCTCATAGAGCCCGGCCTTCTGCAGCGTCGCGACCGCCGCACGCCCATACGGGGCATGTTCCGGATTCGCAATCGCGATTTTGTGAACGCGCGGATCGTTGAGCGCCGAAAGCCCCTTTTCCGGGAGTTTCAGATTCAATTCGCTCGGAGCCCACAGCGCCAGCCTCCCGAGCGCATAAACGGACAGCGACTGGGGGTCCGCCTGCCCGGCGGCGATAAGTTTTTCCGCGTATGAACGATCCGCGGAAAAAAAGAGCGCGAAAGGCGCGCCATTTTGTATTTGTGCAAAGAAGTTGCCGCTCGAACCGAACGATAATTCAACTTTCGCGCCACTCTGCCTTTCGTATTGCGCTGCAAGTTCGGGCATCGCGAATTGCAAGTCCGATGCCGCGGCCACGCGGAAGGCCTGCGCCCGCAAGGAAGATGGATTTAACGACAGCAGTACAAAAAGAAGCTTTGTTGGAACTCGATGCATCGGAGTGGTCCGGTCAGCCGGTCAAACGCGAAGAATCATTACTTCCGTGGACTTGATCAGGGCTGCGGCGCGATCTCCCGGTTTCAGCCGCAACTCTTTCGCCGCGTCAGAAGTGATGATCGATGTAATATGCTGCTCGCCGATTGCCAGCGTCACCTGCGCCAGGAGGCCGCTGAATTTCAACGATACCACCCGGCCGATCAGTTGATTTCGCCCGCTAATCCTGCGGAAGTTGCTGCGCCGAGAGGCGACATCGCCGCGCTCGAGTTTCTTTGGAATCAACCGATCGATCTCCGATTCCGGCACGCGGTGATGGCCGCCCGGCGTCTTCGCGGTCTTGATCTTCTTGTGATAGATCCACTGCTTCAGTGTGGGGTAACTGATGCCGAGGATATTTGCCGCCTCGCGCGGCGCCAGGAGCCTCTGCATGGGCAAGCCTCCTGGGACAAGAATATACGCTTCCGTGTATCAGAGCAATACGGATCTAAACGGTTTTGGCGGTTTGAGCTGCCGCCCGGGCTAGAGCGAGAGCAAAAGGCCCTAGTTCCCCGTTCGTGACCTCGCCGTAGCCCGCAGTGCCTCGGATGAAGTCTTTGGTTATCCGTTTTATCGCCGGCAACCGATACCCATCCATTCCCATGCGGTTAGTTCCGCAGCGGCTTCCCTGTCTTGAGCGTATGGGCGATGCGCGCTTGGGTCTTTTTTTCTCCGCAAAGAGACACAAAGGCCTCACGCTCCAAATCCAGTACATACTGCTCGCTGACGATTTGTGGCGAGGTCAGAGCGCCACCAGCCAAGATGTTGGCGAGTTTGCGCGCCACGTGCGCATCGTAATCAGAAGCATAGCCCCCGCGTACCATCAGGTGAATCGCCATTTTCGCTGCCGAAAGAAACGATTCGCCCAGGACCTTAATCTGCGTTGTTTGCGCGCCTTCCTGCCAGGAAGCCGCTCGGGGTTTCCACCCTGAACGGACGAGGCCGATCGCCGTCTGCTGCGCATCGGCAACCAGCCGGTCACGGTTCAACGAAACCGGGTCTTCGCGCCGAAGGTATCCAAACTCACGGCCCTCCTCGGCGCTGGTTCCCACTTTTGCCGCGGCAACGTTTTCAAAAACCGGCCTCAGGGCGTGGAAAAGATCCAGATCGTCGCCCGAAGCCGCGCGCTCGTTTGCGCGGATCAGCATCTCTTTCGTCCCGCCTCCGCCTGGGATCAGCCCCACACCCGTTTCCACGAGCCCGATATAGGCTTCCGCGGCCGCATGTATTTTCGCGGCGTGTAAGCCGATTTCACACCCCCCACCGAGAGCCATGCCTTGCGGCGCCGCTACCACCGGTTTGAGGGCGTACTTGATGGCCAGGTTGATGTTTTGGAATTGCTTGACGGCCATGTGCAGCTCGTCCCATTCCTGCTCCTGGGCACCGACAAGCACGAGCATCAGATTCGCGCCAACCGAGAAATTGGCTGCTTGATTCGCGATCACCATCGCGTCAAAATCCGTCTCGAGGCGCTTCAGACCTTTGTGAATCATGGCAATCAGGTCCGCGCCGATGGCATTCATTTTCGAATGGAACTCGCAACAGACCACGCCAGCCCCCAAATCGATCAAGCTGGCCCCGGAATTACGCTCCACCTCGCGGCCAGCTTCTTTGAGGCTCTTCAGAATCAGGATGCCGGCCGGCTCCTCCACTCTTTCCATTGTGCCGGTAGCAAGGTCGAACACTGACGATTCGCCTTTGTGAGATTCGTAGAAGGCTTTTCTTCCACTCGCCAGCGCTTTCTCGAAAATGGCCGGAAGCAAGCGGCCTTCTTTCTTCACCTGCTTGGCGAAGGTTGTCAAACCGATGGAATCGACAATTTCAAAAGGCCCCAGTTCCCAGGCGAAGCCCCAACGCATAGCCCTGTCCACATCCACGATGTGGTCGGAGATTTCAGGCATCCGCCGCCCGGCATACAGGCACATTTCTGAGAATCCACCCCAGATAAACTGCTGGGCCTTATCCGCCTTTTGCTCTTCGAAAAGCGGCTGCAGCAGGGTACGCAGCCGTTCGTGGGTATCTTCGATCGCTTTGCCCGCCTCGATCGAGGCGAATTTTGCTTTCTGCCGCGGACGATACTCCATTGTGTTCACATCGAGGGTCAGAATTTCTTTTTCGCCTTCACCCTTAACGCGCTTGTAGAAACCTTGTCCGGTTTTGTCGCCGAGCCAGCTGCGTTTTGCCATTTCCTCGACGAGCGCAGGAACCTTATAGACTTCGCGCGACTCGTCGTGGGGCGCGGTCTCGTAGATATTTTTGACCACGTGCATGAGGACGTCGAGCCCGACGATGTCGGCCGTTCGAAAGGTTGCCGACTTCGGCCAGCCGACCGCCGGGCCGGTGCAGGCGTCTACCTCCTCGACTGTCATTCCGAGTGCTGACATGAGCCTCAGCGCGTTCAACATCGAAAAGGTGCCGATACGGTTTGCGATGAAATTCGGCGTGTCTTTTGCTAGGACCACACCCTTACCGAGGCGGCGGTCGCAAAAGTCAGACAGTACCTCTAGAACTCCCGGCAGTGTTTTGGGGCCTCGGATGACCTCGACGAGTTTCATGTAGCGGGGCGGGTTGAAGAAGTGCGTTCCCGCCCAGTGTTGTTGGAATTCCTCAGGCAATCCTTCGGCGATCAGATGAACCGGCAGGCCGGAAGTGTTCGTTGTGACGATGGACCCGGGTTTGCGGTGTTGCGCGACTTTTGCCAGGAGGTTGCGTTTAATCTCTAGGTTCTCGGCAACGGCCTCAATAATCCAGTCGGCGTCGGCGATCCGTGCCAGATCGTCTTCGAAATTGCCGATCGCAATGCGGGAGGCCAGAGAAGGTGCAAAAAAAGCGGCTGGTTTCGACTTTTTCGCGGCTTCGAGTCCGGCGGCGACAATCTTGTTTCGGTCGGCAGGGGCGGCATTTTGGGGCACGATGTCGAGAAGCAGACAAGCCAGACCGGCATTGGCAAAATGGGCGGCGATTCGCGCCCCCATCGTGCCCGCGCCAAGAACAGCAGCTTTCTGAATTCGGAGTGTCATGAGAAGGCCTTGAACAGCAGGATGAGGA
>Ga0306920_100012292_pt1 | contig 11609 bp, 8 predicted proteins | sample flu12Cox44000170_FD_204666 | JGI IMG/M metagenome (GOLD analysis project Ga0306920, IMG submission 204666) | Lab enrichment of tropical soil microbial communities from Luquillo Experimental Forest, Puerto Rico - flux4day.12C.oxic.44.000.170 (v2)... | ecosystem: Environmental > Terrestrial >...
GTCGGTGTTACAGATCCAGAGCGGTACCGCAACGAAATCGCAACAGACATGTTACGGCCAAAGGATCGTCACACTAACGAAACTGGTTGCCTGCTCGACTTACAAATAGTTGGGCAGAGCGAGCCTGTTGTCGCCATTTCCACTTTTATCGCATCTCATTCGTTTTGGCCTTTCCCTTTTACGGCAACGTGACAATCTCGCCACGGCTTCGTCATTGCGGATCCCTACTTTCTCGTCATGAGAAAGCAGACCCTGGCCTGTCGAACTTTTCCCCATCCTTCGTCTCCGGTTATATATGGTCTTTTGTGTTTTCCCTGTTGTGCAGTTCTCCAAAGCGAAGCCAATCCTGTTGGTCCTGTTGTGACTCAAGGCAAAGCTTCCTTTAATGCGCAGGGGTCACAATTGACGGTCCAAACCTCCGACCGCGCATTTATTAATTGGCAAAGCTTTAATATTGGCATCGGAGAAACAACCTCCTTCGTTCAGCCGTCCACTTCTTCCCTGGTTTGGAACCAAATCCATGATCAAAACCCATCGCAAATTCTGGGTAATCTGAATGCAAACGGGTATGTTGTTCTTCAAAACCCATCCGGCTTTTACATTGGTGGCGCCGCCTCTGTCTCTGCACACGGTCTGCTCATGACCACCGCCCCTATTCGTATGCCCGACCTGGCGGGTGACGACGCTTGGGTCTTTAATGCGCCGCCCCCGACAGCCAGTATCGTCAATTACGGCCAGATTAGTCTCAGCAAAGGCGGCTCGGTTTTTCTCATTGCCCACAATGTCGAGAACCACGGCACGATCACTGCTTCTGAAGGCCAGATCGGTTTGTATGCGGGTAAACAAGTCCTCATCTCAGACCGACCCGATGGACGCGGGCTAAGTGCGAGGGTTAACCTTCCCGACGGTTCGGTCGATAACTCGGGAAAGCTGATAGCCGACGCCGGAACCATTGCGATGCAAGCTCAGGTGGTCAACCAGGGCGGACTTATTCAGGCCAATTCGGTGCGTGAGAATAACGGTGTTATCGAACTTGTGGCCAGCGATGCTATAAATCTTGCACGCACCTCGGATATTCAAGCGAGTGGGGCTGCGGCGCGGCTCAGCCAGGGCGGAACAGTTTCGATACGCTCTGGCGGCGCTTTCACGGACGAATCGGGATCAAAGATCAACGTTGGCGGAGGCGCAGCCGGTGGCAATGCGGGCCAGGTTGAGATTTCAGCTTCAACCCTCGATACCCTTCATTCGACAATAGAAGCAAGAGCAACAATGGGTTTTAGCGGAGGAAAACTGACGGTCGATCCTTATGATCTAACGTTAGACTCAGCCTTCGTTGGCTCATTGGCCCCGGTGCTGAACAACGGACTTTATGAGATCAATCTCCAGGCTGATCACAATATCACAGTCAGCACACTTTGGAATATCGCGGATGCCACGTCAGCGGCTCAATTATCCTTGAACGCAGGTAATAATATTATCCTCGCCGATGGCTCAGCGATTCGAGCCGGGAGTCATTGGAGCCTGGACCTATTAGCGGGAACTTCGTCAGCGGCAGGCGCCCGGCCGACAACCGGCAGCGATTCAATTTTGCTTAACGGGAGCAGTTACCTGGAGACTAAAGACGGTAACATCGAACTTCAGGCTCCGGGCCAAATCACGGTTGGTCAGGGGGCAATTCGGACCACTGCAGGTGGGAGCATCAACGTAAAGGCAACCTATGGCGATGTGAATACCGGAGTAAACACCGGCGGCTTCATGTATAATTTCGCGCCTTCACCCCTACCGCCATATTATTACTCCGTTTCGACCAGCCTTGGTGGGATCAGTACAGCGGCAGGAGGTGATGTGACGATTAACGCGGGTGGAGACGTCATCAGTTATCTTCCCAACAGCAGCGCCAGTCTACAAATCGCTCGGGCAGATCCGGGAACAGGGGCTTTTGGGCCACAACCAGGTAACGTGACCATCACGGCCGGTGGCAGCGTCTTTGGTCACTTCGTGCTGGCAAATGGAGTAGGCTCAATAACCGCCGGAAAGGATGTTGGCTCGGTTGGCCAGAATGCCGCCTTGAGTTTAGTCAAGGGGGCTTGGAGTCTCTCAGCGCCAAATGGAAATATTTACCTGCAGGAAGTTCGAAATCCCAACGGTGTTTTTGATCAGCCTGCGAGCATAAATTCGCCAGCCTATCATTTTTTTGATTATGATCACAATGCGTCCGTCGATTTGACGGCCGGGCTTGGCGTCTACTTGACCGGTCAAAGTCTTCCCAGGCTTAAGAATGTGCCAATACCGGTAATTTATCCGCCTTCCCTGGACATTTCTGCCGGCCCAGGCGGCGTGACGCTTCAGGACTCAATCATTCTGTTTCCTTCATTCAATCAGAATTTCAATATTACAACCAGCGGGGGTGGTGGCTTGGTCGGGACGACCGCTGGAGCTGAATTCAGCATGTCCGACAGTTCACAGACTCGATGGATAAACTCCAGTGTGTTCGGCGATAATGACCACGGCTCCAAACCGCTTGGATTAAATAATCCCAATCCCCTATCCATCGACATTTCCGGAAGCATGGAGAGCATCGGCCTAAACACCACCAGGATGACAACCATTAAGGTGGGAGGTGATATGATCGGTTGCAATTTTTCGGGAGAAAACTTGCATGCCAGCGACGTGACTTCGATTGAGGTGGGCGGCCAAATCTTCAACCGAGGTTCAGTCAATTCTATATTTTTGAATCACAGCTTGCCGATTTTGCCACAAGCCGACAGCGCTTTCGGAAGTTTCAACAATTGGGAAAGCATCTTGAAAGCGGCGGTCGATCCGGTTAGAATCGCCTCCGAGAAAGTGCTGGGGACGGTTTCGCCTTCACAATATTACGAGCTCTATGTTGCCCCGGCGCTGCTTTACGGCAATTACCTCTCCTCCTTTTACTATGACACCGCCACGCGCCGGTTCAGCTTCGTTGGTCCCATGGATTCAGCACTTGCCGCGAAACTGGAGCAACCGTTGACTGTCGCGCGTTACGGTCTGGATGGTTACCCAGTCGTGGCCAACGGGCATATTGTAACTGATACTCTCACCTGGGCCGATCCATCAGCCATTCGCGCTCTGTACATTGCCAGCCAGGGCGCCCCGGCATTGGCAGCCGCAACAAGCGGTTATCAGATTGGCGGTCCAGGCCAGTTCAACATTCATGCCGATTCGATATCGCTCGGTAACACCCTCGGCATCATTTCCTACGGCTCAGGCAATCGCTACGCAAACCTCGCTTCTCTCCTAAAATCCGACGGTGCCTCGATCGATGTGGAGGTGGAGCACGATCTCACCATACCCGGAGCGACGATCGCCGCTCTAAGCGGGGGCGACGTCAAAGTGAACAGTGTCGCCGGGTCGATGGATTTGGGCTCACAAAGCCTGGTTGATGTCGAAGCGGCAATCATTCGTTCCCACAACATTGCCCTGGGCATATATTCGTCAGGCGGCGGAGACGTTGAGGTCACGGCATTCGGCGACATCAACATTGATAGTTCTCGAGTGGCAACTTTCAACGGCGGCAAAGTAACCATCGAATCCTCCCATGGAAACGTCGATGCAGGTAACGGCGGCACCACGGCTGTGCCGGTTTATTTTTATTATGTCGATCAAAAAACAGGTCAGGCCGGCTATTACCTCGAACAGGTTTACGCCAGCGGCATTGTGGCCTCTACATTAGTTTCGCCTTCTGCAGCTCCCGGCTCAGCCACCTCGCCAGGCGATATCGTTGTCCAGACCCCGCGTGGAAATATCAAAGCAAGCCTGGGCGGTATTCTACAGGAAGCCCTGAATGGGGACGTATCTGGCGGCCCCACGATCACGCTGAATGCCGGATCGCCCGGCTTTAAAGGCAATATTGACTTGGGCGAGTCCGGAGTCATTGGCGGAACGGTGGACGTGACGGCGAACGGAAACGTAACCGGCTTGATCATCGCGCGTCAGAACACAACGGTTAATGTTGCCCAGAGTTTTAGCGGCACAGTTCTTTCCGGCGGCGTGGCAAACCTTTCGGCCGGGGGAAGCATTTCCGGGACGGTAATTGGGATCGGTGGAATCAACGCTTCCGCTGGCTCTGGTGTATCGGCGGCGCTGTTCTCGCAGAACGTTTCGGTGGGCGGCGGTCAATCTCAATCCACACTTGGAACCACGGCCGCCGCGACCAGCACCGCCCAGGCAGCCGCTCAAACTTCTACAAGCGAGACCAAAGAACAAGTAGGCCTGGCGGAGTCTAATTCGGGAGATGAGGACGACAAAAAGAAAAAGGCCCGCAGCGCCGGACTCGTTCGCCGAGTGGGGCGGGTCACGGTGCTGTGGCCCTAAACCTCTTTGCGTTCTCTGTGTTCTTTTGTGGCAGAAATTCCTTCGACCACAACCCTTCGCTGAAGAATTGATATTTACCTCTCCTGGACCTGGTAAAACCTAACCGGGTCAGCCGTGGTATCGGTGAAGCTCTTAACCGTGCCGTCGCCGACGATTGTGTCGGGCAATGACGGCCAACTAGCGATGGGCGAGCCCAACCCGGTGGCGTTAGTGAAAAAGAGTTTGTAGGTCACGCTGTTGGAACTCGCGAATGAAATGCTGCTCTGGCCATTAGCCCAACCAATGGTCAAGGTAACGGGAGACGGTGGAACCGTTCCCCCGTTCGCTGCAGATGGGGTGAAGGTAAGTTTGGGTGTGGAGCCCGAAAGGTTGATTGTGAAAAACCCCAGGTAGGTGTAAGCAGTGCTAACTGTGGCACGATAAAGGTCCAGGTAAAGGATGGCCGAACTGTCCAGTGTTCCAAAGGGGATAACGCCGGTCTTGCCGATGAAATTATTCTGCAGTCCCGTAGTGTTCACCACAGCAGTATATGACTTGGTCGAATCCACTAGAGAGTTTCCAGCAGCGGGCAAACCGCCAATGGTGGAGGACAAAATGCTGGCGACCTGGCTCGCACCGCCAGACATTTGAGACGTTGAATGGGTGGCGGTCACCGCGGACCCCGCCACTGGGGGATTTCCAGGGCCGGAAGTTCGCAGCTGCGTGGCAAAAACGCCAAACGAACCAAAGACGTTGTTGCCGCCGACCACGGCAACGACGACACCATTGGGCCCACCGGCGAAGACCGAATTAAATGTCGACGATGAAAAGCTTGCGCTAAGATCCACAACTGACGAACCACCTACACCCACCGCCGTGGGCTGACCCAGATCTATAATATAGTCGCTCTGTGCGCTCGGCTGTGTAAAGCCCAGGTAGAGATCGTTCGTAGTGAAACCGGCTTGCGAAATCTGACAAGCGGCAGCAGAAAACAATACGGCCAGCAAGGCCACTTTAGGCAGCTTCATTGCGTTTGTCTTTCCAGACCAGATTACCTCTGCTTAAGGATGGGCTTTGCTCTTGAACTGTCGGCGCAGCATCAGGGTCAACAACCCTGTGCCGAGCAGGGCAGAGGTGCTGGGCTCGGGAACGGGCGCCGCGGCAGGTGTAAAGGTCAAGGTGCCTTCAGTGGCATCGAACGCTATATACCCCAGGTAAGTGTATGGGTTGGCGGTCGTCGCGCTGTAAAGGTCTTCGTAGACAATTCCGGTGTTATCGATGAGCCCCGAAGGATTTACCCCCGTTTTGCCGGGGAAATTGTTCTGCACGCCCGGCGTATTGACTATCGCCGTATACGACTTGGTTGAATCCACTGCAGAATTACCGGCCGTGGGCAATCCATTGACTGTCGAAGACATGATCGCGGCGACCTGGCTTGCTCCCCCAGACATTTGGCTCGTCGAATGAGTTGCGCTAATGGATGAACCGGGTATTGTCGGATCGCCAGCACCTCCCGTTCGCGGTTGCGTCGTGTAAACAGCAAATTGGCCAAAGACGTTGTCCCCTCCAACCACTGCCACAGTAACGCCAACTGGGCCACCAGTAAAAATAGAATTAAACGTCGCAAAGGAAAAATCGGAACTAAGGTCGACCACGGTTGACCCACCGACGCCCACAGTCGAAGGCTGACCAAGATCGATGATGTAATCACTCTGCGCGCTGGACTGAGTGAATCCAAGATACAGGTCGTTTACGGTAAAGCCAGCTCGCGCAACTTGTGCGACTGAGGCTGAGGCGAGTGCTATTGTCATCAAAGCGGTCTTGGTTCGGTTTTTTCGCGTTTTCATTCCAGTCTATATTCGGTTAAGGGCGAGCATCATAGGGGGTGGCGGGTAACTGAGGCATCCTTTGCAAAGACATGGATATCAACGCAGCGGACATCAAATCGAAACCCAATCAAGTGTCATAACCACTTGCAGAGTAATGTTCTCGGTTTGAACAAACGCCGCTTTGGACACATTTGAATTTGGAAAGCTGCCGGATTGTGTCTGTGCGCCCCGATTTGTAACAAAGCGCCCATTGATCTTAACTTGCTGCGACAAAAATTCGCCGGGTAGAGTGCACGATTGATATGAAAACGAATTGGCGATCAACTTTGTTTATCGTGGTTCTGACGGCCGTGGGTTGCGCTGCGGCGCACAGTTACGCGACTACGGCGCCAGAACACGCTTCTGCGGGGAACAATTCGGAAGCGAAGGCACAGTATGACCAAGCCCTACGCTACAAAAAAGGAGACGGCGTTCCAAGGGATCCGGTTAAGGCCGCCGAGTATTTGATTAAAGCTGCCAACCTCGGTTACGCATGGGCTCAAACCGATCTTGGCTCCTGTTATGCCAAAGGTGAAGGGGTCACACAGGATCTTGAAGAGGCCTTTAAATGGTACCGTGAAGCCGCCCGCCAGGGAGATCCCTTGGGGCAATACTGCCTTGGCTACTGCTACATGACCGGCTGCGGCATGGTCACGAACCTGGACGAAGGAATCCAATGGTGGCGAAAAGCGGCGGACACCGGATTGCCGGAGGCCCAAAATGCTTTGGGGCAGTTTTATATGGACCGGGGCACTGGCGAAACAAACGTCGATCACTACGCCGAATCTGCCAAATGGTTAAAGAAAGCGGCCGAGCAAGGTTACGTTCCAGCCATGAACAATCTTGGTTTCCTCTATCAATATGGCTGGGGCGTCGACAAAGATCACGGAGAAGCGCTCAAGTGGTATCGCGCGGCTGCCGAGAAGGGAGAACCCAAGGCCCAGGCTAACCTCGGCATTATGTACCAGGAAGGCTTTGGAGTCTCCCAGGACCTCGTGACGGCCTATAAATGGTTCCTTTTAAGCGCGTCACAGCGTGACGCAGTGGGCAAACACTTTGTCGAGGATTACAAGCTGCATCGGTTGATTACCACAAATCAAATGGCTGAAGCGCAGCGAATGGCTACCGAGTTTCGGTTCCAACTTAACAGCAGGAGGTTCCAAAAGCCCGCCTCTCCTTAAAGCCCGGATTTCAGTGGACAAATTATTGAGCGCTGCCGCTCGCCATCTGATTGGCCGCCCGCAGTTGATACTGAATAAAGACTTTGCTACCGAGCATTCCACGCAACCGGTCGTCGGCATTGTGTTGGGCGGTGTCCCACCGTTGCCGGTAAGCTGGATCATTGGGATCCTGAGCACCAAGTTCTTGCTCAAATCGCTGGCGCACCTGGTCGACAATCGCAACCTGTTGCTGGTCCAAAGTCATGGTCGAAGCGCCCAGGTCTACGAACGCTAGCGGCATCACTGCCCGGATATTTCGCGCCGCAGGAGCCGGGCGTACGGCGGGAGGCGCTTGGGGAGCCGTTGTCGTCTCACCGAGCAAAGTTGAGAGGACCCAGGCTTCTTCGGAGCGGAGCTGTGCCAGTTGCGCACTGCCTTGTTGGCGAGCTGCGAGGCTACCGCTCATACTGCGCTCGATTTGTTCGCGTCGAGGAAGGTAAGTAGTGTCAATGTCCGCTGTAAGGATATCACGGATGGTCTGTTCCGGGCAGCCAATGCTGCGAAGGTTTGCCACATACGTTCCATAATCGGTGGATTCAACCTGGCTCCAGTTGAATCGTTTGAAAGTCGTTGTTGCCAACTCGGGGGGTGGGGTGCCCGGTCGCGCGAATGGAACCTCCTGCCACGAGTTGGTGATTTGAACGCGAATCTGTGCGGGCGGACTCGCAGCTGGTTGGCTTGAATCGACAAGCCAGAGAACCAAGGCAATCAACAGGACGTTGAGTAGAAGCGAGGCAATGAGGAGTTGTTTCATTCGCGACTGGAGTTGGGTTTCAGAAGACCGGATAATACCGGACGAACAGGATATTCCGATAGCACGATAGTATTCAAAGTAGTCCCGTGCATCCTGTGCATCCTGTCTATGTTTGCCAAAGTGAAAAGTCAGCGCGGGCAAAAGCCCGCGCTGACTCGAATGACCAAAATGGGTACCGATTAGTTATGAGTAGGGAAAGAGAAATCGGTGGACTTGACGCAATTCATCAGCGTCACGTGAATGGCTGAATCATGATTGGCATCAACTGAGCCGCTGTTGCCGACCTGGGCCTGCACGCCAGTGAGGATCTTGCCGCCGACAGTATCAGTAAAGCCGCTAATGTTATGACGGCCAAAAAGGTTCTCGTAGCCCCAGAAGGAGTACTGCCCTGCCTTAATCGCTCCGTTTGACTCAAAAACTCCGTTTTCGGTCAACCAGTTCGCGGTAGTGACACCGTTTTTCTGTGCGTCGCCGGTGCTGGCATACCCAATCGCAAACCAATTATGCCCAGCGTTAAAGGGATCCGCGTTCGAGGTGCTGCCCGCAACCCCAAGCGCAGTGGTAACTGCGCCGCCGCTCTCATAGCCGTTGTCACCACACGATGCCAGTGTCAGCGTGCCATCGGGAGTTCCGGTGAGATTGCCACCGATGCTGAACTGATTAACCGGGGTGTTCAGGCCAAAGGTGCAATCATTCAGCACATTGGCACGGGTTCCTGAACCCTTGTTGCGGCCGACCAGGTAGACAAAGGTGGTGATGTCAGCCGATGAGCTGGTGAAGAAATCCGCAGTCAACGCCCCGGCGCCAAATAGGGCCTGAGCCTGGAAAGTGCTGATGTTCGTCACGCTATTCCAGGCGGTCTTGGCCGCGCTGGCCCCAGAGGCTGCGTTGTTGTTTTTGAGCCAGGTGAACGTAACTACCCCCAGCTGGCCGTAGGATTTCAAGTCAGTGGATGTGTTCGCCACGCGTTGAATCGGCGGAAGCGCAGAGTCCTGGGACGTGTCGGCCAACGCAATATCGCCTTGATGGCTGCTGGCTTCGAGTTCCCCGGCCGTGGGTTGAGCGGCCAAAAAGCCCGCCGCAACAGAGCCGTCCGCTTTCAGCCAGGTTTCAGGAGCTCCGAACAACGGAATTCCGTCGTTGTCAATGGCAACGTTAGCGATCGAAGCCAACCCAGCTTCCGAACCGCTCCACGCACAGTCAATCCAGAGCGCCGTACCGTTAATATTGCCGTGGAAGAGCATATAATTTGCACCATTGGCTGCCGAGCCGCCTCGTTCCGACTCCGTAATAGCGGGCGCGGTAACGCCATTATGTACTGTGCCCGGCTGGTCAAATATTTTACCGGTTGTGTCGGTCATCGCTGAATAAACAATGCTGCGGAACGCCGTTGAGCCGGTTACATATACGACTTGGTCAGCGGCGCTGGCCTGGTAGATGATGCCGGCGGCCACCAGGGCGGCCGTAATTAAGGATTTGCGATTCATATTTTCGAGCTTTAGTGTTTCTTAGTTACTGGAGATTTGAGGATCGTTTCGTTAAACGGCTTTGCGGCCGAATTCGCGACGGACGGACAGGATCAGCAGTCCGGCGGCTGCCAGCACGCCATAGGTGGCCGGCTCAGGGACCGGTACCGGCGTGAAGGTCAAAGAATCGGTACCGTAATTGAATGTGAAATAGCCCTTGTACGCGTAAGCGCTGCCCGTGGTAGCGGCCCAGAGGTCCTCATAAATGATACCAGTGTTATCGATAGTCCCAGCAGGATTGACACCCGTCTTGCCGATGAAGTTGTTTTGGCTGCCCGCAGCCTCGATTCCGGAACTATAGGTCTTGTTGGGATCCGATAAACTGTTACCGGCTGTGGGCAATCCACCTGCTAGTGCCGCGAGACCGGCAACCGCCGCAGCTCCACCTGACATTTGCGTAGAAGAATGCGTCGCGCTAATCGAGGACCCTGGAACGGCCGCGTCTCCGGCTCCGCCACTACGGACCTGTGTCGCGAAAACGCCGAATGAACCGAACGTGTTGTTACCGCCAACCACGGCCATGACTACACCGTTGGCCGTGCTGTTGAACGTTGAATTGAACGTGCTTAATGAACCTAAGTCCGTGCTCAGGTTCACGACCGAACCGCTTCCAATAAGGCTGGAGGCCTGGCCGAGGTCAATGATCAGGTCACTGCTGGCTGAAGCCGTAGTAAAACCCAAATAAAGGTCATTGACCGTAAACCCGGCTTGCGCCGACTGGGAGGCCAGGGCCGCCCCAACCGTCGCCGCTATCATTGCTGATTTTGTCAATCGTTTCATAGATGGTTTGCTGATACTCTGTGTTTTATCTTTTGTTCCGAGCCAAACCACTTCCGTGGTCAAGCGCGTTGATAGTAGCCCAGCAAAGCCCGGCAAGGATGTACCCGACGAGGACACAATGAAGATGTTTGAGGACCTGATCCGACTACCCTCAAGCCATTACCAGGGAGAGTATTAGGCATGTTTCCGGCCGCCTGGCAGAAAAACTCGTTTCAGGAAGGTAACGTTGTGATCAAACGTTCGAATGCCCACGCGATGAAAAAAATGCGGCCAGCCACAGGAAGTTGATGGGCTAAACCTCAAAGCGAGTCACCCACCTGGCAACGCTTTGCGAATGTTCGTAGTGCAATATCGAAGTCCTGATTGCTTGAACGAAATATTTTTGGAAATTGCGCGAGCCTTGGAACTTCGCTGTAACCCGATTGTAACGCTCACTTCGGAGGATTGCCACCCATCGTTGCTACGGTTGGCCACCACGATGAAACTGCTTCCAAAAAAATTGGTCGCCATTGCTCTTGTTCTATTGCTTGCCATGGTTGGTGGAATGTTCGCAAGAAGGGCCGTTAAGCGAGCAAAGGCCGAAGAATTTGTCGCCAAAGCTATCCGATGTTTCGAGAGGAACGATTTTCAGGCCTGCTCGCAACATGTGTGCGTAGCGATTCAAGCCAATCCGGCTAGCGTTAATGCATCGAAACTGATGGCGGAGTTGCTGGAACGCAGCGAGTCGCCAACAGCACTGACCTGGCGAATTCGTGCTTGCCAACTTCAGCCAGGTAACATAACCAACCGCCTCGATTGGGCGCAGACGGCTATTAAGTTGCGCGACTTGAAATCCGCTGAAGACGCGTTGGATGGAATCGACGAACAGGCCAGGTTGAGCAGCCGTTATCACAAAGCCGCGGGCGCACTTGCGTGGTATCAGGGCAAAATCGAGGCCGCAAAACAGCATTACGGGCAAGCGCGCAACCTCGAGCCAAACAATCCTGCAAACCTGGTAAATCTTGCCGCCATTGACCTGCTCTCGACCAATGAGGCGAACGCTGCCAAGGCACGCCTTTGCTTGGAAGCCGTCGCATCGACCAACGGGCCTTATAGGCTCGAGACTCTACGCCGACTAGCGCAGTCGGTC
>Ga0306920_100012294_pt1 | contig 11607 bp, 13 predicted proteins | sample flu12Cox44000170_FD_204666 | JGI IMG/M metagenome (GOLD analysis project Ga0306920, IMG submission 204666) | Lab enrichment of tropical soil microbial communities from Luquillo Experimental Forest, Puerto Rico - flux4day.12C.oxic.44.000.170 (v2)... | ecosystem: Environmental > Terrestrial >...
GTGATGACCGCTGTCAGGATCGCCCGCAGCGCTATACTGTCTTTGATGCTCTCCGCCCTGGCGGGGTATAGGCAAAACACAGTCTTTTCTGGTTCGGCGTGGGCTCCGATCCCCGTTTTCGGTTCCGCCAACGGCAACAACCGGGCGAAATTTTCAGCCTGGTCGTCGTTGAGTTTGGCGGTGCAATAGAGGGTGTAAGCAGTAGGAGCAGGATCGAGTGCGACCACAACGTAATCGTCGCCTAAATACGTCAATCGAGCTTCGAGGCAGAGGAGCGCGGTGGTCGATTTTCCGGCACCACCACTCCCGGTGATGACGACGCCTCCATGATCTGTGCCGACCACGGCGGCATGCAACAGCTGCCTATCGAAGCGCTGCATCACCCAGTGGAGCAGGGTCCGCAACGGCGACGCCTTAGACCAGTAGGGCAAGGCTTTGGCATCATCCACCCAGTAGATTGCCTCAAGGCTTTGCGTATCCATCAGTGCGACACTGCATTCCAACCAATGGAAGGCACTGAGGATTCGCTCACTCTCCATCCCCCAGATATCGCCACGGTCGGTAAAACGGTCGCGTGGGCAGGGTGGGTCTGGCGCGCCAACGCCCGTCGATGCGCTGTCCCAGATATTGAAGGTAGCGTCGACTGGTCCATCCTCACAGCCGTCGAGGAGATGTGAGAGAGGACCGATCAGCGCGTCATGCAGGGCAGCGCCGCTGAATCGCAGACGGATCCGAACGCCAGCGACAGTGATGCAGCGAATGATCTCAGGCTGGCGCGCCTGGGCTGTGCGCGTTGCCGCCAGCATCGCCATGAAGAATGCGTGTTGCTCGCCCTCGCTGAGCGAGGGTTTGTCGGAGACCTGCATGGCGCTATCCGAGCGCCTGCGTGAAGCCGCGCTTCATCCGCCACAGACAGTTTCGGAGCCAGCCGCGCCAAGAGACGATGCCAAGGCGATAGCGGATGAAGTTAGGGATCATCGCCATGGCAGCGATGCCCGTCCGCAGTTCGGCCACGCGGATGAACTCCGCGACGATCAACAGACAGCGGTCGACCGCTACTGGCCGGCGCCAGCGGCCGGGTCGAGCCATCACAGCGAGTTCCAGGGTTTCCGCTCGGGAGCGCCGCGCTTTCGCCAGCGTCTGGAGAACGGTCGCGCGAATTTTCTGGCCATGGCATTCTTGCAAATACGTCAATGCCAGCAGGACGCGGTGGCTTAGGCCGAGCCTCCCGGCAGTGCGGCAGAACAGCGGCCAATCGATCGCCACCTGCGGGTCGTGCAGGAGGGTCAGAGCATCGGCGATCCAGCGGATCGGCGTTTCGATGTTTGGATGCATCCCATGCGCCAGGGTGTGCAGCAGAGCCAGCGTTGGACCTGGAGCGCTGGTGGCGATGTCGCGAAAGATTGCAGGCTGCCTGTTATGCCAGAACGGTTCATCCGCCTGTGTGCTGCAGTTCGTGAACAATACGTGCCAATGTAGATCGACCTCGTGTCCGCCGGGACCTCGGAAGGGGACCGCGTGCCGAAACTCCAGATCGTCTCGGCTGATCGGTGTCACCGATGTCCATCCGGCTAGGGACAGGGTGCGAACGGCTGCCTCGACGTCCGCGAATCGGACCGCAATATCGACATCAGACATCGGCCGGCAGCCGTAGTTGCGGTAGTTGCAGAGAACCAGCGGCGCTCCCTTCAACAGCATGGTGTCAATGCCCGCGTCACGCAAAACCGAAAGCACCGGCGCGGTGCCATGGAAAAGCGTATGGGTATCCGACCACACCCGCCGGTACACGCCCTTGAGCCGTCCGGTCAACGGATCATTCAGGCCGATCTTCAGTAAGCGCAAATAGAGCAGCGGCAGGAGGCGCATCACCGCGTCGTCAAAGGGCTGTTCGATGTCCAGTGTGCCACGCCAGGCGAGATAGGCTTCCCGCGCCCTTTCCGGCTCAGCGAATATGGCTTGCAACACCAACTGCTGCTCATGGTTCGGCCATAGCGTGCCCAACTGGCGCGTCAGTCGCTGCGTAATGGAGACATTGCTCATTGGCAGGAATTCATCCGCCGCCGACGGTCCAGCACCGCTTTCAGCGCGCGCGGATAGTCGTTTACCGCACCGCCATCCGGGTGCATCATGTTGCTGGCGTGGATGCGCCGCAGCCGAACCGTGTCGGGCACGCAAGTGATGGAGAGGCCCGCATCCGCGAAGCGGGCCATGAATTCGAACATCTCGCCCACCTTAAGGTTCACATTAAAGCCGCCGATTCGTTCAAATACCGATCGTCGCAACAGGATGCTGCCGAAGGTGGGCGCTGCTGACGAGCCGGGCGGACATGCTAAGCGCCTTCGGGTCATCACATCCAATTCGGGGCTGTAAAATTGTCGCGTATGGCCATAAACCGCGTCCAGCTTCGGATCGGCTGCTAGCACACTGCGCAGCAACGCGAGGCTTCCCGTCTGCCAGAGATCATCAGCATCGAGGAAGGCGATTAGGTCGTGGCGGGCCACTGCCAGCCCGGCATTACGCGCCGCCGCTGCTCCCTGCCCGGCTTGGCGTAGAACCCGAACCGGCCCAACGGCAGCTGCAGCGACGGCGGTGCTATCATCCGTAGAGCCATCATCGACGATTATTACCTCATCAGCGCCTTCGGCCACTGCGCTGGCTATAGCCTGCGCCAGGTATGCCCGCGCATTCCTACAGGGCACTATGCAGGACAGGCCGGTGATCATGTTAGAAGTTGGTCTTACGATTTGGCCAGCCGGTCTCTGTGGCCTTCCGATTTGGCCAGCCGGCTTCTTCCACGTCATGGATCGGATCGAGCATCGCGAGGTTCTGTAGATCGTCGTATTTCTTAAGAATCGGCGGGTCATAGCCACGCCTGTCGGCAGGCAGGGGCATGCTCCAATCAAGACCTGAGCTGATTATTTTGTGGCTGACGTCCACCAGTCTGTCGGCAACAAGGGAGGCGACAAAATTCTCAAAATCCTTGTCCAGTTCGGCCGGCTCGGCACAGAATGCCTGATGGACACGCTCCTTTATTTGCGCGGCTTCGAAACCACAGACTATTCCATCCCAGATCAGGGCACCCGGCCCGTCGGAACTGAAGTAAGATCCAGTATTGAGATCCATAATTATCGCTTCTTCGTCAATGATTTCACTCACTACATTTTTATCCCGCACCCGGTAACGCGCCATTCTCAGCCTCCCCAAAACCCACCAGTCATGTGAATGGACCACCCATTTTGGCTCAATTTTGGACTAAACCAGAAATTTTTGTGGCCGGAAACAGCCTTGTCCACACGCGACATACCCCGGGTGGAACTTAGGGGACAACTCGGCAGGGCGGACGTAGATTGCGTTGCGTTTGTTCACTTTAGAGGGGTTGTCTCATTTTCATTGTGTGAACATGAGGCCCGTAGTCGACCCTCGTATTTGCGGCAGTTTGTCTAGATTTGGATCAAAGGGCTGCCAAGTCGTTCCTTTCGGTGCAGCGATCAGGGAGCGCACAGCAGCCCCAGATCTACGGAAAGACTTGACATGGTCCAACCAAAATCCATGGCTTGCCATGCACGGTTTTCGTCTCTATCGCCCAAAGCCAGAGCCTGTTCCCAACTAATCAGCCCCTCGGACCGTGCGAGACGGGAACGCACATCGGCGATGTTGCAGCCAGATCCCATGAAAGCTGCGCACAGGCCAAGGCCGCAATCACGACAAGGGTTGTCGGTAGCAACCAAATCTGCGGCGTTTTATGCTGAAATGCTACGACTGCCGCGGCCGCCAAGGCAGGCCCAGGAATAAGACTTGGTTGCGCGCCCCATATTGCGGGAAAGGTGAGAACGTCGCATCGCTCGCCCACGGCATAGTGGCAGCGAAAAGGGCCCAGGCAATACATCAGCGCTGCGACCTGTGCTCCAAAGTTCGCAATTCGATTCGTACCCCACAGGCGCAACACGAGCATGGCAGCGAGGGCTATCAAGGCGATTGCTCCGGTGAGAAGCGGCAGTTACCGACGAGCACAGCTATCGTTATCCCCGCGACCGCAATCGGATGCATCATCGAAGGATCAAGACATGTCGAAGGTCCTGGGTTATTAGATTGAGACCGAATCGAATTTCCTCCAGAACGTCTGGTTCCCGCGCCTAAAGCGGCTGCTTTATCGTGTCGATGCAGTTCGCTGAATGCGAGCCAATGCGGTGGAATTGTTCGGTTCAACCAGATATCCGCTCTTGCTGTTTCCGACAATCTCTGGAATTGCTCCGAGGCTGTTGGTATGAGGCCAGGATTGTTTGGCTCCAAGTCGGCAGCTCGCAGGGCGCGTCATTGTGACGGGGAGTGCCAATGTTCCGCAATTGTCCTAAGAGCATAACCATTGTCTGACATTCTTCATCCCGCTTCGACCTCTGGGACAAGTGCTGGCTTGCAGACCATGCGGTCCGCCGGGCGCCTACTGCGCAAATCGTTCTTTTGGGCTTGGCTCGATACCAAATGCCAATATCGCAGGTCACGTATCGGACCATTCTGGGAGACCATTAACGTTCTTGTGACGATCGGAGGTTTGGCGCTCGTATATTCCGCGATTTTTGACGGCAATTTAATTGCGCACGTGGGTTACATTGGGGTTGGAATCATTGTCTGGTCAGCAATCAATGCGATGATCACAGAAGGCTGCCAGGTCTTCGTGCGGAATCGTGCCTTGATCACGACTACCAATATCGACGTCGAGGTCTATGTTGGCAGGACGGTGTTTAGAATCTTCATCACCTTTGCTCATCATCTCATTATTTATTTTCTTGGAATTGTTCTTCGAATTGTACCTCTGAGTTGGACTAGTCTCCTCTCGTTGCTTGGAATAGCTCTGGTTTTTATAAACGGCTTTTGGGTGGTGACTGTCCTGGCATTCATTTGTGCGCGCTTCCGCGATGTACAGCTGATCGTGCGGAATTTACTTCAGCTTGCGTTCTTCGTTACGCCCGTCTTCTGGGATTATCATCAAGTCGCGGCAGATCGTCGCTACATCTTTGATTTCAACATTTTGTTTCACTTCCTGCAGATTGTTCGGGATCCGCTGTTGGGTCACATCCCTGACATCCAGAGTTACTTGGTTGTTGCGGCCGTTACGGGGATGGGTAGTGCGCTCGCCTTGTTGCTGCAACGCCAGATGCGAGCCGAGCTCGCTTTTTTCGTCTAGATCCTGAGGCAACGTCACCTATGACCTACGTCAGATTGACCAAGGCCAACGTCGAAGTGCCGGTTTATGACAGCCACGCCTTGCGTCTCGTCAGGCTGCCGTCGTTTCGGCGAGCCAAAGTAGGGACGTCGACGGTGAATTGGTCCGGTAATGTTATTTCCATTCACGCGCTGAAAGACGTCGACCTCAGCCTTTCGGAGGGCGATCGCGTTTGTGTTATCGGACACAACGGCGCGGGGAAAACAACCTTACTACGACTAATTGCGGGCATTTACCCGGCGACAAGCGGAAGCTTGGAGATCAGCGGCAAAGTTTTTGCGCTGGTTGGCACGAGTCTGGTGTTCAACCAGGATGCAACGGGATACGAGACCATCAACCTGGTCGCAAATATTTACGACTGGCCGCAGCAGCGCGCCGCCGAATATGTTCGGGACACCGAGGAGTTTACCCAACTCGGCGAGTATCTTTCGCTGCCGACACGCACTTACTCGGCTGGCATGGAGGCGAGGCTAGCATTCGCCTTATCGACTCTACAGCCGTCGGATATTCTACTGATCGATGAGGGCATCGCCGCGCTCGATTCTGATTTTCAGCAAAAAGCTCAGGCTCGAATCCAGAAGTTAGTCGGCGGAATCAAGATCCTACTGGTCGCGTCGCATTCCCAGGAGCTCTGCCGCTCACTTTGCAATAAGGCCCTGCTCATGTCGAAGGGCGAGGTAGCTTTTTTCGGCGAAGTGGAGGAAGCGTTCGTCCGGTATGCGAAGGTATCCTAAGAATCCGATTGATTCGTTCTCAGTTCCAAAGGTGATCGAATCTTGGCGGGGAGTAGAGCTGAATGTACTTCGGGTTTTCAAGAAGACATTGGACCGCCAACGGCAAATAAAGGGAAAAATGCCTTAATTTGAGGGTGCGTGCCGGATTCAATGGCACAATATAGGGAAAATGCCTTAAATTGAGGGTGCGTGCCGGATTCAATGGCACAATATGGGACCTCCGATGATCCGTCGCTTTCAGTGTACCGCGCGGCGACTCTCAAAGAGTTATGCCCAATTGGCCTCATCCCCTCGGCTTGCGACATTAGCGGCGACTGGTTTGGTAGTCATTATCGGAACCCTACTCCGCTTGCACAACCTTGGCATCGATAGTCTCTGGTTGGACGAAGCCGGCTCGTGGAGTCAGTCGAAGGACAGCCTCTGGGACGCAACGTGGTTACCTACTTGCTAGAGCAGGGCCACACTACCATTACTTCCCACTCGACGAGCGACACCCGCTACGCCGAGGACCCGTACAGTCTTTCGAAATGGGTACTCGGACAGCAGGTCAATGCGTTTGTCGTGAGCATTGGTCTGGACCACTTGCCGGAGCAGTTTTGTCGGCAATGACCCTCGACTTAAAACAATTGGCTCGGCTTACCGATTGGGAAGCTGTGGCGGTGGCTGTCGCGTTACCGTGGTCGACATCTGCAACGGCGATACTACTCGCCGTGTGGCTGGTAACACTCATCCCCACCCTAAATTTCACTGCGATCTGGCGAGAGATCAAAACCCCTGCCGGCGGTTTGCCGGTCTTGCTGTGGGTGCTCGCTGTCTTCGGTATGCTCTGGGCTGATGTCGCCTGGTCAGACCGCGTTGCCGGTCTTCGCGGTTTTCATCACCTTTTGATGATACCTCTGCTGCTAGCGCACTTTCGGCGAACCGAAAACGGTCGTTGGGTGCTTTATGGCTTTTTAGCATCAGCCTCGGTCTTGCTCCTTGCGTCCTGGGCATTGGCGCTCGGTCTCGTATCGTGGCAGCCAAGTCACCATCCTAAAAATGGTGTAGTCGTGCACGATGATATCGCCCAAAGTACCATTTTCCTCATTTGTTCATTCGCGCTCATCTGGCCCATTCGTGAATTGTTGCTCAATGGACACTGGCTGAAGGCAATTGGCGTTGTTTGCTTGGCTACACTGTTTCTCGCCAACCTTGTGTTTGTCGCGATCAGCCGTGGCGATGCGATTGTCATTCCAGTACTTGTCATCTTATTCGGTTGGCGCTGGTTCGGCTTTAAAGGAGCAGTTAGTGCGTGCGTCGCTGTTGGCGTCCTCGCCGCCGCTGCGTGGCTGGGATCTCCCTATCTGCGAGCCCGGGTGCAGCAAGCTATCGAGGACGTGCAAATCTATCGCACCACCCATGTGCACAATGATGTTGGGGATCATATTGAGTTTCTAAAGAAATCGATCGCTTTCGTTCGTGAAGCGCCTGTCATGGGCCACGGCACGGGATCAATTCGCGATTTGTTTCAGCGTTCGACCATCGGGCAAACGGGCGCGGCTGCCGTCCCCTCAGTCAATCCGCATAATCAGATTCTCGCAGTGGCAATACAGCTTGGCTTTGTTGGTGCGACAGTACTTTTGGCGATGTGGGTCGCGCATTATTGTCTATTCCGTGCACCAGATTTAACGGCTTGGATTGGTACTGTCGTGGTCGTGGAGAACGTGATCTCTTCTCTTTCAAGCTCGCATTTGTTCGATTTTGTGCATGGCTGGCTCTACGTTCTCGGTGTTGGCATCATTGGTGGTATGGTCAATGGGAATGGTCACAGCGCCGGCATAGATTCGATCGCCTCGAGCAGAAAGAATGTCGTCACAACTGAAGTAGGACTAATATGATTTTTCCTCGATCGGCGCCGAACCGCTCACCAGACTAATCTGACGTTTGATTCTAGCCCGCTCGTCATTCGAGCGATAGATTGACCGCGCGAGCTCGATGAAGCACGCGCGGAATTGGGCAGCTGCTCGCAGGTCGAATCCGCTCTTCAACGCACCAAAATGGACATCTTGGTGTTGGGCAATCACCCGAGGCAGCGAACAGCTAAGACAGCTTAATAAACATTCAAACTCAGCTAACGCAGAGCCCACGCCGGGAGAGATCCGGCTGTCATGGAGGCGGCGGAATAATAAAGATCACATAACGGTGCGGCCGGCCCGGAATACCAAGAAACTTGCGTGTGATTTCGACCTCAAAGCGTTGGCTGGTAGGGCTCTGCGCGGCCTTTACCGCCACGGCTTCCAGCCATTTTGGCGCATCGTCTGAACAGACCAGCGCCATGCCGCTGTGCAACAGTTGTTCACTGTCGACCGGCGATTGCACCGGCGCCTCGGTCGGCCAACCACGGCCATCGGCGTAGACCTGGTCGCCGATACTGCCTCTGAATAAGCGCAACGGCAGCGCGCGCGGTTGATCAACCGCATAGGCAATCACCTCGTTGGCCAAATTACCGCTAACAAACCTCAATGGCTCCGGCGTGACGCCGTGCCAAAGGCGCTCTGTTTCGCTAGCTAATAGCCGGCTGTCGGCAAATGGCGCTTTAACCCCATATAAGTGGCTGGCGAGAGCAACCACCGGCGCCGCAATTAACATCGCTACAGGCGCGGCCACGGCCAGAGCGAGGATTCGCCGCAAATCTAATGGCGAAAGCTTTACCTGCGGCGGCGAGAGCAGCACAATGGGCAAGAGGGTCCAGGCCGACATTGACCAAAGCGAGGTCAGATCGATGTTGCTCGCCAGTGCCGCCAGTATTGGCAGGAGGAGCGGCGCCCAGAACGCCGCGGCCACGAGCCGCCGCTCGACATCGGTTGGCAAAGCCATCTCTGCAATCGTCGCGGGGTCCGGTCGTGCCGCTAACAAGACGAAAATGATGGGTACGGCCACGTAGGCCACAGACCCTACCAGATAAGAGCCCGCTTTGAACGCCGTATCCACAAAAGTGTTCGCGACATGTTTGTCGATAGCATACTCGAAAGGTGCAAAGTTGTGCTGCCACAGCCAGAGGAGATGCGGGCCAAGTACCGCGATCGCGACAGCACTCGTGAGCCAGGGTGCACTGGAGCGGAAATAACTCCACCGTCGCGGGTCGATGAGGGCGGCGATCGCGAGACCCGCGAGTAAAAATATTGACCAGTATTTTCCGAGCATACATGCACCGGCGCCAAGGCCGGTCAAGACACTATAGAACACGCGATGAGTCCGATATGAACGCAGAAAGCAAAGAGTTGTCGCCGCCCATGTCGGCATCAGTACGGTGTTGGGATTGAACTTGAGCGCATGAAAATTGTAAAATGGTACGAACATCAGAAGGGCAACCCCAAGCACGCGCTTCTCGATCTCAAGATAGTCAGCTGACAACCGCCAGAAAATCCACAATGCGATTGCCGGCATCAGCATCGCTAAGAGATAAAAAGTCCAGTCCGACAGAGGCACGAGACTGAACCAAAATTTGACGAGCCATGCCGCAAGTGGTGGATGCTTGAGATAACCAAGACTCAGAGCACGCGACCAAGCAATCAGCTCGGTCATGTCTGGATGTAAATCCTGGCTGCTGTGCGCGATGCCCCCGTACACGCTCCATAACCCAGCGTAGGCAGCCAGCATTAACAGCACGGTGCGATCACGGCGCCTTGGATCCTCGAGCGTGCTCAAAAGCCGCTCGCATAGGCTGTGAGCCATTCGCAAGATACCTCCGTGCGAGCAAAGCATATAAATCGGCGAGTGTGGTCGCCGGCAGATTAGAACCTTAAGAGGCTTGGTCAAAGGAGGGTATTCTCCCTGCCACAGGAGCGAGTTGGCGTCCAGCCGCCAGTGCATTTCGGCGGTTAGCTTCGATCTGCCGATACGAGGTCACAGTGAGACCGCTTTCAAAATTGGGTTCGTTTCGTAATTTCCATACCGTCCATTACGGCCGCCCATCGATGGTCAAAGTGGATTTCGCAGCTTCAATATTAACTGGGGCTGTAGGTAACGGATGCGTTTTGAGCCATAGCGCCCGCGCGCTGACGGTCGGATCGATCCCAGTCCTTTGCCACCAGGCGCCCTCATCACCGCAGTGATGGACCTCGCGAGATGTCCACGGCACAGCGGGACCGTGAACTCGTCGCTGACCTTGCGGCCAAGCGCCGGCGATTGCGCGAAGCGTAGGTGATGAGCATCAGCAGGAATCCGACCGCAGACCAAACAAGGCTGCTTGGCAACTGACTTGACATGCTCCCGATCCCGAATCCGGCGTGGCGCCCGCAACGACAAGACGCTCTTATCGATGACAGACGGTCGCCGCTTCCGGCGGTGCGGGTGTGGACGTTCAGGCTCATCGGGCCGGAGATCTTCGTTTAGGGACCTACCCGAAAGAAGCGCCAGTCTGGCTTGGAATGCTTGCTCGACCCGAACGGCATCGGCCTCGACAAGTGTATTTTTCTCACCGAGAGCGCGATGAGCCCAATTTGCCGCTTCGGCAGCAGAGCTGAGCCTCTCTACTTCGGTGATCAACTGATCGCGCAAAGCGCTTGAGGCTGCCGGCTCAAGGGAAGGTGACGCCGCCTTCCTCGGACCTCCCGCCGAAAATTGCTGATCTGGGCCACCATTCAGGTGGCCTTTTTTATTGCTCGCAATTCGATCAAGGTTCGAGGTTGGCGTCGCTGGTGCAACCAGATCGGGTGCGTCGAGATCGTCTTCACCGGCAATGCCGACAAGCGTGAACAGCGCATACCGCCGGGCGTAGGTCAGCGCTGCTCCCATCCGATGCGGGGCTGATGTTTCGCTGATAGCGCACACCGGCCAATCCGATGCGATCCATTCACCGGAGGCATGTGCCAAAACCGTGCTGAGCCGCACGATGCCAGCTGTCTCATCAATCGACGTGGTCTGGACCGTTGCGATCTCATATTGGCTCAAAGTTTTGCGCACAATATCGAGCCCGCTCGATAGCGGCGCATAGCGGAAGGACCGTTCTGATCCGCTTGCCTCGTCTGACCGGATAGTCGCCACCAATGATTTTTCTGGATTGACCAGCTGCGCCTGCGCTTTGGCCAAGGCCGCCGCGATGGTGCCAATGGTCTCACTAGACCGCTGCACGGCTATCCTCCCACGTCTAGGAGATCAAAGCTGATAGCGCCGGATTTCGAGCGCTTGCCCCGAATGCCGTGCCCGATCGCCTCTCTGGCATCCTCAGGCATCAAGGCCTTTAACTCGGCCTTGGATCGCTCATGCTCCAGAAAGGCTTGCCGGGTGCTGCGGAAGATCCCCGCAAATTCCGCCCAGGAGTTCGATGCACTCATATCGACGATTCGGACCGCTTCGAGCCGCGGCTTTGGTGGCTCGACGCCAAAGAGGCGAGAGGGCTCTCCACTCTCCACGCAACGCCAGAACTTTCGCTCGGCGGTGACAATGAGGTGCTGGTAGAGTGGATCGGCATGGGTGGCGATCTCGACCCATTTGCCTCCTCCGGTAATCACTGAAAGCACCGCCGTCCGCGCGGCTACCACCCACATATTGTGCTGGAGCTGCGCCATATATTTTCTGGCCGCCGCTTCCTCCGAGAACGACCAGGGGAGCATGAACTTGGCCTCAAACACCGCATCACTGCCCTGGACCCGCCCGTCGAGCGTCGCCGCC
>Ga0306920_100012295_pt1 | contig 11607 bp, 13 predicted proteins | sample flu12Cox44000170_FD_204666 | JGI IMG/M metagenome (GOLD analysis project Ga0306920, IMG submission 204666) | Lab enrichment of tropical soil microbial communities from Luquillo Experimental Forest, Puerto Rico - flux4day.12C.oxic.44.000.170 (v2)... | ecosystem: Environmental > Terrestrial >...
CTCGCAGAGGCCGATATCCCAAGATTGCCCGCCGCCCCCATGCCAATGGCCGATGCAAGCGCCTTGGCAACTTGCTTGGTGAGCGTTCCAGCCGCGCCAGCGCCATAGACACTTGGCAAGGCAATCGTCTTGCCGAATGAAGGCGTGAAAGCTCCGACCGCCCCGGTTCCGTGAATGCTGGCGAGAACCTTGATAACTTGCTTCGCCAGCGCTCCGGCTTGGCCGGTGCCGTATGCACCTGACAGCGTAATCGAATCTCGCGGCGGAAAGGCCGCGACCGCGCCCGCGCCATGAACGCCAACCAGATTAACCGATGTCGGCGGAGCCGCAGCCGTAATGAGTGCAGCAATGCCGACATCGCTGCGCCGGAACCGGGTTAAGACCTTACGATGAACTTGGCTTTGCGGCCAAAACGGCGGCGGAATGCCCGATAGGGTCGGCCCTACCGGAAGCGGCGCGTCACCTTCACTGCGCTGATAGACAGTGCGGTCATGATGACGTAACCGCGCCATTCATCAGCCGATCTCATCCACCTCGACGCCAATCGAGACGTGAACCGTTCCCTGAACTACCGCTGTCAAAAGGTCGAACGTAAAAGCTTGGCTCGGCGCAATCGTGACGCCAAACTCCGGTTGCTGGTCATAACCGTTGTAGATGTGAGCACCAGCCTCATCATAAGTCCGCACCGTACCGGTTGAACTCGCTATCGTGGTATCGCGTGTCCTCGCCGTGAAGCTTGCCGCCGCGTCACCACCATCATTCGCCATGATCGATGGCGTACCATTGCCGCCCGATCCGTTCGTGACCGTCGCGGGTAGAAGCCGGCAGCGCGTAGCAAATACTTGCGCCGTCGCCAGCGTGTTGTCGGTCGGTCTCCACCACCAGCGGCGCACAAGCACAATCTTGTTAGCCACGCCGTTGATCTGGGCGAAGCTCATGCTCGCCGCGACGGTGAAGTTTTCTTCGGTGACCGTGTATCTGCGGGCCATAGCTAACGTCCTCTGTGCTGGCCGATGCCGGCGCTAACAGTACGATGCTCGACGCGCCATCGCGGCGCGGCAATGCCAATCGGATAGTAGGGCGAGTAGTTGTAGAGGATCATGTTAGACGCGACGAACCGCCCCATCCGCCTGAAACGGTGTCTCTGATGCCTCTTGTGAAACAAAAGCGTCGGGTTGGGCTGACCCTTTTTGGTCTGACCGGCGTTGTTCTGCTTGCCTTTTTGCAGGCTCCCCGTACTTGGATTGTGAGTCTGAGTACCCGGATTGTTGTCTAGACCGTAAGCCCCCGTACCCGTTGCAATCGTAGTGACATTGAAAGTGCCGAGAACGTGCGGTTGCTGGAATGTCGTAACGACTTCGACATATTCCTGCGTCTCACGAACAAATTGAATCGCAGGATTGTCTGTTGACCAAGCCTCAAGGTACTGCTGCGTGATGCGGACAAATTGCGCCGACGGATTACCGGTCGTCCACGTTTCAAGGTACTGCTGCGTTATGCGGACAAAATCGACCACACTAGCCTCTTACCGAATGGTGCGGCCCGGATTTGACAATTCGCGTATGCGGCATGGCCCACTTGGTGCGCTCGATGCCGGTCGGCGTAAACACCGGGGGCGCACCGCGTCTAATCAACTGCCACGACCGAACCAGAGCAAACGGATCAAAGAGTAACGACGACACTTCGTCTTTGATCAGGCTGCGGTTCCAGAAATAGAAATAGTCGTACACGCAATCCTCGGTCCCGCCGCCGCTTTGCCCGAGCAGCAGATGCGTGCCGTCAACCGGGATCGTCGTCGCGCCTCTAGCAGAGCTTGCTACCGACACACCCTCCCAATAGATTGTCATGGTGTTGCCGTCGTAAGTGCCAACCACCGTGCCCCAAGTATTGATCGGTACGGCATTGACTGCGGTAATGGCGCGGTTGGTCGTACCGTTGACGCCGAAATAAGTGGCGTTGTCAGTGAAACGCTGGAAGTTCATTCCAGTATTGCCGTTCTTGGAACAAAACGCGCCCGCCTGCACGCTCTTGATATAAACCCGACACGCAATCGAGAACCGGCCTAGACCCTCAAGCTGCGTCGAAATCTGCGTGTCGAGGTAGCCGGTCGAACTGAGATATAGCGCCTCACCCGCCGGACCGCCCTGCCACACTGGCGCTCCCGCCGAAGTCGTCAACGCTCTGCCGAAAGACGCCCGCTCAATCGTGTTCTGGCGATAGGCATTGGCATTGGTGGTGTCGTCGTCAAACGTGTAGGCAATGATTAGGCCCTGCGCCAAGGGATGACCGCGCCGCAGCCGCGCCAGTGCTGGCTTAAGCAGTCCGCCCATCAAATTCCGGTCACGGTCGAGATATCGGCATCAACCGTGACGTTCTGCACGGTGTTTGACCCAGCAACGAGTTGAATGGTCGCAACACCAATTGGAATCTCGACCGAGAAATAGGCAATGGCGTTGTTACCGGTTTGGCCGATCAATGCGCCGCCATAGTTGACTGGCAGTTGCGGCGCTCCGGCGTTGTAGGCAGCGGCGACCAAGACTTGCACTTGTGCCGCCACCGTCGGCCCGGTCGCGCCATTGGTGAGCTTGATATCGACCTGAGCACCGTAAACTGTAGAAAGATCGATCCACGATGCCGACGTATTGCCTGCCCCAGCCGTCAGCACTTGCGCCGTCCATATCGCACTGCGCGATTTGACGGCAGCCATCAGGTCACGCCGACACCGAAATAAGCTGCATCCAGATTAGCTCCGGTCCATGCGGCAGACGTATTCGGGTCTTGATTAAGCGCCCAGCGTTGGTTGTTGTAGCTCACTGGTATGACCGTCGAGGCGAGCTTAGAGTTAGTCACACCGCTGGTGCATTGCGCATAGCCATTGATCGTACCAGCACCGGGGTCCTTCCAGCGTGTGAACAGGTTCGCTCCCCAGACATGGGTCGGCGTGAACCCCAGAGCGGCATAGCCATAAAGATCGTTCTGTGTCGAGGTGCCGTCCTGCACGTAGGTCGTGTCCTCGTCCGAGGCGACCTCGTTAACCTGCGTATAATTGGTGCCGCCGGCATTGGGCGCGAATTGTATCGCATGGTCGGCATTTGGACGTTTGGTTGTCAATGTACTCGGACCGAAAGGCATGGCTGATGCCTGCGGTGCCGGGGCATTGTTGTCGATAATGACAAAATCATCGAACGTGATGACACAGCCCACCATCGAAACAAAAGTAAAGGTGGTGATTGCAACCCCTCCGGTATTGCTGCTGATAGCCATGTTTTGCGGCATCGTATCCACCCATACAGTAAATACTAGGCCGCCGCCGCCGGTATAGTTGCACTCCCACTCGACCCAGTGCCAGTTGCCGTCACAGATATTGATCCATCCCGGTACGTTAGCTGCAGAGGGCGTGTTTCCGCACAAAATTCCATTGGTGTTGATCGTCAGCCAGTACTGGTTGCACGGAACAAAGAGATTAAGGGTGCTGGCTGGCTTGGCTGAAACTTTGATCCAGAAAGCATAACCTTGGAGCGTGCCGCTTGCTCCGAGACTGACCGCTGGCAAACCCGCCGGACCGGTCAGGTTGCTGCCCGACGAAGCCGATGACGACACGATGGCCCCGCCACCGGTACGTCCCGCCGTGCTATTCCACGTCCAAGTGCCGAGCGCCGTCCAGTTATGACCCAGATCGGCGGTCACGCCGTAGCTGTCACAAGATTCTGTGAATAGAAGTCCCATTACGGCACTCCCGGCCCAAATGTTGCCGCGTCAAGATTCGGCTGCGTCCACGCCGCGCTAGTGTGCGGGTCTTGGTTGAAGACGCTGCGGAACGAGAAGTAGTTCGGCGGACAGAGACGTGCAGCGGTATCGCTGGTCGTACCGCCAGAGGTGCAGCGTCCCTTGAAACTGATCTGCCCAGCGCCGGGGTTTCTTACAGTTTGTATATACTGCACGGCTTGAATGGCCGCCGGGTTAAAGCCAAGCGCCGAGTAGTTGTATTGGTCGATATTGCCGGAAGTCCCCGCCTGCACGTAACTGGTGTCGCCATCAGCCACGACTTCGTTAACGCGCGCGTAGTTTGAGCCGGAATCTGGCGTAAATTGCAGCGGTGAGGCATTCGATGCCGGTCGCTTGGTGACTATTTGCTGCATCCCGAACGGCATTCCGCTGACTTGCGGGTTCGGCGTATTGGCATCAACCATGAAGAAGTCGTCAATGCTGACCGTCGCTCCGGCCAGCGAGTAGAAAGCCACTCCGTTGTTGTTGCGACCGTAGTTATTGTTGGTCGGAGAGCCGCTGTAATGGTTAGCATCAACCCAGTTGTCTATCAGCGAACCGCTCGACTCTGCGCTCTTATGCTCGATCCAGTGCCAGTTGTTGTCGCAGATGTTCACCGAACAGGTAAACGACAAAACGCCCCCTGAGCGCTGTTCGAGGAATCCGGTACTGGAATTGACCCAGAACGACAAGCCGGTGCCGGCAGTGTATGGGGCGAAAAGCACGGCTGATGATGTCGGCAGCGCTGAAATCTTGATCCAAAACGCATAACCTTGGTATGTGCCGACACCATAACTGAAGCTCGGCAGTGGTTGAATCCCACCGAAAATTGCGCCCGTGGCCGTGGTGGCTTGCAAGCCGCCGTGACCAAGCCGACCGGCGTTGTTGGCCCATGCCCACGGCGCTGTGATGGTCTGCCACTTGGCGTATATGTCCGTGGTCTGGGCATAACTATCGAAGCCGTCGCAAAAGACGAGGGCCATTTACTGGATTCTCAGCAACGACGTGGTCGAACCGTTGGTCGGCATGACCAGCGTGAAAGTCCCCGCCGTTACGGTCTGCACACCGCCGAACGAACCGACATAGACCGCGCGATTGCCTTGCGTAGCGTTGTAAATGATGCAGCCCGATGTCGAGAATGTCGCCGTCGTCCACGTCGGATTAGCATTCCATTGCCAGTACGCGGTGCCACTGGCGGAAAGTGGCGTGATATTGTTGGCCGCCGTGAAATCGAAGCCACCTGCGGTATAGCCGGTGCCGGTCACCTCATCCGAATTGCCGGTCAGGTTCGAGTAATTGGTCGTGGTCGCATCATAAGTCCCGGCAGGCGTAGCAACGCCAAGCGCACAGCGAAAATCATGGCCGGTCGTGGCGGTGAAGTTGTGTGTCGCAATCGCCAACTCCACCTTGAGCGACGTTGGCATCGCGGTTGTGAAGCCAGCCATGTGCGCTACTCCCTGAACCCGGCATTGTGCCAAGCACGATGGATATTCTGCTGAGTACGAAACTCCACGGTCAGCGCATCCTTCAAGGCTTGCACTACCTCCGGCTTCTGATAATGCGATTCCAGAATGGTGCCTTTGGACAAATCCTGAATGGCAAGCACGGCTTGGTCGAGATGATTGCTTTGCGGCTCAAGCTTGGCATTGCTGTTCAACTGCCCAAACGCATGTTGCTTGACGTTCTCATGCACCTGCTCAAGCGCATCGCGAACCTTGCGTCGTAGCTCGGCAGCAGCTTCAGTCTTGGCCGGTGCATCCGGCGTACCCGGTTCAGGATCAATGATGACCTTCCATGCCGAAATCTCGGCATGTTTCCACGACGGGTGACCACCGGGTCCATTGGTAACCAGCACACCGAATTGCATGGCAACGCTCCTAAAGTGTCATGTTATGCGGTTATAACCGATTGCCGCCGCGTTCACCGCCGTCCCGGTCCACGCCGCACTGGTGTTCGGGTCATTCTGATAAATATCCCGCATAAAGAGATACGAACTTGACGGCGATTGTGTCGCGCCTTGCTGTGTCGTGCCGCCAGAAATCAGTGTCGTCTGCGCGGTCACAACGGTAACGTCATCCTTGCGCACAGAGGCACTTACGGCGACAGCGTAAATGGTGGCTGGCGTACTCGATAACGCACCATGCAGGAACGTCTCTTGGCTCGCTCCTACCGGAACCACATTATAGCTCGTATCGTAATCGATGCTCGTTTCAGCAACATTCAAGGCGTTACTGCCGGTGTAGGTCGCCACCAAATAAACCGGATTCATTCCGGCTACCGGGAAACCGATTGACACCCCCGATGCCGTTGCCGGGAAGCCGCTGCCATAAGCCTGCGCTTGATAGGCCGAACCACTTGTACCGCTGCCCCAACAGTAGGGATTCATTGTCGCGTCGCATAACAGCGCAAGCCAATAATAAGTACCCGCAGTCAAAGCGAGACCAGCGAAGTTAAATGTCTGCTCAGGCGCTAAAGTCCAAGTCGCGTTGCCGACAGGATTGGTCAGGGTCGTCGTGCTCGTTGCCAGCAAGCTTCCCGGCCCGCCGCTAGCGCCAGTGGCATCATAGATAGCGCACTGCACATGCCCCGTGATGCTGGCAGTAAAGCGGGTGATAATCGCCGTGATAGTCCCACCCTGCGCCGGATGGATTCGGGTGTAGTAACAATTGCCAGTCGCTAGATTTAACGCACTATTCTGTAAGCCCTGAAAAACATATTCAACATTAGTCGCCGGAGTCCACGTCGGTGCTGCGCTGGGAGCAGTCGGAAATAACGTCTCAACACGAACCACACCAAGCCACGTCGTCGGTGACCCGGTCGAAGGATCAATAACGTAGAAATCATCGATATAAGCCAAATTAGATGTAAACTGATTGCCGATAAAACTAAAACGATTGAGTTGGTTATTAGCGGTGTTCCGGGTATTGACACCGCTGACACTGATATCAGCAGTCGTGCCAGCCACTCGCGTCGAACATGCTCCGGTCGTGTTATTTACGGTGATGTCAGCCTCAACATAATAATAGCCAACGGTAAATGTATAGGTGCCGGTTGCAACAACCGTTGCCAATGTCCCGCGCCATAGAAACATATTACCGGATGAATTGATCGATAGTCCGCATTGTATCGTGGCTTGATCGAAAAATAAAAAAACATCGCAGGGCAGCGAGTTTATTTTGATCCGCGCTCCGCACAGCAATCGCGGATAGGTCAATGTCGCAAGCTGCACGCAATCATCTTCAGTCTGGTTGACGAATTGATAGCCGCCCAACTGACCGGCAGCGAGCAAGTTCGTGCCGGTATTGACTCTTATCCAAGTGCCGCCGGTCGAACTGCCCAAGCCGCTGCCGAATGGTTTGTAGATAAGGTCAGACATCGGACTGCCGGTGCTGACATGATCGAAGCCTTCAAAGCCAATGAGGGCCATCTATTGGAATCCTCTAGGCATGATGCTTTGACTTGAATTTCTTGACCGGCTTGCGCTTTGACTTGGGCTTGACCGCCTCTTCTTCCTGCTCCGCCGCAATGGCCCTCTCAACTGGATCATCGATCAGCGGGGCTTGGTATCGCTTGTAGCCCGGCTGCGGCGTCACAGGCGGCGGTGGTGCAGGCTCCGGCTCTGGTGGCGGCTGCGTTGGTTCCGGCATTGGTTCAGGCATTGGTTCAGGCGCAGAAAGTGTTGGAACAGGCGGCGGAGTTGGGGCAGCATTAACGGGAGTGAGCCACAGATCGCTCTTGTCCCCGGTACTACCATCCGTAAACCCCGCCGCAATATGTGGCTCAACCGCCACATTGTGTTTGGTATCGCCCGGACCGATTTCGATTTTTCTCTGTGCGGGCGAACCATCGTAGATGATCCGACGTGCCGCCGTCGGATTATGGATGTTGTAGAGCATCGAAACCTCCCAAATCTCGATGCGACTTACGGAGTCGCCGGAGACGCTGGCGTGATGCCATCAACATACGCAAAGGCACCGGGCCGTCGAATCTCGACGCCACCAATGCGGAAGATGCCCGGAATCTCGAACGTGATCGGTCCGGTCTGCCACACTGGCATGAAGCGGTGTCGCATCGGAATGTGGATTTTAACCACACGCGGATCGCGACGGTAAGCCACCATGCGACCGACGCCGGCTGTACCCGCCGTGCCCAAGCCAAGCACGCCACGGATCGTCAACGGACGCCCCGTGATGTGAGTGTATTGGTTATAGCGAGCCAAGTAATCCAGCGCATTGCCGTAGGTGTTCGGAACACGAGTATTTGCAATCGTCGCCATCGCGTCGATTGGCAGCAACACGGTATCCGCGATCTCCACGGTATTCGAGCCTTCGTAAACTTGCGTTAACGCATTGTTTACGTCGCGGATGATTTGGTCGGCGGTCTTTGCCGTCCACAGTGCAGAGCTTCCAGTGCCGTCCGCAATCGCGTTGGTGCGAGTAACCAACGGATTGTTGATGAGACCGTAGAAGCCCTTGTTGGTGTCGCCGTAGTAGGCGATGCGATCCATGAATTGCTCATACGCAAAACGCGCTGCATCGGCGCGTTCGGCGGTGAGATTCAATCCGGGGATCATCATGGCTTGGCCGATTTCTTCAAGCGTGTATCGATAACCGATGCCGGCCATCTCGATACCTTGCTCGAAGCGACCGCGATTGATGTCAGCAAATCGCATGTCCGTGGCCATATTATTTAGCCAGTCCGCCTGACCAACACGATCAAGCGAGAAGTAGGTCACTGACTTGGCCCACTCATTGGCCGTCGAATCTACCGGAAGCAGTTGTTCCCAGATGATCTCCGGGTATTGAATTTTATAGACTTCCTGTTCGACGTATGTCGTCTGAGCAATCAGAAAGCCTAAAGCTTGCTGATTGTCATGGATGGTAAGCCGACTGTTGAAGCCGGTCGGCAGCGAGGTGTTAAACATCGATGACTCTCCTTTCCCGCGCTAGATGTTGCCGAGAGTCATGATGCGAACGACGGCCAGCGTGCCAACTGCCGTTGACATGATGTTCGTCGCCGCCAATGGCTCGGCGGTGAGAAATTGGCAACCCGTCAGGATCGTCGCGTTGGTAATACCCGACGGACCAATCGCACCAGTGGCGGAGTTGAAATACACCGGACCACCAGCGGCGACGGTGCCGGTGACATTGACCCAGATGTCACCACGATGCGCGACCGCCATGTTGTCGCCATCGTTGTACTTATCGACACCGGCACCGCCGACGAATGTCGGCAGCGTATGATCCGATGCCGTAATGCCGAGCACCGTGCCGCCTGACACGGTACCGAGAACGGCGGAACGGTCGCCGTGCTTGGTGCCTTGCGACACCACCACGCCGAAGCCGATCCCCGTGGTGAGACTCAGGTCCTCGCAGATGCGAGTCGCAATGTCCCACCCGGAAGCAGTCGCAGGCATACCTACTTGGCCGACGTTCATGAATCGGTAGTAGGTCGTCTGGACTGGAAGCGGTGTAAGCATGATCCAAACTCCTTCTGATCATTACAGTGGACGTGAGGCTTTAGGTCTTGAGACTTAGGTCTTGAGACCTTGGCCGCTGGTGCCGCGCCACGCTTCGGCGCTGCGCTTCTCAAGGTCAGCGAAGGCTTGATCACGAGCCGCCATCGCTGATTCGAGTGAGCCATCGGCTGCACCACGCCGACTGTTCGCTTCCGCAATTGCGTCGCGAAGTGCCTGATTGCCGTCATTGACCGGCTGGCCGTAGGCCGAGCCGTACATCGGGGACCGCGACGAATAGTTGTGAACCGGCGGCGTTGCCGGCCCCGACTTGATCGCCTCGAATGCACCGCCGATGGCAGCATCGTTCATGTTCTTGGCAGCCTCTTCGCCAAGCCAACGACCGACCGTGGCCCGCCGAATCTCGGCAGCGGACTTGCCGTCAAAGACGAATTGCTTGTCGAGAATGCCCGCCGCCTTGGCGATCACTTCGGCCTTGTCCTTGACTTGCTGATCGATCCGACGGGGATCGAGTGCGTCACGAAGCTGTTTCTTCAGCGCGGCAATCTCACCGTCGCGAGCGTCGATGGCCTGATGCATTGCATCCATCGCGCGAGTTTCTTCTTCGTCCTCGTCCTCTTCTGCGGCCCGTTTCTTGGCATTGCCATTGGCCTGATCGCGAATGACCTTCTCCAAGCGGGCGATATGCGCCAGCACCACCGCTGCCGATTGATCCTCAAGCGTCAGCGGCACTTCATCGAGAACAATGGTTCTCATACCGTGTACTCCCCTTGCTGTGCCGCTGGGCGCGGCGTCCATAGAGTCATTAGGCCAATTCTCAGGGAGGGTTTCTCCGAGAGCCTTGGCCCGCTTCTTGATGTGAGCGATGGTCGCGGAGCGATTCTTCGCTCGGCCAAGCGCCTGACGGGCGTTGGCTAAATCCTCTTTGTTTTGGATGGGGAAGCCGCCCCCCTTCATCGCGGCTCCGGTCTTGCTCAACTTCTCGCGTTTCTCCGACGAAAACTCACGATCACTGAAACGCCATGCGTCCTTGGTGTCGTCGTCGTCATCATCCTCTTCGTCGTCACCGTTACCTTTCTTCGGCCAAGCATCATTGGCCCCGCCCTCGCTCTCATTCGAGCCGGGACCCATTTGCTCGTCGTCCTCTTCCTCTTCGACATTGGTACCGGCAGTCTTGCCGGTCTCCGCATAAGTCGATTCCGGCCCCATCTCGTAAGGACCGCCCTTCGGCTTCGCGAGTTCAGGCTTGGCGGCATCGCCAAGCCGAAGCATCTCGCCGCCGCGCGCCACTGGCACCACGGCAAGATGATTGGCTTCGATGCAGCGTTGCACGGCATCGTAGGTCTCGCCGTCCTTGGTATGGCCCGGAGTCCAGTCGAGATCGCACGAATAGCCGACCGACAATTCCTTGACGCCGTCGCGCTTGTAAGCAGCGATAGCATCCTTGTCGCAGAGCATCAGCGGCACACGAACGAAATCGCCGTCGCGCACGATGTCACCGCCAGTGTAGCCAACGCTATAAAGGTCCCAATTGGTGGCATCGACGGTTTGCGGCGGATGCGTATAAGTCACCGGCATGTGCGCCAGTGACTTCATTGCATCGTGCTTGAACACTTCCGATGGCGGGCGAAATACCCGCACCTTGTCCATATCCGGACGACCAACCTCGAAGCCGCGATAGACCTGAACGCCGGTGCGAGCGACCCGCGCGTTAGCCGTCAGATAACCGTTCTTGGTCGGACGAATGCCGCCGGAAAGCGACACAGCATCAGTCATTCGCACACTAGCCATGCGAGTCTCTCCTTCTGAGAGTTGGGAAGAAAGCGCCGTCAGTCGGCGCGGAATGCCAGATAGTTCAGTCCGGTTCGGGCTGCGAGTTGCGCAGCACGGTCGGTCGCTTCTTGTTCAGTCGCGAAGATCAACGGGCGACCTTCGGGACCCTTGAGTTCATTGAATTGCATCGACGCCGTGATCTCGCGCACCCCATAGCCACTCGTAGGCGACGGAATCGTGCCCGGCTCTTGACCGTAGCTATTCGAGCCTTGCGCGCCTTTCGGCTTGAGTTGGTCATATTGCTCCGCCGGCATCGCCACCAACGGGTCAGTCCAAGCGTCCTTGGCCCGTCGCGCCATCCGTTCAGCCTTGGCCCGTTCACGCTCAGACATCTGACTCTTGGCATGAACCGCCGCAGCTTCGGCCATAGCTTCTTTTTCGATCTTGCGGTGCAGTGCCGGTGTCATGGTCGAAGGTCGCGTCTGTGCCCGCGATACTTCTTCCGGCTTGCGCGGTGCCTTGCCCTTGCCAGCTTCCTTGCCGGGACCGGAAGTCCAGCGCCCACGCTCATCGCGGTCCTCATCGGGATCGTA
>Ga0306920_100012296_pt1 | contig 11607 bp, 9 predicted proteins | sample flu12Cox44000170_FD_204666 | JGI IMG/M metagenome (GOLD analysis project Ga0306920, IMG submission 204666) | Lab enrichment of tropical soil microbial communities from Luquillo Experimental Forest, Puerto Rico - flux4day.12C.oxic.44.000.170 (v2)... | ecosystem: Environmental > Terrestrial >...
AGCAGCAGATCCTGGAACGAGAACCGGAGCTCGCCGCGCGTCCCTCGCTCCGGCGACAGCACGCCGGCGCGCAGATAGGCCCGGAGACGGCCGGCCGATACGCCGATCATGCGGGCGACGTCCTGAGTCGTGTAGCCGCTCACGCCGGCGCGACTATAGCCGCGGCCCGGGGACGGGCGGCTACTTTTTTCGGGCCCTTCTCGGTTCCGCTTTGGGTTCCGCTTTCGGTTCCGATTCAGAACGCTTGGCGGCACGCCGGGGCTCGTCCGACTCCTCGCCCGCCGCTTCGGGCGCGGCGGCGGGGGCGCCCGACTTCGCGGCGGCGGCCTTGCCGAGGCTGGCCTTGAGCGCCGCCATGAGGTCGATGATCCGCGCCGGCTCGGCCGGCACCTCGGCCCCCTCCGTGATGTCGTGCCCCTGCACCTTGCGCTCGATGTCGGCCTGGATCCGTTCGCGGACGTCGTCGTGGTACTGCGTCGGATCGAACGTCTCGGTGGCGATCTGGTCGATGAGCTGGCGCGCCAGCTTCAGCTCGGGCTCGCGCACCTCGGCGTCGGGGAGCGGGACCTCCGACATCGGGCGAACCTCATCCGCGTACAGCAGCTCCTGCAGGATGAGGCCGCGGCCGTCGGCGGACGGGCGGAGCATGACCAGGTACTGCTTGCCGCGCGCCGCGTAGCGGGCGAGGGCGGCGCGGCCGCTCTCGCGCATCGCCTCGGCGAGCAGCCGGTAGGCCTTGTCGCCCCCCTTCTCGGGGCCGAGGTAGTACGGGCGGTCGAAGTAGACGGGATCGATCGCCGACAGCGGCACGAACTCGGCGATGTCGATGCTCTGGGTCGCCTTCTCCTCGAGGGCCTTGAGCTCGGCGGGCGTGAAGGTGACGTACTGATCCTTGGCGAACTCGTACCCCTTCACCATGTCGTCGCGGCCGACGAGCTCGTTGTCGTGCGGGCAGATGTACTGCTGCTTGAGGCGCGTGCCGCATTTGTTGTGAAGCAGGTTGAACGACACGCCGGCCGAAGCCTGCGTCGCCGCGTAGAGCTTCACCGGGATCGAAACCAGACCGAAGGAGACGGTCGCGCCTGCTATCGCTCGAGCCATGGTGTAGGAAAGTGTACCCCGAGGTGGGATGACTCCGCTAATTTTCGCAAATTCCGCGGCTCAGGTGATCATCATGCTTCCAAAGGCGGTTGCAAGGGTCGGTCCCTTGCCCTCCTCCTCGTGCTTGAAGAAGACGTAGGTCGTCTCCCATCCGGACGTCTTCACGCGCTCGGCCCAGGCGGCGAGAGCGGGCTGGTCGTAGTCCTGGCGGCGGAGGCGCAGGTACCCCCAGCCGGCGGTGGTCACGAACGGCGTGGCCAGCTCCTCGGATTCGGCGACGCAGAGCGCGGCGCCGTGCACGCGCAGCCGGGCGTAGACCTCGTCGGTGAACCAGGACGGGTGGCGGAACTCGACGGCGGGCCGGAGGGTCTTCGGGAGCGAGGCCAGAAACTCGTCGAGCCGGATGAGGTCCTGCTTCATGGTCGGGGGCAGCTGGAACAGGATGGGGCCGAGCTTGTCGCCGAGCGCGACGCTCGCCTCCGCGAGCCGCTCGACGGCCGGGGCCACGTCGGCGAGCTTCTTCTCGTGCGTGATGCGTCGCGGGCTCTTGAGCGCGAAGCGGAACCCCGGCGGCGTCTCCGCCGCCCAGCCCGAAAGCATCTCCGCGCTCGGCATCCGGTAGAAGCTGTTGTTGATCTCCACCGCCCCGAGGCGCTCTGCGTAAAAACCGAGCATTTTCCCCTGGGGGAGCTTCTCCGGGTAGAAGCTCCCCCGCCAGGCCGGGTACGAAAAGCCGCTGGTGCCGATGAGAACCTGCATGAGCCCCCTTCCAAACGGTCGTCCGGCCTGGTTATTCACCCAAAAGCCTCGCTTTGGAAGCAGCGTCACGCGGGTGCCGGGTTTGCCAGATTGCCGCCGTCCTCGGTAAGATGGAGGCGATGACGCGCGACCGCGTCTCGAACCCGCTCGAAGACACGACGCGGACGTCGCCGGCCCCCCAAGAGCCCTCCGGCGAACGTGGGGATGCGTACGTCCTCGTGCTCGCCGGCTCCAACCTCGGCGGGATGTTCAAGTTGGACAAGGATCGCCTCATCGTCGGCCGCGGCGACAAGGCGGACATCCGCCTCATCGACGACGGCCTGTCGCGCGAGCACGCCCGGCTCATCAAGAACGGCCGAGAGGTCGTCATCGAGGACCTCGGCTCGACCAACGGCACCTACTGCAACGGCGAGCGCGTCGAGCGGCGGACGCTCGCCGAGGGGGACAAGATCCTGCTCGGCTCGACGACCATCCTCCGCTTCACCTACCAGGACCGGCTCGACGAGGCGTTCCAGCGGCAGATGTCGGAGTCGGCGCTCCGCGACGGCCTTACCCACGCGTACAACAAGCGCACGTTCGGCGAGCGCCTCGAGAGCGAGTTCCAGTACGCCGTCCGTCACGACACGCCGGTCTGGCTGATCTTCGTCGACATCGATCACTTCAAGCGCATCAACGACGCGCACGGCCACCCTGCCGGCGACGTCGTGCTCACCAAGCTCGCCTCGCTGGTGACGAGCATGATCGGCGAGGACGACATGTTCGCCCGCTACGGCGGCGAAGAGTTCGCCATCGTCGTGCGCGGCGGGGAGGGCGACCAGATCGCCGCGCTCGCCGAGCGGGTCCGCGCCGCGGTCGAAGCGCACCCCTTCCTCGCCGACGGCGGCAAGCGGGTCCCGGTCACCATCAGCGCGGGCATCGCCCGGGCGCCGGCCCCCGGGCTGGCCAGCGCCGCCGACCTGGTCGCGCGCGCGGACGAGGCGATGTACACCGCCAAGCGCGAGGGGCGAAACCGCGTCCGCGTCGCGGGGGGCTAGAACCGAGCCGGGGCGTCGAGCGCGGCGCGCAGCCGCGCTAGATAGTCGGCGCGCGGGATCGAGATCGCGCCCAGGCGGGCGAGGTGCGGGGTCGGCACCTGCGCGTCGAGCAGCGAGAACCCCCCGGCGCGCAGCCGCTCGACGAGGTGCCCGACGGCGGCCTTCGACGCGTCGGTGCGCCGGCGGAACATCGACTCGCCGCCGAAGAAGCCGCCGATCGCGACGCCGTAGAGGCCGCCCACCAGCGCCTCGCCCTCCCAGACCTCCACGCTGTGGGCGAGGCCCCGGCGGTGGAGCTCGCTGTACGAACGGACGAAGTCGTCGGTGATCCAGCTCGACGGCCGGTCGGGCCCGGGCTCGGAGCAGGCGCGCATCACGCCCACGAAGTCCGCGTCGGCGGTGAACCGCCAGCCGGCGCGCCGCGCGCTGCGCGCGGCGCTGCGATGCGGACGCCAGCTCGGCAGGTCGAAGATCGCGCGCGGATCCGGCGACCACCACGAGATGACCGGATCCGACGACCAAGGAAACACGCCCGCGCGGTAGGCCGCGACGAGCGTGTCGGGGTCGAGCGACCCTCCCAGCGCGACCAGCCCCTCTTCGCGGAAATCCACGCGTCGAGTGTATTACAGCCCCGTCTCCGGGGCCTGCTGGCCGCGCTCGTCCGTGCGAGAATGCTCGGAACCCTGGGAGGGTGGGCCACTGCGTGGCCGCCCCCGAACCTCCCGCGATGGGCTCAGGCGGCGAAGCCGCCTTCGCCCCACGCGATCACGCTACGCGGGCTCCGGGTGTCCGCCCGCGGCTTCGCCCGTGGTGCCGGTCTCCTCGACCTTCTCACGCTGCTCGGCCTGCTGCTCGCGCTCGCGCAAGCGCCGCCGGCCGCCGCTCACCATCCCGCCCTTGCGTCCCGCCTCCCGTGCCTCCTCGGAGTCGAACTCGTGCGCCGTACCCTTCTGATGAGCCGCCTTCCCCCCCTGAGACGAGATCTGGCGCTGGCGCTCGGGATCCATCCCCGCGAAGCCCCGTCCGCGGCTCTCGCCTTTCTCGTTCGTGCTCCCCATGACATTTCCCTTCCCCGGGGGACGTCCCCCGTCTAGTCGGGTCGGCCCTGCTGCGATCAGGCGCCCTCCGAGGAAAAACCTGCGCATGCGCCAGCCTCCCGGACAGGGGTAGACGCTCGAAACGAGGGTCAGCCGTGGGGTCCCGACGACGGGCCGTGGGGTCCCGACGAGGGGCTGGGGCTACTCGACGTCGTCCAGGTCGAGCTCGACGACGCCGGGGGTGGGCGGGGGGCCGCTGCGGCTCCGTCCGTCTCTGACGGACAGCACTTTGACGCGGTATTCGATGTCCCGCCCGACGAGCGGGTGGAGCAACCGAACCTTGACGACGTCCCCGTCGGCCGAGATGACCTTGAACCGCACGGGCGCGCCCGAGCCGGGGTCCTTGGCCTCGAACTCGAGCTTGGGCTCGAGCTTCGCTCCCTTCGGGAAGGACGCGCGGGGCATCTCCTTGACGGGGAGCGTGTCCTCGGTGCCGAAGGCCTCGGCCGCCGGGATCTCGCCGTTGCGCTCGTCGCCGGGGCCGAGGCCGGCCAGGCGCTTCTCGAGGCCGGGGAGCATCTTCCCGTCCCCCTGCACGTAGCGGAGCGGGCCGCTCTTGCTCGACGACTCGATCACCTGACCACCCCGCACTTTGAGCTCGTACTCGATCTCGACGGAGCAGCCCTCGGCGATCTTCATCCGCACGATCGTAATGCCGCGGCGCAGGCTTGGAAAGTCCGAAGCCGGCCCGGAATGCTGGATTTTCGCCCTCGCGCCCGCGCCAGGCGTAAGATGAGGTACCCCTTGCCCCTACGCGGGCGCAGGCTCAATCGACGGCGGCAACGGCGTCGACGAAACGGCGACGCGGCAGGCACGCATGGGTGAACTAGTTACGGTTTTCGCCCTACCTGAAAGGCCCCGTCTTATGCGCATAGGTTTCAAGGCCCGCCCGCTCGCGGTGGTCGTCGGAGCCGCCCTGGCCGTCGTCGTCGGCTGCGGCGGTGGCGGCGCGGAGCGCCGGAACCAGGACGCGGCCCCGCCGATCGACGCGCCCCGCGACGTTCCGGTGAACGGCGACGGGTCGGGGTCGACCGATCGCCCGGACACCGGCATGCCGCTCAAGCCGAACGGCGAGTCCTGCAGCCAGGGCCAGGAGTGCGTGTCCACGTTTTGCGCCGACGGCGTCTGTTGCAACACCGACTGCTCGGCCGCCTGCTACACCTGCGCCGCGCCGGGCGTGATGGGGACCTGCGTGCCGAGCGACGTGGGCACCAACCCGCGCAGCCTCTGCACCGACAACGGGGCCGGCAGCTGCGGCCACAACGGCCAGTGCGACGGCACCGGCGCCTGCCAGAACTACTCCGCCGGGACCATGTGCCAGGCCGCAGGCTGCACCGGCTTCACGCTGACGTCGGCCGGGCGCTGCGACGGGCAGGGAAGCGCTTGTCCGACTGCCGGGTCGCAGTCCTGCGCGCCGTACATGTGCGGGGCCAACGGCCAGTGCGCCACGACGTGCATGAAGGACACCGATTGCGTCGCGCCCGCCACGTGCATCAACGGCAGCTGCGGCAAGAAGCCGCCGGGCGCGCCGTGCGGCGCCGACGGCGAGTGCAACTCGAGCATCTGTGCGACCGGCGTCTGCTGCGCCACCACCTGCGCGGGGACCTGCAAGTCGTGTGCGCTGTCGGGGAGCGCGGGGACGTGTACCAATGTGCCCGCCGGCCAGGATCCGCTCATGCAGTGCGCGGACGCGGGGGCGATGACCTGCGGCAATGACGGCTTCTGCGACGGCATGGGCGCCTGCCGCCTCTACGACACGAGCACGGTGTGCGGGACGAACTCGTGCACGTCGGGGACGGCGACGATCGCCGGCAAGTGCAGCGGGATGGGGCTCTGCTTGGCGGGGACGCTGCAGAACTGCAGCCCCTACGTCTGCGGCGCCAGCGCCTGCCTCACGAAGTGCGCGACCAACGCCGACTGCGCCTCGGGCAACGTCTGCAACGGCACCATCTGCGGCAAGAAGGTGACCGGGACGATGTGCCAGACCGCGGCGGAGTGCGCCTCCGGCTACTGCGAGCAGGGCTATTGCTGCAACACCGGCTGCGCGGCGACTTGCATGTCCTGCGCGCTTACCGGGACGCAGGGGACCTGCACCGCGATCGCCGCGGGCCAGGCGCCCGCCGCCGCCAGCCAGTGCCCGATGGCCACGATGTCGACCTGCGGGAACGACGGCAAGTGCAACGGCGCCGGCGCCTGCGAGCAGTGGTCCGCCGGCACGCAATGCATGCCGCCGTCGTGCACCGGGTCGACGCTGACGTCAGCGGGGACCTGCGACGGCAGCGGGCTCTGCAAGGCGGGGACGAACTCCATGTGCGACCCGTTCAAGTGCGGGACGACGAGCGCGTGCGGCGTCGTCTGCGCGACGAACGCCGACTGCGTGTCGCCCAACACCTGCATGAGCGGCAGCTGCGGCAAGAAGCCGCCGGGCTCGACCTGCTCGGCGGGGGCCGAGTGCGTCTCCACGTTCTGCGTCCAGGGGGTCTGCTGCAACTCGGCCTGCACGGGGACGTGCAAGTCCTGCACGGTGACGGGCAGCGTGGGGACCTGCGCGAACGTCCCGGCGGGTCAGACGCCGACGCCGTCCACGCAGTGCACGGACGGCGGCTCGGCGAGCTGCGGGAATGACGGCACCTGCGACGGCAACGGCGCCTGCCGCAACTACGTCTCGAGCACGGTGTGCGCGGCCGCCAGCTGCGCTGGGTCGACCTACACGCCGCCGCGGACCTGCAACGGCACGGGGACCTGCGGGGCGGCGTCGAGCTCGAGCTGCGGCGCTTACAATTGCGACACCACCAACAACATCTGCAAGACGACCTGCACCGCCGACACCGACTGCGTGTCGCCCAACGTCTGCAACGGCGGCACCTGCTCGAAGAAGATCCTCGGCGCGCCCTGCGCGACGGCGACGGAGTGCAACTCCGGGTTCTGCGCCCAGGGGGTCTGCTGCGCGACCGCCTGCACAGGCACGTGCCAGTCGTGCGCGCTCTCGGCCAGCCTCGGGACCTGCGCCAACGTCCCTGCTGGACAGGCGCCGAACCCGACCGGCCAGTGCACCGACGGCGGCGCCACCACCTGCGGTCAGAACGGGATGTGCGACGGCACCGGCAAGTGCCAGCTCTACGCCAACGGCACCGTCTGCGTCGCCGGGAGCTGCACGGGCTCGACGCTCACGCCGGCCCGCACCTGCGACGGCGCGGGCTCCTGCAAGACGGTGACGACCTCGCTCTGCGATCCGTACGCCTGCGACACGACGAACAAGGTCTGCAAGACGACGTGCGCCAGCACCACCGACTGCGCGTCGCCCAACACCTGCACGCTCCCCGCGGGGACCTGCGGCCAGAAGCCGCTCGGCGCCACCTGCGCCTCGGGCAGCGAGTGCAACTCCGGCCTCTGCCAGCAGAGCACCTGCTGCTCGACCACCTGCAGCGGGACGTGCGTGAGCTGCGCCAACTCGGCGGGGAGCTGCTCCGCCGTCGCCGCGGGGACCGATCCGCTCAACCAGTGCACGATGGCCGCCGCCTCGACCTGCGGCCTCGACGGCTTCTGCGACGGCAGCGGCGCCTGCCGGAAATACGCCTCGGGCACCTCGTGCGCCGCCGCGACCTGCACGGGGAACACGCTCACGCCGGCGGCGAGCTGCAACGGCAGCGGCACCTGCGTGACACCGGCTACGGTCAACTGCTCGCCCTACCTCTGCGGCACCGGCGCGTGCAAGACCACCTGCGCGTCGAACTCCGACTGCCTCGCGCCGAACTTCGTCTGCGTCGGCACCTCCTGCAGCTCCGCGACGATGCTGACCGTGAAGCTCAAGGTCGATATCACGACCCCCAACCTGTGGATCACGACCGCCTACCAGATCACGAACAACGGAACCACCGCGGTCCCCATGTCGGATCTGACGCTCAAGTACTGGTACACCTACGACACGACGCCGGTGGTCGCGCAGGCCTCGGGGTGCAATTACGCGCAGACACCGCCCGCCGCTTGCGCAAACATCACCTTCGCGACGTGGACGGCGGTCTCGCCGGCCAGGACCAACGCCGACTACTACTTCCAGATCGGCTTCGTCGCGGCCGCCGGCAGCATCGCCCCGGGCGCGACGGCGGAGTTCCAGGTCCAGTGGCACAAGAACGACTGGTCGAACTTCACGCTGACCAACGACTACTCGTTCAACAACTCGGCCGCCTTCGCGACCACGACGAAGGTCACCGTCTATCGCCTCGGCACCCTCGTCTACGGCACCGAGCCGTAGCGCTGGAGGGCTAGGCCCTCCGCGAGCCTAGGCTTTCGCCACTTCGATCGTGACGAGGTTGGGGGCGAAGGCGCGGAGGGCCTGGAGGCTGCGGGATTGCCAGTGGGCGGCCGGGTCGCTCAGGAAGCGGATGCGGTAGTGGTCGGCGCGCTCTTCGACCTGGGCGATCCAGCGCACGAACTCTTTGAGGCAGGACGAGTTCATGAACACGAGGTCGCGGAAGTCGGCCACCACCTCGCCCATGTGCTGGCGGCGGGCCTCGTCGTCGACTGAGTCGAGGAAGGGGCCGAGCGGGCCATTGACGCGCAGATCAGCGTTGCCCCAGAGGCGCACCACCAGCGATTGGCCGTCCACCGCGGCCGTGGCCTCGAACTCTGTGTCCTTGATTCCCGGTATCTGCGCCGCCGTCATGCCCTCGAGACAGTCTACCACGCCCTCCAGGGGCGCCGCTGTTGGCTCAGTCCTCGAAGGGGTCGGCTTTGTTGGCGCCATCGGCGCCCTTGCCCTCGGCCTTCCCGTCGGCCGAGGCCTCCGCGTGCGCGGCGGCACGGCGCCGGGCCCGGTGCGGCTTCGGCTTGTCCTTGGCCTTGGAGGCGCCCGCTGCGTCATCGAGCGCGGCGGTCGCGGCGACGGCAGGCGCGATGACGGGGACGGTCTTGGCGTCGGCACCGTTCCGGTCGGCCGCGGTGGCCGTCCCCTTGGCGGCCGGAGTCTCGCCAGCAACGGCCGTCTCCGTGGCCGGCTCTCGCGGCGAGGCGAGGGGACCGGGCGGCGGCGGCATCGACTCCAGCGCCGGCGCGGGCTCGGACGGGGCCTGGACCGGGCCGCGGCGGATGCTGAGAGTGACCGAGGGGCGGACGAGCCACCAGGCCCCCGCGATGGTGACCGCGGCGAGCGCGGCGAGGCCGCCGTAGACCCAGAGACGATCGCGGTTCTTCTTTGCGGGGCCGGCGCCAGAAGCGCGCGACGGGTTCTCTTGCAGGCGGGCCGGGCTGAGGGCGCCGTGGCTGTTGGCGTCCGTGCGTCCTTCCGTCCAGGCGACGCCCGGGCGGAGGGCCATGGTCGCCGATTCGCTGCTCATCGCCGCGACGCTCGGGTGCTGTTGGGCAGCCTCGGGCTGCTCGACCTCCATGTCGAGCGCGGCGGTGGCCGTCTTGCGCCACTGCAGGTTCTCCGCGGCGAACAGATCCTTCATGTAGGACGCGACCTGCGTGGGGCTGAAGCCGTCGTGGCTGAAGGCGTAGCGCTCGAGCGCGGCCACCATCTCGTGCGCGCTCTGAAAGCGGGCGTCGCGCCGCTTGCGCAGCGCGCGCATCGCGATGGCGTCGAGCTCCGGCGGCACGCTCGCCATCTCCGACGGGCGCGGGATCGGATCGTCGACGATGGCGCGCATCGTCGCGAGCTCCGTGTCGCGGCGGAAGAGGCGGCGCCCGGTGAGCGCCTCCCAGAGCACGACGCCGAGGGCGAACACGTCGGCGCGGTGGTCGACCTCCTCGGCGGAGGCCTGCTCCGGGGACATGTAGTCGATCTTCCCCTTGAGGCCGCCCGGGCTGGTGTGGGCCACGCGCCCGAAGGCGCGCGCGACGCCGAAGTCGATCAGCTTGACCGCGCCCTCGAACGAGATGAGCACGTTCTGCGGCGAGACGTCGCGGTGGACGACGCCGAGCGCCCGCCCGTCGCCGTCGGTGAGGCCGTGAGCGTAGGCGAGGCCGCTCGCCGCCTGCGCGACGATGTACGCGGCGAGCGCCGCCGACGGCGGGCGCTTTTCGCGGGCGGCCTTGCGCAGCACCGCCGACAGCGGCTTCCCCTGCACCAGCTCCATGGCGAGGAAGTACTCCTCGCCGTCGTGCCCGACCTCCATGATGCGAACGATGTTCGGGTGATCGAGCAGCGCGGCGAGGCGCGCCTCGTCGAGAAACATCCGAATGAACTGCCCGTTCGACGCCAGGTGGGGGAGGATGCGCTTCACCACCGCCAACGTCCGGAAACCTGGAAGGTCACCCGACAGCGCCAGATACACCTCCGCCATCCCACCGGTCGCGAGGCGGCCGATTATCTGATACCGCCCAAGGCGTCTGATCGCGTCGTCGACCCGAGGCACTCGAAGGTCAGGCGTACCAAACGCCATTGTTGCATCAAGTGCAGCAGCTCGTCGAAACCGGGTCAAGGTTTGTGCGCCACGGAACGAATTCTTGGCGGACAAACACCGTCTGAGGCACACATTGGGCGACAAGCAGGCTCATGTCGTAGTACGGTGCGCGGAAATGGTCCGGGGAGGTCTCTCGCCAGGGCGGTCGCCGGGCGCGACTGCTGTCTCGGCTGCTATACTGCAAACTTTCCTTTTCACCCTCCGGAGGATCCTAGCCTTGCGATATCCGCGAATTGCTTCGCCTGCGAGCTTTGCTTCGCCGCGATCGGCGGCAATTTTTCTGTCCGCGGCGCTGGCCTCCTGCCTGTCCACCCTGTCCACACTAGGGTGCGCCGGCGTCAAGCAGCAGTCCACGACCGGGACAGCGGGCACGACCGGCAGCGCCGGCACGTCGGGCGGCGGCAACCAGACCGGCACCGGCGGGACTTCGGTGGTGACGCCGCAGCCCTGCAACGGGCCGGGCGGCAAGTGCACCGACTTCGAGCCGCCGACGACGCCGATGAACCCCATGTTCGCCACCGGGGTGCAGACGACCGACGCCGGGAAGTTCGGTACGCCCTCGGGCACCGGCCCGTGTGTGAGTGAGCCCGAGACCGGGACGCTGTTCCCGAACAACTGGCTGCGGCCCCGCGTGCGCGTCCCCGGCAACACCGGGGTCATGAAGATCACCTTCCACGCCGACATGGAGACGATGGATCTCGTCGTCTACGCGAGCGGCGAGCACTGGGAGCTCCCGAAGGACATCTGGACCGCGCTCGCCTCGCACATCGTCAATCAGGACATCTCGGTGAGCGTGCAGCTCCCGTCGGGCGGCCTCACCACGGTGACCTTCCAGGTCGCGCCCGTCGGCGCCGGCGGCAGCATGGTGTTCTGGTCCATGGATCCGAGCCAGGTCGGCAAGATGGCCGTCGAGTCGATGGCCCAGAGCGCGGTCGCGAACGATTCGTACCTGGACGGGTTCGCGGTCGGCGACGACACCACCATCAGCCTCAGCACCAACAAGCCCGCGCTGTCGATCCTCGACGTCAAGCAGCAGGTCACCAAGCAGGACGGATCGACGCAGGGGTCGCACTGCATCGGCTGCCACACCGGGACGCCCGACGGCGACTACGTCGCGTTCGTCGACTCCTGGCCGTGGGGGGCCGCGTTCGCCGGCATCAAGCCGGGCATCGTCGGCAACGCGCTGCCGAGCTACGAGGGCGCCAGCTGCACGAA
>Ga0306920_100012298_pt1 | contig 11606 bp, 13 predicted proteins | sample flu12Cox44000170_FD_204666 | JGI IMG/M metagenome (GOLD analysis project Ga0306920, IMG submission 204666) | Lab enrichment of tropical soil microbial communities from Luquillo Experimental Forest, Puerto Rico - flux4day.12C.oxic.44.000.170 (v2)... | ecosystem: Environmental > Terrestrial >...
CATGCGGGACACTAAACGGTCCCGGAATGCCTGCTCTCGCGCCCCCGGTTAGGATAGCGGAACGAATTGCGCCGATGTCGGTTAACGACCTGCGTAACAAGTACGCACTACCACTCCACTGGCCCTGGCTCCTTACCCCCGAGCCGGGGCCGTTTGTTTGGCGGCCCATTTCACCGGGAATTTATTGGCACCCGCCCGGTTATATCCACTGCCGGTCATCGCTTCTGTTTTCGTGCAGGGCAATTGGAAGTGATTGGCGCGGGCCGTCAGCTTTGCGCTTCTCCTGGCGGTCCACCTTGCCCTTTGGGAAGCCCCACCGACTCTTGCGCCAGATCAAACCGCGCACTTCTTGGCTCCATACCCTTACGCTGGCCTTAGCTCCCTGGCCGCGACAACCTTCGAGCCTGGGCCAGTCCGGCGCGGCCCTCCTTGCGGCGGCACAAAGCCGCGCCGGGCTCTACAAGCCAAGAGGCTCGGCTAGGTAGCGGGCCTCCGAAATCGTAAGAGGAGGTAGCAATGATGAGGTTGGTTGCAGTTGCGTTTGTTCTGGCCCTGGCTTCGTCCGCTCAGGCCATTCAGCCCGCGCCCATTCAGCAGACGAACGATGTCGTCATCAAAGTCCGGGAAGCGTGCGGACCCGGTTTTCACATGGTCGGTGGCGCGTGCGTAAGAACCCCCGCCCGCCGTGCGGCGAGCAGGTGTGCGCGGGGAGTGACTTGCTGACACGGTGATGGCTTCGCGGTAGCGACTTCCACGCAACTACTAAGCTGCAGCAAACAAAAGCGCGGGACCGATTAGTCCCGCGCCGACTACACTCAGGCCTGGATTTGGGCAGGCTACAGCAAAGAGCTGACGCCTAATACGCGGTTTGTTTCACGGTCCCAGCCTTCGTGCGATAGTCTTTTGGGTTAAACCCGGACTCGCGTAGCGCTTTTCTATAATTGTCACAGTCTCTGTAGCACGTACCCGGCGCGTCAGCGTAATTCCCGCCGGGGCCATAAACATCGTAAGTCCACGGCTGAGCGACAGGGCCAGCGGCATAAGCGCCGTAGCCAGTGCCCAAGCCGCCGTAGTAGCGCGGCAACAACGTCGGCCGTCCAGTGACGTAGCTGGTGTTGGCGTAGCCACCGCCGGGGTAGCCCCAACCGCCGCCGTAGTAGCCGACGCCGGGAGTGCCCCAACCGCCGCCATAGTAAGGCTGATTCCAGCCCCATCCGGTACCGGCAGCTACCGCAGCGCCCGTCGCGGCGGCAGCGACGCCTGCGCCGTATCCCAATCCTCGGTATCCCACTCCGCCATATCGGGCGCCGTATCCCACTCTTCCGTATCCCACGCCACGGCCTGCGACGCCGACAGCACCACCTCGGACACCTGCCGCGCGAACCCCTCCGCCCGCACGGGCACCGCCACCACGGTAAGCGAGCGCGTCATCAGGAATGAAGGCCACCCCCACAAGCAGGGCGGCTGCGAGACCTACAAAGACAGTACGCACCATTGGTGTTCCTCCTACTCATGTCCCTGCCGATAATTATGGTAAGTCGAGATCGCGCGCGAAAGCTTGATCCAGAGCAAGCAAATGATCTAGATCAAATACCGGCGCAGCCCGTGTCTGGTGCAGCCCCACATAAGCGCGGATAGTCTCGGCCTCCTCAGCGGTAGGCATCCGGTCAGCACCAATACGCCCTCGTCGTCACCGTCCAGAGTTCTTCTCGACTTTGACTTCTATCCCTCGGCCTGATCAGTGACATCACCGAGTTTGTGGACTGCAACGTTGATCGACATGCCCAGATAGTCGTTGGCATTGCCAGACCATGATCCGGCGAGGGGTATGGCTTGGCCCGGATAGCGTGCGATCGCGACCGGGATAAGATCGAAGCCCGCATTGATATGGTTGGTCGGATCGTAATTCATCCAGCCGGCGCCCGGAAGGAACACTTGCACCCATGCGTGGGTCGCTCCCGATCCAGTCGTGCCCGCTGCGCCTCCATCGAGCGCCGCATCATAAATGTAACCAGTAACGAATCGGGCCGCGAAGCCGAGCCGGCGCAAGGCTTCAATCATGAGCCACGCATAGTCCCGACAGGTTCCTGATTTTGACTGAAGTAATTCGCGGGGGCTCAACGTGCCTTCCGTTACTCTCGCTTGGTAGCTGAAGGTGTCGCGGAATGTGTCCAGCATCCGCGCCAGGACATCGATCGTTCGATTCCCGCTCCCGGTCAAGAAGCTGCTCGCCCAAGCCGCTACGCTGACATCGGGGTCCTCGGCGTGCGGACGCATAAAGCCGATAAGGTCAGTCCATTCATCTGGCGTGTATTGGACCGGTACTCTTTCAGCCCTCGGCTCCAATGCAAATTGCTCAACACTCTCGCCGCCGAAGTGAATACCTCGAAATTGAAAGGTAAAAGTCAGCTCCTTTCCGGCCTCGTCGAATTCGATTTCAGTCACGTTGTTGGAAAGCCCATCGCTGACCCAGCGAGTACGAGAATGAAGATTGGTTTTGGCAGACCAGCTTAACAGACGTCCACGTGCCGCCGGCCTCGGCAAGAACATGGCGCGGTGCGCGCCAAATTTAACGGGATTCCTATACTGATAGGTGGTGACGTGTTTGATCTCTAAAACGACCGCCATCGCTGCTCCGATCGAAGGCTGGGGTCGCTGAACACTCGGCGCGAACAACTCCGGTGCTCGCAACGTATTGAGACTGAACGCGAGTTTTATTCTCGATCACTCAACGTACCTTGGCCAGGCGGGGTGCGTGGTACAAAGCCGGCGAAAGCGCCAGGTTTGTTGGCGCAATCGTCGGCGCAATCATCAGCCCCTGCGCTCACGCCGCTGGTGCAGTCCTGATGCCTACCGGCTTGATACGGTTGGCTTTTCTTGTGCCCCTGCGGGGTTCGGTCAGCCGTCGATCCTGCCTTTCAAGCTCTTGCTGTTTGGGCGCGGCCGGACGGACGAATCTGGCGGCCCACCGCTGTTCGAACCTTCTTTGTAGGTCGAGAGGGATATCGGCCACATCAAGCCTTTGCACTTTGCGCTGGTACAGTCCGGCAGCGCTGACCTTCAGCTTTGGCTGGATAACTGCATTGACTTACGTCAAGCCTTGGTCGCCGTCCGAAGCCTTCCGCCGCGGTCGAGATCGGGCTCGGCAAACAAACTGAAGTTTGCCCTTGAGCTGAAAAAAGCGCGAGCCCGAAAGCCCGCGCCATTGTTCTCGTCAGCGATCTGATCGACGCGGCAGAGCTTACCAGCCGTGGTAGCGTGGGAACAACGTCGGCCGTCCGGTAACGTAGCTGCGGTGTGCGTAGCCACCGTAATCGCCAGGGTAGCCGCCAGCGGCATAAGCGCCGTAGTAGCGCGGAATCAGCGTCGGCCGCCCGGTGACATAGCTGCGATGTGCGTAGCCACCGTAATAGCCGGGGTAGGCAGAAGCGCCGTAAGAGCCGCCGGGGCCATAAACACCGTAGTCCCACGGGACGCCGACGCCGGGAGTGTTCCAACCGCCGCCGTAGTAGCCGCCGCCGTAGTAAGGTTGGTTCCAGCCCCATCCGGTTGCGGCAACTGCCGCAGTGCCCGCCGCCACAGCAGCGCCGCGCGCCACTGGATGACCAAGGTAACCGCGACCGTAATAGCCGCCGGCATAGCGCCCGCTATAGACACCGGCACCGCGCGCGACATAGCCGCCGCCAACCGCTCGCCGCACATAGGCATCCGCGGTGCTTGCGGTGAGCACGAGCACCGCGAAGATGCAAAGAATTGTCTTCATGTAAGCCTCCTTTGTTGGAGTCCCTGAATTGTGGCTCAACTCAGGGTGCCGCTTCCCGAAACCGGCAAGACGGCTCCAGTTTGGGCGATGCCACTCAGGGGCAGGCCAGCCTAGGCACCTGCGGATCACGACCGTTGATCTATCTCAAGCAGCGCGATCGAAGCAGACTGCCGGGTCAAAAACCCCGCTAAGCGCGCACGGAAGGAGTCGACGGGGGGGGCCTTTAGGACCTAGGAATCGATACCTTGCTTCAGTCCTCATCATCTGCAGCTTGGATCGCCCTAAGCCGATCCGCAGGATCACTCATATCGCGGAGTACAAGGATTGCGAGGGCCGCCATTTGCTGCCTCTGTTCGGGACTAAGCGTTTTGTACAGTGGCTGCCACGCCTCGGCGAGTTTATCCAAGTCGGCGGATCGTTGAGCCAATGCTTCCGAGCGTCGTTGCAAAAAGGCGATTGGATCACGATTGCGCACCAATGTCCCGGTCGGGGCGGTTCTGTTGTAGGTGATTGTGCTCTTGATCGGCACATCCGAAGCACGGCAAAGACCAAAAACCAATCGCCGGATTTGCTTCCTGCGACGGTCGCATCGAGCACGAGAGCTCGATCTAAAATCAAATAGACCAGAAGCTTTTTGACCCTTCTCGCGCTTGTCTCAACGTCCGCCGCCGACCCGCGACAACCGAGCCCCAGCCAACCGCTTCCAGATGATCATGAAAGAAACGCGCCGACGAATTTGCTGTCCTCTGGGACAATATTCGCCGAAGGCTTTTGTTGACAGGATGAGAAAACGCGTCCGAGGCAATGGCCCATACGCTCCGACCCACGGCTCAATCCTTCCTCTCGAGCATGTCGGAGGCGACGCGAAGCAAGGCGGGCTACTAGCGCCATTGCGAGGAGGCCTGTTTTGGATTTGAGACCGCCGATGCTCCGGCGGTCCTTTCCGTTTGGGCTTGTATGGGTGCCAAAACGAGGTGCGCAGATGGGTATCTTGAGCTGGATCATCCTTGGTCTGATCGCAGGTTTCATCGGAAGCAAGATCGTCAACAGGCAAGGCCAAGGCTTCTGGTTGGATATCCTGCTTGGGATTATAGGCGCGTTTGTCGGAGGCTATCTGTTCAGTTTCTTCGGCAAGGAAGGCGTGACAGGCCTGAACCTCTACAGCATGCTTGTCGCGGTTGCGGGCTCCGTGGTCGTGCTTCTGATTTACAATTTAGTCCGCCGAGCTTAATGCCAGCTCGCGCCAGGGAGGCCGGCAAGCTGGAAGCCTGCGCGCGAACGCCTATGCCGAGCAGCAAACTCGAGACGCGAGCTACGCGAAAGAATTGCGGTCACCTGATCAACTTAGTTTTTATTCCGGTCCTTGCTTGCTCCCTTGAGAGCCCCCGGAGGCAAATCAGGGTGGGCTACAATATATGCGGCTTGTAAACACGTGAGGAGATCTACGTAACTTTGGCTGCCCCCCGTCGTCGCTGTAATCTCGCATTGATTGCGAACATCACTCGGACTCTTCGCCCACATATCGCTTGCCTGTTTTTGCGCATCCCTTTCGTCTTGCACACAGTCCGAGAAACTCTGAGTCTCAGTAAGTCCATTCGCCTTGTCGTCTTCCACCGATGCTTTACATAATGCCTCTACATTCAGCACCGGAATTTTATCGGAGACAGGTATCGTGACTGGTGGGGCCGCCCCCAACAGGGCCAGCAATGACAATGCAATCTTCATTTCAATCCCTCCAAATAGATATTGCTGCTTCGCAAGGTCTGCAGGTCTCAAGGCCGCGGTGCGAAAGAGCGTATTCTCGTAGTGAGGGGTTGCGCATTCCGCCGGCTTGATCTGGCGCAAAGGTAGCTCGTCGACGCCGGCTATGCACGAGTGGCTGGCTTGGAGCAAGTGGCAATGGAATGGCTTGACACGTTCAGGTCCTACGCCGTGGCGCTGCCGAATCTGGCGAAGTTCGCGATTGTCAAGCCGGCGATTGCAGGCGTGCCCGCGCTCGGTCGCCGGTTGAGGATCTGTACGAACAGGGGCGGCCCCAGGAGCAACTGATGGGACAATCACGAACCTTATCAAGGATCATCGTGACTCTGTCCACGATGGTTGCCGGAACGATTTTGTTTTTGGTGCTGGCACTGTTGGTCGGTTTTTTTGACTCATTCAGGTTCAGCCCTGATCCCGGTAGGGATGCGAATTTCAAGGCTCGCGCGCAGCACAAGTCCGTTCCCGGCATCAAGGTGAGTATCAGCGCGCTTGGACCAGCTGAAAGTCGGCAAAGCTTCGGAGAAGATCTTGCCAGACAGAACATTCAACCGATTTGGCTCTCGGTCGAGAACGAAACCGAAGAGCCGCTCGCCTTCCTGTCTATAGAACTGGATCCGGAATATTATTCGGCTTACGAGGCTTCCTATAAATTCCACGGTGCCCTGTCCTTCGCCGCCAACCGCGCGCGTGACGCATTCTTTCTTGGGCGCGAGATGGCAAATTTTCTCCCGCCTCATGTGGAGACGACCGGCTTTGTGTACAGCGTTCTTGATACCGGCATCAAATATGCACACGTCGTGATTGTGGGAGGTCACCGATTAGAGACTTTCGACTTTGCGCTACCAGTTCCCGGCCCGGCGTTTGTCGGTACAAACATTCGTGCCGAGGAAACCTATTCGGGTCGCAAGATTGAGGACCTCGGGCTTGCTTCGTTCAGAGCGGTATTTGCAAAACTGCCCTGTTGTACAACGGGCGCTGACGGGACTCGTGACGGCGATCCGCTCAATCTCGTCATCGTGGAAGGCGGACACGATCCGATCATTCCGTTCATCGCCCGAGGATGGCATCTCGCCAGACAGCTCGACGTGGCAAGTGCAATGGAGACCGCACGAGCCTTCGTATTTCGGGACGAGTTTCTGACTTCGCCCGTCAGCCCACTCTACGTGTTTGGCCGCAAACAAGACCTCGCCTTGCAGAAAGCGCGATCCACCATAAACGGAAGAGTGCACGCGCGGTTTTGGCTGACGCCGTACTCCTTTGAAGGAAGAAGGGTGTGGATCGGGCAAGTCAGCCGAGATATCGGCGTTCGCTTCACCGACAAGACATGGAACCTGACCACGCACAAAATTGCGCCGGACGTTGATTTTGACCGAGCCTATCTTCTGCAGGACCTTTTGATGTCAGGGTTCGTCGAGCGATATGGTTACGTAGAGGGGGTGGGAGCCGCCCGGACGTCCGCGCCCCGGGCGAACCTTACCGGCGATCCATACTACACTGACGGATTGCGTGTGGTGATCTTTCTGTCAGATCAAACGACCTCGCTCGAAAACGTCGAAAGGCTCCCCTGGGAAGTACCGGGGCAACCGGGGGAGCCCCAGCCAACCGCTTCCAGATGATCGTGAAGAAACGCCTCCCGACCATGGCTTTGATCTAGATCAACGCGGAGCGTCGGTTCGACTTTAGCAACAGCAGATTAGTTAGGTTCATGGCGAGCGAAGCGACAAGCGCCCACCACCGGCATGGGTGAACGCGACAATATCGATGGGTTCGGTCCTCCTGGGGCGGTGCGCGTTCATGGATAGTGGGTTGGGACCATGGCGAACTCCGGCCTAGCATCTTTGCCGCATCGATGGTTGCCGGCTCTCGACTGGATTGCAGGCTATCGTCGCGATTGGCTGGTGCCTGACGTTCTTGCCGGCCTCGCGCTTTGGGCCGTCATGGTGCCGGAGGGGATGGCCTACGCCGGAATCGTCGGTGTGCCGCCCATCATGGGGCTCTACACCATCGTGCCGGCATTGCTGGCCTATGCGATGCTGGGTACGTCGCGGCAGCTTGTGGTGGGGCCGGATACCGCGACCGGCCTGATCTCTGCGGTAACCGTAGGCGCAATCGCAACCCAAGGCACTGCAGAGTACAATTCGCTGACTTCCACGCTTGCCGTGTTGATCGGATTTTTCTTCTTCTCCTTTGGAATCATGCGCATGGGATGGGTCGCAAGCTTCATCCCCACACCGGTGATGCGCGGCTTTATCGAAGGGCTGGTCTATGTCACCATCATCGGGCAGGTGCCGCACCTGCTTGGCATCAGTGGCGCATCGGGCAACTTCTTCACAAAACTTTGGCATGTCTTGCAGCATCTTCCCGATGCTTCTGTCGCGCCTGTCGTGACCGGCGTCCTGTCGCTCGCCGCCATGCTGTTGCTTCGCCATCTCGCGCCTGCCGTACCCGCCGCGCTCGTCGTCATGGCAGTAGCCACGATCGTGATCGGGCTGCTCGGTGGAGAGGCGACGGGCGTGCACGTGGCGGGCCATCTCCCATCCGGGTTGCCGCATCTGACGTTGCCCAATCTGGAACTCTCAACATTGAGCGAGCTCGCGCCGGGTGCGCTGGCAATCGTGCTGGTCGGTTACGCCGAGGCACTCGGCGCTGCGAAAGCCGCGGCTCTGCAGAGCGGCGGCACGATCGATCCGAACCAGGAGCTGGTTGCACACGGACCCGCAAACATGCTGAGCGGACTGTTCGGCGGATTTCTCGTTGTAGGCAGCCTGTCGAAGACTTCGGTAGCGACGTCCGCGGGCGCCCGCAGCCAGCTCGCCAACCTGGTCGCGGCGGTCTTTACGTTTCTTACGCTGATCTTTCTGACTCCTTTGTTTCGCAATATGCCGCAGCCGGCGCTCGCCGCCATCGTGATTGCAGCGATGTTGCATCTGACCAAGCCCAGCTACCTGCGCGAGCTATGGCTCCGAAGCCGCTGGTCGTTCGCCAATTGTGTGATTGTCATTCTCGGCGAACTCACTCTGGGCGTACTCCAGGGCATCGCCCTGGGCGTTGTGCTAGCCTTGCTGACTCTGATCTATCTTGCCAGTCACCCAAGGGGAGCGGAGCTCGGGCAACTTCCGGGCACCGAGGCCTATCGCAGCGTGCAAAGCCATCCCGAGGCAGTAACATTTCCGGGGCTAATGATTTGGGGAGTGGGCGGCGACCTCTTCTTTGCGAGCATCGGCCAGATCAGCACGGCGTTGAAAGCAGCACTGGCCACGCGGCCAAACGTGAAACGCGTGCTTCTGGATTGCGCCGCGGTCAACTTCATCGACGTCAGTGGAGGAGATGAACTGCTTGGTCTCATCAAAGAGCTGCAGCAGACGGGCATTACCGTTGGCTTTGTCCGGATGCGCGATGCTGTTCGAGATGGTATGAAGCGTGCCGGGATCGAGGCATTCGTGGGACCAGGGAATTTTTACGACCGCGCCACGGATGGCGTGCGCGCCTGGCAACAGCAGGCTGGCGCTATTTAGTGTGCCGCTGGAGGACGTCTTGGATAACCGTTGAATGAAACTGCAGTCATCTGGACATGGAACGTACAAGACACACCGTCGAATCCGGACCTTCACCTGGTGTCTCGCTTGCCCAGCATATCGTCTCGCCCGACGAGCGGATAGCAGCCGGCAAGGCGCTGCGTGACAAGCTCCCGCGCGAGCAGCACGGGCGCTGGAATGGTATCAAGGGACGAGCGGACCCGATCGAGCTTCTGCACAAGTCGGACGCGCGCCGCTTGAAAAAGCTGATACCGATCCGGTACGGCCGAATGCTGCAGTCGCCGTTTGCCTTCTATCGCGGCTCGGCCGGTATCATGACGGCTGACCTGGCGCGAACCCCAATCACCGGATTGAAGGTGCAAGCGTGCGGCGATTGTCACCTTCTCAATTTCGGCGGGTTTGCCACGCCCGAACGCAGCATCATCTTCGATATCAACGACTTCGACGAAACTTCGCCGGGGCCTTGGGAATGGGACATCAAGCGACTTGTTGCATCGATCGTGCTCGCCGCCAGGTCGAACGGATTGTCCGATGCCCAAGGCCGCGACTGCGCCGTCAGTTGCGCACGCATGTACAGCGAACACATGCGGAAGTTCTCCAAAATGGATCCGCTGCAAATCTGGTATGCGGAAACCAGCGCCGCTGATTTCATCGCGTCTTTACCAAAAGCCTTGCAAAAAAATGTTAGAAAGCGAATCGACAAGGCGGCGGCTCACACGGGTTCGGAATTTGATTTTCCGAAGCTCGCAGGCTCGGTGGGCGGACAGATTCGCATTACCGATCAGCCGCCGCTGATCTTCCATCCCGACAGCACCGGTAGCGCCGACGCGGCGGTAACCCTCGAGGAACTTTTTCAGAGTTACCGGGAAACGCTATCCCCCGACCGGCGCGTCCTTCTTGATCGATACCGCCTCGTCGACGTTGCCATCAAGGTGGTCGGTGTCGGCAGCGTGGGACGCAGGTGCTGGATCGCCTTGATGATGTCGGAGGGCAACGATCCCCTGTTTCTTCAGTTCAAGGAAGCGGTGCAATCGGTGCTCGAGCCTTACGCCGGACGAAGCTCGTTCTCCCATCACGGACAGCGCGTCGTGATGGGACAGCGCTTGATGCAGCCCGTGTCGGACATTTTCCTCGGGTGGACTACCGCTCGCAATGGTCGACATTTCTACGTGCGGCAGCTGCACGATGCCAAGATCAAGCCTCTCGTGGAGACTTTTGACGCCGAAATGCTGGATGTCTACGCGCAGGCTTGCGGCTGGGTGCTTGCTCGCGCCCACGCAAAAGCCAGTGAAATTTCCGCAACGATCAGCGGGTATCTTGGTGGTTCTAACGACACCTTCGATACTGCCATGGGGAAATTTGCGCTTGCCTATGCGGATCAGGCTGAGCGTGATTTTACGATGCTCAAACGCGCGGTGCATAACGGAAAAATTGCTGCCGCCCAGGGATAGCGCGTTAAGAACTTGATTTAGATCAATCGCGTCACGGACGTGGCGCGCAGACTATGCAAAGCGGGTTGTACCGGCGTGCCCCGCAATCGCGGCCAGCGTGGCTCCCGCCCAACTTGATCGAGGACGCGCATGGAAGACCCATTCCTGAATTACTTATCACTTGGCTTCCTGATTTTCGTGATCATCGTGCTGTTCTACGGCATCATCGCGATCCACGACATTCCGGCTCAGATCGCCCATGCGCGTCATCACCCGCACCAGGACGCGATCCATGCCGCCGGTTGGGTCAGCCTTTTCCTGCTGCACGTGCTGTGGCCATTCCTTTGGATTTGGGCCATGATGTATCAGCCGGAACGAGGCTGGGGCTTCAGTCGCCAGCCGGGCGAGCCGACCTCGCCGAAGGAGGCCGTGGCTGAGCTGGAAGAGCTGAGGCATCGCCTGGCGGAGGTCGAAGCGAGGCTCGAGACCGAAGGTCGATCAAGTCAGTCCGGGATGAGACGGGTGCGCCCCAAGGTAGTTTCGCCGGAGTTCAGCACTGCAGACGTCAAGGAGAACATTCCTGCGGAAGCGCCTCGTGCGGACAACCGAGATGATGGGCAACGTTAGCCGGTGCATCCAAACGTCAGGACGGGAGGCCGCTCATGGAAACCATACTCACCCTCACCTACGTGGCGATTTGCATCGCTGTGTTCAAGATTTTCAGGATTCCGGTCAACCAGTGGACGCTTGCGACCGCAGCGCTTGGCGGTATTTTCGGCCTTTCCCTACTGTTCATAGCGATGGCCTATAACCACCCGTTTTCTACCAATGCGCGCATTTACTTCACAGTCACGCCGATACTGCCGGGGGTCAAGGGTCGCGTCGTCGAGGTACCGGTCGAAGACAATACAAATCGACATCTCGAAGCCGGCGCTGTTCTCTTCAAGATCGATCCCAAGCCTTACGAATATGCCGTTGCCGAGAAGCGTGCAGGGCTAGCTGAAGCGAAGGCCAATGTCGCCCAGCTCAAGGCATCGCTCGATGAAGCGTCGGCGACCGTCGCGAAAACCAAGGCGCAGTTGCAGCTTGCCCAGACTAACTACGATAGTCAGGCGG
>Ga0306920_100012299_pt1 | contig 11606 bp, 10 predicted proteins | sample flu12Cox44000170_FD_204666 | JGI IMG/M metagenome (GOLD analysis project Ga0306920, IMG submission 204666) | Lab enrichment of tropical soil microbial communities from Luquillo Experimental Forest, Puerto Rico - flux4day.12C.oxic.44.000.170 (v2)... | ecosystem: Environmental > Terrestrial >...
CTGCGCGGTCGGTACCGGCGGCACGCTCGCCGGCGTCGCGCTCGCGCTGAAAGAACGCAAGCCCAACGTCAAGATCGCGCTCGCCGATCCGATGGGCGCCTCGCTCTACAGCTACTACACCAAGGGCGTGCTCAAGGCCGAAGGCTCGTCGATCACCGAGGGCATCGGCCAGAGCCGCATCACCAAGAATCTCGAAGGCGCGCCGATCGACCTCGCCTATCAGATCCCCGATAGCGAGGCCGTGCCGATCATCTTCGATTTGCTCGAGCACGAGGGTCTGTGTCTGGGCGGCTCGTCCGGCATCAACGTCGCCGGCGCGATCCGTCTCGCCAAGGAGTTGGGACCCGGGCATACCATCGTCACCATCCTGGCCGACTACGGCACGCGCTACGTCTCCAAACTGTTTGATCCGAAATTCCTGCGCTCCAAGGATCTGCCCGTGCCGGCGTGGTTGGAACGCCGCTCCAATCTCAAAGTCCCGTACGAAAAGGTGTGAGGATGGAGGAGCAACCGGTCAGCCGTTGGCTCGTGAGCCCTGCGTGGCTGGCCGAGCGCTTGGGCAAGCCTGACGTCGTGGTCGTCGACGGCTCGTTCTACCTGCCGGCGATGAAGCGCGACGCGGCCGCCGAGTATCTCGCCGGCCATATCCCGGGCGCGGTGCGCTTCGATATCGACGCGATTGCTGATCATTCGATCCCGTTGCCGCACATGCTGCCTTCGCCTGAGGCCTTCGCGCAGGCGGTCGGGGCGCTCGGTATTTCTGATCACGATACTATCGTGGTCTACGACGGCGCCGGCCTGTTCTCCTCGCCGCGGGTGTGGTGGACCTTCCGGTTGTTTGGCGCCGAGAACGTGTTCATCCTCGACGCCGGGCTGCCGCGCTGGAAAGCGGAAGGCCGGCCGCTGGAGGCGGGTGCGGTGAAGCACGCGCCGCGGCAATTCACCGCCAAACCGCCGGCCAAGATCGTCGCCGGCATGCGCGACGTGCAGTCCGCATTGGCGGACCGGTCGGCACAAGTTGTTGATGCGCGCCCGGCGGATCGCTTCCGCGGCGAGGCACCCGAGCCGCGGCCCGGCGTGCGCTCCGGCCACATGCCGGGATCGTTCAACGTCCCCTCGAGTGCGGTCGTAGAGAACGGCACGCTCAAATCGCCGGACGCGATTGCATCAGCCTTTCGCGCCGGCAAGGTTGATCTCGACTCGCCGATCATCACCAGCTGCGGCTCGGGAGTCTCCGCAGCAATCCTGTGGCTCGCGCTCGATGCCATCGGCAAGCCGCCGCAGGCGCTCTACGATGGCTCCTGGTCGGAATGGGGCGCACGCGACGATCTGCCGGTCGCGACCAACAAATCGTGAGCTACTTCTGAGCGAAATCGACTGACTGGACGATCGGCCGCCAGACTTGCTGTTCCTTGCGGATGAACTGCGCCGTCTCCTCGGGCGACATCGGCCGCACCCAGGTGCCGAGATCCTGGAAACTCTTGCGCAGGTCGGGGCGATCGAGAACGGTGCGCAGATCCTTGTTCACCTGACGCACGATTGCGTCCGGCGTCCCGGCGGGCGCCAGTAGCGCGAACCAGCCGAGCGCTTCAAACCCTGGCACCGTCTCCGCAGCGGCCGGGATGTCAGGGAAGTTCGCCAGCCGCTCTTTCGAGGCGACCGCGAGCGGCTTGATCGAACCTGATTGCATGGCGCCGTAGAGCGCGCCCACGCTCTCGACGACGAGCGAGATCCGGCCGCCCATCAGGTCTTGCAATCCTGCTGCCGCGCCCGGATAGGGCACGAAGTTGAGATCGGCGCCGGTCTCCTTGCGCAGCCGTTCGACCGTGAGGTGCGGAAACGTGCCGCGCAGGTTCGCGGCGTAGAGGATTTCGCCGGGGCGCTTTTTCGACAGAGCCACGAGCTCCGGCAGTGTGCTTACGCCGAGCGACGGCGCCGCGCCGAACACCATCGGCTGCTCGCCGACGAAGCCGACGCGGACAAAGTCCCGATCGATGTCGAATGGCTGGTTGGGAAACATCAGCGGCATGACCAGGAAGGTCGACGTCGCGGCGAGGTAGAGCGTGTAGCCGTCGGGCGCGGCGCTGGCCGCGGTCCGCGCCGCCGCCGTGCCACCCGCGCCCGGCTGGTTGATGATCACGAGCTGTTGACCCCACAGCTTGCCGAGGTGATCGGTGACGATGCGGGCAATCACGTCGGGCCCGCTGCCCGCCGCGCCCTGCGTGACGAGCTTCACCGGCCGCTCCGGATAGGTCTGGGCGAACGCCGGGGCTGAAATTCCCGTGATGGTGATCGCGGTTACTGCGATCAGGTGACGCGCGGGCCAGTGAAGCATGGCGTCCTCCGGCTGTTTCGTCCCTCTGCAAACCGCACTCTGATGGTGCAGTCCGATGATACTTTTTCGGAATCGCCGGGGAATATGCAACCATTCTGGGGTGGTTTTGTGCTATATTTTACCTATGTAGTAGCCGGTGGAGAGAATCATGATCTTTCGCCAGCTCTTTGACGCCACCTCAGGCACCTACACCTACCTGATCGCCAGCCGCCGCGGCGGCGAAGCGCTGATCATCGATCCGGTGCTGGAGAAGGTCGATCGCTACCTGCAGCTCGTGCGCGACCTCGACGTCAAGCTGGTGAAGGCGATCGATACTCATCTGCATGCGGACCACATCACTGGGCTTGGCGCGCTGCGCGACCGCACCCAGTGCGTGACCGTCATGGGCGAGCAGACCAAGGCCGACGTGGTGTCGATCCGGGTCGCGGAGGGCGACACGGTGGACGTCGAGGGCATCGCGCTCGAAGCGCTCTACACGCCTGGCCACACGGACGATTCCTATAGCTACCTGATGCAGGATCGGGTCTTCACCGGCGACACGCTGCTCATTCGCGGCACTGGCCGCACCGACTTTCAGAACGGCGATCCGCGCGCGCAGTACGAGTCGATCTTCAACAAATTGCTAAAGCTCCCGACCGAAACGCTGGTCTACCCGGCGCATGACTACAAGGGCGACACCGTCTCGACGATCGGCGAAGAGAGAGCCTGCAATCCGCGCCTGCAGGTCAAGTCGGTCGATGAATATGTCGACCTGATGAACAACCTGAAGCTCGCCAACCCGAAGATGATGGACGTCGCCGTGCCGGCGAACATCCATGTCGGCCTGGCGCAGGACGACGTCGCGCATCGCGAGTGGACCCTGGACATCGCCGAGGCCCTGGCGCTGATGGGTAATCCCGATGTCGCGTTCGTCGACCTGCGCGAGGCCAAGGAGCGCTGCAAGCACGGCGTCATCCCCAATTCGCTGCACGCGCCCTATGTGGACTTGATGGAGAACGTGCACGCCGGCGGCATGCTCTATGAGCTCGCCCGCGCGACCTCGCGGCGGCTCCTGTTCTACTGCGCATTCGGTGAGCGCTCCGCCATGGCGGTGCGCGCCGCCCAGGGCGCCGGGCTCGGCTCCGCCTGTCACATCAAGGGCGGCATCAACGCCTGGAAGAAGGCCGGTGGGCCTTTGAACACCTAAACGACCTCTCCTCCGTCATTCCGGGGCGCCGCGACGCGGCGAGCCCGGAATCCATACTCCCGGGCAGGGGTTATGGATTCCGGGCTCCGGCCTTCGGCCGGCCCCGGAATGACGACTGAGAGGGTTTTAATTAGTTGCTCTTCAAAATTTGACTGAGGAACGCGCGCGTCCTTTCGTGGCGCGGGTTGGAGAAGAACGCGTCGGGCGGCGCGATCTCGACGATCTGCCCGGCGTCCATGAACACCATGCGGTTGGCGACCTGGCGGGCAAAGCCCATCTCGTGGGTGACGACCAGCATAGTCATCCCCTCCTGCGCCAGCTCAACCATGGTGTCGAGCACTTCCTTCACCATTTCCGGATCGAGCGATGAGGTTGGCTCGTCGAACATCATGATCTTTGGGCTCATGCACAGCGCCCGCGCGATGGCGACGCGCTGCTGCTGGCCGCCGGAGAGCTGCACCGCATATTTGTCGGCCTGCTCGGGGATGCGCACGCGAGTGAGGTACTTGCGCGCGACAGCGTCGGCCTCGGCCTTCGGCATCTTGCGCACGTGGATTGGCGCCAGGGTGCAATTCTCCAGCACGGTGAGGTGCGGGAACAAATTGAACTGCTGGAACACCATGCCGACTTCGCGCCGGATCTCATCGATGCGCTTGAGGTTGTGGGTGAGCGGCACGCCCTCGACCTTGACCTCGCCGCGCTGATAGTCCTCGAGCGCGTTGATGCAGCGGATCAAGGTCGATTTGCCGGATCCCGAGGGCCCGCAGATCACCACCCGCTCGCCGTTGCGAACTTTGAGGTTGATATCGGCCAGCACCTGGAAACTGCCGAACCATTTGTGGAGCCCGCTGATCTCGACCGCGAGGCCATCCTGCTCCGCTGTCGTCTCACGTACTGCTTCAACCGACATGGCCCCTCTCCGCTCGGCGCCGCTCGGCGCGCCCCAGCCGATATTCGATGCGGTCGGCGTAGCGCGTCATGAGAAAGCAGAACACGAAATAGAACACCGCCGCAAATGCGTAACCGGTCGCACTCGTGACTGGCGTCGCCCATTTGGGATCGACCCGGGCGACCTCAATCGTTTTGAGCAAATCAAAAATTCCGACGAAGAACACCAACGTCGTATCCTTGAACAGCGCGATGAAGCTGTTGACGATGTTCGGGATGGTGATGCGCAGCGCTTGCGGCAGCACGATGAGCCCCTGCGTGCGCCAGAAGCGCAGGCCAAGTGCGCGCGCCGCCTCGTATTGACCGCGCGGCACCGCGAGCAGCCCGGCGCGCACGACCTCCGCCATGTAGGCCGATGCGAATAGCGCGATTCCGACCAGCGCCCGCAGCAGCTTGTCCGGCGACCAGGCCGGCGGCACGAACAGCGGCAGCATCACGCTCGCCATGAAGAGCACGGTGATCAGCGGCACGCCGCGCACGAACTCGATGAACATGATCGAGAGGACGCGCACCGCCGGCATGGAGGAGCGTCGCCCGAGCGCCAGCAGGATTCCGAACGGCAAGGACGCGACCATGCCGACCGTCGTCACCACAACGGTGACCAGCACGCCGCCCCACAGCGAGGTGTCGACCGCGGGCAAGCCGATCAGTGGCCAGCCGTTGAGCAGCACGTAGGCGCAGATCGGCATGATGATGAAGAAGTAGATCGCGCCGAGCCCGCGCCGCGGGGCGTCGAGCCAAAGGAGCCAACCCGCACCGAACGCCAACATGACGAAGAACAGATCGACGCGCCAGCGCTGTGGGATCGGATAGGAGCCGTAGATGAAATACGGCAGCCGCTCGCGCACGAACGCCCAGCAGGCGCCGACCTCCCCGTTCGGTCCGCCCAGGCACGCGTCGCGGTCGGTCCCGCTCCACACCGCATCGATGAACAGGAAGCGGATCACCGGTGGGATCACCAGGATCAGCAGGCCCAGAATGACGAGCGTGAGCAAGGTGTTGAGTGGCGACGAGAACAGGTTCGCGCGCAGCCAGCCGATCGGACCGCTGGTCGTGACCGGCGCCGGCAGAACCGGCAGGCGCTGGCTCTGCACAAAGATGTCGTCCTCGGTGACGCCGACGCCGAACGCTCTGGTTTCGCTGGAGCTGGACATCGCTAGCGTCCGCTCTCGAGCAGCAAAGAGTGCGTGTCCCGGACGCGGTGCTGCGCGAAGCACTTGCGGAGCGATGCACCGCTGATCCGGGACCGCCAAAGGCTCTGCGTTCTGTACGGTCCCGGGTCAGCAGCGCACCGCTTCGCGCTGCGCTGCGCCCGGGACACGTGGGGTATGAGCTTCGTCATGACGCTAGCGGCTCTCGAAAGCGACGCGGCTGCCGTACCAGCTCATCGCTGCCGAGGTGGCAAAGCTCAGCGCCAGGTAGACCGCAAGCGTGATGAGCACGACTTCCACCGCCTGGCCGGTCTGGTTGAGCACGGTGCCGGTAAAGATCTGCACGAAATCCGGGTAGCCGATCGCGACCGCGAGAGAGGAGTTCTTGGTCAGGTTCAAGTACTGATTGGTCAGCGGCGGGATGATGACCCGCTTGGCCTGCGGGATGATGATGAGGTAGAGGATCTGCCCGCGCCGGAGACCCAGCGCCGCGGCGGCTTCACTCTGGCCACGCGGAACCGAGAGCAATCCCGCCCGCACCACCTCGGCTATGAACGCCGCCGTATAGATGACGAGGCCGAACAGCAGGGCGACGAACTCGGGCAGGATTTCGACGCCGCCGCTGACGTTGAACCGCCCGATCTGCGGGAACTCGAACTCGATCGTTCCACCGACCGCCGCATAGGTGAGGATGAGGGCTCCGATCACCAAAATCATCCCGGGCAAAATGACAGGCAGCGGGCGACCGGTGCGCTTGAACCGCCGTTGCGCGATAAAGCGCCAGATGAACGCGACCGCGAGCGCGAAAACGCCGGCGAGCGCGGCCCACGCGAGACCCGGGCCAAAATTCGGTTGCGGGAGAAACAAGCCGCGATTGTTGAGCACCGCGACGCCGGCGATGGGAATACTCTGGCGCATATCCGGCAGCGCCTTGAGCGCGGCGTTGTACCAGAACAACAACTGCAGCAGCAGCGGAATGTTGCGCACGAATTCCACGTAGGCCCGCGCCACGTTGGCCAGGAGCCAATTGCGCGACAGCCGCGCGATTCCGATCGCAAAGCCGAGGATCGTCGCCAGCGCGATGCCGAGCACGGCGATCAGCAATGTGTTGAGCAAGCCGACCCAGAACGCGCGGCCATAGGTCGAGGTCTCCACCGAGTAATCGATCAGCGTCTGGCTGATATCGAACCCGGCGATCTGGTCGAGAAAACCAAACCCGGAGGTGATGTGGTTGCGGGCGAGGTTGTCGGCGACATTGCGCCAGACCGTGAAGGCGGCGAGCGCCACGCCAACGCACAGCACGACCTGATAGATGACGCCGCGAAATCGCGGATTATCGAGCAGGGCCGCCCTGCCCCACCCGCCGCTCTTCTCCCCCACCACGCGCGCAATCCTCAGCGGACCGGCGGCCCGTATTGAATGCCGCCCTTGGTCCACAGCGCGTTGAGACCGCGCGTGATCTTGAGCGGCGAGCTCACGCCCAGGTTCTTGTCAAACACCTCGCCGTAATTGCCGACGAGCTTGATGATCCGATAGGCCCAATCCTTGGTCAGCCCGAACTGCTCGCCAAAGTTCTGCTCGGAACCGAGCAGGCGTTTGATCTCCGGATTATCCGATTTGAGCTGCTCATCGACATTGCCGCTGTTGATGTTGAGCTCCTCGGCGTTGAGCATCGCGTAGTGCACCCAGCGCACGATGTTGAACCACTGGTCGTCGCCCTGGCGCACGAACGGACTGAGCGGCTCCTTGGAGATGATTTCCGGCAGCACCACGTGGTCGTCCGGTTTGGCGAGCTTGAGCCGCACGCTGTAGAGCTGCGACACGTCCGTGGTGAAGGCGTCGCAACGCCCGGTGTCGTAGGCCTTCAACGCTTCATCGAGCTGAGCGAACGTCACCGACTTGAGCTTCATGCGGTTGGCGCGGAAGTAATCGGCGAGATTGAGCTCGGTGGTGGTGCCCTGCTGGACGCAGACCGAGGCGTCGCTCAGCTCCAGCGCCGAATTGACCTTGAGCGCCTTGCGCACGATGAAGCCCTGGCCGTCGTAATAGTTCGGCCCGGTCGCGTGCAGGCCGAGCTGCGTCTCGCGCGAACTCGTCCACGTGGTGTTGCGGGCGAGCACATCGACGTCGCCCGATTGCAGCGCGGTGAAGCGGTCCTTGGCGGTGAGCGCGACGAACTTCACCTTGCTCGGATCGTTGAAGATCGTCGCCGCATAGGCGCGACAATAATCCACGTCAAAGCCGGTCCAGTTGCCCTGGGCGTCGGGCAGGCCAAAACCCGGCAGCTGACCGTTGGCGCCGCAGATCACCGTCCCGCGCGAGCGCACCGTGTCGAGTGTTCCGGCCCCGGCCGGCAGCGTCAGCACCGCCAGAACGGCGGCCACAATGATAGACGGTTTCATCACCCTGCCTTTGCCTGCTGAGCCCCCCGCAGCCCCGCGGCATCTGAGAACGATCGCCATGCTAGGTCAAGGGCTTGACGCCCGTGTGGGGCGAGTCGAGTAGATTTGCGCGAGCACCGTAATTGCTTGGGAACTGGCGATGAAGACAGATGACAAGAGCGCGCGGCCGCTCAAACCCAACACGAAGGTTACCGTCGCCGGCCGCAACCCCTTCGCGCATCATGGTTATGTCAACCCGCCCGTCTATCACGCCTCGACCCTGCTCTATCCCACGGTCGAGGAGTATCTCGATCACCGCGGGCCCTACCATTACGGCCGCCGCGGCACGCCGACCTCCGAGGCGTTGGAGCAAGCGCTCCAGGAACTGGAGGGGCCCGCCTGTGCCGGGGTCAAGGTTGCACCCTCCGGCCTCGCCGCGATCTCGACCGCGCTGCTCGCGGTGCTCAACGCCGGCGACCACCTTCTGGTGACCGACAGCGCCTATGGCCCGACGCGGAGTTTCTGCGACACCGTGCCGGCGCGCCTTGGCGTGACCACGACCTACTACGACCCGCGCGCCGGCGACCGCATCGCGTTTCTCCTCCAGCCAAACACGCGCGCGGTGTTCACCGAATCGCCGGGCTCGCTCTCCTTCGAGATGCAGGACATCCCGGCGATCGCCGCTGCGGCGCACGCGCAGAACGCGGTCGTGCTGATGGACAATACCAGGGCGAGCCCGCTCTACTTCCGGCCGCTCGACCACGGCGTCGACATCGCGATCCAGTCCGGCACCAAATATATCGGCGGCCATTCCGACGTAATGCTGGGAACGATCGCCGCCAACGAAACGACCTGGCCGCGCGTGCACGACATCGTGGGAACGATGGGCATTTGCGTCGGACCGGACGACATGTTCCTCGGCTTGCGCGGGCTGCGCACGCTTGCGGTGCGGCTCGCGCGGCATATGCAATCCGGCCTCACAGTCGCGCGCTGGCTCGAGCAGCGCCCGGAAGTGCTGCGCGTGCTGCATCCGGCGCTGCCGAGTGATCCCGGCCACGCCATCTGGCAGCGCGACTTCAGCGGCGCATGCGGGCTGTTCTCGGTGGTGCTCAAGCCGGCGCCGCAGGCGGCAGTGCACGCGTTCCTCAACGCGCTCACCCTGTTCGGCATGGGGGCGTCCTGGGGCGGCTTCGAGAGCCTCGCCACGCCGTTCGATTGCACCAAGGCCCGCACCGCCACCACCTGGGCGCCCGGCGGCCCGGCCATCCGGCTGCATATCGGCCTCGAGGACGTGGACGACCTCATCGCCGATCTGGAGCACGGCTTTGCGGCGCTGGCGGCGGCACGCGCATAGATGACGTTTTCACCATAGATGTCATAGATGACGTTTTTTGCGCGCGTTGATCGACGGATGGCAGCGGGCGCCGCGGCGGCGCGCGGCGTAGCCCCGGGAGCGCGCCCATAGATGTCGTTTTCGCACATAGATGTCATAGATGACGGCCCGCAGCCCGGATGCAGGGGCACCGCGCACCTGCGCGGTGGCCCGAAATCTGGGGCCGGCCGTGCCGGCGTCATAGATGACGCGTGTCGCATAGATGACGCCGCCGCGCATTGATGACGTCGCGGCTCATAGATGACACGGCCCTATACACGACGGTGGCCCTCGCTAGAAATCTGATTCACTTGTCAAACAGCCCGGCGCAAACGCACTTTCTGCGCCAATGGCACTAACCATGCATTTTGTTATTAGCTATTCAATAGGAAAACTGGTGACTGCGGCCATCCTTCGAGACGCCTGGTCCCTAAGGGACCAGGCTCCTCAGGATGAGGGCGGAGGTTGCGGAAATGCCCAGAAGGCCGCGCAAACCCACCAGCCCTCATCCTGAGGAGCATGCGTGCGTAAGCACGCATGCGTCTCGAAGGATGGCCGCAAAGCAAGACCGTCCCGAATAGCTACGTTATCGTCCGCGATAATCACCCGGCCATCGCCGTCTCGACCAGGCGCACCCAGTAGGACGTGCCGATCGGGATCACGTCGTCATTGAAATTGTAGGCCGGGTGATGCAGGCCGGCGCTGTCGCCGTTGCCGACAAAAATGAACGCGCCGGGGCGCGCTTCCAGCATGTAGGAGAAATCCTCCGCGCCCATGACCGGAGCGAAATCCGAGTCGATGCGCTCGACGCCGACGACCTCGCCGGCGATCGAGGCGGCGAAAGCCGTCTCCTTCTCGTGGTTCATGAGCACCGGGTAGCCGCGCCGGTAGGTGAGCTTCGCCTTGGCGCCGTAAAGCTTCGCCGTGCCTTCGACCACCTCATGCAGGCGCCGCTCGAGGAGATCGCGCACGGCCGGGGTGAGGCTGCGCGCCGTGCCGCGCAGCTGCGCAGTCTGCGGGATGACGTTGTCGGTGGTGCCGGCCTGGAACACGCAGATCGAGACCACGGCGGACTCGATCGGATCGACGTTGCGGGACACGATCGACTGGATCTGGTTGACGATCTGCGCCCCGACCAGGACGGTGTCGACCGAGAGCTGCGGCCGCGCCGCATGGCCGCCGACCCCTTCGATGTCGATCGTGACCGTATCCGCCGCGGCCATCGTGGGCCCGCTGCGGATGCCGAACCGGCCGAGCGGCAGCCCGGGATAATTGTGCATGCCATAAACCTCCTGGACGCCGAAGCGCTCCATGAGGCCGTCCTGGACCATTTCCTTGCCGCCGCCCCCACCCTCCTCGGCCGGCTGGAACACCAGCACGGCGGTGCCGGCGAAGTTGCGCGTCTCGGCGAGATACTTGGCGGCGCCGAGCAGCATGGCGGTGTGGCCGTCGTGGCCGCAGGCGTGCATCTTGCCGGGGTTGGTCGAGGCGTAGGGCAGCCCGGTTGCCTCCATGATGGGCAGCGCGTCCATGTCGGCGCGCATCCCGATAACCTTGGTCCCGGCCCCGCGCTTGCCGCGGATCACCCCGACCACGCCTGTGCGGCCAATCCCGGTCGCGACCTCGTCGCAGCCGAAGGCTTTGAGCTTGTCCGCCACGGTCGCGGCTGTCCGATGCACGTCGAACAGGAGCTCCGGATTGGCATGGATGTCATGGCGCCACTCGGCGATTTCGCCCGCGAGGTCGGCGACGCGGTTTACGATCGGCATGGGAACGAACTCCTTGGCACCGGCGGGCGCGGCCGCGGCACATGTCTCGGGAAAATGCGCATGGGCGCCAGTAGACCGCCGGACGCGAAGGAGTGCAAGCGAAGGGTATGTGACAGCGAGGCTTACCGCCAAAGAGCGCCCGCTTTCGTGGCGGGCGCGCCGATCCCGGCGATTTCGGCTACCCCGCGCCTATTGACCCGCCGCGGGGGCACCCGTACACACCGCGCCAGCATGGCGTAGCCGTCCCGCGTCGGCCCGCGCGCCCTGCGAGCCCGTAGCTCAGTCGGTAGAGCACTTGACTTTTAATCAAGTGGTCCTGGGTTCGAGTCCCAGCGGGCTCACCAATAAAGTCCATGACTTATGACGATTTCGGTTTGGGAGTGATGCGATAGGGTAAGCACCCGGTAAGCATTAGCACCTCCGCTGAAAAGAGCGCCGCAGTTGGGTAGACTGCGAGAACTACG
>Ga0306920_100012302_pt1 | contig 11605 bp, 11 predicted proteins | sample flu12Cox44000170_FD_204666 | JGI IMG/M metagenome (GOLD analysis project Ga0306920, IMG submission 204666) | Lab enrichment of tropical soil microbial communities from Luquillo Experimental Forest, Puerto Rico - flux4day.12C.oxic.44.000.170 (v2)... | ecosystem: Environmental > Terrestrial >...
ATGATACCCATCTGCACATCGGTTCCCTCCTGTTCGAGGGCATCGATCAGATCGACCTGACCGGACCGTTCGAGGTGCTATCCCGTATCCCGAACGCGACCTACCGCATCTATGGCAAGGCGGCGGCGCCAGTGCGCGATCTGAAAGGATTGTGGCTCATGCCCGACGCGGCGCTGGCCGATGCGCCGCCGCTGGATGTCCTTCATGTGCCAGGCGGCTTCGGTCAGGAGCCTTTGATGGAAGACACCGAGGTGCTGGGCTGGATCCGCCAGCAGGCGTCAGGCGCGTGTCACATTTTCTCGGTGTGCACGGGCGCGCTGCTCTGTGGCGCGGCCGGCCTGCTCAGGGGACGTCGGGCGACGACACACTGGGCCTCGCTTCACCTCCTGCCATTCTTTGGCGCGATCCCCGTCAACGAACGCGTGGTCATCGATGGTGCGTGGGTCTTCGCCGCAGGGGTCACGGCTGGCATTGATGGGGCTCTGCGCTTGGCGGCGGAGTTGCGCGGCGAGGAGACCGCACAGGCCATCCAGCTGAACATGGTGTACGCGCCCGACCCGCCTTTCCACAGTGGCACACCTGAGACGGCGCCGCCCGCGATTTTGCAACAGCAGCGGCTGTCGCTGCAGGCCATTACGGCGCGTCGGGAAGAGACGGCACGACGCGTGGCCGCGAGGCTCGGCATCACCGCTCCAGTCACGAACGGCGAGTGAGCCCTCTTGGCGAGATTCGAGGGTTTATTGGCGCGCTCCGCGCATCTTACAGTCCTAAATTCAACTTGCGGCGGATCACTCAAGCATGCGTCGCGACGACACCACCACAACGTCAACAGCGGAGTAACGCACGTGACCAACTTTCCCGTTCATACGATTGAGTCTGCACCCGAGCGCTCGAAGCCTGCTCTGAAGCAATTGCAGTCGGCGTTCGGCATGATCCCTAACCTCGTAGGAGCCGTGGCGACCTCACCGGTTCTTGTCAACTGCCTCGTCGGGTTGTTCGGCAACGTGCATGGCGGCAGCTTCACAGAAGCACAGGTCCAGACCGTTCTGCTGACCGACGCGGTAACGAACGCCTCCACTTGGGCCGTCGCGTTCCATACAGCGCTCGCGCTGAAAGAAGGGATCGATCCGGCGGACGTCCAGGCCATCCGTGCGGGCCGATTACCGACGGACAGCAAGCTTGCTGCGCTGTCTGCTCTGGCAAAGACAATGATCGAAAAACGTGGACGTCTCGATGACCAGGATATCGACCGATTCATTGCGGCTGGTTTCGGCAAAGACCATGCGCTCGAGGTCATTGCCATCGTTGCCGCGTCCACGATCACGAACTACACCGGCAGTATCACCAAGCCTCCTCTCGAGGCGCCCTTTCAGGCTCACATCTGGAAAGAGCCAGATACACCGGTCGGGGCCGAGCGGCGACGCGTAGGCTAAAATGAAGGTTTTCACCTGCTGACACGAAGGAGGACACATGAAACTGGCATCCGTGCGCCTGATCGCGGCTGACATCAAGGTGATGGTTTCCTTCTACGAAATGGTGACGGGGTTACCCGCGGAGTGGCCGGCGCCGGTCTTCGCCGAGATCGTTACCCCCGCTGCCACGCTGGCTATAGGCAGCGCCGAAACTGTTGCTGTGTGGAAGGAGCGCAGTGGCGAGCCCGCCGCCAATCGCACCGCCTACATCGAGTTCCAGGTTGAGGATATCGATGCCGAATACGAGCGTCTGAAGGACAAGGTGCAGCTCGTGCACGAACTTAAAATGATGCCGTGGGGCAATAAGACGTTCCAGTTCCGCGACCCCGAAGGCACGGCTGTGTCGCTGTACATGCCGGCCACGGTTGAGGCGAAGAGGCGCTTCGCGTCGCGATAAGTGAATGTCTCAGTCACCGCTCACCGGTTGACACTCGACTCCGACCATATGTTTATTCCCCCGTCGACCGCGTAGTGATCTATCGCGGCAAGTTCCGCGTCGGTGAAATTTGGGTTCACAACAGCGCCGAGGCATTCCTCGATTTGTGACCAGCGGCTGGCGCCGATGAGCGCGCTCGTGACGATCGACTTACGTAGGACCCAGGCGATGGCCATTTGCGCGAGACTCTGCCCACGCTGCTGTGCGATGCGATCGAGCGCTCGTACGTTGGCGAGATTGCGCTCAGTTAGCAGGCTCTCGCTGAATTCTTCTCCTCGCGCGACCCGGGATGACTCGGGGATCCCGTGGAGGTACTTGGCGGTGAGGAGGCCCTGCGCCAAGGGTGAGAAGGCGATGCAACCTACCCCCTCTTCCTCAAGCGTCTGCAACAGGCCGTCTTCAATCCATCGGTTAAACATTGAGTATGACGGCTGATGGAGCAAACACGGGGTTTTCAGGTCTCGCAGGATACGAATCGCCTCTCGAGTCGTCTCCGGACCATACGAGGAGATACCTACATATAGAGCGCGGCCGCTCCTGACTGCCATGTCGAGTGCGCACATCGTCTCTTCGAGCGGCGTATGCGGGTCGTGCCGGTGCGAATAGAAGACGTCGACGTACTTGAGTCCGATGCGCTTGAGACTTTGATCCAAACTGGCGAGGAGATACTTGCGCGAGCCCCACTCTCCGTATGGGCCGGGCCACATGCGGTAGCCAGCCTTGGTCGAGATGATGAGCTCATCGCGGTGGCTGGCGAGATCCCGTACGAGAACACGACCAAAGGTCTCCTCTGCCGAACCCGGCGGGGGGCCATAGTTATTGGCTAAGTCGAAGTGCGTAATACCGTGATCGAACGACTTAAGCAGCATCTCGCGGCTACTCTCGTAAGGGACCGTTCCGCCGAAGTTTTGCCACAATCCCAGGGAGATCCGTGGTAAATGCAGCCCGCTGCGGCCGCAGCGAGCGTATGACATTTGTTGATATCGGTTTTCAGCGGGCGCGTACATCGCTACTACCTCCTATGACTCGACAGCCGCGCTGACTCCGCACCTCGCTGGGCGTGCTTGTCCAGCGAATCCAGCAGCGCGGCCTCAGGTGCAGCCTACTCCCCCAGATTACGAACTGTCGTGACTTCGCTTGATGCGACTGCCCCGCTTCGGAGGAGCGCCGAATGACTCTGACGGTCGACAGCAGACAGCTCGTCGCGGTGGCGAGTCTTCGACATCGCATCCGCTATCGGCAAAACCGGAAGTCTGTGGCCTAATGTTAACGGCCATAAACCGGACAGTCGCTCTCGATTCCTTCAGGATAGGACAGCATAACCCTCACCCACTAGAGGATTGCCGTGCCGACAGACCCGGACTTCAAAGTCACCGACGCCGCCGCTGAGGCCCGCACGCGGCTCAAACAACGCTACGACAAGCTCAACCGGTCGCGTACGACCGGACTGCTCGTCCCGGTCGTCCAACGGTTTATACAGATTAACGGGTTCACGCTCAGCGGGCTGTTGTCGATCCAACTATTCACGACCGTCATTCCCTTGATCATTATCGGCTTCGCTTACTTCTCCGGATTCGCAAGCAATGCCAGCGTAGGTGACCTGTTTATTCGCGATCTCGGCCTTCATCATCCGTACGACGAGCGCGTGCGCGAGGCGTTCGGAACACCCTCCAGCGTACACTACGTCTGGACCTTCCTCGGTCTCGCGCCATTTCTGGCTTGCGGAATCCCGATGTCGATCAAGGTCGCCACAATATTCGCTCAAGCATGGCGCCGCCAGCAGTTCGGTGTGGCCGAGAAGCTGGGTCGCGGAGCCGCCTGGTTCGTCCTGTACCTGGGAATCATGACCGCCCACGAGCGCATCGGGTTCAGCGGCCAACACGAAGCCGTAGTCCGTGCGGCGCTTTTGGTCGTATCGCTGGTCCCAGTGTGGATCTTCTGGTCGCTCACCCCATTGTTGCTCGTGCGCGATGGTGGGAGAGGTTGGAAATACCACCTGCTCGCTGGCTTCGCCGGGGTCGTGATCGACGGAATTGTTCTCACCGCGGTTATCCGGGTGGGCTTCCCGATATTGCTGCGGGGGTGGACCGGGTTCGGCCCTATGGGCGTCGCAATGACCTTGATGACCTGGTGCGGGATTATCGCGACCGCCTGGGTGGTAATCGCGTGCACAAGCGCGATCATATGGGAGCGAAGCGCCCCTGCCGAAGCTCTATGAGCTCGAAGCCGGGAACGCGAAGCTGAAGCCCGGGGAAGACGGTGAGCCCGCCAAGCGCCGGCGCCCGGTTCTAGCCGTGTGGTACCCCGACATCTGTCACTCGCGCAGTCAGTCGACGCAGCCGTCGTTGATCCTCACGTCGACGATTTTGCCGACGAGACCGAGCGAATGGGTCATCACGTCACCTAGAAAGTGCTGATCCGAGATGAATGCCAGCGAGCCGGCCAGTCTGAACTTGCCGACCGACTGGGGGCTTCCGCGCCGGTTCATATACGTGAGGCGCTGCTTCTGGCTGCCATCGCGCCGCATGATCCACCAGTCAGCGCCCTGCAGTGACCAGGGGAAGATATCCGCTTTCACACCGCTCATATAGACGATGTGAGTGCCATCAGGCGTGAAGGTCGGAGATTGAGACCAGCTCTCGGTGGTGAGCTCCCTCAGCTCCCCGGAGTCGATATCCATCGTGTAAATGCGCGATGCGAAGAGATCGCCTGACCGAAACGTGCTCCAGAACGCGATGGTACGGTTGTCACCCGCAATAGATTCAACTTCTCCGCCTTGCTCGATGCCCCCGGGCACGAACGTGCGGGTGCCGCTCAAGTGCGGTTCGCCCACATCCGAAAAATCAGCCACGTGAAACTGATAGCTCCCCGCGAGCAGACTGCGGCTGAAGAGCCGCGGCGCGTGGATTCGCTCGGTCCAGATGAACTTGGTACCGTCCGGCGAGAAGGCCGCGTGCGTGATCGCGTGATCGCGATCATTCGGCACATCGACCAGTTTCCACGCGCGTCGCCCATCGGCCGTCACGATCCAGTAGTCGCTGTAGCCACCGTAACCCGGAATGGCATCGACGGATGATCCGGGATGAGCGGCTCTTTCGACCGTCACGGCGAGGTAACGGCCGCTCGGATGCCAGGCGGCTGGAAACTCGTGCCGATGCTGAGGCCAGCCCGCAAATTCGATCGGCGTTTCACGCACTCCCGCTGCGTCACTCATGAATATCGCATAGTGTCCATCGCTCTGCGGCTTGCCGTAGGCGAGGCTTTGAGAGGCGGCATTCCACTTCGCTCCGATCGCATGCTCGATCGGGAAGTCGACGAGTGTGGTGGGCGGATCGCATACGGGCGCCGCAAGCGAAACGTCCGGTGCAACCCATACTGCTGCAAACACCGCCAGGCATGCCCTTGGGTCGGAGAAGGCACTCACGAATGTGGCGGAGGCGCGGAAGCGTTCGGAGTCTGACCCCTGATTGGAGCGCCGGGCCAAAGGGCGTACCGCGACTTAAGAGAGGGCTTAAAATTATCGATCATCACGCTGACGTCCGATCAGCTCCGTGAATGTAGCTACGTCGGTGACGAGGGTATTTCCCTCAAATGCAAGGCTCTCGAGGGATCGGCGTGCCGCATCCGGATTGCCCGAGCCACAGGCGTCGGAAATGATCAACGGGATTAATCCGAGATCTATTGCGTGTCTCACCGTGGGCTCAATGCCCACCTCGAGCGCAATGCCGGTGACAGCCACCGCCGTCACCCCGCAGTCACGCAGGGCAATATTGAGTGGAGTCCCCTCAAATGCCGACATTGTGATCTTGTCGAAGATTGCTTCGCTGCGAAGGGGCGTCAGCTCCGGGACGATTTGAAAATTAGGCGAGTCTCGAAGGAACCATGGGTTGACCTGGCTGGGCTCCTCTACCCGCTGCCAGGCCATGGCCATTCTCAATTGAAACGCCCCCATGAGTTCCAGCGGCAAAGACATATGCCGCGTGAAGAAAATACGCATGCGCGCGTCGCGCGCGGCCTTCAGAATGCGCCCAGCGTTCGCCACGACGGCCTCAGATCCCTTTATTTGGCGCGCGATACCCATCTGCATATCGTAGACAAGGAGTGCCACCTGCTCCGCGCTGCAGATCTCCGGGAGCGTGGTCCGCACATTCAATCCGAGGAACGTCTTCACAAATGACCTAGCGGGGTGCCCTTTCCGGCGAGGATGCCCCGACGGTGCGGTCGAAGGGTTCGCCTACGTCGATGCGCGAGTCAAATACAAACTCGAGCGGTAGCGGGGCACTTACCGGAATAAAGTCCCACTCCAGCAAGCCTGCCTTCGACAGGGGGAAATCGGCGACATATTGCCTCGCCTCGTCCACGCTGCTGCACTCGAATACGATCACCACACCGTTTTGGTCCACCCGGGCGTAGTTTTCCCGAACAATTCCTGCCTTCCAGAGACGCCAGACATTGGCCACCTCGTCCTTGATATACGGCGTGACGGTGTCCATGCCGACACCCGGCTTAAAGCGATCATAGGCAATGATCTTCATAGTCACCCTCCGTGCCATTTTTCCGGCTGTGCGAGCTTGCCGTCGCGATCACGTCGGCGCAACGCACCAGTTGGAAAGTGGACAGGCACGGCCCGCGCTGGAGCGGAACGCTCGCTGGATCGCGTATGAAACACGCGGTCGTACTCTATGTGACCTCAACATCCGTCCGCGGACGAAGCCTTCGGAACAGCTTGGGAGCCTCCCATGGCCAAGAGACTACCGACCTATTTCCACTGCCCAACCGAGTTCACACTTGCCGTCCTCGACGGAAAATGGAAAACGGTGATCCTTAGCTACCTGAAGCAGCGGCCTTTCCGGTATGCGGAGTTGCGAAAACTTGTCCCGCGCCTTAGCGACAAGGTTCTAACCGAGCGACTCCGGGACTTGACCAGGTCAGGACTGGTCGTGCGCCAGGAAACGGCGGGAAGCCGTACTACCAGCTACACCCTCACGGAGAAGGGCCGCTCATTGGGCGTACTCCTGCAACATCTCTATTCATGGGGCGTGGAGAATTCGCGTTCGTTCGGTGTACGAGTAGGGGCACCACTTACTGATCTCGACTCAGAGTCCGAAGCCCAACTTGCTATGCACGCTCGAAGTCGCGGGCGGCCGCGCGGCCTGGCGCGCCTGTGAAGCTCGTGAGCAGCGGCCTCATCTGGTCGCCCGGGTTCAACGCAACGATCGAGCATGAAAGGTCCCGGCACTCACTCCGATGACCCAGCCCGCCGTTAACGACGGCATCGACGGACGAATTGTGGTCCACTACCTGCCCCGATAAGTGACGACCGATCAGTGCGGATCAATCGCGGGGACGGTAAAAATTACCGATCGGTAAGGTCGACTTGAGAAGAGATCGGTTCGCTTCTTGAGGCCGCTGCACTGCGCGATAATACGCGCACTCTACGACTCTGATCGCAGCCATGCGGCGTTGCCTCATCATCGAGGACGACACAGAAAATGCGCAGTACGTTGCCAATGGCCTGCGCGAGCTCGGTTGGTGGGTCGCCGTCTGCCGGGACGGCATGGACGCAGTCGGCCGATCAATCGACGAAGCCTGGGACCTGATCATCCTCGACCGCATGCTGCCGAACGATGTGGACGGTCTGTCGATCCTCAAGACGTTACGCTCAATGGGCCGCAAAACGCCGGTGGTCGTCCTAAGCGCACTTGCGGCGACCGACGAGCGGGTGCGGGGGCTCAAGACCGGATGTGACGACTATCTCACCAAGCCGTTCGCGTTCTCCGAGCTCGCCGCGCGCATCGAGGCCATCCTGCGACGCTCGCAGCCGGACGAGGGAATTCGGGAGATGCGCGTTGCGGACATGCGCGTAGATCTTATCGCCCGCAGCGTCGAGCGAGCCGGCCGGGCGATCGCACTGCAACCTCGGGAATTTCGCCTGCTGGCCTATCTCCTCCTGCACCAGGGACGAGTCGTGACCCGCACCATGCTGCTGGAATCGGTATGGGACTACCGCTTCGACCCGCAGACTAACGTGATCGACGTGCACATCAGCCGGCTGAGAAGCAAGATCGACAAGGATGCCTTAGTTCCACTGATCCACACGGTACGCGGAGTCGGGTACACGCTCTCCGCTGGCGGGCCCAGGGGCGAGATAGCCGGATGAAGAGTGCCTTCGCGCGCTGGTGGTCTTCGATTGCCTTTCGCCAGGCACTGATTTTCGGCGCGCTAGTCGTATTCACGATGATCGTGCTGCTGGCGGTCTTCTATGTCCAGACGGTCGGCGCCTGGCAACGGCGTATCGACAGCCAGATCGAAACGACAACCCAACGACTCGTGGACTACGACAAGAGGAGCGGTGCATTAGCCCTTGGCAATCACATCAACAGTCTCCTCGGGGACGGCATCGATTCCGATACCGAGGTTTACACGCTTGTCGCTCCGGACGGTCACGTGGTGGCAGGAAATCTCGCGGTCACCGGCGATATAACCGGCGCGACGCGCAGCATCTCCGAACATCGAGTCCTGCGCGCCGGCAGGCCCTCCCGCAGCCGGCTACGCGTTACGGCACTCAGCGATGGAAGCATCCTCATCGTTGGCCGTGACATGCAGGACCAGCACGAGCTCGAGGAGCTCATTCGCGGTGCGATCTATTCCGGCGCTGTTGCGACGCTGCTGATGGCGGTTGCCGGAGCACTACTGTTTCGGCGGCAACTCGAGCGTCGTATCGGCACTATCCGCGAGACGGCTGCTCGGATCGAGCGTGGCGACCTTGCACAGCGAGTCCCGATCTCGGCGCAGCAGGACGAATTCGCCCGCCTCAGCCGCGACATCAACGCGATGCTGGATCGGATTCACGCTCTTATGGAAGGCGTGCGGCACGTATCCAACACGATCGCCCACAACATTCGCACCCCACTCTCGCGAGTCCTCGCACGCCTGTACACGGCTCAGAACGCCCCGAAGCCCGCGGAAGCATTTCCTGACGCCGTTGGATTCGCGATTGCCGAAATCCAGGACCTCAACGTCGTGTTCGACAAGCTGCTGCGAATTGCCGAGGTTGAATCGGGCGCGCGGCGGCAGACGTTCGCGACGGTCTCGCTGAATGAGATCGCAGTCAACGCCCTCGACCTCTATGACGCTGTCGCAGAGTCCAAGGGGTTGACCCTTACCCATACGCTGGACGCCCAGCCTACCGTCACCGGCGATGGCGACCTCCTGGCAAACGCGGTCGCGAACCTGATCGACAATGCGATCAAATACACTCCCAGTGGCGGTGCGATCCACGTTGACACTCGCCGCGACGGACCGTCCGTCACCCTTACTGTACGTGACAATGGGCGCGGTATCCCGGAGGAGGAGCGCACGCGGGTGGGCACGCGCTTTTACCGACTCGATCGCACCGTTCCGGGTTGGGGACTGGGCCTCGCCAGCGTGCTGGCGATCGCACGGCTACACGGCGGCAGCCTCCAACTTCAAGACGCAGGTCCGGGTTTGATCGCTCAACTGGTGTTGCCAGTTACCGCGTAGGATCCCTCCGCCGCCGGATGAGCATTACCAATCGGTAATGCTCTTTTCACCCGCTTGCTGACGCCCGCTCCCTAGACTGACCTGGCCTCTGCCGTGCGCGCTTTCCGTGGGGCGATATTGCCGATGCGCTATCTCAACGATCCTCGTCCGATATGCTGAAACCTGCACGCCGGATCCTACTAGTCAGCGCATCGATCAGCCTTGCGCTGTTCGCGTCCGCCTGCCACCGAGCCGCTGCGCCGCCCCGGGCCGACCCTGGTACTTCCAGGCCGCAGACCGCCGCACCTGCCGCCAGGGCGCTCGACCTGTCTGACGAGCAGCGCAGCGCCGTCAAGATCGAACCTGTGGGTACATTTCCGTTTCTCGTCGAGACCGAGACGGTCGGCACGGTCAGCTTCGACGAGGATCCGGCGATCATCCAGGCGGAATCCACCCTCATCAGCGCCGCGGCGAACCTTGACATGAGTCGCAAGGAGCTACTACGCGTGCAGTCGCTTGGCGAAGCAAATGGCATAGCCCCGAAAGAACTCGAGGGAGCCGTCGCCGCACGGCAGACCGCGGCGGCCGCCCTTCAAGCCGCCCGTGACGCGGTGCGCGCGATCGGAAAGACGGACGCCGAGATCGAACGCATGGTTGCGACCGGTGAATTCGACTCGCCCGGAGCAGCAGACCAGATGACATGGGTGGTCGCCAACGTCGCCGAAACCGACAGCCCGCGGGTGCGCGCCGGAGAAAGGATCCGGGTGAAGGTGCCGGCCTATCCCGATCGTTGGTACACCGGCCGGGTGTCCAGGGTTTACTCGACGCTAGATGTGACCACGCACCGTCTGACTGTACGCGCGCGATTGGAGGATCCAAAGGGCGAACTTCGACCGGGGATGCTCGCCACCGTGGTCATCCGCACCGGCGACCCAGTGGAAAGCCTCGCAATTTCAACCACTGCCGTCGTACGCGAAGGCGATGGTTCGATGATTACCTGGGTAACCACCGATCAACGGCACTTCACCGAGCGCTCGCTCACTCTCGGCCTCGAGCGCGAGGGACGGTACCAGGTACTGTCCGGACTCAAAGCCGACGAACTCGCAGTGACCGAGGGAGGAGTCTTCCTGAGCAACCTGCTCGAGGCTCCACCGAGCGACTGACCGCGCCACCCGTAAGACTGCAGGCCGCGCCGTGTTCAAGACCCTCGTCGCCTTCTGCCTGAGTCGTCGCGCCATCGTGGTGTTCGGTCTGCTCCTGTTCGCCGGTGCGGGACTCGTTGCGTTCAAAGCGCTTGACATCGAGGCCTATCCCAATCCGACCCCGGTGATTCTGGAGATCACTGCACAGGCCCCGGGCTTGTCGGCTGAGGAGATGGAGCGCTACTACACGCGACCAATGGAAATCGGGCTGTACACAACGCCAGGGCTCGATGTCATCCGCTCGACCTCGTTCTACGGGCTCTCGTTCGTGCGCGTGGTCTTCAAGTACGGCGTCGAATTCCATTTCGCCTACGCACAAGCAGCGATCGCCCTGCAGCAGAACGTCAGTCTCCCAGGTGGTGTGACGCCCACGATCCAGCAGAACAGCACTACAGGCGAGATCTATCGTTACCAAGTGGTGGGTCCGAAGCATTTTGGGCTCACTAACCTCCGTACGGTCGAAGACTGGATCGTGCGTCGCCGCTTGCTAACCATCCCGGGAATCGTCCAAGTCAACAGCTGGGGTGGGCCGACCAAACAATTCGAGGTGGAAGTCGACCCCCACAAGCTCGAAGGCTATAACCTAAGCCTCACGCAGGTGCTGAATGCACTCGGCAACGCCAACATCAACGTCGGCGGTCGGGAGATCCGCGTTGGCCAACAGTCGATCAATATCCGCGGCGTAGGTCTCATCGATGATGGCGGAAACGACGATCTGACCCAAGGTTCAAAGCTCGATGACATTCAGGACGTTGTGCTCACGCAATCCGGTGGCGTGCCAGTCCAGATAAAGGATGTCGCTCAGGTATCGGTCGGGTTCGTTCCGCGCCTCGGTATCTGGGGCCACGATAGTAGCGACGATGCCGTGGCCGGAATCGTGGTCATGAATCGCACGGAAAAGACCGCGGACATGCTGCCGAAGGTCAAGGCTGAGATCGAGGCGATGAATCACGACGGGAGTCTCCCACCCGGTGTGCACCTCGTCCCGATCT